>JACCDP010399293.1_pt1 | contig 16486 bp, 22 predicted proteins | sample 7445841 | NCBI WGS metagenome assembly JACCDP01 (sample SAMN15323441, study PRJNA562643) | freshwater metagenome | isolation source: river surface water | place: USA:Blue River Watershed | collected 2017-08-17 | reverse complement strand
GTGTAAGTGGATACAGCAGCGGGGGTTTCACACCCCCACCTACTGTGAGTAATGTTATTGCCAAATTTCCTTTTGCAGCTAACGCAAATGCCACTGATGTAGGCGATCTCACACAAATACGGGCCCGGCCCGCAGGACAAAGCAGCAGTGTGAGCGGTTACAGCAGTGGTGGTTTTATTCCTCTTCCTGTGGCCCCTAGTGGCCCCTATCGGTCTGATAGAATAGACAAGTTTCCTTTCTCAACCAACGCAAATGCTACCACAGTAGGTAATCTCAGTCAAATGCGCGGGGGCAGTGCTGGCCAAAGCAGCGTATATGCGGGCTACACCAGCGGTGGAGATCCCAATGGGCCGGTAGTCAATACCATCGACACCTTTCCCTACGCCTCAGATACCAATGCCAGCGATGTGGGAGATCTATCTAGTGCGAGTGCCAATATAGCCGGACACAGCAGCAGTGTGAGTGGCTACAGCAGTGGTCTAGGCACAGTGGGAATTGACAAATTCCCTTTTGCTACCAGATCTAATGCTGCCAGCATAGGAAGTATTTCGCAAGCTAGAAGCATAGTAAGCGGCACCAGCTCAACCACCAACGGATATACACAAGGTGGATATAACTTCCCAAATTTGAGCTACAATACAATTGATAGATTCCCTTTTGCCACAGATGCCAGCAGCAGCGATGTTGGAGATTTGACTGTGGCGAGATGGGGTACTGCCGCACAACAATACTAGGAAGAAGCCACGATGGCCATAACCATTCTCTCAGACAGAATTCAAATTGGTAACAGCTATCTCATGGAGAGTAGCACTGGATTGTTGTTTACTGGTGAGGTAAATGCGAGCAGCACCTATACACAACCTCCTAATGCGCAAGGCACCACAAGTGGATATACAAGTGGAGGATATAGTCAGCCCCAATACAAGAATACTATTGATAAGTTTCCTTTTGCTACCGATGCCAGCGCAACCGATGTTGGAGATCTTACCCAGGCCAGACGAGGGCCAGCGGGTGCCACCAGTGACACTCACGGTTATACAAGCGGCGGACTCGAGGCCACCGCCCCAAACCTCAGCAATATTATTGACCGTTTTCCATTTGCAGCAAATGCCAATGCCAGTGACGTGGGAGATCTAGCCACGGCTGGAAGATACATGGCCGGACAGTCTTCATATGACAGCGGATTTACCTCAGGGCTTATAACATTAAGTGGTCTTGGTAACACCAGACAAAAGTTTCCATTTGCAACTCTCTCCAATGCTGTCACCGTACCGGGTTTGACAGGTAATGTTGGTAGCGCCGCTGGACACAGCAGTACCTCAAAGGGCTATACTAGCGGAGGGCAGAACTTTTGGATTCCTATCAATCCTATAAATGTTATAGACAGTTTTCCCTTTGCATCTGGCGGCACAGTGACAGACGTGGGAGATCTTACAGTAGCCAGGCGTGGAGTATCGGGCACAAATAGCTCAACACATGGCTATACAAGCGGGGGCTACTCACAGGCTGTTTTCCCAAATACTTCTAATGTAATTGATCGTTTTTCCTTTGCCACTAATGCCAACGCAACTGATGTTGGAGATCTCATGAATCCTGCTCAATACAAGGCAGGACAAAGCAGTACCGTATCAGGATACGCTACTGGCGGTAGCCCAGGCGAGGCTCGAATTGACAAATTTCCATTTGCCACCAATGCCAACGCCACAGAAATTGGTTTCCTGTCTGACTATAGGTACGCTGCCGCTGGTCAACAACGCTAGTTGACCTCACACCAATCAAACCGCTGACGACCTTTGCGGAACACAACCATGCTGTCAAAGAATGCCACACTGCGCTGAAAATGCAGACAATTCAATATAGCCTAAGAAAGTGATCTTTCAGACAAAGAGCATTTTCCAGCGTTCTTCCTTGAAATTTGTTTTCCCCAATACCGTGAGTCCATTGTTGAGAGGCGTGTGATAGACTACGCGCCAACTGGGATTGATTGCCAACCACTCCAGCATTGCTGGCACCAATCCTGGACCATTCTGTGTTTCGTCCACAGTGCCAAATGTTTGGGTGTCGTGAAAGGCTATAAACTTGTTCACACGTCCTCCGTGTCTAGCCAATTCAGCTTGCAGTTGATGATAGGTGTGCAAGGTATCTACAAATAGCAGATCTGTTTGCTGCGGTTCTAGTTCCAGTGTGTTGGCAGCTTTATAGCTCACATTTCGTCCCCGAGCAGCACAGAATTCAACCAATTGCTCAACATTGTAGTCAATTGCCAAGTCATACATCTTGATGGTTTGTGCAGCACTGGCCAAAAATGCTCTACTACTCATGCCACTTTTCACGCCAAATTCGATCACAGAGTTGCATTGATCAGCAAAGCTTTTTAAAACGGGCAAATGATAATTGATGTCACTGGGTTGTGAACAGGCCCAATTATATTCGCTCCACAAACGTTGACTTAGTTCTGTTTGCATGCAATAACTGTAGCAATAGACACAAACATAATCAATATGAGAAAGATCAATGACAGCAGAAAACAGTAGGGCAGTGGCCAGTTTCTTGGGATTGGCCATTGGCGATGCATTGGGGGCTCCGGTTGAATTTGAACAACCAGGACGGTTTGCGCCAGTTGAAGGCTATCGCAGTGGCGGGCCATGGAATCTTCCTGCGGGCTACTGGACAGATGACACCAGCATGGCCATCTGCGTAGCCGAAAGCATCATTGCCAACAATCGAATCAACCCGCAGGATCTCATGGAGAGATTTTGCAGGTGGTTTCAGCATGGTGAGAACAGCAGCACCGGTGTGTGTTTTGATATTGGCAATACCACTGTGCAAGCTCTGCGACGTTTTCTGCACAGCGGCAGTTATCAGCCAGCACACAATTTGGCCTATCTCAGCGGCAACGGCAGCATCATGCGATTGAGTCCTGTGGCAGTGCGTTGGTGGAGAGAACCCAATCAGTTGATCGACGCTGCTGTCGCTCAAAGCATGGTCACTCATGGCAGCGACGAATGTGTGAGCTGTTGTGCCTCTCTAGCAACCATCTTAGGAGCCGGCATTCGTGGTGAGCCTGTTCACCAACAACTGGCGGATTGGGCCAACTCCATTGATGTAGCTCAAGTGAGCAACAGCGGCCGTGCCATTGACACACTAGAGGCAGCCAAATGGGCAGTGGGTGTGAGCAACGATTTCAAAAGCAGTGTTCTCACAGCAGTAAACCTAGGCGGCGACAGCGACACCATTGGTGCAGTAGCTGGGCAGATTGCAGGTGCCATTTGGGGACTAGAAAGCATTCCGCAAGAATGGCTCAGCAATCTCTATCAACAAGATCGTTTGATCAATCTAGCAGAACAGTTGTTTGACGCCAGTATGATTTGACAAGATCCTCTCATGATGATCATAATTGATTGATCATCATGAGAATTGCAATATTGACCGGCCAGATAGGCAGCAAAGGAACTATCAAAGATCCATCCAATGGTGGATTCTCCAGTGCAGATTACTATGCCTTCACAGACAAGGACCTTGATGTGAGGGTGTGGAAAACCAAGGCGGCCTATCACTTTAGCTCGCAACCAGATTTTCAACAGCGACGCGATGCCAAGCTGCCCAAGGTGTTGGGTTGGCTGCTGGTGCCAGGATATGATTACTATATCTGGCATGATAGTGGATGTGAGGTCTCACAAGATCCAACAGAAGTGGTGCAAACCTACCTTCAACACAACACAGACATAGCCTTGTGGCAGCACCCGGATAGAGATTGTAGTTATGCCGAATGTGATGCAGTAGCAGGCTATAGTATGGAGACAGCCACAAATGTTGCCATCACCCGACAGTTTTTAGCCGAGCAAAACTGGCCTCCACACAGTGGGCTGTTTGAAATGAGCAGTTTTGTTTATCGCAACAGCCCTCGAGTGCAGGCTGCCATGCTCAGTTGGTGGGAAATGATTTGCCGCTACAGTTCAAGAGATCAAATACTGTGGCCGTTGGTAGTCAAAAAACATCAGCTCAACTTCAGCATAATGCCAGGCAGGGCTCAAGCCTATGCCGGCAACAACCAAATCATTCCTCAAGTGAGATAGCCACAGTGTGTAGTATTTTGATGACCAATAGGCCCATTCAGGACCTCCACGAAGTCAACAGTTATCTCAAACCTAGAGGACCAGATGCAACCAGCTTTCTGGAAACAGAAGGCATCAGTTGCATTCACAACCTCTTGAGCATCACTGGTGCAGTAACAACACAGCCCATTGTTCAAGACGGTGTGCTGGCCATGCACAACGGAGAAATCTACAACTATGGCAGCTACAGCAGTGATGCCCACTGTTTGATTCCCAACTATCAGCGTAGAGGTAACCTGTTTGCACAACATCTTGATGGCGAATTCGCCATCTTGATTGCAGACTTCAAAAAACAACAAGTGATAGCAAGTGTTGACCCGTTTAGAACCAAGCCTTTGTGGTATGCAATCGAAAACGGCACATGGGGCTTCTCTACCTATCGCACTCCGCTTGAGAGACTGGGATTTTCAACAGTGAGCAAGGTTCCTGCCAACAGCATTTGGCGGCTTGACCTAGTGTCGTTGAACTTTGAACAGCTGGCTCCCACTGTGGTGTGGGATCTACGTCAACATACAGATCATTTCTTTCACTGGTGTACAGCCTTTGAACAGAGCATAGCCAAGAGAACAAAAAATCTAAGAGAACAGGTGTTCTTGGGTCTCAGCAGTGGCTATGACAGTGGAGCCATTGCATGTGAGCTTGAACGCCAGGGCGTGGCCTACAGGGCCATTTCTGTGCTGGGCAAGGAAAACATGGATGTGCTCAACCGGCGTGCTCGAGCTGCCCATCAATGGATTGAGCCGCATCAGTCTGTGAGAGATCGAGCACACAATTGGTTGCTCACTCATGTTGAAAGCTACAACTACACAATCAGCAGCTCAAGCAGCAGCTACAATGAGTTTGATCTTCTACTGCACAACGACAGCGGCAGCAATGGCCTCAGCATGGTTTGCGAGAGAGCCCGATCGTTGGGCGCTCGAATCATGTTGAGCGGTCAAGGCAGCGACGAAATCTTCAGTGACTATGGGTTTGGCGGTCAAAAGATCTACGCTCACAGCAATTTTGGTGGCCAGTTTCCCGAAGACCTCTCCAGCATATTTCCATGGAACAGCTTCTATGGCAGCAGCATGGAAAGTTACTTGGCCAAGGAAGAATATGTGGCCGGCAGTTATGGTATCGAAGCCAGATATCCATTCTTAGATCGTCAAGTGGTGCAACAGTTTTTGTGGCTTACTCCTCGCTTGAAGAACAGCTTCTACAAGGCTCCCTTGCACCACTATCTCACCACTCACAACTACCCCTTTGCACCAAATCAAAAAATAGGATTCTAAATGACCAGTCTCGCACAAATTCATCTCAACTATCACACTGACAAAGGCACCAGTCACAGCTACATCGAAACCTACGATCGTTTGTTCACTCCGTTTCAAGATCAACAGTTTCAATTTCTTGAAATTGGTGCTCTCACCTGCGGCAGCTTGAAGATGTTCAACGACTATTTCTCTCAGGCACAGATTTATGGTGTTGACAACTGGGCGCAACAAACAGACCATCACGGACAGCCACTGATTCATCAAGGCATCAACGTGGCAGAAATCATTGCGGATGTGCGTCAAAACTATCCCAGAATACACCTTGTGACTTGCGACAGCACCAACCGAGAGGCAGTAGCACAGCAGTTCTCTGGTCAAAAGTTCACTATTATAATTGATGATGGCGATCACACCCCTGGTGCCCAAGCTCAAACATTTGCAAACTTTCTGCCTTTTTGGGACCACCAACACGGCATCTATGTGATCGAAGATGTGGGTGATGTCTCTGGGGTTGAAGCCTTGGTCAAGAACCACCTCAGCTCCTTCTTGGGACTTAATGTGCAAGTTACTCCTGTAAGATTAGGCAAAGGCGGACGGGGCGACGACAACCTAGTTGTTATAACTCCACTATAAGCTCTGTTGATGCTCACTTTTGATCAAATAATCACACGCAGTAGACTGAGCCGTGTGCGTTTTGCAAATCAACAACAAACACTGCATCATTATGGTGCAGCCCTGGGACCTTTTGAGGTAATGATATACGTTGGGGCCAACACTGGACAAGAACTGCCATACTGTAGACAGTGGGCCAAAAAGATCTACGCTTTTGAAGCTGCAAGGGTTGATAGTGTGTGGCTACCACTCCGTAACCAGTCTGACGAGCAAATCACTTGCATCAATGTGGCACTGGCTGAAGCCAACGAATCAAGACAATTTTGGCCGGCATCAAACAATTGGGAAAGCAGCAGTCTATTTCAACCCGGTGGTCATCTTACCGAATTTTCTCATGTGGGGTTTGGGGAACCCAGTTTGGTAGAATGCCGTCGTCTAGATAGTTTTGCATTTGCAGACGATTGTGAAGTGCTGATAATGGATGTTCAAGGAGCTGAACATAATGTGCTGAGAGGCATCAGCAACTATTCAAACATACAATTGATCTTACTTGAGTTTACCAGTCCGGGACTTTATCATTCCGGATCAACTTTTGTAGACTGTGAACAACTGCTGGCCTCACAAGGATTTGTGTTTGTTGAAGCTTTTGATATATACTACAACAGCATCAGCAGCGCCTATGCTGGCAATGCTGTTTTTGTTAAACAAAACTTGCTGGAGAAAATCGTTTGAAACAAAAGAAAACAGCGTTGGTGTTGGGAGCCGGTGGATTCATAGGCAATCACATGGTTTCACAATTGAAACAAGAGAACTACTGGGTGAGAGCGGTTGACCTACGACTCCCAGGGTTTTCAACAAGTGAGGCCGACCACTTTGTGCTAGGAGATTTGAGAAATCCTCAGTTTGTGAGGCAAGTGATTTCACAAGCTGGCAACAGTCGCGACCCAATAGCACAAGCCAAGGCCAACGGCGGACCTGCCTTTGATGAGATTTATCAATTTGCAGCTGACATGGGTGGTGCTGGTTTTATATTCACAGGCAACAACGACGCTGATATCATGCAGAATTCTGTGCAAATCAATCTCAATTTGCTCGAAGCGGTCAAGACATTGGCCGACCCCAGTGGTACACGTATCTTCTACAGCAGTTCAGCATGTGTGTATCCTGCACATAATCAAACATCCGCACTTGATCCGGTAACAGAAGAAAGCACAGCCTATCCTGCTGATCCTGACAGCGAATACGGGTGGGAAAAATTGTTCAGCGAAAGACTCTATCAAGCCTATGCTAGAAACTATGGTATCAATGTTGCAATAGCTCGCTATCACAACATTTATGGACCACTAGGCACATGGCAAGGTGGTAGAGAAAAAGCCCCAGCAGCCATTTGCCGCAAAGTGGCCACTGCCTCAGATTCAATTGAAATTTGGGGCGATGGCGAGCAAACAAGAAGCTTTCTCTACATAGATGCCTGCATCGAAGCTACAAGAAGGCTGATGAAGAGCAACTTCAATGGTCCAGTCAACATAGGTAGTGAAGAACAAGTGAGCATCAACCAATTGGTTGATATCACATGCAAGATTGCGGGCAAACAACTGAAAGTGCATCATGTGCCTGGTCCGCAAGGCGTGAGAGGCCGCAACAGTCACAATCAATTGTTCCGCAAACAAATAGATTGGGATCCAAGTTACCCTCTTCAACAAGGACTGGAACACACCTATAAATGGATACAGTCACAACTCTCGCAAGGAAAACTTATATGAATCCCTGGCTAGCTACTGAAGCTCTACAAGGCGATGTAGCTGTTTACTACAACAATCTTTTTCAACATCTACTACGCTTTCCCAACAAATTCTTTGTTGAAACAGGCACCCTTGTGGGCAATGGACTCAATCAAGCATTACGTGCAGGATTCTCGCGTTGTTTTAGTGTAGAAATTCACAAGTGGTGTTATCAAATTGCTCGAACTCGATTTTCTACGCAAATGGCCAACAATCAAGTTGAATTATTTTTTGGCAACAGCGAGCATTTGTTCCCAGAAATCTTGAAAAAAGTTGACGCTCCTGCTACCTTTTGGCTAGATGCTCACATCAGTAGTCAATATGGGTCGGCCTTGGCCAAAAATTGTCCCATTTTTGAAGAATTGCAGGCCATATCAGATCACCCAATCAAATCACACACTATCTTAATTGACGACATCAATTGTTTTGATAACGCAGCGCATGACTGGATCTCTCTGCACAGTGTGATAGAGCGCTGCCGACAGATCAATCCCAGTTATCGATTTGAAAGACTGGACGCTGCTGTGCCACAAAATATTTTGGCTGTGTATTTGTGATGTCACAAGTTACGGACAAAAATGTGTATATCTACTGCGACGGTGGCTTTTGTAACAGATTCAATAGTCTAGTAAGTGGGCTAAGTTTGGCTAAAGTGCTGGACAGAGAGCCCGTGATTTTGTGGCCCGAAAATAATTGGTGTAGAGCAAGTTTTCTCAGTTTGTTTGATGTCAACTTGCAGGTCAGTGACCAATCCATACAACAGCTATTGGCACAAAACCATACGGTGAACATTCTCCATGAGAATCAGTTTGGCGCCGGAATAGCATGGCAACCACCTGAGAGTATTGATATCTCACAACTTAGCGATACTGGATGCCACCTGCTCTACTACAGCAGCCTAATTCCCAGTTGGGTCAATCCACAGGATTTGAGAAAAGAAATTGTGCCAGCATTGAGGTTCAAGGCCGAGTTGTATGAGGCTGCCAACCGAGAGATTGAGCTACACCTGCCGTCTACTAGCACATTCTTTGGTGTGCATCTTCGTAAAACAGATTTTGGCAATAGTAATCAAGCCGATGCAAGCGCATTAGCAACCATAAGAAGTCGACCTAATGATTGGTTTTTTGTTTGCAGCGATGATGCTGATACAGAAACCAGGTTTTCAACAGAGCCCAATGTTTTTGTACACAAGAAAAGAAGCTATGTAGAAAAGCTTGTTCCAGGTGACTGGAACAACTGGATAACCGACAGCAACAATCAACCTTGGCCCTTCAATGTTGATCGCAGCAGCGACAGTGTGAAGCAGGCTCTGGTTGACCTCTTGATCCTTAGCAAGAGTCAATTGGTGCCAACAAATTTACACAGTACATTTTTGAAAACAGCCTATCTGCTGCAAGAAGCGCACAACAGCAGGTGACTACTTTCGGCACAAGTGGTCTCTAGCTCGAGCCAAATCTCTTGTGTTGATGGGCCACAGTGTGCCAACAGTGGTTTTGTTATCTGGAACATAGAACATTATTCCAGTTTGTTGCTCAATTTGAGCCACACTGGTTTGCACCACTCGAATGTGATCACCAATAGAGTCTCTGTGCGGAAACAAGAATGCCAAACTGGTTTGTGCTCTGTTGTCCACTACAATCTTGTAGAAGGCAGTGGGCACAACAACTCTGTTGGGTCCGATGGTTCGGCCATCCTGTGCGTAGATGCTGCCCACATAGATGGTGAGACTCCCTCTCTCATAGGCCCATGATCTCACCACAGCTTCCAGTTCTCGCCATAGACCTCTGTTGAGATTGGGCAACTGTGGTGCAGCATTGCTGAGATAGAAACTTTCTCTTTGTATTTGTGGATGCCAGCTTTGGTCAGCATTGGGTGCCATGTGCCCCATGTCATAACCACTGCGTCTGTAGTCAACTGTGTCCGCTCTACTGCCGCGGGGCACGGCGGGATCTGGAGAAAATCCATCAATTCTCGGAGCACAACTGAGAACACGTTCCTTGTCAAGTGTGTAGCTCACCCAGGCTGCCACTCGGCTGCTGTTGTCGTGCAACAGTGCATATCCACCTCTGCAGATCAGCACACTGTCCGCGATGGTTTTTTGTGGTAATCCCCAAGGCGCACTTGCAGCACAACGACCATCTGGAGTTTGAGATTGTGATGGTGCGCTCCATAGGGCAAAGAGTGCCACGGTGGCAGCAGCCAGTATTCTCTGTATCATTCTAGACCTTTCTCTGTTGACTTTGATATTATCTGGGCGTATAAATAACCACAATATTTATTGCCCCTAACCCCTAGACAGCGAGGGCCTGGATTTGTAACCCAGTGAGGAGCGTGCATGTCGTTCTGGGGGCACCATCAACAAGAAGAATTTGGCCAACACAATTTAGATCCTTTTGATCTATTCTCTCTTATGGTAAGATACTGTAGGTTTGATAATGTATGAAGGCCTCCCTTGCTAATTGGGATGATATGATCAACCTCGTATCCTTGTGGACAATTACGATAAAATTCTTTGATGGCTGCTAAATCTGCATCGTTTGGTGTCTGTGCAATCATCTTGGCTCTGTATTTGGCACGAGCAGCTCGGCTGCCAGCTTTTTGAACTTCTTTTTTGAGATCCGGACTGTATTTGGTATAAAATAATCCATAGCAAGTAAGTCCACAAAAATTTTTGTGGGATGCAATTGGGTCAGCGCAGTATTTGCAGGATTTCGATGCAGGTTTCTTTCTTTTGGGAAATTTAGTATTATTATACGTAGCTGCACATGATTTAGAACAAAATTTATGACTTCTCTTTTGATACTCGAGAGAATTTTGACATTCTAGGCAGCGAGCAGGATTTGAGGAGTAGGTTTCAATTCTTTGTTGATATTGAGAAAGATGAGTTGGCTGAGAAGCTATCTGGCCGAGATGTCCGGCCTGGGATTTTGATTTTTTTGTCATTGACATTACTCCAAGGTTTAAATATAGTTTACGGGACAGCCTAGATACTCCAAGCTGGGTTTCCTGTTGTTGAAGCCAACAGGATTACCGTTTTTATTTATAGGTCCCCAGTTCGAACCCGGGTGCCGGCACCAAAATTTGATTTTATGGGCCTGTAGTGATAAAAGGTAGCACACCTGCTTTGCAAGCAGGAAGACTCGGAGCGTTACCGAGCTGGTCCAGATCCTTTTAAATAATCTTGCAATGAAACTGAGCGATCAAGACAGAGAATTGTGGCGCTTATCCATGAAGGATGTGAAGCCACTTGATCGCACGCCGCAAGTCACTTCTCCCACTCCGCCGAAACCTACAGTGGCTCAACCACAAAAGCCACCTGGCACCTGGGATCTACATGGGTTGACACTGAGTGAGGCCTATCAACTGACCTTGAGAGAAGTGCAACAAGCGCCTGCCAATTGGCGTTATCAAACGTTCATCACTGGCAAGAGTGGTCGGATGAATCAAGAGTTCTCTCACTGGCTCTCCAACAACAGCAATGTTCGTCGTATTGAGCCTCTTGGTACCGGTGGCGCCTACAGAGTTTGGTTCCGCAATCCCGGAAAGGCCACTAGACGGCGCAGTTGACATTGTGCAGAAACGCCATATAAACTAACAACACTTGAGGTTGATCACAACAGAGATTGGCCTACTCTAGTTCACAAGAAAGGAACAAACAAATGAAGATTCTTAGCGTAGTAGCTGCTGGGCTCCTGGCAGTGATGGCCACCGTAGGCGTGGCTCAAGCTCAAACCGCACCAGCTGCCAAGGCCACTGGTCTCTACGTTGGCACCAACGTTGGCACCAACTTCAAGGGCAGCAGCGACTACCAAGTGGGTGCTGTGGTTGGTTATCACATCACTCGCAACATTGCTGGCGAAGTCACCTACGACTTCAACCGAGTGAACCGCGGTGGCTACAACAGCCAGATGGTGATGGGCAATGTGCTGTATGGTCGCAACATTGGCAATACCTCTATTATGCCATATGCACTGGCTGGTGTAGGTATGGGCTGGAACGGCCTGGGAGCCAAGACTAATGGTGACACTCTTGCACTCTACAATGTGGGCGCAGGTGTGCGTGTGAACCTGGTGGGCAACCTGGACCTTGACACACGCTATCGCTATGTGGGTGCATTCAACCAAACTGCTGGCACCAACCATCACATGGTCACAGCTGGTATCAACTATCGTTTTTGAGGCTTGCTCTCAAACGAGATGGTGAGAGCAGGCCTTGTGCCTGCTCTTTCCTTGAGTGAGCTAGAAGAAATTCTAGTTGACGCACCCTCGACTTTAGTGCATAATCTTATATGAGAACTGCTAGAGGCAGTTTTTAAATACTACTACCAACAGCAGCCTTGTGTTGCTGTCTAGGGCCCGACCTTTGTTGAGGAATGGTCCTGCGAGATTCGACCCGAATCTCCAAATTCTCAAAAGAACAGGCGGCATTGTGCCAACTGTTTGATTGGTGACTTGGAAATAGGTTCCATGTCCGCAGACACCAGTTGCAGCACTGTTGCAGCAGGTATCTACAACAGAGGAGAAGTCGCTGTGAAGCGTATCTATGTGTTGGCCCTTGGCCTGTGTTTGCTATTCTCGCCTCTTGAGGCAGCTGAACTCTACAACTTTGGTACTAGAAATGCAAGGATTACGGCACTTGAGGCCAGCCTTGTGAGCAGTTCTACCGCAAAAGAAATCGTTTGCTTGAGCCTCAACATCTATCACGAAGCACGTGGCACCAGCAGAGAGAATCAACTGGCTGTGGCACTGGTCACACGCAACAGGGCAAGGCTGCTGGGCAAGAGCTTTTGTGAAGTTGTGTATGAGCGCAATATGGTGGGCAATCGAGCTGTGGGTTCACCACAATTCAGCTGGACAACCAAGCGGCACAGCAGGAACCTTGAACGCCGCAGTTGGGACCAGGCGCAGGCGATTGCATGGACTATTGTCAATCATCACAAGGTCGTCGATATCACACAAGGTGCCACTCACTTCTACGAACGGCATCTACGTCCAGACTGGAGCCGCAATGCTGCCAGCTGGGTCTCCATTGGTGCTCACACCTTTGTGCGACTGCCCAAGTATGAGCAATTGGCCGAGGCTCGCTAGCTACCAGCGAGCGTTGGCCTTGAAGCCAGCTGCCGACAAATCGGCCCCGCATTGAAAAGCCCCGGCTTCTCCTTGTGCCTTGTAGCGATTGAGAATGAGTGCCACAGCTTGGGCATCACCTTTTTGCAAATTTCCCGACTTGAGGAAAAACCCTACGCCCCTCTTGGCTGTCAAACAGCGCAATAGCGGCAAATTCTTTTTGTATGTGAGAAACAACTTTGTTCCTATCTCTTGGGGCAAGCCATCAAGAGATCTCAGTGGATTGTAGATGCAATCAAAGGCATCTGGCACAACAGCAGGCGCACCAACGAGATTCTTCAGCCGATTGTCTCGACAATGGAAGGAGTCAGCAACGGTTGAGGGTGCCCCTTCAAGTGACTCCAGTTGATTGCTGCTGCAATTGAAACTCCAAACCTTCTGTGGTGCACCTGAGAGCGACTTTAGTAGATTTTTGCTGCAATTGAAATTTCCGCCTACACTCTCTGGGGCACCTTCCAGTGACACGAGTTGATTGCCAGAGCACACGTAATTTCTACCAACCTGGGTGGGCCCTCCCTTGAGCGATCCGCTGAGATGGTTATACATGCATATGAAAGAGCCGACCACAACCCTGGGAGATCCCTCCAATGACTGGAGTGTGTTTCTATCGCAACTGAAACTGCCGCCAACCTTCTCAAATTGCACTGGTAACTGAGTGAACTGCCATTGCCTCTTGAGCTCTACATTTCCGCTACAACTGACCAATCCAAGATCGTCAATGGTGATGGTTCCAGTGGTTGTGAAATATTTGGCCAGGAGCCCCTCAATCTTTGTTTTGTCTACCACCTTGCGTTCTCCTTGAATCCAGCAGTAGCCAATTCAGCGCCGCACTCAAATGCACCGGCTTCTCCTTTGCCGGCATAGCGGTTGAGAATTTCAAGAACCTGTTCAGCTGGCCCGCGGGCTACAGGCATGGCATAAAACACTATCTTTCGTGCAGCCAACGTTCTCAACATAGGCATATGTTGGTTCCAGTTTAGATACAAGGTATCGCCTATATATTCAGGAAGCCCATCCAGTGTTTCAAGAAGATTGTCCATGCAGAGAAAACCTCCAGGCACTCGCTGGGGAGCCCCCACTAGATTGGTGAGCCTGTTTTGGCCGCAATTGTAACGACGGCCCACTGTGGATGGGCCATGATCCAGTTTGCGGATCTGGTTGTTCCAGCAGCTGAAGTGAATGCCAACGTGAGGGGGACAGCCTTCGAGAGTCTCTAGTAAATTGTCTTCTAGCATGAGAGAGCCAGTAACTTGCTTGAACATCACAGGTAGCCGCTGGATGGGCATTTTATCCATCCTCACAAGAAACACATCTCCTTCGATGCTGACCAGACCGTTGCTGTCTATGCTCACTTCTCCCTCATACTCAAAACATTGATCTAGATTTTCCATGATCTCTTCGTGATCTATGTTGTTGTTTACCATCTTGCGTTTTCCTTGAATCCAGCAGTGGCCAATTCAGCGCCGCACTCAAAAGCGCCAGCTTCTCCTTGACCGGCATAGCGGTCAAGTATCATTTGTACCTTGGGTTGACGATAGACCACTATGCGCCGGGCATTGAGGCAGCGCAACATGGGCAAATGCGGGTTCCAGCTGATGTAGACAGCACCAACCTGTTGAGGAAAGCCCTCGAGACTTTCAAGAGGATTAACATCAATGTGAAAGCTGTGTTTGATGCGCTCGGGACCTCCTTTGAGATCCTTCAGTTTGTTGTCGTGCACCCAGCAACTGCCATCAATCACTCGGGGGAAATTTCTCAATGTTTCAAGACCTTTGTCAGCGGCGCCAAAATTGTTTTTGACCCTGCCAAAACGTATGGGAATTTCGGCGGTGTCTCTCACCAGCCAGCATTCGGTAGCATTTACTGTGCCATTGGCTAGTATTCGGATGGGCCTCTTGTCTAAGGTCACACCTTCTGGATCGAAATACCGCTTGTAGAGATCGGCTATCTGTTCTTTGTCTACCATCTTGCGTTCTCCTTCAATCCCGCGGCTGCCAATTCTGCTCCACAGAGGAAGGCGCCTGCTTCGCCTTGTCCTTGAAATTTTCTCAATATTCGCAAGCAAGTCTGCGCTGGGCTTGACTCTGGTTCAAACTCTTGCTTGATGCCCAAATCTATCCTGGCTGCATTCAGCAGTCGCAAAACAGGAAGATCTGGCCGCCAGCTGAATCTCACAGCGCCAGCAGCATCCGGAAAGCCTTCTAGACTTTTGAGATCGTTGATATATTCTAAGTCAAATCTGCCCATCACTGTGCGTGGTGCACTCACTAGATCGGTGAGAAGGTTACCGCCTATGTTGCAACCACCGCCTACGTAGTAGGGAAATCCTTCTAAACTGGTGAGATTCACCCATCTGGCTGTGAAACTTTTCAGTGCTCTGCCAAACCGTATGGGCAAGCGATGTTCCCCCAGTTCTGGAGCACTGCGACCAATGTAGGTGATATCCAGCTCTACATTCAATCTTCCTTCGCTGTCAAAATCATAATAATCTCCTTTGACTATCTCGCGCCCCTTGTCAAAATTTTTGACCAACAGAGCCAGCACTTTCTTTTGATCTACCATCTTGCGTTGTCTTTCAATCCAGCTGAGGCCAGTTCAGCACCACACGCAAATGCACCGGCTTCTCCTTGTCCTGCATAGCGGTTGAGTATCTCTTGTGCAGTTCTCATCTTTTGAGTCAGCTCCCAGGTGTTGAGATTTTGTGGAGTGAAATCCACACGGGTGGCCACCAAGCTTCTCAACAGGGGAAGATCGGGTCTGTAGTTCACACTAAATTGGCCTCGAATCTCGTCGGCCAACCCGTCTAGACTCTTGAGATTCTCACATCTTGCTACACTGTAGTAATTTCCTCGTACTACCCGCGGCCCGCCCTCGAGGTTTTCAAAAAGATTGAAGCTGGCCACAAATCGACCGCCAACAAAACTGGGACAGCCATCAAGAGTTGTGAGCCTGCATGCACTTATCTCAAAATCCCCAGACACTCTAGAGAACCGCACAGGCAGCCGGTCCATTTCTCCTTTGAGACTCAAGCTGCCAACAACTGATACAAGCCCATTGCTATCTTGATCCCATGTGCCCCAAACTGTAAAATACTGTTCTAGATCTACCATCGTGCATGCCTCTTGTAACCAGCGGCGGCCAACTCAGCGCCGCATTCAAAGGCTCCAGCTTCTCCTTGACCTGCAAAGCGATCAAGAATGGCTCCTATTCTCTGCCTGTCTCTGTCCACTGTGGGATCTCTATAGGTGGTGCTCTGCAAGCTCACACCTTTTTTGGCCACCAACAGACGCAACAATCCGCCCATTTGTGGATAGTAGGTCACAGTAACGTGCCCATCAATCTCCTGTGGTAATCCGTCTAGATTGGTCAAGCCTCTGTAGTAACTGCTCCAGTTGCCAGTGACACGGCCAAATCGGATCCACAATCGTTTTTGATTGGCTGTGTGAGTGACACGTCCGTCTACGTTCACTGTGCCATCCGGGTCTATTTGATAATCACCCAGGATACGGAAATCTCTCATGAGAATCAGCTTAGTATGTTCGAGATCTGCTACCATCTTGCGTTTTCCTTATATCCCGCAGCGGCCAATTCTGCTCCAC
>JACCDP010215428.1_pt1 | contig 16486 bp, 11 predicted proteins | sample 7445841 | NCBI WGS metagenome assembly JACCDP01 (sample SAMN15323441, study PRJNA562643) | freshwater metagenome | isolation source: river surface water | place: USA:Blue River Watershed | collected 2017-08-17 | reverse complement strand
TCTTCGAGACCGACTTCCAGAAGATGGCCGCGGAGATCCACCGCATCGGCGGCCTCGTCTACATGGACGGCGCCAACATGAACGCCATCGCCGGCTGGGTGAACCTCGGCGCCCTCGGCGTCGACGCCGTCCACAACAACCTGCACAAGACCTGGACCGTCCCGCACGGCGGCGGCGGCCCCGGCGACGGTATCGTGGCCGTGTCCGAGCGTCTCGTGGACTTCCTCCCGGGCTTCCAGATCGAGAAGCACGGCGACACCTTCGTGGCCGTGAAGCCGAAGCACAGCATCGGCTCCTTCCACCGCCACTGGGGCAACTTCGCCCACAAGGTGCGAGTCTACACCTACCTGCAGCGTCTCGGCAAGGAAGGCGTCCGCCGGATGGCCGCGATGTCCGTCCTCTCCAGCCGTTACCTGTTCTCGAAGCTCGGCAAGTCCTTCCCGTCCCTGCCGGCCGCGGCCGACGGCGTGCCGCGCATGCACGAGTTCATCCTCACGCTCACCGAAGAGGACTTCAAACGTATCGAGGCCGCCGGCATCCCGCGCGCCGGCATCATCGCCCGCGTCGGCAAGCTCTTCCTCGATTTCGGCTTCCACGCCCCGACCGTCGCCTTCCCGGAGGTCTTCGGCCTGATGATCGAGCCGACCGAGTCCTACACGAAGACCGAGCTGGATCGCTTCGCCGAGGTCGTGCTGGCCATCGGCGAGCTCATCCGTACCAACCCGGAAGTCCTCAAGTCCACCCCGCGCTTCACGCCCGTGGACCGCGTCGACGAAGTCGCCGCGAACCGCAACCTCGTCCTCAGCGAACGCCTCACGGCCCTCCCGCTGATCAACGAGAACCGTCTCTCGCCCGTCCTGCTCAACGCGATGCCCGTCGCCGAGATCAAGCAGCGCGTGCTGGCGACGGTCTGATCAGGATCGCTCCGCTCAGCGCGGCTCAGCCTCGATGAACCGCCCGCGGGAAATCGCGGAGTAGGCGCCCGTCGCAAGCGCGGCGGCGCCACAGGCCCAGAAGACCTCCCCGGAGGTGAAGCCCAGCCGGGTTGACGCCACCCACTGTACGCCGGCGGCACCAAGGATGCCGACGAAGCTCAGGACGTTCGCGGCGCCCTGGACGGCGCCCTTGTCCTCCGGTGCCGGACGGTGCTGGAGCACGGCGGCGATCGGGACGATGAAGAGTCCGGCGAAGAAGCCCAGCCCCACGAGGCTGATGACGAAGCCGGTCAGGCCGACGCCGGCCAAGCCGAGCGGCACAGCACAAAGGGCCAGACCAGCCGCGCCCACCGGGACGAGTCGGTATTCGATACGGCCACGGGAAGCGTACCCGGCGGTGACGCTGCCGAAACCGATGCCGAGCGCGAGCGAGAGCGTGAGGTACGCATTCTGGGCCTTGCTCAGCGCCAGCACGTCCTGCGCATGGATGACGAGGTTCATCTGCACCAGCGCGGCGACGAAGAAGAAACCGGCGTTGCCCCAGCTGGCCCGCCAGAGGTCGCGATCCTGACGCATGAGCCGCAGGCGAGCCCAGAGGTCGGTCACGGGATGGATGCGCGGGGCGCAGGTCGGGTTCGCCGCCGGCACGGGCGTGATGCCCCGACTGCAGGCCCAGCCGAGCACGGCGAGCGCGGCGAGCAAGAGACCCGATATCTCCTGTCGTCCGGCGAAGGCCTCCGCGAGGAAGCCGGAAGCCGCGATGCCGAAGATGATGCCGAGGAACGTCAGCAGTTCGAAGATGCCGTTACCCCACGAGAGCCGGTCATGCGGGAGCAGTTCCGGCAGGATGCCGTACTTCGAGGGCGCGAAGATCGCGCTATGACAGCCCATGAGGAAGACGGCCGTGAGCTGCAGCCACACTGACTCGAAAGCCAAGGCCGCCGCCGCGAACAGCATGATGCCCACCTCGGCCTGCTTCACCGCGCCCATGACCGCGGCCTTGCTGAATCGGTCCGCCAGCCAGCCGCCGAGCATCGAGAACAGGATGAACGGGGCGGCGAAGAGCCCTCCCGCGAGCGCGACGTAAGTATTGCGCTGTTCGACGGGCATGGCGCTGCCGAGGACGAGCAGGATGACCAGGTTCTTGAGCGCGTTATCGCTGAACGCAGTCTGGAACTGGGTGGCCATCAGGCTCCAGAATCCGCGCTTCCAGCCGGGATGGTCAGAGGCCTCGTGCATGCGGGATGTCATGACGACCGCCGCCGGACGGCAAACCTATTGAGGTCTCAGCCGCGGAGCTCTGCGAAGAGGTCCACGGCCGACTCGGCCTTGTTCAGGATGTAGACGTGGTAGCCAGGAGCACCCCGAGCCACCAAGCCGCGCACCTGACGGACCGCCCAGGAGACGCCGACCTTGCGCTGGGCTTCTTCGTCCGGACCGCAGGCCTCGAGCGCGCGCACGAGCGCATCGGGGATACGGGCCTTGCAGAAGCCGCAGAAATTACGCGCCTGCTTGAGGGACAGGACCGGCATGACCCCCGGCAGGATCGGGACCGTGACGCCGGCCGCGCGGGCGCGGGCGACGAAACGGAAGTAGTCTTCGTTATCCAAGAAGAGCTGGGTGGTCACGAAGTCCGCGCCGGCCGAGACCTTACCGGCAAGGAAACGAATGTCGGCCAGGTCGTCCGTGGCGTCGGGATGACGCTCCGGGAAACCGGCCACACCGACGGCGAAGCGGCCTGGGCGGGCGGCTCCGATGAGGCGCACAAGGCCTTCCGCATGGGCGAAGCCTTCGGGGTGCGCGACGAAATCCGTCTGGCCCTTGGGCGGATCGCCGCGGAGAGCGAGGATGCCGGAGAAGCCGGCGCGGTCATACTGCTCGATGATCGCGGAGAGCTCCGCCTGGGAATGGCCGACGCAGGTGAGGTGACCGATCAGCGGGATACCCATCTTCACGAGCTCCGCTCCGTAGGTGATCGTGGTGTCCCGGGAGGTGCCGCCGGCCCCATAGGTCAGGGAGGCGAAATCGATGCCAAGGGGCTTCAACGTCGCGGCGACCTTGAGCATGCGCGCGCCGCCTTCCGCGTCCTTGGGCGGGAAGAATTCCACCGACACCGTGGGACGCACGGGACTGCGGAGAGCGGCGATGAGCTGGGTGCGGGACATCCGAAGTATCTTCTTATCCAGATATGAAGATGTAAGTCAAGACCCTAAGGGTCACTCGTCACTCCCCTGCCCGCCCCCGTTGACAGGCAGTTCACCCGGCATGGCCACATGGTAGGCCATGACCATCCAGCAGAGCATGACCGGGTAGATCAGGACGATGAATCCGAAGGTGCCGAAGATGCCCAGTAGGACGCCGGCCTTCACGGAGAGGACCTTAAGCGCCACCATGAAACTGATCGGGATGATGATGAAAAGGATGGCGGCGACGTAGCCGATGGAGGTCGTGCCGGAGTAGATTCCCGCCGAGCGGGCGAGGTCCATGCCACAGGCGGAACAGGCCTTGCCCAGGCGGAACCAAGAAGCGAGGAGGCCACGCTTACCGCAGTTCGGACAGTGGCACAGCAAGCCGCGGGCGATGATGTCGCCTCGCGTGACTTTGAGCTCCGGTTCGTCCATGCATACAGCGTCCTCACGACCGCCCGGAAGACAAGCCCCGCCTTCTTCTTGGTAGGGTCAGCACTGCGTGCTGACCTAGTCGTATCGCCCTTACCCTAGGTCAGCACGCAGTGCTGACCCTACCTAAACCCATGACGCAGGTCACACCCGCAGGAAGACCTTCTGGCGCTTGAGGAACCAGAAAAGCAGCCACTTCACGGCGAAGATGCCGGTGACGAGCACCACCGAGGCCACGGCCGGAGGGAAGGCCCGGGCGAGTCCGCCGAACAAGGCCTGTCCGGTGAAGTCGAAGCTGACGAACTTTCCCGACATGTAGATGAGGACGGAATTCATGCCGATGACGGCGAAGAAAGCACCGAAGCCGCGCGCCCAGCCGCGGACGTCGATGACCCAATAGAACGAAGCCAAGAGCAGGCTGGCCCAGCCGCAGGTCCAGAGCACGAACGAACTGGTCCAGAGGTTCTTATTCAGCGGGAAGGTGAAGCTCCAGAGTCCGCCGACGGCGAGCAGCGCGAGACCCGCCACGGCCAAGCCGGCGGCCTTGCGGTCGCCGGAGACCTCCTCCGCGGAACGTCGCAGCCACAGGCCGGCGAGGATGCCGAGCAAGGCGTTGCCGATGGCCGGGAGCACGGCGAGCAGGCCTTCGGGATCATGGATACCTTTGTGAAGTTTACCCGGCAGCAGGAGGCGGTCGACGTAGCTGGCGAAGTTTCCTTCCATCGTGAGATCGCCGGGCGCGAAGCCAGGCGCATGGCCGAACGATAACATCGCCCAGTAGCCGAGCAGGATGCCGGCAAGCCAAGCCCAGAGACGCTTCGGGGTCTCGTAGTTGAATACGAAGATGAGCTGGGCGAACATGCCCGCGAGGCCGATACGACCGAGGACGCTGCCGAGGCGCATGTTCTCGAGTCCCTTCCACTGCAGTCCGTTGTTATAAATGATGCCGAGCAGGACGAGGATCAGGCCGCGCTGGATGACCTTGCGGATGACTTCGCCGCGGGCGCCTTCAGATAGCCGACGCGTCAGCGAATACGGCGTCGAGACCCCAGCCATGAAGAGGAAGAGCGGGAAGATGAGGTCGTAAGGCAGGAAGCCGTGCCACTCGACGTGCTTCAGCTGGCTGTCGATCGTGCCGAGCCAGCCCCACTCGGTTAGCTTGAAGAGCGCCAGCAGGATGCCATGTCCGCCGACGATCCAGAAGAGGTCGAAGCCGCGCAGGGCATCGAGGGACAACAGACGTTCGGACTTCGGGACAGGAGTCTCCATGGGGGTGAGGCTTTTCTAGCCACACCCCGCGGGAGGTCTACCCGGAACAGACGAAGGTGATGAGCGAACCCGTGCTAATAAGCGCGGGTCGCGCTTACATCCGCTCCACCGGCTCGATGCCGAGGAGGCGCAGGCCGGTTTCCATGACCGCGCAGGTACGCGAGCAGAGCATGAGGCGACGGGCCTTCACGGAGGGGTCATCCACGATGACGCTGTCCGCGGCGTAGAAGGTGCCGTAAGCCGCGGCGAGTTCATGCAGGTAGGTGCAGAGGTGGTGCGGGCGGAGTTCCTCGAGCGCCTGGTCGAGCGCGGCGGTGAACGCCAGGAGCTTGCGGGCGAGCGCGATCTCGGCCGGGGTCTCCGGATCGGTCGCGCCTTCTTCGCCCTGCCCTACGGCCAGTCCGCTCTTGCGGAAGATCGAACGAACGCGAACGACGGCATACATGAGATACGGCGCGGTATTGCCTTCGAAGGCGAGCAGCTTGCCCCACGAGAAGGTGTAATCCATCGTGCGGTTAGACGATAGGTCGGCGTAACGCATGGCGGCGACGCCGATGGCCTTGCCGATGGCCTTGCGCTCGGCTTCGGGCAGATCGGAGTTCTTGCTGGTGACAGCTTCGAAAGCGAGCTTCTCGGCCTGATCGATGAGCTCCTGCAGACGCACCGGCTCGCCGGACTTGGTCTTGATGGCCTTGCCATCCTCTCCGAGGATCGTGCCGAACCAGACGTGGCGGAGGCGCGGAAGCTTGCGACCCGAAGCCTTGAACCACTTGTCGCCGGTCAGGAAGAGCTGATGGAAGTGGTCCTGCTGACGGCCGTCGGTGACGTAGACGATCTCGTCGGCCTTGAAGTGCTCGGTGCGGTAGAGAAGCGTGGCGAGGTCAGTGGAGGCGTAGTTGGAAGAACCATCTTTCTTGCGGACGATGAAGGGCATCTTCGTCTCGGCGTCGCGCGAGAAGCGCGGCTCTTCGTCATGCCAGACCACGAGGGCGCCTTCGCTCTCCTCGGCCAGCTTGTGCTTCGCGAGCTCGGCGTAGACCTGGTCGACCTTGTCACGATAGAAGGATTCGCCGAGGATGACGTCGGTCTTGAGTCCGAACTGGTCGTAGATGCGCTGACAGGCGGCGTTGGAGACTTCGACGATCTCTTTCCAAAGGGCGGTATTCGCGGGGTCGCCGGACTGCAGCTTCGCGAGCTCAGCGCGGGCGGCGTCCATCAGAGCCGGGTCGGCCTTGGTAGCGGCGCTGCCCTCCTTGTAAAGACGCTCGAGGTCTTCGAGGGCGTTCGGGCTCTTGGCGTCGAGCTGGAAGCCCGCGCGACGGATGGCCAGGATGAGGATACCGAAGTTGGTGCCCCAGTCGCCGATGTGGTTATCGCGGACGAGGTCGGCGCCGCAGAACTCGATCAGGCGGGCGACGGCCTCGCCGATGACGATCGGGCGCAGGTGGCCGACGTGCATCTGCTTGGCGGTGTTCGGCGAAGGATAGTCGATGACGACCTTGCGGCCGCCCATCAGGCGGGCCGCGCCGGCGCGCCACTTGGATTCGTCGCGATACTCGCGGAGCCAGGCGCCGAGGGCGGCGGGCGTGAGCTTGAAATTGATGAAGCCCGGACCGGCGACTTCCATCTGCACGATCTTGTCGTCCAGTCCGCCCTGGGAGCGGACGGCTTCGACGAGCGCGGTGGCGAGGGCGCGCGGGTTGGCCTTGGCCTTCTTGGCGGCGGCGAGCACGCCGTTGGCCTGGAAGTCGGCGTGACGGGGATCCGAGGGCTTCAGCTCCGGATTGAAGTCGGCCTCGAGGCCGGGGACGGAAGCGGCCGCCTTGCGCAGCAGGGCGTCGATTTCACGGGCAGGATTGAACCAGACGGACATGCCTCAAGCCGTAAGCCCCTACGCCCCCTCGGCAAGCGAAGAAGGCCTGATAGGGCTAGGGACAGGGCTTGGGCTAGGGCTAGACGAGGCGACGGGATAAACCCTGGCCCGCGCTCTCTGGCATCACCTAGCCCTGCCCCTAGCCATAGCTCTAGCCCTACGCAGTCTACTTGAGCGTCTTCAGGTAGGCGAAGAGGTCCGTGATCTGGTCGTCGGTGAAGCCGTCGAGGAGGCCCTCGGGCATGAGCGAGCGGCGCAGGTATTTGGCGGAGGCCACTTCGGCCTTGGGCACGCGGCGATCGGCGCCGCCGGCCTGACGGATGACGTACGCGGTGGCGTCCTCGGAGACGTAGAAGGCTTCGATGACCTCGCCGGCCTTCAGCTTGACCTGGAAGATACGGTAGGCGGCTTCGATGGCGGCGTTGGGTTCGATGATATTACGGATGACGGCTTCCATGCCCATCGCACCGGCGCCGGAGAGGTTCGGACCGATCTGGCCGCCCTGCCCGTTGATCATGTGGCAGGACTGGCAGAGCGCGACGAGCGACTTACCCTTGGCGGGGTCGCCGGCCTTCGCCGACAGCGCCGTGAACCGGGCGGTCTTCTGAGCGATAGCCGCGAACTGTTCCGCGTTGAGCAACGGTGGCGCGTCGGTGGTACGCACGATCTTGGCGCCCTTGCCGAGCTTACCCCAGGCGGCGTCACCGCTGGCGGAAGCGAAGACGAGCGACTCCGGCAGTTTCTCGCCCGCGAAGGTACGGGTCATGTTGAGACGGATCTCGGCCGGCTTGCGCTCGAGGTTCCAGATACGGTACTCGGCCAAGGCGCCCTGCGTGCCGCCCTTCGGCGTCGACCAGCCGATGATGAGGCCGGGAAGGTCGTGAGGTTGGGCCGACTTCGACGTGCCGGTGAGCTCGCCATCCTGATAGATGCGTAGGACGCCCGCGGCGTCACGCGTGAGGGCGATGTGCGTCCAGATGCCAGAGGAGGTCGGCTTGGATGAGACCACGGCATCGTTGATCTTGCCGCCCATGTAGGCGCGGAAGACGCCGCCTGCGAAGTTGAGGTCCAGCACACCAGGTGCGCCGAGGAGGCTGTCGTTGTTGTCGACCTTGCCGTCGAGTCGTACCCACGTCTCCACGGTGAAGGCGCCCTTGAGGGCGACGCCGGACTTGGCGACGGCTTCATTGGAACCATCAAGGGTCAGCACGCTGCGAAAGACGCCGCCGAGTTGGGCCGACACGGCCGCGAGCTCAGGGCTGTCGCCGAGGGCGATGGCGAGCTTCTCGGCGACGGGCGTCTCGATGTCGGCGACGGCGACGGACTTATCCGCCAGGCCCGCGGCAATGGCCTTGGCTCCGGCCTTGGTGCCGCTGATGCCGTCGAGCACGACCTTGCGGTCGTTGACCGACAACTTGGAGTAGAGGCCCATCGCCAGCGCCGAAGCCTGCGGGGCACGGGACGCGACCAAGGCGAGCAACGCAAGATTCGAGATCTCCGTCGGTGTGGAACCGATGAACGCGGCCACGGCCTCCGGCTTGGTCGTACGGAGCTGCTGGAGTCCGAGGAGGGCCTCGCGACGGGAATCCTCGCGAGAGAGGAGCGCGAGCAGGTCCGCTTCCAGTTCGAGCAGCTGGAAGCCGCCAATGAGCTGGGCGGCGAGATTACGCTCAGCGGCTCCCTGGGCGAGCAGGGCCTTGGCGGCCTCAGCGACGACCGGGCCGACCTTAGAGGGATCGAGGTCGGTACGGAAGACCAGCAGGAGTTCGACGACGCGATTACGGACGGCGGTATCGGCGAGGAGCTTACGGAGCACGGCGACGCTGGTCGGCTGATCGAGGGTCTTGGCGACGGCGAAGAGTTCGTCGGGGCCGGGCGCGCGGTCCAACTGGCCGACGAGTTCGGCGACGAGCGGAGCACCGACCTTAGGGTCAAGCGCGAGCGCGGCGAACATCCGTCCTTCGGCCGGCAAGGCCTTAGCCTCCTTCGAAGCGAGGAAGGCGGCGACCGCTTCGGGCTGACGCTCGAGATACATGCGCACGAGGAAGCGCTCGAAGTCGCGCTCGTAGGCGACGCCGACCTTGATCGGCTTACCGCTGCGACTCGGCGCAACGGGACCTTCGAGGGACGGACCGGCGAAACGCATCAGCACGCCGAGAGCGGCGGGCCACTTGGCGGAAGACTCACCGAGGGCCTTGATGGCGGCGGAGCGGACTTCCGTGTCAGGATCAGCAGCGAGCGCGGCGAGCGCTTCGTGATGCGGCGTCCATGCGCCGAAGTGGCGGAGGGCGTTCACGGCCTCACGGCGGACATTGCGATTCGGGTCGGCCAGCAGGCGCATGGCCAACGGCCCGATCTTGCGACCCTGCTCGCCCAGCACCCAGAGGGCCTGGATGCGGCGGGCGGCCGGTGCGGCGGCGTCACCGGCGATCGCGGCGAGCGTGCCTTCGAGGGCTTCGCCTTCGTTGCCACGGTCGGCCAACGTCTGCCAGGCGAGATGGGCGTCGCCGGCGATCTTCGAACCGAGACGGGCAATCAGCTCCGCTGAGGAAAGCTTGGTATAGTTAGGTACGGCCGGCGTGACGAAGCCCTTCGGCTTGATGCGCCAGATGCGGCCCGACTGCTTGTCGCGGTCCGGGTGATTGCGGGCGACCTCGTTGTGGCTGATGATCTTGTTATACCAGTCGATGACGTAGAGGCAGCCGTCGGGACCCATGGTCATAGCGATCGGACGGAAGAACGGGTCCTCGCAGGTGACGAAGTCATCGAGCTTTTCGAGGCGATAGCCCGAGCCCTCGCGGTGCTGGCGGATCGCGTTGACCTTAGAGGTGATCGGGTTGGCGACATACATCACGCCGTCGAAGCCCTTCGGCCAGACGCCGACGTCGGAGAGCGCCAGGCCGCTAAGACCCGACCCGCTCATCTTGAAGTCAGGAGCCTGCACTGGGAACGGCGGCTGGTAGGATTTCGCGAGGCGGTCCGCGCAGCCGGGATAGAGGGCATACTCATGGAACGGCATCACCGGGTAGCCGTAATCGTTGGCCTCCTGAATGAATGCCTCGCCTTCGCCAGTGAGGACGAGACCCCAGATATTGCAGGGGCCGACGCTCGTCGGCTCGAAGAAGCTGCCGTCCGGACGGAAGCGAGCCATGCGGGTGCTCGGGAAGTCGACCTGTTCGCCCTTCGCGGTGACGACCGTGCCTCGGTTGAAGGCGCCCTGGGCGAGCCAGAACCAACCCCACGGGGCGCGGGTGAACTGGTGAGGGAAGAGGTGCGAGTCCTGCACGCCGAAGCCCGTCAGTAGGACCTCGCGCTGATCGGCTTTACCGTCGCCATCGGTGTCGCGAAGGAAGACGACGTCGTGGCCGTGCTGGACGACCGCGCCGTCCTTGTAAGGCAGGACGCCTTCGGGGATCGCCAGGCCATCGGCGAAGGCGCGCGGCTGGCGGACGCCCGCCTCGAAAGGCTTATCAAAGAGGACGACCTTGTCGCGGGCCTTGGACTTATAAAGCGCCTCGGCGGCGGCGGGGTTCTCGTTGGCGTCGACCGGGTATTCCAACGCGGTGCTGGACCACGCCCTGCCCTGCTGGTCGAAGATCAGCATGATGAATTTGCCGAAGTCGGCGGATTCCTTGGCGAAGAGCTCGATCTCGAAACCCTCGGGCAGCTTGAACAGCTTCTGCTGCTCCTCCGCAGTGCGACGCACGCCCTGCACATCGTTGTAGCTCGTGTCCTTACGGGGAGCGGCCGCCTTGGCGGGCTCTGGCTTCTTCACGGCGGGCTTCACCTTGTCCCACGTAAGCGCTCCAGGGGTAGCCGGCAGTTCTTCGATCGTGATGTCCTTGGCCTGGATCACCGCCATGCCGCCCGAGTGAATCTGGAGGCCGATCTTACCGTCGGCGGCGATGTTCGGTTCGGTCTCAAGGTAATCCAGCGCCGGGACTCCGTTGACCCAACTGCGGATGCGATTGCCCTCGGCGAGGATGCGATACTCGTTCCACTCGCCTTCCTTGACGGCGGCGAGGACCGCGGCGGCATCCTTGGATTCGGCGATGACCTTGTTACGACGGCTTTCGTCGTAGATCTTGCCATACCAGCCCTTACCGTAGTCGACCTGATAGCCGCTCATCTCCGAGCTGTTCGGCACGCGGACGCTGCGCATCTGGATGCCGCTGTTGACGAAACCCGTGCCAGTGAGGCGGAGCTTCACGCGCAGGTCAAAGTTCTGGTAAGACTTCTCAGTCGCGAGGAAGAAGTTCTTCGGGACCTTGACCGTCGAGGAACCGCCGCGGATCTCGCCGTCCTCGACGCGCCACCAGGCGGCGTCACCTTCCCAGCCCGCGAGGGACTTGCCGTCGAAGATCGGCACGGGGGCGGCATGGGCGGAAAGGGCGAAGAGCAGAGCCAGGAGACAACGCATGGTGAAGGGGGTTAGGGAGAAACTAACCGACGAGGAGCCGGCCACAACCTTACGCGTCACCTTGGCATGCAACCCGACCACCCTCAAAAGCACATTTCGCCCGCACCCCACGCTTGCGTCCGCAGGCCTTACCGCCTGTCTTCTGGGCATGTCCTCCGTCCATCACCTCATCCGCGACTGCGCCTCGACCCTGATCCCCGCCGGGGATGTCGTCGTGCTGGAAAAAGGCACGGAAGTCACCGTCACCCAGGCCCTCGGCGGCTCGGTCACGGTCCGCACCCCGATGGGTCTGTTCCGTATCGCCCCGGCCGACATCGAAGCCCTCGGCGCCGACGCCGTCAGCCAATACGGCAAGAAGGATGAAGCCATCATCAGCGGCCCCGTGAACCAGGAAGCCCTCTGGGAAGCGCTCAAGGGCTGCTTCGATCCGGAGATCCCGGTCAACATCGTGGACCTCGGCCTGATCTATCACCTCGAACTCACCCCCGGCGAGCGCGGCGGCCAGAAGGTCGCGGCCAAGATGACGCTCACCGCCCAAGGTTGCGGCATGGGACCCGTCATCGCCGCCGACGCGAAATCCAAGATGGAAGCCCTGCCCGGCGTCGAGTCCGCCGAAGTCGAGATCGTCTGGGACCCGGTCTGGAATCCGCGGATGATCTCCGAAGCCGGCCGCAAGCAGCTCGGCCTCGAGTGATGTCCGCGCCCGTCCAGTCCGCGACGGCCCTCTACCTGCACGTCCCGTTCTGCGCGTCGTCGTGCGACTTCTGCTCGTTCTACCAGGAGCAGCCCAAGCGCGGCGAGATCGACCGCTACCTCGCCGCGATCGAACGCGAGATGGAGCTCCACCCGCCCGGCCGCGTCGAGACCGCCTTCTGGGGAGGCGGCACGCCGGGACTCCTGCCGGCCGATGACCTGCGTCGCCTCGGCCATGCGATGACCAAGGCCGCCGGCCGGCCCGGCGAATGGACCGTCGAGCTCGCGCCTTCGTCCGTGCGCGCCGACAAACTCGCCGCGCTCAAGGAGATCGGCGTCACCCGCGTGTCGATGGGCGTGCAGAGTTTCGATGACGTCACGCTCGACGCCCTCGGCCGGCGTCATTCACCCAAGCAGATCATGGAAGCCTGGGAGCTCATCGAGGCCGCCGGCTTCGCCTCGCGCAATCTCGACCTCATCTTCGCGATTCCCGGACAGGACGAGAAGCGCTGGACCGATGACCTCTACCGGGCGATGGAGCTCAAGCCCGACCACCTCTCGACCTACTGCCTAACCTTCGAGGAGGACACGGCGATGTTCGTGAAGCTCTCGCAGGGCAAGGTGAAGATCGACCGCGAACTCGAGGCCTTCCTCTACCGGCGCACCTGGGAGACGCTCGCCGAAAACGGCTACGCGCAATACGAGACCTCGAACTTCGCCCAGGCCGGCCATGCCTGCCGCCACAACCTCATCACCTGGGAAATGGGCTCTTGGATCGGCTACGGCCCTTCGGCGGCCTCCCAGTGGGGACACGTCCGCTGGACGAACCCGGCGAATCTCGACCAATGGGTCAGAGGCATCGAAGCCGGCCAGCCCGTGCGTGAGCAGGCGAAGGCGCTGAGCGCGCGCGATCTCCTCTGCGACGCCTTGGTCTTCGGCCTGCGCCTGAACGAAGGCGTCGACCCCTTCGCGCTCGCCGAGCGCTTCGAGACACCGCTGCCGCATGGCGTCCGCGAACTCTTCGCCGACCTCATCGAGGAGGAGATCATGGAGCTGGCCGGCACCCGCTTCCGCCTGAACGGCGAAGGCCGCCTGCGCGCGGATGCCGTCGGCGTCGCCGTGCTCGAGAAATTCGACTGATGGACTACGCCCTCGGAGCCGCCTTCTTCTACGCCTGGTCCGTGACCTGCGCCCGGCGTAGCTCCGCGCACCATGGGCCGGACCTCGCGAACCTCGGCCGTCTGCTGGTCGCGATCGTCATCGTGGGACTCTTCGTCGCTTTCAACGGAGGCAATCCCCTATTCCCGGGCTGGCACTGGCTGATTCTCGGCGGCGTGCTCGGCCTCGGCGTCGGCGACATCGCGCTCTTCCACGCCCTGCCTCGCATCGGCGTCGGCCTGACGATGCTGCTCACGCAGTGCCTAGCCGCCCCGATCGCGCTCTTCCTCGAATACGAGATCCTCGGACTGTCCCCCAACGGACCGCAGATGCTCTCCGCGCTCGTCATCCTCGCCGGCGTCGGCGTGGCGCTCGGCGCACCGGCCGAAGGCGACCCGGCGGACCGCCGCACCGGCGTCTGGCTGGGCCTGCTCTCCGCCTTCGGCCAGGCCTGCGGCGCCGTAAGCACGCCCATGGCTAAACCCTTATGGGAAGCGGCCGGAATGACCGATCCGAACGGCGTTCAACAAGCCTTCGTACGACTGCTGGGCGGCGTGCCGATCGTGCTGCTCTTCGTCCTCTGGACCGCCCGCAAGGACGGCCTCCTCGCCAAGCTACGCCGGCCTTACGCCTGGCGCACCGCGCCGATCTGGATGTTCATGAACGGCCTCGCGGGGCCCGCCCTCGGCGTGGCATGCTATCAGTGGGCGCTCACCAAGCACGACGCCGCGCTGGTACTGAGCGTCGTGGCCCTGACACCCCTGATCGGCCTACTCATGCTGTGGGCCGTCGAAGGACAGCGTCCGTCGTGGCGCCTCTGGCTCGGCGGAGCGATCGCCATCTTAGGCGTAGTGCTGCTACGCCAGCTCTAAGCCGAGCTCGCGTCGGCCTTCCGCTCCTGGGCGTCGACCACGACCGTCGTCACGAGGTCGGAGCCGACGTTCGTCATCGAGCGGGCCATGTCGAGGACACGGTCCACGCCGAGCACAATGCCGATGCCCTCAGGCGGAATACCGAAGGTCACCAGCAAGCCGGCGATGAGCGGTAGCGAGCCACCGGGGATGCCCGCGACGGCCACGGCGCTGAGGACCGAGAGGAAGAGCAGGGTCAGCTGCTGCCCGACGGAAAGGTCGACGCCGAAGACCTGCGCGACGAAGAGCACGACGCAGCCTTCATAGAGCGCCGTACCGCTCATGTTCATGGTAGTGCCGAGCGGCAGGACGAAGCCGGCCACGCTCGGCTTAAGGCCAAGGGTATTCTTGGAGCACTCCAGCGCAGCCGGCAGGGTCGCATTGCTCGAGCTCGTCGAGAAGGCGGTCACGAGCACGCCGCGGATGTCACGGAAGAACGCCAGCGGTTTACGATCGGTCCAGAGGCGCAGCCAGATCGACATCGTACCGAAGAGATGGAACAACATGACCGCGAGACACCCGAGGGCGAAGACCCCGAGGGCGATCAGGATATCCAGGCCGACCTTGACGATGACGCCGTAGATCATGAGCGGCACGGCGTAGGGGGCGAGCCGCAGGGCGAGCCGGACGATGCCCGTCATGAGCTCCGAGACGAGGTCCAGGGCCGAGAGTAGCTGCTGTCGCTTGGCCTCGGCGAGCTGCGTACCGACGACGCCGACGAGCAATGCGAAGAGGATGAGGGGCAGGATGTCGCCGATCGTGCCGTTGGTATGGCCGACGACGGCCCCGAAGAGGTTCTTCGGCATGAACATCTCGACGATGCCGGCCAAGGACAGCGACGGGCTGGCCGCCGAGACGGCCACGTGCTTCTGCGCGGCACCGCCGAATTCCTGCATGAGCATGGTCTTCGCACCGGCGTCGAGATGATCGCCGGGACGGAGCACGTTCATCATCAGCAGCCCTAGACCGACGGCGATGGCCATATTGAGGAAGAAGAGCGCGAACGTGCGGCCGGCGAGCGGGCCCAGCCGATCAAGGCGACCGAGCTGAGCGACGCCCGCGGCGAGCGAAGCGAAGACCAGCGGGATCACCACGAAGAAGAGCAATCGAAGGAAGACCTGTCCCAGCGGGTCGAAGACGTTCGTCGAAACCTTCCGCATGAACTCGAGCGACGCGGGCGAATACTGTCCGAGCCCGAGGGTGGCCAGACCGGCGACGACGCCGAAGAGCAATCCGTAGAGGATACGGTTAGCGAGGGGACGATTGGTTTCGGCCATGGGGGTTAGGGTTATCTTTAGGAGCGACTGCGGCTGGCTTCCACTTTAAACAAACCGCGCCCCCATGAATGCCCTGCCCTTACTGATCGTCGCCTGCCTCAGCCTCGGCGCCGCCGAAGTTATCCCGCCCACGCCGAAACAGACCATGCCCGTCGCCTCGGCGGAAGAGACCTTGGGCTGGAAGCAACTCTTCGACGGCAAGACCCTCAAGGGGTGGACCGGCGACCCCGTCTACTGGCGCTGGGAGAACGGCGCGCTCGTCGGCGAAATCACCCCGGAGACCATCGTGAAGCGGAATACCTTCATCATCTGGGAAGGCTCGCTGCCCGGCGATTTCGAGCTCAAGGCGGAATACCGTATCTCCGAGCGCGGCAATAGCGGCATCAACTACCACAGCGCCGACGTCGCGGGACTGACCTACGCCCTGACCGGCCCGCAGGCCGACATCGACGGGTGGAACTCCCACACCGGCCAGAACTACGAGGAGCGTGGCCGCACTTTCAACGCCCTCCGCGGCCAGATCACCCGCATCCGCCCGGGCCTGAAGGCCGAGGTCGTCGGCTCGGTCGGCGACAAGAAGGAACTCGCGACGTTCATTCGCAACGGTGATTGGAACGAGTATCACCTCATCGTCCGCGGCGGCATGCAGGTCCACCTCCTGAACGGACACGTCATGAGCGTGGTCATCGACGACGACGCGGCGGCCCGTCACCCCGAAGGCAAGATCGGCGTCCAGGTCCACGTCGGCCCGCCGATGAAGGTCGAATACCGCAACTTCCGCGTCAGGCAGCCCTGAGGCCGGATAAGCCGTTGCCCTCGGCCCGCCGGCGGCTTGGATAGACTCATGAGCCGCCCCGCCCTCACCCTGCTTGCCTTGCTGAGCTGGACGCTCGGCGGCTTGGCCGCCGCACCCAGCGGCTGGTCCGAACAAAGCCCACGCGATGAGCTCAGGCCCGGGTTCAGCCGCGAGGGCCAGGTGCTGGTCATCACCCATGACGAACGCGCAGGCCTCGACGGCTGGTATCAGCAGACCTTCACCGTTCAGGGCGGAGACTTCATGAAGTTCAGCGCCACGCGTAAGACGACGGGGGTCGTTAATCCTCGTCACAGCGGACTCGCGCGCATCGTGTGGACGGACGCCAAAGGCAGAATCGTACCGGCGGCTGTCGCCGGCGCCTCCGCCGAACCGGAACACCCGCTCGACGGGCCCGTCGACGCGCAAGGCCGCACGACGCTGACCGGAACCTACCAAGTCCCGCCGAAAGCCACGCAGGCGATCGTCGAACTGCACCTCCAACATGCGCCCCGCGGGAAGGTCGAATGGAGCGACAT
>JACCDP010069319.1_pt1 | contig 16488 bp, 15 predicted proteins | sample 7445841 | NCBI WGS metagenome assembly JACCDP01 (sample SAMN15323441, study PRJNA562643) | freshwater metagenome | isolation source: river surface water | place: USA:Blue River Watershed | collected 2017-08-17 | reverse complement strand
GTTCATTGCGGGTGAGGAAGTGACCGTGCCAGTGATCGGTTCGGCCGAGCAGGCCCAGGCCCTGCCCGTGATCCGCATCGTCGCACCAGACGGCAACTACGACTACCAGCACAAGTATTTCACCGATGAGGTCCGCTACTTGGTGCCCAGTGGCCTGCCGGCGAGCGAGGAGCAGGCCGTCTCCGAGCTGGTGCTCGCTGCCTTCCGCAGCCTCGGTTGCCGAGGTTGGGCGCGCGCCGACGTCATGATCGATGCCGCGACGCGGCGACCCTACCTGCTCGAAATCAACACCTCGCCGGGTATGACCGGGCATTCCCTGGTGCCCATGTCGGCGCGCGCAGCGGGTCTGTCCTATGAGGACCTGTGCATGAAGGTGCTGGCTCTGGCCAGCCTGGACCATGGGGGAGGTGCGTCATGACGCCGGCGCCCTTGCCCCTGGATGTGCGCTTGATGAACGCGCTGTCGCTGCTTCTGCTGGGTATTTTCCTGCTGGCCGTGCTGGCGCTGCTGGCGATGTGGCTGGTGCGGCAGCCAGTGTTTGGCCTGCAGGCCATTCGTGTCGAGAACGAGTTGACCCATAACAATGCAGTGACCCTGCGAGCCAATGTTGCCCCGCGGTTGAGCGGCAATTTCTTCACCCTGGACCTGGCACAAGCCAAGACCGCCTTCGAATCCATACCCTGGGTTCGCCTGGCGGTCGTCAAGCGTGAGTTCCCAGACCGTCTTCGGGTGCGCCTCGAAGAACACGAGGCGGTGGCGATCTGGGGTCAGGACGATGAGATCCGGCTGGTCAATCGGCAGGGTGAGGTGTTTGAGGTCAACCAGGGTGATGTCGAGGCCGAGAAGCTGCCACGCCTGATCGGACCGCAAGCCCAGTCAGCCCAGGTGCTCAAGGCCTATCGCCAACTCGCCCCGATGTTTGATCGCCTCGACGATGCCCTGATGCAGCTCGAACTCACCGGCCGCGGCGGCTGGCGGGCTCAGCTCGAGAGCTCGGCCGTCATCGAGATCGGACCGGGCTCGATCGAGGACATTGTGCCGCGGGTGCAGCGTTTCGTAGCGACGGTCTCGCAGACCGTCTCGCGTTTTGGCCGCAGCATCGAGTCGGCCGATTTACGTTACCCCAACGGCTATGCGCTGCGCCTGCACGGTGTCTCCACAACCGGCGCGGACAAGACGAACAAAACGACAAGGTGAATCTATGGCCAAGGAATACAAAGATCTGGTGGTAGGGCTGGACATCGGGACCAGCAAGGTCATGGTGGTGGTGGCCGAGGTCATGGCCGGTGGCGAGCTCAAACTCGCTGGCCTGGGTGTGGCTGCCAGCAATGGACTCAAGCGCGGTGTGGTGGTCAATATCGATGCCACGGTACAGAGCATCCAGCAGGCCCTCAAGGAAGCCGAACTGATGGCTGACTGCAAGATTGGCCGCGTCTACACCGGCATCACTGGCAGCCACATCCGAGGCATGAACTCCAGCGGCATGGTGGCGGTCAAAGACAAGGAGGTCACGCCCGCGGATGTGGCGCGCGTGATCGAGACTGCCAAGGCGATCAATATTTCGACCGATCAGCGCCTGCTGTTGGTCGAGCCGCAGGAATTTGTGATCGACGGTCAGGATGTGCGCGAGCCGATCGGGATGAGTGGTGTCCGGCTTGAGGCCAAGGTTCACATCGTCACGGGTGCGCAGAGCGCGGCCGAGAACATCATCAAGTGTGTGCGGCGCTGCGGCCTGGAGGTCGACCAGCTGATGCTCAATCCCCTGGCGTCCAGCCTCTCCGTGCTCAGTCAGGATGAACAGGAGCTGGGCGTGGCGCTGGTCGATATCGGTGCTGGTACGACCGACGTGGCCATTTTCACAGGCGGTGCGATCCGACATACCGCGGTCATTCCGATTGCCGGCGATCTGATCACCAGCGACATTGCCATGGCCTTGCGCACGCCCACCAAGGACGCCGAAGACATCAAGGTTGAAAGCGGCTGCGCCAAACAGCTGCTGGCCGACCCGGAAAGCCAGGTCGAGGTGCCGGGCCTGGGCGATCGGGGGCCGCGCATGCTCAGTCGTCAGGCCCTCGCTGGTGTGATCGAGCCGCGGGTCGAGGAAATCTTCACCCTGGTGCAGCAGGTCATCCGAGAGTCGGGCTACGAGGAAATGTTGTCCTCGGGCATTGTCATCACCGGAGGCAGCGCGGTCATGGCGGGCATGGTCGAGCTGGGCGAGGACATTTTCCTCAAACCCGTGCGTCGAGGCCTACCGCGCTATTCCAGCGGCTTGTCGGACATGGTGGCTCAGCCGCGCGCAGCCACGGTGATGGGGCTGCTTGAAGAGGCCCGTCTGGCCCGTCTGCGCGGGCTCAAGGTGGCCCAGAAGTCGGGCAGTGTCAAGAACGCATTCGGTCGCATCAAAGAATGGCTGGCGGGGAACTTCTGATGAACAACCTCACCCCTGCAGGTCCACGCATGAATGGGTTGACCCATTCGGGAGGTGCAGACCCCCCTTCATGAACTCGCCCACCCACAGGTTCTACATAACTCATTCATGGCAACTGCAGATAAAAAGGAGGCTCAACATGAGCATTGAAATGATGGATATCGAAGAGTTCAATCAGGGTACGCAGATCAAGGTGATCGGCGTGGGCGGCGGCGGCGGCAACGCGGTCGAGCACATGATTGCCAGCCAGGTGCAGGGCGTGGAGTTCATCTGCGCCAACACCGACGCTCAGGCGCTGGGCCGCATCGCCACTGACAAGGTCATTCAGCTGGGCCACTCGGGGTTGGGCGCCGGTAGCAAGCCCGACAAGGGCCGTGAAGCGGCCGAGCTGGCTGCCGATGACATCCGTGCGGCGATCGACGGTGCGCATATGCTCTTCATCACCGCTGGCATGGGCGGGGGCACGGGCACAGGCGCAGCGCCGGTGATTGCTCGCATCGCCAAGGAGATGGGCATCCTCACCGTCGGTGTGGTGACCAAGCCCTTCGAGTTTGAGGGTGGGCGCCGCATGGCCAATGCCGACGCCGGCTTGGCCGAGCTCGAGGCCAATGTGGACTCGCTGATCGTGGTGCTCAACGAGAAGCTGCTGGAAGTGCTGGGCGAGGACATTTCGCAGGATGAGGCATTTGCCCATGCCAATGATGTGCTCAAGAATGCCGTCGGCGGCATTGCCGAGATCATCAATGTGAAGGCGCTGGTCAATGTCGACTTTGAGGACGTGCGCACCGTCATGGGTGAGCCTGGCAAGGCCATGATGGGTACGGCCCGCGCCAGCGGTCCGGACCGTGCCCGTATCGCTGCCGAGCAGGCTGTGGCCTGCCCGCTGCTCGACGGCGTGGACATGAATGGCGCCCGCGGTGTTCTGGTGCTCATCAGCGCGGCCAAGGGTTCGCTCAAGCTCAACGAGACCAAGCTGGCCATGAAGACGGTCAGCGCATTTGCCGCGCAGGACGCCCATGTGATCTATGGCACGGCCTATGACGAGTCGCTGGTCGATGAGATTCGTGTGACGGTGGTGGCCACCGGCCTCAATCGCCAGGGCTCGCGCCGCGCCGCACCGCCACTGCAGGTGATTCAGCGCACCGGCACGGACAACCTGCCGGTGCAGCCGGTTCAGGCAACCCCTGGCGCTGCCGGGGCCTCCTACGAGGTTCCGAGTGTCTGGCGCAACAACCGCAACCAGGCAGCGGCCAAGGTGGACGCGCTGGCAGCCGGCGGCATGGACGATTTCGAGATTCCGGCCTTCCTGCGCCGCCAGGCTGACTGAGCTGCCGCTGGCTGCGGACCCACAGGTCCACAGCCAGCCCAGCGGCTATTGAGCCTAGTTTGTGGGCATGGGCGCGCTGGCGCCCACCCGCAGCTTGCAAGACCTAAAATTCGGCCATGCTTGCCCAGCGTACTTTGCGATCGCTCACCAAGGCCGTTGGCGTGGGCCTGCACAGCGGACAGCGGGTCGAGCTGACCTTGCGGCCAGCTCCGCCGGACACCGGCATTGTGTTTCGCCGAGTCGATCTGCCGGTGCCGGTGGACATCCCGATATCGGCCACCGCCGTTACCGACACCCGCCTGGCCTCGACCATTTCGGTGGGTCAGGCCCGCGTCTTCACGGTTGAGCACCTGATGTCCGCTTGTGCCGGCCTGGGTCTGGACAACCTGTTCATCGATATCACGGCTGAAGAGGTCCCTATCTTGGACGGCTCGGCGGCGTCCTTTGTCTTCTTGCTGCAGTCCGCTGGCATTGCTTTGCAGGACGCCCCCAAACGCTTCGTGCGTATTCTTGAGCCGGTGCAGGTGCGTGAGGGCCAAGGCCCCTCGCTCAAGTGGGCGCAGCTGCTGCCCTATGAAGGGTACAAGCTCAGCTTTGAAATCGACTTTGATCACCCGGCGGTCGATTCAACCGGCCAGCGCGTCGAATTTGACATGGGCAGCGGCTCTTACGTCCGTGACATAGCCAGAGCGCGCACCTTCGGTTTTACCAAGGACGTCGAGATGATGCGGGCCAACGGCCTGGCCCTGGGCGGTGGCCTGGACAATGCCATCGTCATGGATGACTACAAGGTGCTCAATGCCGAGGGATTGCGCTACAACGATGAGTTCGTCAAGCACAAGATCCTCGACGCCATGGGTGACCTGCATCTGCTGGGCAAACCTTTGCTGGGGGCCTACAGTGCTTTTCGTTCCGGCCATGCCCTGAACAACCGGCTGCTGAGGCAGCTGCTGGCTCAGCAGGGCGCCTACGAGGTGGTCAGCTTCGAGGACGAGCGGCAGGCTCCGCGTGGACTGGCGCGCCTGGCCCCGGCCTGGTGAAGGCGGGGCGCGATGCTGCTGTTTCGCTGGCTGTTTTTTCTGCTGCTCTTGGCCGCCGGGGTCGCCTTTGCCTTGTTCATTGCCACCGGGCAGCCTCACTACCGGCGGTGGGGGCTGGTCATTTTCAAGTGGACCTTGCTGGCCGCCCTGGGTTTTTTTGCGGTGCTGATCCTCGAGCGGGTGCTCTGACTGGCTCCAAGGCGCTGGACGGCTTTTGAGGGGCTGCAAGCGCACAGGCCAAGGGCCCGGTTTGGGGCGACACGCACCCGGCTGGGCCGGCTGTGGCGACCTTCGGTGCGCGATCCTTGGCGGGTCAATCCCAGCGACTTAGCGAGCCCTGCCGCCGCGGTAGCGGGCGGCCCGCTCGCGTCCCGGTTTCCTGATCGCGCCGGGATCGGCCACTGACTGGGCAGCGCCTGCACGGGCGAGCTTGCCCAGGGTGGCGCCAACCTGGGCATGGGTGATGGCCAGGGCCAGGGCATCGGCTGCATCCGGACCGGGCAGCCCGGGCAGCTTGAGCAGGCGCATGACCATCTGCTGCACCTCGGCCTTGCCGGCGCGACCGTGACCAGCCACTGCCTTTTTCAGCTGCAAGGCGGTGTACTCGTGCACCGGCAGATCGTTGCTGACCAGAGCGCTCAGGCAGGCGCCACGCGCCTGCCCCAGCATCAGACTGGCCTGCGGGTTGTTGTTGATGAAGACGATTTCCACACAGGCCAGGGTGGGGGCGTAGCGCTCAGTGACGGCGCGAACTCCGTCGAACAGTACCTTCAGGCGAGCGGGCAAACCGCTCTCGGCCCGGGTTCGGATGGTGCCGCTGGCCACATAGTGCAAGTGAGATCCCTGCGCCTCGATCACACCAAAGCCGCTGATCTGCAGCCCGGGGTCGATGCCGAGAATGCGTGTCGGCCCCGCGGTCATGGCAGATCGACCGCAGGCATGCGGGCGGTGATGGTCATCGCGCGCGCAGCCAGGTACTGCGATTGCGCCCGCTTTTCGAAATACCGGGGTCTGGGCAGCATCACCGCCAGACGGGCCGCTTCGTAGGCGCTCAAGCGTGCGGCGGGCTTGCGGTAATAGTGCTGCGCCGCCGCTTGCGCGCCGAACACCCCCTCGCCCCATTCGACCGTGTTGAGGTAGATCTCGAGGATGCGCTGTTTGCTCAGCAGGGTTTCGAGCATCAGCGTCAGCACCAGTTCCTGGGCTTTGCGCGCCAGCGTTCGCTCGCCAGAGAGAAACAGGTTTTTGGCCAGCTGCTGGGTGATGGTCGAGCCGCCAACAATCCTCGGTTGCGGGACAGGCGCAGGCCGGTTTGCGCTGGTTTCACCGGCGCGCTGGCCAGTTCGGCGTTTGGCCTGCTCGGCCTTGCGGGCCGCCTCTTGCTCGGCTTTCTGGTTTTTGTCCCAGGCCTTCTCCAGCGCCTCCAGATCCACGCCATCGTGCTCGGTAAAGCTGGCGTCTTCCGAGGCGATCACGGCTCGTTTGAGGCTGTCGGAAATCTGGGCATAGGGCACCCATTCTTGTCGCCATAGCAATTGGCCCGTGCTGCGCACCAGCCGGTAGGCCTCGGCGCGCTGGAAGCTGGTGGACTCCGGATTGACCCAGCGCATCATCAGGATGCGACCGGCAAAGTAAAGCTGCAGGACCAGCAGCGCCAGCAGCAGCAGCATGAAAAGTCGCAGGACGATCTTCATGCGAGCGCGGGCCTTAACCGGCCTGGCGCAGTTGCGCCAGCACCTCGGTGGTGGGGGGACGCACGCCCCGCCAGATGAAAAACGACTCGGCCGCCTGTTCCACCAGCATGCCCAGGCCGTCCCGCGTGCGGGCGCCCGACGCGCCAGCCCATTGCAGAAAAGCCTCGGCGGCCGGGCCGTACATCATGTCGTAAACCAGCGCCCCGGGCGCCAGCGACTGCGCGGTCATGGGAATGGCGGCACCGGCCAGGCTGCCTGCGGTGGCATTGACCACCACATCGAAGACCGGCAGCTTGTCCGCAAGCGGCAGGGCCAGCAGCTCGGTGTGGGCCAGCGCTTGCTTCAGGCTCGGATGCTCACGGTGACGGCTGACCAGATCCTCGGCCCGCGAGAGCGTTCGGTTGCTGACCACCAACTGCGCCGGTCCGGCCATCAGCAGCGGCCCCAGCGCCCCGGCTGCCGCTCCACCGGCGCCTAAAAGCAGCACCCGGCGGCCGCGCAGCGGCTGCCCTGCGTTGACCTCGATATCCCGCACCAGTCCCACCCCGTCGGTGTTGTCGGCATGGATCCGGCCGTCCCGAAAGCTCAGGGTGTTGGCCGCTCCGGCCAGGCGGACGCGGTCGCTCGGCGCATCCGCCAGTGCGTAGGCCTCGAGCTTGAAGGGCACCGTGACGTTGCAGCCTTTCACGCCATCGGCCATCAGGGTCCGGATGCGCGTCGGAAACTGCCCGAGCTCGACCAGCAGGCGTTCGTAGCGGAGCACTTGCCCGGTCAGCGCGGCAAAGCGGGCATGAATCTGTGGCGACTTGCTGTGCGCGACCGGGTTGCCGATGACGAAGTACGAATCCATGGTCGGGGGGCGGTTTGCCTTATTGTGAATTGGCTGCTCCGGCTGGGTCCAGCGGCGCGCGGGCCTGGGATCCGTCGGCGCCCTGAGTCTGGGTGTCTTCAAGGTCGACCGCGATGGCAATTGGCCCTGCTGCCAGCTCCGATTCACCGCCCTCCAGATCCTCCTCGTCCAGGGGGACGCTGTCGGGCTGGTCCAGACGCTCGATCAAGGTGCCGCTGACGGTTAGCGTGATGTCATCGATATCGCCCAGGCGCACCCGAAGGTGGGCCCCGCGGGTCAGGCCCAGAGCGCCAGTGACTGGCAAGACCAGCGGTAGGTCGTCGGCCCGCACCAGATCGTCCTTGAGCACGGTGGCGGTGAGCTGCTCGATCTGCTGCTGCCGCAGGTAGCGCAAGGTCCAGTAGCGCTCGATGCTGGCCTGATAACTGTTGTAGGCGGTGTAGGCGCCATCGAAGGCTGAGATGATGGAAAACAGCTCGGCATCCTTGGGCTTGAAGGGGGCAGCCAGGGCGGCGGTGGCGCCGTGCCGCGCGCAGGCCATGATCTGCCACTGGTTGACCAGATCGACATAACGGCGCAGCGGCGAGGTGCTCCAGGCATAGGCCGGCACGCCCAGTCCGGCGTGGGGCAAGGCCTTGGTGCTCATGCGCACCTTTACCCCCGGGGCCATGCTGGCCTGGCTGCGGTAGATCGCAGGCACCCCCAGCTCGGCCAGCCACAGACCCCAGGTGCGGTTGGCCTGGATCATCATTTCAGCCACGATCAGATCCAACGGCGCTCCGCGCTGGCGCACACTGATCTCCACGGTTTCCGCGCCGCTGGGCTCAGCTGCATTCGGGTTGTCGAGCCGGAAGTTGTAGTCGGGTCGATTGAATTGCTCGGGTTTGCCCCTCACCTGTTCGCGGCCCGCCTTGAGCCTGCGAGCCAGCCGGTGCAGAAAGCGCAGTTCAGCGCCCCAGGCGGGCTCGCCAGGTCCGGGTGAAGTCTGGAAAAAAGAGTCGGTGAAAACGCCGTCGAGCTGGTCGTGCCGCAGGTTCTCGGCGATCGGCACCTGTTCAATCAGGGTCTGGCTGTCCAGGATGTCCAGGGTCTGCTCGTCCACCCTGAGGTACAGCGAGACGGCCGGACAGTCGCGACCGGCTTGCAGGGTGTAACGTTCGACCACGGCATCGGGCAGCATGGTGAGTTTGTAGCCGGGCATGTAGACCGTCGACAGCCGCGCCCGCCCGATCTGGTCGATCGCATCACCGGGCTTGAGGGCCAGGCCGGGTGCCGCGATGTGTATGCCCAGCGTGACCGTGCCCGATCCCAGGCCGCGCACCGACAGCGCGTCGTCGATCTCGGTGGTGCTCGAGTCGTCGATCGAGAAGGCCTGCACATCGGCTCGGGGCCAGGGGCCCTCGGCCTCGGGCACCTGCACCGGCGGGAATTGTGTGCCCTTGGGAAAGTGCTCGAAGAGGAAGCGCTGCCAGTGAAACTGATAGGCCGATCCGATGGCGCCGGCCTGCTGCAGCAAATCGAGCGGGGCTTTTCGGCTTTGCTGGGCGGCTTGCACCACCGCCTTGTATTCGGGGCTGTTTTTGTCAGGCTTGAACAGGATCCGGTAGAGCTGCGCCCGGATGGTGTCCGGGCAACGGCCCTGGACCAGCTCCTCGGCCCAGGCCTGGATCTGGGCGGCCATTTGCTTGCGCTTTTCAATGGCGGCCAGGGCTTGCTGCAGGATCTCGGCGGGCGCCTTCTTAAAGCGCCCCTTGCCCGACCGGCGAAAGTAATGCGGGGCCTCGTAGAGCGCCATCAGCGCGCCGGCCTGCTGCGCCGGCGAGGGATTCTGGCCGGGGTCGAAATAGTCGCGCGCCAGGTCGGCAAAACCAAATTCGTCTTCGCTGGCAAATTCCCAGGCCAGGTCCAGGTCGATCTCGGCGGCCAGTTCGGCGCCGGCCTTTAGCAAGTCGGCTGGCGCCGGTCTTTCAAACTGGATCAGGGCATGCGCGGCCTTGACCTTGACCCGCTTGCCCGAGTCGAGTTCGACCTGCAGCGATGCCTCGGCCTGCGCCAGGATGCGACCGGCCAGAAATTTGCCGGCCTCTTCAAACAATACGTACAAATGAGCACCTTTTCGGGGAGGCGCTAGTGTAGTGGGGCCCCCGTGGCATCGAGCCCCAGAAACTGCAGTGCGGCCGGGACATGCGCCTCGAAGTCACTGAGCGCATGGTCGCTGCCTTGGACAAGGCGCAGGCGGCAGCCGGCGTAGCGCGCCTGCATCTCGCGCCAGTCCAGCACCTCGTCACCGCTAGCCACGATGGCCATGAGACGCTCGGGCTTGCTCAAGGGGCCGACTTCCAGCGCGCGCAACTCGCCGATGAAGCGCGGCTCGAAGTAAAAGCGCTCGGCGCTGTTGTGCCAGGTGGTTTGCTCGCCGATGTACCGGGCCAGGTCGCGCGCTGGATCGACAGCCGGGTTGATCAGTACCCCTTTGCAGCCGCGCTGCTCGGCCAGCCAGGTGGCGTAAAACCCGCCGAGCGAGGAGCCCATGACGGCCATGGTGCTGCTTGGCCAGTCTCGGGTGCCCGCTTCGATCAGCTGCGCCGCCGCCTTGGGCGAGGGGGGCAGCTGGGGGCACCACCAACGCACTTCGGGAAAGCGGCGCTCGAGCAAACCGGCCAACAGTCGTGCCTTGGTCGATTGGGGGGACGAGCGAAAGCCGTGCAGATAGAGCAGGTGGGTGAGTCGGGTCATGGGGCCAGCTTAACGGCTCCCGGCTCAAGCCGCACTGGCGCGGGGCGGCAGCGATAATCCCGCCATGGCCGCAGTGCTTGAAAAACCCAATGTGTGGCGGCGGCTGTCGCCGCTTTGGAAGGGGCTGGATCTGCCGGTCTTGCTGGCCGCCGGCGCCTTGGCGGTGGCTGGTATGGGCATCATGTATTCCTCGGGCTATGACCACGGCACGCGCTTTGTGGATCATGGGCGCAACATGGCCCTGGCCGGCCTGATCATGCTGACCGTGGCCCAGGTGCCACCGCAGCGGCTGATGAGCCTGGCCGTGCCGCTGTACACCCTGGGTGTGGTGCTGTTGGTGGCGGTGGCCCTGTTTGGCATCACCAAGAAGGGGGCGACCCGCTGGATCAACCTGGGGGTGGTGATACAGCCCAGCGAGATTCTCAAGATTGCGATGCCCTTGATGCTGGCCTGGTGGTTTCACCGCCGCGAAGGCCAGCTGCGGCCACTTGACTTTGGGGTGGCCTTGGTGATTTTGGCGGTCCCGGTGGGCTTGATCATGAAGCAACCCGACCTGGGCACCGCGCTGCTGGTGCTGGCCGCCGGTCTGGCGGTGATCTTCTTCGCCGGCCTGAGCTGGAAGTTGGTGCTGGTGCCGCTGGTGCTGGGTTTGGTGGGTATCGTGCTGCTGGTGGTGATGGAGCCGCAGTGGTGTGCCCCCGGGGTGGACTGGCCGCTGCTGCACGGTTATCAGCAGCAGCGGGTGTGCACGCTGCTCGACCCGACGCGCGACCCTCTGGGCAAGGGCTTCCACATCATCCAGGGCTTGATCGCCATCGGCTCGGGCGGTTTTTGGGGCAAAGGGTTCATGTCCGGCACCCAGACTCATCTGGAGTTCATCCCAGAGCGCACCACCGACTTTATTTTTGCGGCCTACGCTGAGGAATTTGGCCTGCTGGGCACCCTCAGCCTCATTGTGGGCTTCGGATTTCTCATTTTGCGCGGGCTGGCTGTCGCGCTCGATGCATCGACCCTGTTTGCCCGACTCTTGGCCGGGGCCATCACCATGATTTTTTTCACCTACGCCTTCGTCAACATGGGCATGGTCAGCGGCATCTTGCCGGTGGTGGGCGTGCCGTTGCCCTTCATCAGCTATGGCGGTACCGCCATGGTCACGCTGGGCCTGGCGCTGGGCATGCTGCTGTCCATTGCACGGGCTAAGCGGCTGGTGCAGACCTGATCGGTCTGGTCTTCCTACAATGGGCCAATGACCCTTCTGAACTCTGCCGCGGCGGCCCAGAGCCGACCTTCTAAACAGCGCAGCCCGGCCCCCAGTGTGGCCAGCACGCAGGGGCGGCTCAAGCTGGCCCGCCAGCTTTTGCTCGAACCCTTTGGCCTGGGCGATGACAAGCTGGCCCGTGCGCTCTCGGAGATCCGAACCCGCGGTGCCGATGATGCCGACCTGTACTTCCAGTACACCCGCAGCGAGGGCTGGAGTCTGGAAGACGGCATCGTCAAGACCGGCTCCTTCAGCATCGATCAGGGATTTGGTGTGCGCGCTGTCAGCGGCGAGAAAACCGCCTTTGCGTACTCCGACGACATTTCAGAGGCCAGTTTGCTCGACGCCGCTCGCACGGTGCGCAGCATTGCGGCCTCCGGATCGCATGCCCGTGTGCGCGCAGGTACCCCTCGCACCAAGATTGCAGCGGGGCGCTCGCTATACCCCCAGCTCGATCCGATCACCACCCTGGACAGCAGCGCCAAGGTGGCCCTGCTCGAGAAGGTCGAACAACTGGCCAAGGCCAGCGATCCGCGCATCGTGCAGGTCATGGCCGGCCTGGCCATGGAGCATGACGTGGTCATGGTGGCCCGCGCCGATGGCACGCTCGCTGCCGACGTGCGGCCGCTGGTGCGACTGAGCCTGACGGTCATCGCCGAGCAGCAGGGCCGACGCGAGATGGGCTCATCGGGCGGGGGTGGGCGCTTTGGCCTGGCCTATTTCGACGATGAGTTGGTGCGCAGCTATGTCAACGAGGCCGTCAGTTCTGCGCTGAGCAACCTGGAGGCCCGCCCGGCGCCGGCCGGTGAGATGACCGTGGTGCTGGGACCGGGCTGGCCCGGGATTCTTTTGCACGAGGCGGTGGGTCACGGGCTGGAGGGTGATTTCAACCGCAAGGGTTCCAGCGCCTTTGCCGGACGGATCGGCCAGCGGGTGGCGGCCAAGGGCGTCACGGTGCTGGACGACGGCACTCTGGCCGATCGGCGTGGCTCGCTCAATATCGACGATGAGGGCCAGGCCAGCCAACGCAATGTGCTGATCGAGGACGGTATCTTGCGCGGCTATATCCAGGACGCCCTCAATGCTCGGCTGATGAAGGTGCGCCCCACCGGAAACGGCCGGCGGGAAAGTTACGCCCACCTGCCGATGCCGCGCATGACCAACACCTACATGCTGGCCGGCGACAAGACCCCGGAGGAGATCGTGGCCTCCATCAAGAAGGGCTTGTATGCCACCAATTTCGGTGGCGGCCAGGTTGACATCACCTCGGGCAAGTTCGTCTTTTCGGCCAGCCAGGCCTACTGGGTGGAAAACGGCAAGATTCAGTACCCGGTCAAGGGGGCCACCATTGTGGGCAATGGCCCCGACGCCCTGACCCGGGTGCGCATGATCGGCCGAGATCTCCAGCTTGACTCGGGCGTGGGCACCTGCGGCAAGGAAGGTCAGAGCGTACCGGTCGGCGTCGGCCAGCCGACCTTGCGCATTGACGGTCTGACGGTTGGCGGCACGGCCTGAGCCGCCGCTGACCTGGCTGCGCCGCGCCGAACTGGCTGGGGGCCGCCGGCTCGCCTGTGCTACAGTCCGCCCTATGGTTCAGCGCTCGTTTTATTTTGCCTACTTTTGGTTCTCTGACGCCCCCGGCGGTCGAGAGGCTCAGGCTTAAAACAAACAAGCGCAGCAGACCCTCCCACCAACCGCCGGCACCCCCGGCGGTTTTTTATTTTTGACTTCGTTCCAAGGAGCCCGTCATGACCGTCAGTACCTCCAACGCCAGTGAGCCTTGGTATGCGCGTCCGATCGACAAGACCAGCCAGACCGATGACGAGCGCATCAAGGACATCACCGTGCTGCCCCCGCCCGAACACCTGATTCGATTTTTCCCCATTCGTGGCACGCCGGTGGAGGGCCTGATCACCCGCACCCGTCAGTCCATTGCCAACATCATGGCCGGCCGCGACCCGCGCTTGCTGGTCATCATTGGGCCCTGCTCTATTCACGATCCGGCCGCGGCGCTCGATTACGCCCGACGTCTGGTCGAGCAACGAAGCCGCTATGCCGACACTCTGGAGATCGTCATGCGGGTGTACTTTGAGAAGCCACGCACCACCGTCGGCTGGAAGGGCCTGATCAACGACCCCTACCTCGATGAAAGCTACCGCATCGACGAAGGCTTGCGCATCGCCCGGCAATTGCTGATCGACATCAACCGGCTGGGCCTGCCCGCTGGCAGCGAGTTTCTCGATGTGATCTCGCCGCAATACATTGGCGATCTGATCGCCTGGGGCGCCATTGGGGCGCGCACCACCGAAAGCCAGGTGCACCGTGAGCTGGCCTCGGGCATCTCGGCGCCGATTGGGTTCAAGAACGGGACCGACGGCAACATCCGCATTGCCACCGATGCGATACAGGCTGCAGCGCGTGGGCACCATTTTCTGTCGGTCCACAAGAACGGGCAGGTGGCCATCGTGCAGACCCAGGGCAATCGGGACTGTCATGTGATTCTGCGCGGCGGCAAGACGCCCAATTACGACGCAAGCAGCGTGAAGGCCGCTTGTGACGAGTTGTCCAAGGCGGGACTGCCAGCCAGTCTGATGGTCGATTGCAGCCATGCCAATAGCAGCAAGCAGCACCTGCGGCAGTTGGAGGTGGCCCGCGATGTAGCCCAGCAGATCCGGGACGGATCCCACCGGGTCTTTGGCGTCATGGTCGAGAGCCATCTGAAGGAAGGCGCCCAGAAATTCACGCCGGGCAAAGACGCGACGTCGGCCTTGGCCTACGGCCAGAGCATCACCGATGCCTGCCTGGGGTGGGACGATTCGATCGAGTTGCTTGACGTGCTGTCGAAGGCCGTCCAAGATCGTCGCGGTCGCGCCTAAGCTTGCAGGGCTTTGAGCAGGCGTTCGTGGACGCCGCCGAAGCCGCCGTTGCTCATGCACAGGATGTGATCGCCGCGCCGCGCCGCGCGGCTGACTTGATCGACCAGGCTGTCGATGTCGGCCGCGACCTGGGCCCGCTGGCCCATGGGGGCCAGAGCTTGGGCGGCGTCCCAGTCCAGCCCGGCGCTGTGGCAGAAGGCCAGGTCCGCTTGCTCCAGACTCCAGGGCAATTGCGCCTTCATGGCGCCGAGCTTCATGGTGTTGCTGCGCGGCTCGAAGACCGCCAGGATGCGCTCGGCCCCCACCTGACGGCGCAGGCCATCGACGGTGGTGCGGATGGCGGTGGGGTGGTGGGCAAAATCGTCGTACACCGTGATGCCCTGCACGCAGCCACGCACTTCCATGCGGCGCCGCACGTTGCGGAAATTGGCCAGGGCCTGCGCCGCCTGTGGCACCGCCACGCCCAGATGCTCGGCCGCCCCCAGAGCGGCCAGCGCGTTCATCTGGTTATGCACCCCGCCCAGGCCCCAGCGGACGCGCCCAAGCACCTGATCGCCGCGCAGGACCTCGAAGTCCGAAGGCTCGCCGCGGGCGCTCAGCGCGCTGCCCGGTGGGCCGAAGCGCCAGACTTCGCTCCAGCAGCCCATGGCCAACACCCGCTCCAGACTCTCCTCTGTCCCGTTGACCACCAACCGGCCTGAGCCTGGCACCGTGCGGACCAGGTGGTGGAATTGACGCTCGATGGCGGCCAGATCCGCAAAGATGTCTGCGTGGTCGTATTCCAGGTTGTTCAGGATGGCGGTACGCGGACGGTAGTGGACGAACTTGCTGCGCTTGTCGAAGAAGGCCGTGTCGTACTCGTCGGCCTCGATCACAAAGGCCCGACCCTGGCCCAGTCGTGCCGAAACCCCAAAGTTCTGCGGCACGCCCCCCACCAGGAAGCCGGGGGCCAGCCCGGCCTGATCCAGGATCCAGGCGAGCATCGAGGTGGTGGTGGTTTTGCCGTGGGTGCCGGCCACCGCCAGGACATGGCGGCCCTGCAAGACATGCTCGGCCAGCCACTGTGGGCCGCTGGTGTAGGGCAGGCCCTGCTCGAGAATGGCTTCCATCAACGGGAACTTCGGCTCTGCGTTGTGCAGTCGCGCCCGCGAGACCACATTGCCGATCACGAACATGTCGGGCCGGAAGTCGGCCGCCTCCAGCGCTTGAGCTCCGTAGCCCTCGGTCAGTTCAATGCCCAGGGCCCTTAATTGCTCGCTCATGGGGGGGTAGACGGCGGCATCACAACCGGTGACCCGATGACCGGCTTCGCGCGCCAGGGCTGCCAGGCCCCCCATGAAGGTGCCGCAGATGCCCAGGATATGAATGTGCATCGGCAAATTGTAGGAGCCATCATGGCTTGGCCCTGCACGCCAACAGCGCATGCGATCGGGGCACAATGCGCGCATGAATCTGCAGCAGCGCGGCCCCGACGATGACGCCCATCGGATCGCCCAGACCGCCGCCGCTCTGGTGGTTGATGAGGGGCTTGAATTTGGCGCGGCCAAGCGCCGGGCGGTCAAAGTGCTGGGGCTGGGCGCGCGCACTCCATGGCCGGACAACGATCAGGTGGAAGAGGCGGTGCGGGCCCATATCGCCCTGTTCTGCGCCGACACCCAGCCGGCCGAGTTGCTGGCCCTGCGCGAACTGGCGCTAGCCTGGATGCAGCGCCTGGCTGCGTTTCGGCCGCACCTGAGCGGTGCGGTCTGGCAGGGCACCGCCACGCGCTTGTCGGACATCCATTTGCAGCTGTTCTGTGATGACCCCAAGTCTGCCGAGATCGCCCTCATTGACAGCCGGCTTGATTACGAGGTGCGCAGTCAGACCGGCTTTCAGGGGCGTCCGGTGGATGTGCTGAGCCTGCACAGCCTGTGCCGGCCTTTGCAGGAGACGGTGGGCGTGCACTTGGCGATCTACGATCTGGACGACCTGCGCGGGGCGCTGCGGCCGGACGAGCGGGGCCGTGCACCCCGGGGTGATGCGGCTGCCTTGAGCCGCCTGATGGGCCTGCTTTCATGAAACGTCGATCCTGGTTCTATGCCGCAGCTGCCCTGGGTGCGGGCACCCTCGGTGCTCTGAGCGCCTGGCGGCTGCATCGCCCGGGTGGCACGGTAGCGCCGACCGACGACCCCTTCTGGGGGGCTTCGCTGCAAACCCCCGATGGTCGCAGCCTGGCCCTGGCCAGCCTCTACGGCAAACCCCTGTTGGTCAACTTCTGGGCCACCTGGTGTCCGCCT
>JACCDP011291148.1_pt1 | contig 16489 bp, 13 predicted proteins | sample 7445841 | NCBI WGS metagenome assembly JACCDP01 (sample SAMN15323441, study PRJNA562643) | freshwater metagenome | isolation source: river surface water | place: USA:Blue River Watershed | collected 2017-08-17 | reverse complement strand
GGGAAGGTGTAGCGCTCCAGCCAGTCCAGCAGCTCGGTGCCATAGGAGCCGATGACCTCCAGCTGCGGGCAGTGGACATGCGTGTCGATGAAGCCCGGCAGCACCAGCTGGCCGGCATGGTCCTTGCGCACCCAGCTGTCATCCGGCGCCTGCGGCTGCCGCCCGACGATGCGCCCGTCTTCGATCAGCAGCCAGTGGTCGCGGTCGAAGCGCACCACCGGCGACTCGGTATCGCCCCAGCCTGGTGCGCCCGTGAAATCCAGCAGATCGCCCCGCAACGCCCAGCGCCGCGGCGCTTCCGCAAAGTTTTTCTGGTTAGTAAAACTCATATGGCAATTCTGAGGCAAGGTCAGACAATCGAGCCCAGCATGAATACCCGCCCCATCCGTTTCTTCCACCGTGGCGAGGTCGTCGAGGTGAGTGACCTGCCGACGACGACGACCGTCCTGCAATACCTGCGCGAGCACGCTGCCTGCACCGGCACCAAGGAAGGCTGCGCCGAGGGCGACTGCGGCGCCTGCACCGTCATCCAGGGCGAGCTCGATGCCGACGGCCGGCTGCAGCTACGCAATGTCAATGCCTGCACGCAGTTCCTGCCCACACTGGACGGCCGCGCGCTGCTGACGGTCGAAGACCTGGGCGGCCCCGAGGCCCTGACCCCGCCGCAGCAAGCCCTCGTCACCTGCCATGGCTCGCAGTGCGGCTTCTGCACGCCGGGCTTCGTCATGACGCTGACCGCCTGCTACGAGGCTCACCAGGCCGCCGGCACCCGCCCCAGCCGCCAGGAACTCGCCGACGACCTGGCGGGCAACCTGTGCCGCTGCACCGGCTACCGGCCCATCCTGGACGCCGGCGAGCAGATGTTCGACGCCCCCACCCGGCTGATCGACCGCGAACCCATCGCCGCCGCGCTGCGCCAGCTCGCGCAGGACGAGCCGCTGGCCTACGCGCACGCCGGCCAGCGCTTCCACGCACCGCAAAGCCTGCCCGATCTCGCGCTGTTGCTGCAGACCTATCCGCAGGCCACGCTGCTGGCGGGCTCCACCGATGTCGGGCTGTGGGTCAACAAGCAGTTCCGCGAGTTGCCGGCGCTCATCTACACCGGGCGCGTCGAGGCGCTGCGCGAGATCCGCGCCGAGCCGTTCGACGGCGAGCCGGGCCTGTGGATCGGCGCGGCCGTCTCGCTGGAAGACGCCTGGGCGCAGCTGGCGGCGCTGGCGCCGTCGCTGGCCGAACTGTGGCGGCGCTTCGCCTCGCCGCCGGTGCGCCACGCCGGCACGCTGGGCGGCAACGTGGCCAACGGCTCGCCCATCGGCGACGGCGCTCCGGCCCTCATCGCGCTGGGTGCCGACATCATCCTGCGTCGCGGCGAACAGCAGCGCCGCCTGCCGCTGCAAGACTTCTACCTCGACTACATGAAGAAGGACCTGCAGCCCGGCGAGTTCGTCGAGGCGCTGCACCTGCCGCGCCCCGACACGAGCTGGGCCATCTCCGCGCACAAGGTCTCCAAGCGCCACGACAGCGACATCTCCGCCGTCTGCGCCGTGCTGGCCCTGCAGCTGCGCAACGGCACCGTGCAGCAAGCCCGCTTCGCTTTCGGCGGCATGGCCGCCACCGTGCGCCGTGCCGCACACGCCGAGGCGGCCACCGTGGGCCAGCCCTGGGTCGAGGCCACCGCCGAGGCCGCCGCCGCAGCGCTGGCACAAGACTTCCAGCCGCTGACCGACATGCGCGCGTCACGCGCCTACCGCTTACGCGTCGCACAGAACCTGCTGCGCAAGCTGTGGCTGGAAACCCTGGAACGGCGCACGCTGACCGTCTGGCGCTCCGCGAGGCTGGCCGCATGAACAAGCCCGAAACCCTGCTCGCCCCCGAGCCCGTCGTCGGCACGTCGCGGCCGCACGAATCCGCGCACCTGCACGTCAGCGGCGCCGCCCCCTACACCGACGACCTGCCGGAGCCTGCCGGCACGCTGCACGCGGCGCTGGGCCTGTCGCCGCTCGCGCATGGCCGGCTGGTCGGCATCGACCTCGACCGCATCCGCCAGCAGCCGGGCGTGGTGGCGGTGCTCACGGCCGGCGACATCACGGGCGAGAACAACTGCGGCCCGCTGCTGCACGACGACCCCATCCTGGCCGGCGACGAGCTGCGCTACGTCGGCCAGCCCGTGTTCGCCGTGATCGCCCGCACGCGCGACCACGCACGCCGCGCCGCCGCGCTGGCGAAGCAGGTCATCAAGGCCGAGGCGCTGCCGGCCGTGCTCACGGCGCGCGACGCCCATGCGGCCGGGCAGTATGTGCTGCCCCCCATGCACCTCACGCGCGGCGAGCCCGCGCTCCATCTGGCCGCCGCGCCGCACCACCTGCAAGGCACCTGGAGCCTGGGCGGGCAGGAACAGTTCTATCTGGAAGGCCAGATCAGCCTGGCGCTGCCGCAGGACGGCGGCGAGGGCCTGCTGGTGCATTGCTCCACGCAGCACCCCAGCGAGATGCAGCAGCTGGTGGCTCACGCCGTCGGCTGGCAGGCACACCGCGTCGTCGTGCAATGCCGGCGCATGGGCGGCGGCTTCGGCGGCAAGGAGTCGCAGTCGGCCCTGTTCGCCTGCGTGGCGGCACTGGCCGCGCTGAAGCTGAAGAAGCCCGTCAAGCTGCGCGTGGACCGCGATGACGACTTCCTCATCACCGGGCGCCGCCACGGCTTCGACTATCGCTGGGACGTGGGCTTCGACGACGACGGCCGCATCCTGGCCGCCAACATCGACCTGATCTCCAACGCCGGCCACAGCGCCGACCTCTCCGCGCCGGTCATGGCCCGCGCGCTATGCCATTTCGACAATGCCTACTGGCTGCCACATGTGGCCATGCACGGCTTCTGCGCCAAGACCAACACGCAGAGCAACACGGCCTTCCGAGGCTTCGGCGGGCCGCAGGGCGCCATCGCCATCGAGATGATCCTCGACAGCATTGCGCGCCGGCTCGGGCTGGACGGCACCGAGGTGCGGCGCCGCAACTTCTACACGGCGGGCTGCGACATCACGCCCTATGGCCAGCAGGTCGACGAGCTGCACGCCCATGCGCTGACCGACCAACTGCTCGCCAGCAGCGACTACCAGGCGCGCCGCGACGCCATCGCGGCCTTCAACGCAACAAGCCCCGTACTGAAGAAGGGACTGGCCTTCACGCCGGTCAAGTTCGGCATCTCGTTCAACGTGGCCCACCTGAACCAGGCCGGCGCGCTGGTGCACGTCTACACCGACGGCTCGGTGCTCGTGAACCACGGCGGCACGGAGATGGGCCAGGGCTTGAACACCAAGGTCGCACAGGTCGTGGCCCACGAGCTGGGCCTGCCGCTGAGCGCCGTGCGCTGCTCGGCCACCGACACGAGCAAGGTGGCCAACACCTCGGCCACGGCGGCCTCCACCGGCAGCGACCTCAACGGCAAGGCCGCGCAGGACGCCGCACGCAAGATCAAGGCGCGGCTGGCGACGCTCGCGGCAGAGCGCTTCGGCTGCGCGGTGGAGCTGGTCGCCTTCGAAGCCGGCCAGGTGAGCGGCGGCGGGCAGCAACTGCCGTTCGCGGAGCTGGTGGCGGCGGCCTATCTGCAGCGCGTGCAGCTGTGGAGCGACGGCTTCTACGCCACACCGGGCCTGCACTGGGACCGCCACCGGCTGCAGGGCCACCCGTTCTACTACTACGCCTGGGGCGGCGCCGTCTGCGAGGCGCTGGTGGACACGCTGACCGGCGAGAGCCGCATCACGCGGGCCGACCTGCTGCACGACGTCGGCACATCGCTGAACCCGGCGCTGGACATCGGCCAGGTCGAGGGCGGCTTCATCCAGGGCATGGGCTGGCTGACGATGGAAGAGCTGGTGTGGCACCCCGTCACGGGCCTGCTGACCACGCATGCGCCGAGCACCTACAAGATCCCGACCGCCAATGACTGCCCGCCCGAGCTCAACGTCCGGCTCTTCGGTGTGGCGAATGCGAACGAGACCATCCACCGCAGCAAGGCCGTCGGCGAGCCGCCGCTGCTGCTGGGCTTTGCGGCGCTGCTGGCCATCAAGGACGCCTGCGCCGCCTGCGGCCCCGAGCGCTGCGACCCGCCCCTGCGCGCCCCGGCCACGGCCGAGGCCGTGCTGGACGCCATCGACGCGCTGCGGCACGGCCCGCAGCCGTAAGTCACGCGGCCGGCGCCCCGAGGCGAGAGAACTAGCGCTTCTGCGTCGCCACGACGACGGCCTGGGTGCGCGAGCTGACACCCAGCGCCTTCAGCACGGCGGCCACATGGTCCTTGACTGTGTCGACGCTGACGCCCAGTTCGCGAGCGATGAGTTTGTTGGACAAGCCCTGCGTCAGCAGATGCAGCACATGCTTCTGGCGCGGCGTCAGCGGCAGATGCGCCCAATCCGGCTGCGCCTGCTCCACGCGTGGCGCGGGCGCCTCGTCGACCAGGCGCTTGAGCGGCGGCACATAGGTGCCACCGGCCAGCACCAGCTGCAGCGCCTGCACCAGCGTGTCCAGATCGCTGCGCTGCGGCACATAGCCCATGGCTCCGGCGCCCAGGGCCTGCAACGCGTCTTCGGTGTCATCGCTGCCGGAGACTACGACAACGGGCAACAACAGATGCTCGCGGTGGATCTGCTGCAGCAGCTCGAAACCGCCATCCACCTTCAGGTCCAGCAGCACGATCCGGGGCATGGCCTGCGCAAGTGCCGCGCGAGCCGCCGCCACGTTGTCGACGCCCTGGACCAGGGCACCCGAAAAATGCTGCTCGATCAACCCAGTGAGCGCTGCGCGCACCATGGGGAACGCATCGACCAGCAACACCCTCATTTCCGCTCCCCTCAAAGTGGCAGCATGATAGTCAAGAGAGTAAGCACTTAGCGTGTCAATGGGCCTCCTCCCAGTTGGCACCCACACCTAATTCCGCCAGCAGCGGCACCTTCAGCTGCGCCACGCCCGCCATCAGGCGCGGCACTTCGGCACGCATCCAGTCCAGTTCGTCCTGCGGCACCTCGAACACCAGTTCGTCGTGCACCTGCATGACGATGCGGCTTTGCCTGCCCTGCCGGTCCAGCTCAGCCTGCACAGCCAGCATGGCCAGCTTGATGAGGTCGGCCGCCGTGCCCTGCATGGGTGCATTGATGGCCTGGCGCTCGGCGCCGGCGCGGCGCTGGCCGTTGCCGCCGCGAATTTCCGGCAGGTAGATGCGTCGCCCGAACAGCGTCTCCACATAGCCGCGCTCGGCGGCGCCGGCCTTGGTCTCGTCCATGTAGCGCTTCACGCCGGCAAAGCGGGTGAAGTAGCGGTCGATGTAGTCCTTGGCGGCCTTTTGCTCGACGCCCAGCGACGCCGCCAGCCCGAAAGCCCCCATGCCGTAGATCAGCCCGAAGTTGATGGTCTTGGCATAACGGCGCTGCTCGCTGGTGACCTCCTCCAGCGCGATGCCGAACACTTCGGACGCCGTCGCGCGGTGCACGTCCTGCCCCTCCTGGAAGGCCTTGAGCAGGCCGGGGTCCTCGCTGATGTGGGCCATGATGCGCAGTTCGATCTGCGAGTAGTCGGCACTGACGATGCTGCAGCCCGCCGGCGCGACGAAGGCCTCGCGCACACGTCGGCCCTCGGCGGTGCGGATGGGAATGTTCTGCAGGTTGGGCTCGTTGCTCGAGAGCCGCCCCGTCACCGCCACGGCCTGCGCGTAGTTGGTATGCACGCGGCCCGTCTGTGCATTGATCTGCAGCGGCAGCTTGTCGGTGTAGGTGCTCTTGAGCTTGGCCAGCCCACGGTACTCGAGGATCTTGGCCGGCAGCGGAAAGTCCGCCGCGAGCTCGGTGAGCACCTCCTCGTCGGTGGAAGGCGCGCCGGTGGCCGTCTTCTTCACGACGGGCAGGCCCAGCTTGCCGAACAGGATCTCGCCGATCTGCTTGGGGCTGCCGATGTTGAAGGGCTGGCCGGCGATGTCATAGCACTGCTGCTCCAGCAGCACCAGGCGCTGGCCGATCTCGTGGCTTTGCTGCTTGAGCTTGTCGGGGTCGATCAGCACGCCCTGGCGCTCGATGCGCGCCAGCAGGTCGGCGGTGGGCATCTCGATGTCGCGGTAGATGCGCGTCAGGCCCGCCTCGGCCTCGATCTGCGGCCACAGCACCTCGTTCAGGTGCAGGCACATCTCGCTGTCCTCGCCGGAGTAGGTGGTCGCCTTGGCCACGTCCACCTGCGCGAAGGGAATCTGGTGCGCACCCTTGCCGCACAAGTCCTCGTAGCTCAGGCCCTTGCGGCCAAGATGCCGCTCGGCGAGCGCTTCGAGGTTGTGCGTCTTGTGCGCCTCCAGCACATAGCTCTGCAGCAGCGTGTCGTGCTGCACGCCGGCCAGGTGGATGCCGTGGTTCAGCAGAACATGGCGGTCGTACTTGAGGTTCTGACCGATCTTCTTGGCGGCGGCGTCCTCCAGCCAGGGCTTCAGACGCGCCAGCACCTCGTCCAGCGGCAGCTGCTCCGGCGCGTCCGGGCCACTGTGGCGCAGCGGTACGTAGGCCGCATGGCCGGGCTTGTCGGCGAATGAGAGGCCGACGATGCGCGCGGCCATCGGGTCCAGCGAATCGGTCTCGGTGTCGAGCGCGCACAGCGGTGCGGCGCGCAGGCGGGCGATCCAGGCGTCCAGTTGCTCGAAGCTCAGCACGGTGTCGTACTGGCGGGCTATGTCTGCGGCACCAGCCGGTGGCTCGGGCTCGTCGAACAGGCCGGGGCTGGCCGCCGGCGCCTTGGCCTTGGCGGGTGCTGCCTCTCCGGTCAGCTCCTCCAGCCAGGCCTTGAAGCCGTTGCGCTTGTAGAACTCGGCCAGCGGCGCCTTGTCCGGCGCGCGAAAGGCCAGCTCCTCCAGCGCGGGCCAACCTTGCACGTGATCGGCGAGCTCGCAGTCCAGCTTCACGGTGACCAGCTTGCGGCCCATGGGCAGCCAGTCCAGCGCCGCGCGCAGGTTCTCGCCGGCCTTGCCCTTGACGGTGGGCGCGGCCGCGATGACGCCGTCCAGCGAACCGTATTCGGCGATCCACTTGGCCGCCGTCTTCGGGCCCACGCCCGTCACGCCGGGTACGTTGTCCACCGTGTCGCCCATCAAGGTCAGGTAATCGATGATGCGGTTCGGCGGCACGCCGAACTTCTCGAACACGCCGGCCTCGTCCAGCCGCTCGTTGCTCATCGTGTTGATGAGCTCCACGTCCGGGTTGACGAGCTGCGACAGGTCCTTGTCGCCGGTCGACACGATGACGCGATGCCCTTGCTCCGCACCGACGCGGCACAGCGTGCCGATGACGTCGTCAGCCTCCACGCCCGGCACGGTCAGCGTCGGCCAGCCCAGCAGCTTCACGACTTCATGGATGGGCTCGATCTGCGCGCGCAGCTCCGGCGGCATCGGCGAGCGCTGTGCCTTGTATTCGGGGTACCACTCGTCACGGAATGTCGGGCCGGACGCATCGAACACGCAGACTGCGTGTTCGGCGCCGACATCGGTCTGCAGCTTCTTCAGCATGGCGACCATGCCGCGCACCGCCCCGGTGGGCTGGCCCTCGGGGCCGCGCAGGTCGGGCATGGCATGGAAGGCACGGTACAGATAGCTGGAGCCGTCGACCAGCAGCAGGATGGGTTTGCTCATGGCGCAGGATTCTCGGACACCTCCCGCCTAGAATCGGCAGCATGTTCCGCCCCGCTGCCCTTCTGCTGCTCGCCGCCTGGTGCACGGGCGCGCTCGCCGATCCGCCGCCCGAGCCCAAGGTCGAGCGCAAGGTGTCGGAGGACGACCAGGTCCGCATCGAAGAGCTGCGGGTGCGCGGCGAGACCAAGAAGGTCACCGTCAAGAACAAGAACTCCAGGGCCCCCGACTACGAGATCGTCGTCAACGACGCGGGCCGCGAGTCTGCCGGCGGCAGTGGCACGGGCCTGAGCAAGAGTGGCTCGGGCACACGTGTCTGGCAAGTCTTCAAATTCTGATCCCGCGCGGCCGCTGGGCTGCCCTCCTTCCAGACCCATGGCCGTTTTCACCGAAGTCAGCCGCGCGCAGGCCCAAGCCCTGCTGGACCACCTCCAACTCGGGCAGCTCAGCTCGTTGCGCGGCATCGGCGCCGGCATCGAGAACACGAACTACTTTGTCGACTGCACGCAGGCCGACGGGCATCTGCACCGCTATGTGCTGACGCTGTTCGAGCGCCTGACGGCGCAGCAGTTGCCCTTCTACCTGCGGCTGATGCAGCACCTGGCCCAGCGCGGCGTGCCGGTGCCCGAACCCCATGCCGACCACAGCGGCGAGATCCTCTTCGAGGTGGCCGGCAAACCGGCCGCCATCGTGGACCGCCTGCATGGCGGCCACCAGATGGCGCCTGACGACTTCCACTGCCGGCAGGTCGGCGCCACGCTGGCGCGCATGCACCTGGCCGGGCAGGACTATCCCCTGCATCAGCCCAACCTGCGCGGCCTGGCCTGGTGGCAGGCCGTGGTGCCCCAACTGCTGCCCTTGCTGGAGCCCGCACAGGCCGAGCTGCTGCGCAGCGAGCTGGCCTACCAGGAGCAGCTCGCCGCGTCGGCGCCGTACGCCGAGCTGCTGCAGCACCACAGCGGTCCCATCCACGCCGACCTGTTCCGCGACAACGTGATGTTCGAGCCGGGCGAGGGCCCGGGCCGGGAGCGGCTGACCGGCTTCTTCGACTTTTACTTCGCCGGCGTCGACACCTGGCTGTTCGACCTGGCCGTGTGCCTGAACGACTGGTGCATCGACCTGGCCGATGGCCGCCTCATCGAGGACCGTGCGGCCGTATTCGTCGCGGCTTATGAGAGCGTGCGGCCGCTGTCTGGCACCGAGCACCGGCTGCTGCCAGCGCTGCTGCGCGCCGCGGCGCTGCGCTTCTGGGTGTCACGCCTGTTCGATCTGCACCTGCCCCGCGAGGCCTCGCTGCTGAAGGCGCATGACCCTGGCCACTTCGAGCGCGTGCTGCGCCAACGCATCGCCAAGCCGTGGCACGCGCTGCCGCCGGAGCCCGCCGTGCCGACCGGAGCGCGGCCATGACGATGCAACTGCACCTGCAGCAGGTGCCCGCCCGCAACGGCCGGCTGTGGATCCGCCATGGCATCAAGGTCTTCCAGCGCCAGCCTCTGGCCTTCACGGGCCTGATGGGCCTGGCGTTGCTGGCCTCCATGCTGCTGAGCGCGCTGCCGCTCGTCGGCCCCGTGCTCGGGCTGATGGCCATCCCGCTGTGCTCGCTGGGCTTCATGCTGGCCACCCATCTGGTGCTGCAGAAGAAGACGCCCACCGCCACCGTCTTCGTGGCGCCGCTGAAGCTCACGCGCGAACGGCGCAACCACCAGTTGCTGCTCAGCACCAGCTTCGCGCTGAGTGCGCTGGTCATCCTGCTCGCGGCCAATGCCATCGACGGCGAGGCCACGCAAGCCGTGCTGAACCTGATGAAGGACAACGGCACGCCGGAGGAGTTCGCGCGAGTGGCCGGTGACTCCCGCATCATCATCGGCGCGCTGGTGCGCTTCGGCGGGCTGACGCTGCTAGCCGTGCCGTACTGGCACGCGCCCGCCCTCATTCACTGGGGCGGCCAGGGCGTGGGCCAGGCGCTGTTCTCCAGCACGCTGGCGCTGTGGCGCAACAAAGCGGCTTTTGCGCTCAACGGGCTGCTGTGGGTAGCCGGCTTCCTGGCGCTGTCCACCCTGGTCACGCTGGCGTTCACGTTGCTGGGCCTGATCCAGGTCGCGCCCGTCGTCATGCTGATGCTGGGGCTGCTGATGTGGTCGGTGTTCTACGCCTCGCTGTATTTCAGCTTCGTCGACTGCTTCATGTTCGGCGCGCCGCAGGATCTGCTGGACAGCAAGCACTGACCCCGGCCGGCGCTCGCGCCGGCGGCGGTTTTTCACATGGACGACATGCAAGCTGCATAGATTGCCGAGCTTTCCACAGCACGGGCAGTCCGCCGCTTCCATGTCGCATTCCAACGCTCTCCAACGCCGCCAAGCCCTGAAATTCCTGGGCGCGCCGATCATGCTTCCGCTGGGCGGCACGGCCCTGGGCAGCCTCCTGACCGCCTGTGGCGGCGGCGGAGATGACGATCACCCCGTCAACATGACGACGGCCAGCTTCACCGCCATGGCTGCTCCGTCGCTATCGGTTCCCGCCGACATGGCCAAGACGCTCGTGGCGTCCAAGCTGTCTGTGAGCTTCACCGACGGCAGCACGCAGGACTACGCGCTGTCCTACCAGCCCTTCTTCACCACCGGCGACCTCGTGCCGGACGGCAAGGGCGGCACCATCCTGGCTGGCGGTTACGTGGACTTCGCCGGCAAGGCCATCATCGACACCACCGTCGCCGGCAAGGAACGCCAGTTCTTCAGCGATTCGCCGGATGGCACCTCGCTGCTCAAGCTCGCCACCACGACGACGGTCACCGGCGTCAAGGGCAACACCGTGTTCGCCGTCGTGCAGTTCGAATACACGACCTGGGCCCAGGATGGCAAGACCGACATGTACGGGCGCCTGCCCTCCCCCATCGCCGTGCTGACGCTGGACCAGGACCCCGCCACCGGCAAGCTGTCGCTGGTCAAGTACCACAACGTCGACACAGCGCCCGCCATGGGCCTGTGGATCACCTGCGGCGCGAGCCTGTCGCCCTGGGGCACCCACCTGTCCAGCGAGGAATACGAGCCGGACGCCTTCACCATCGCCAGCAACGCACAGTTCCAGGCCTACAGCCTGAACCTGTTCGGCGACGCCACCAAGGCCAACCCCTACCACTACGGCCACCTGCCCGAAGTGACGGTCAACCCCGACGGCACCGGCACCATCAAGAAGCACTACTGCATGGGCCGCATCTCTCACGAGCTGATCCAGGTCATGCCCGACCAGCGCACCGCCCTCATGGGCGATGACGCGACCAATGGCGGCTTCTTCATGTTCGTCGCCGACAAGCAAGCCGACCTCTCCTCCGGCACGCTCTACGTCGCGAAGTTCGGCACGGGCTTCTCGCTGGACCCGGCCGCCGCTGGCGCCGCCATCACCTGGATCAAGCTCGGCTCCGCCAACAGCGCCGAGATCAAGTTGCTGGCCGACACGCTCAAGCCCACCGACATCATGGACGTGGCCACCACCGACCCGTCCGACGCGACCTACACCAAGATCTGGTTCAACGGCGCCGTCCAATGGGTGCGCCTGAAGAGCGGCATGGACAAGGCCGCGGCGTTCCTGGAGACGCACCGTTACGCCGCGCTGAAGGGCGGCTCCATGGCCTTCACGAAGATGGAAGGCACGACGGTCAACGCCCGCGACAAGATCGCCTACTCCGCGCTGCAGAACATGCAGAAGTCCATGGTCAAGGGCAACGCCGCGTACAACGCCGCCTACAACATCGGCATCGACAAGGCGCTGAACGCCGGCGGCATCTTGGCCCACACGCTCAGCAGCGGGCAGAAGGACGCCGCCAACATGGCCATCGACAGCGAATGGGTGCCGTCCCTGACCAAGACGCTGCTCATCGGCGAAGACCTCGCCACGGCCGATGCGCTGGGCAACACGGCCAACCCGGACAAGGTCGGCGCGCCCGACAACCTGAAGTTCTCGGAGCGCCTGCGCACCCTCTTCATCGGCGAAGACAGCGGCTACCACGTCAACAACTTCATCTGGGCCTACAACGTCGACACCAAGGTGCTGAGCCGCCTGGCCTCCATGCCCTCGGGTGCGGAAGCCACCGGCCTGGGCGTCGTCGACGACCTCAACGGCTGGACCTACATCACCGCCAACTTCCAGCACCCGGGCTACTGGGAAAGCATCCACGGTGTCGTGAAGAGCACGCTGGAGCCGCTGATCAACGCCAACTACAAGAACAGGTTCGGCGCCCAGGTCGGCTACCTGACCAGCACCAGCACCAGCATGAAGCTGGAGAAGACGAGCGCCTGAGTCAGGCCCGCTCGCGAGGGATCGAATACGTGCCGGTGGCGTGCGCCACCGGCTCTTCGTCCCCCTCGGAGAAGATCCACACCTCGCCGACCGCAAGCGCGCGGCCGAGCTTCATCAGCCGGCAGCGCGCCAGCAGGCGTCGGTCGGCGCGCGGTTTGCGCAGGAAGTTGATCGACAGCTGTGTCGTCACCGCCAGCGGCACGATGCCGATGCGCGCCAGGATGGCGACGTAGAGCGAGACATCTGCCAGCGTCATCATGACCGGGCCAGACACCGTGTTGCCCGGCCTGAGTTCGGCGGCCCCGACCGCATGCGCCAGCACGACGCTGCCATCGGCAGCCAGTTCCTCCAGCGTGCAACGACTCTGCGGAAACTCGGCCTGGAGAAAGGCAGTCAGCTCGGCCTGCGACGGCGCGCGAAAAGTCATGGGCGGCGGCATGAAGCGTTGAAGGCCGCCAAGCATCGCACGCTCGCTTCACAGCGGGCGCTGCACACAAGTTCGCATCGAGCACCCGGGCCGAATCAGGCCAGGTCGCCGCGTCGACACCTGTTCGTGAAGCAGAAAAAACAAAACCCGCTCGAGGCGGGTTTTGTGACTTGTTTTGGTGGGCCCTGAAGGATTCGAACCTTCGACCAACGGATTAAGAGTCCGCTGCTCTACCAACTGAGCTAAGAGCCCTGATTCAGTTCAACTTGCGTCTTGCTGAGCCAATGATTGTAGCACAACTTTTTTGAATCGTGCCAGAAAATCTGGTGGGATGTGCAGGATTCGAACCTGCGACCAACGGATTAAAAGTCCGCTGCTCTACCGACTGAGCTAACATCCCGCGTCAAGCAGAGCCTGCCATTATAGGCAGGTTTTTGAGGGCGTCGCAAGAATTTTTGCGATTTCGTCAAACAGACGAGCGGCTCAGGTGCAAACGCTGCAATTCCGCCGCCGCACACAAGCCGAAAGTGGCCGTCACTGCCACGCTGGAGCCGTAGCCGTGACAGTTGAGGCTGCCATCGACATCGCAGCTCTCACCCGGTCCGGTCTGCGGGAGATGCACGGGTTCACGGGAGTAGACGCAGGACACATCCATGCTGCCCGCACGTGGCGCGCCATGGTGCTTGCGAAGCCGCTGACGCAGCGATGCCAGCAAGGGGTCATGCGTCGTGGCGCTGAGATCGTCGAGTTGCACCCGATGCGGCTCACGCTTGCCACCGGCAGCGCCAACCGTCACGAAGGGCAGGCGACGCTCACGCGCCCACGCGGCCAACGTCGCCTTGGCGCGAACCTGATCGCAGCAGTCGATCAGGCCGTCGAGCCCAGCATTGCCGATCAACGCCGGCCAGTTTTCCGGCGTCACGAAGTCCTCGACCACGTTCACCGTGCAGCCAGGGTGGATGTCCGCGATACGCAGGCGCAGCGCCTCGGCCTTCGCCATGCCGACGGTGGAGCCCAACGCCTGGATCTGGCGGTTGATATTCGATTCGGAGACCTGGTCCAGGTCGATGAGCGTCAGTTGTGCTGCGCCACTGCGCGCGAGCGCTTCGACGGCCCAGGAGCCGACGCCTCCCAGGCCCACCACCGCGAATCGTGCGGTGCGCAGGCGCTGGTAGGCGTCATCGCCGTGAAGGCGGCGCAAGCCACCGAATCGGCGCTCCAGATCAGCCTCGAGCTGATCTCCCGTCAAGTTCATTTGACGGTCGCGAGTCGTTCCTTGGCTGCCTGCGCAGCCTCGGTGCCGGGGTAGCTCTTGACGACGTCGTCGAAGGTGCGCCGCGCAGCCTTGTTGTCCTTCAATTCGACCTGGCAGTTACCCAGGGCGAGCAAGGCCTCTGCAGCACGGGGGTGATCCGGGCTGCCAGCGATGAAGGCCTTGAAGGTGGCGATCGCATCCTTGTAGTCGCGCTTGCCATATTGGGCATTGCCCAGCCAGAAGCGAACCGAGTCGGTGTAGCCGCTGGCGGTGTAGCGCTTCAAGAAGGCGTTGAGGGCTGCCACGGCCTCGGCGAAGTCGCCACGCCGCACGAGGCCGATGGCGGCTTCGTACTGGTTGCGCTCGTCCGGGGCGACCTGGAACTCGCGTCCGTCCAGCGTGACCTTCTGCGGCTCCAACGGCTTCAGCCGCGCCTCGACAGCCTGCGACTGATCCGTCAGCTTGCGCTGCGTGTCGGCCAGATCGCGGGCCAGCCGCTCGTTGGCGCCACGCAGGCTGGCGACCTCGGCCCGCAGGGCTTCGATCTGGCTGTTCAGCTCCAGCATGCTGCGGCGCAGCGGCTGGAGCTGATCCTGGATCAGCGAGTTGAGCTGATCCGCGCGCTGCTTGGCGGCGTCCTCGTTGGCCTGGATCTTGGTGCGCAGGTCGAGGATGGCCCGACGGGCTTCGTCATCCTCGAACAGGCCGGCGCGAGCCGGCTGCAGAAAGGCCGCGCCCGTGGCAAGAGCCACCAGCGTCAGACGCACTCCACGCATCACTTGTCCTTGAGCTCGACGCGGCGGTTCTTGGACCAGGCTTCTTCGTTGCTGCCTTGTGCAGCCGGGCGCTCCTTGCCGAAGCTGACGGCTTCGACCTGAGTGCCGGCGACGCCCAGCAGCGTCAGCGACTTGGCGACGGCTTCGGCACGACGCTGACCCAGGGCCAGGTTGTACTCACGGCCACCGCGCTCGTCGGTGTGGCCTTCCAGCGTGAGGGCCAGCTTCTTGTTGTTGTTCAGGCGCTTGGCGTGCAGGTCGACCAGCGGACGGAACTCTTCCTTGACGACGTCGCTGTCGAAGTCGAAGTACACGACGCGCTTGTCACGGACTTGTTCGGTGTATTGGGCGTCCAGATCAACCGTCTTGACGGCGGTCTGAGCGGGGGCGGGAGGTTGCGGTGCCGGAGCCGGAGCCGGGGCGGGCTCGGCGGTAGCGACCGGTGCCGGCGCGTCCAGCTTGGTGGTGGAACCACAGCCTGCCAGAGCAGCAGCGGCAATCAGGGTGAGCGCGTAGCGGGTCAGCTTCATTCGAATAATCTCCACAAGGGGACGGGGGAAAAGAGCACGGCCGGCTGCGACGCCGGCCCGTTATTGTCCAACATCGCGTGAGCCGTCAAGTTACTGAGATGAAAAAGGACCCCAGGTCGGTTCACGAACTTCGGCCGTCGTGATGAGCAACGGCGTCTTGATCTTGCCATCGAGCGTCGTGGTCATCAGCACCTCGCGGCCGCCGGCACGGCTGGCGTAGACGATGAGCTTGCCATTGGGCGAGAACGCCGGGCTCTCGTCTTCACTGGCATCGCTGATCTGCTGCGCATCGCCCGACGCGATATCCATCACGCTCAGACGGAAGGCGCCGTTGGTGCGCGTGATGTAGGCCAGCGTGCGGCCATCCGGGCTGATGGCCGGGCTGATGTTGTAGGTGCCGTTGAAAGTGATGCGATCGGCGCTGCCGCCACCCGCCGACATGCGGTAGATCTGCGGGCCACCGCCGCGGTCGCTGACGAAGTAGATCTGCGTGCCATCGGGCGAGTAGCAGGGCTCGGTGTCGATTGCACTGCTGCGCGCCAGGCGCCGCACGCCGGACCCGTCACGGTTGATGGCGAAGAGCTGGGTGCCGCCTTCGCGGGACAAGCTCAGCGTCAGTTGCGAACCGTCGGGCGCCCACGCCGGCGCGCTGTTGGTGCCCTTGAAGTCAGCCAGCACCCGGCGCGCGCCCGTCTGCACGTCTTGCACGCGAACGGTGGCCTTGCCGCTTTCGAAGGACACATAGGCCAGTTCGCGACCGTTCGGCGCCCAGGTGGGCGAGATGATGGGTTCGGGGCTGGTCAGCGCGACCTTGGCGCCTTCGCCATCGGCGTCGGCGATGACGAGGCTGTAGCGGCGGCCTGTCTTGGTGACGTAGGCCATGCGCGTCGCGAACACCCCCTTGTCGCCGGTGAGCTTTTCGTAGATCAGGTCGGCGATGCGATGGGCCGCGAGGCGGGCGTCGTCCGGGTGCACGGCCTGGGCCTGGCCGATGAGCTCGGTGCCCTTGACGACGTCCCAGAGCTTGAAGCGGATGTCCAGGCGGCCATCGGCCAGGCGGTTGACCGTGCCCGCCACCAGCGCGTCCGCCTGCTTGGAGCGCCACTCGGGAAACGCGGGCACGCTGGTCTCGTTGAGACCCGCCGGCGCATCGACGCTGCGGAACTGGCCGCTTCGCTCCAGGTCGGCGCGGATGATGCCGGCGATGGGCTGCGGCGATTTCGCCTCGTCACGGAAGTCGACGATGGCCACCGGGATGCGTGAGCCGCCGACACCGGAGATGTCGATGCGCACCTGCGCCAGGGCCGGAGCAGCACCCAACATCGCACCAAGGGCGGCAAGTGCCGCAAGGCTGCGGCGGCGAGAGACAGATACGAGCATGGCGCGCGATTCTGCCGCACCTGGGCGGCTCGCGGCGTCAGACGGCGCCGCATGTCGCCCGCGGGGCTTACAGCAACACGATGTCGTAGTGCTCGGTCTGGTTGGTCGGCTCGGCGGTCAATGAAATGGGTTTGCCGATGAAATCCGACAGCCCGGCCAGATGCGCCCTTTCCTCGTACAGCAT
>JACCDP010717839.1_pt1 | contig 16489 bp, 12 predicted proteins | sample 7445841 | NCBI WGS metagenome assembly JACCDP01 (sample SAMN15323441, study PRJNA562643) | freshwater metagenome | isolation source: river surface water | place: USA:Blue River Watershed | collected 2017-08-17 | reverse complement strand
ATGCGGCAGGGCGCGATCTCTATGAGGAGCAGGTCGCCATCTATCAGAAAAAGCTTGCGATCTAGAAGACGCTTGCGGGTTTAACGCCCGATGATGTATCGAGGGTTATTCCAGATTCTGGACTTGTTTAACTACAATTTTCATATCTTCTTAAAAATCAATTACTTAGCAATTTTCTTGGGGGGCCATTCCGCCTGACTACACGCCTAGCTACGCGTTAAATGGCGCTAGGATGGCTGTGAGTTAATTCCTACTCGTGAATCTTACGTGAGTCTGTATGGAGTTGCGCCCGGGGCCGCTCGCGTCTACTGGGTGCCGGTTGGGGGGGGGGTACATGGCCCGAGTCTTAGGCCGCCCCTCCGTCTTATAGGAAGGGTCTCACATCAGAAACCCGAAATTACTTGTGTAAAGTTAGACGGGTTTGTAACGTTTTCTTAGGTAATTTTGATCGGAGGGATGCATCTGTTCGCGTTTTTGCTGACGTTTGCTTTGCTGGGGATTGGTCTTCTTGTTGCTCGGCTAATTCTTCCTGGGAAAGAATCTGAAAAAACCTTGGTTTTTTATGGTCGATGGTTCTCTGCTGCCATGGCCGTTCTTGCCTCGGTCTCGTCTGTCAGTGTTTTTTACACGGAGACCTTTGAGGAGGCCTTGGCACGTTACCTTGTGTTCATGGTTGCGTTCCCCGCGTTAGCATTTCCCATCGGATATTTTTTTGGGCTTATCAAGCTTGGGGCCTGGAGGGCAGGCCCGAGAGAGCGGGCACATTCAAGGCCTCCGAGTGATTTGCATGCGGGAAACAAAACCCTAATTTCCCCGATCGAGGGTGGGGATCAAGCGGTGGAGGTAGGGATGTCCCAGATATCCGATATAGAGGAGAAGGCTTTCGCACAAGCGTTCGACGAAGTTGATAGCGGCAATTTTCGTAAAGGTATATGGGCTAAGGCTTTGGTTGATTGCGAGGGAGACGCTTCTAGGGCGAAGCTTTTGTATACAAAACTGAGGGCGGCTCAACTAATGAAAGAGCTTCAAGATAACTACGGGAGTCATGAGCCGAGCTCCGCAGCGCCTCGGCCTTCCCTAGACGGTGGAGAGGCCCTGGACAGGAATTTACCGTATCAGCTCAATAGACAGAACTTGGAGAAAGCTTACGCGGAAGTAATGAAATTCCGGGACTTTGATTCAAACAGGTCTTTGATAGAGGCGCTGGGGGGTAGCGTTGAGGTTTTCGCAGACGACTTTTTTGATGTCATTTTTCTCGAGGAGAAGCGCCATTTCTCGTCGAGTCGGCAGTTTTTTCATTTTTGTGAGACCTTGGTTCAAAAACACGCCGAAGAGATGCTAAATGGCTCTCGCTGAGCATATCTTTTTCGCGCGCTGTTATGCTGGATGTTTAGGTATATTGTGCGTCGCACAATGCAAGCGGAGGTGAAGGTAGTGAGGTCCACTTAAGAGCATGATGAACTTTCAGACCCTTTTGTCGAGAGCTGATACGCAGCTTCTAGATGGCTTCTTGCCCGCAGGCGCCGGGGTCCTGATACGCCAAATCGACCCTTCACTAGCCTATCCGTCGAGACTTGGGTCTCTACTCCTAAGCCTTTACAGCCCCCTGGCTTTGCTTCTCAATGCTCCTGTCAGGCATGAATTAATTGACTTGCTGACACCCAAAGAGGCCCTTGAAATCGCCAAACACATGGGCTTAAGCGTCTCCGAAGATTGCTTCACAGTGCTAAAGGGGCTTCGGCTCGCGAAAAACGACGAGAAACAAAGATTTGTATCGTTTTTTGGGCTCACTTATGAAGAGACTCCAAAGTTGGACAAACCGTCTACCGTACAGTTGGAGCCTGCTTACGGATTGTTTGCGCATCAAATCACTGCCCTTGCAAAGGTAAGAGAATTGCTTGACGCCGAGGGTGGTAGAGCTCTGCTCCATATGCCTACGGGCTCAGGGAAGACTCGGACTGCGGTTAACCTTGCTTGTGAATATCTAAGGCAGAATCTTGGTCGAGTGGTGATCTGGCTTGCGAATTCCGAAGAACTTTGCGAGCAAGCTTATGACGAATTTAGTAGAGCCTGGGGCTCGCTTGGCAATAGACCGATTCAATCTTATAAGTGCTGGGGATCCTACTCTTTGCCGCCGACAGATGAAATAAGAGAAGGATTTGTTGTGCTCGGCTTGGCTAAAGGATTTTCGCGAATTTCTAACGGATTTAGTGATGTTGCAGAATTAGGCGCGAAGCAACCTCTGGTCATATTTGATGAGGCACATCAAGCAATCGCGCCAACTTACAGGCAAGTGATCGATCTTCTTGTGAGGCCCTATTCAGCTTCGAAGCTGCTTGGGTTGTCCGCTACTCCCGGACGTAGCTGGAATGATCCAGATCAAGATCTAGAGCTATCAGATTTCTTCAATAGAAATAAAGTAACTTTGACTGTAGATGGATATTCAAATCCGGTTGCGTATTTGATCGACCAGGGATATCTCGCTAGGCCGATCTTTAAACGAATATTTTCTGGGGCGAATGTGTCTCTATCGGCCTCTGAGGAGCAACAGCTCTCCACAACGTTTGATCTGCCCAAGAAAATACTTGAATTACTTGGGAGTCACGAAAAAAGAAACCTGGCAATAGTCTACGAGGCTGAACGTCTGTTGAAGCAGCACAAAAGGGTTATTTTGTTTGCTTCTTCTGTTGTTCAGAGCGATCTACTTGCTGCGGTTCTTCAAGCACGGGGGCACTTTGCGAGAAGTATCACGTCGAACACGGTTGATGCAGACCGAATAAGTGGCCTTGCTATTTTCAAAGACTTTGATGAAACACCACGAATTCTCTGCAACTTCGGAATCCTCACCACCGGATTTGACGCGCCGAGAACTAGCGCCGCATTAATAGCGCGGCCGACAATCTCTCTGGTTTTGTACAGCCAAATGATAGGTAGGGCACTTCGTGGCCCAAGGGCTGGGGGTAATTCGTCAGCCGAAATCGTTACGGTTATTGATGATGGACTAGAGGAATTTAACTCTGTCGAAAAAGCTTTTTCAAATTGGGAGGATGTATGGAGCCAGTAAAGATTGAGATTGTCCCGGTCAATCTAGCGATAAAAGCCATGATGGATAGTGGCTACCGAAATACAGCCTATGCACTTGCGGAGCTGATGGACAACTCGATACAAGCCGACGCGAGCGAGGTGGAGTTGTTGTGTATTGAAAGAGTGCAGAGACGAGCTCAACGGCAACGTGAGCAGATTTCCGAAATCGGGGTGCTCGACAATGGAAGCGGTATGCCGGAGTCGGTTATGCGATTAGCACTGCAATTTGGTAATGGAACTCGACTCGACGGTGATGATCCTCAGGGTATGGGTAAATTTGGTATGGGCCTTCCATCCGCCTCTATTTCACAAGCGCGTAAGGTGGAGGTTTGGTCATGGCAAAACGGTGTTGAATCAGCCCTGTACACGTATCTCGATGTGGACCGAATAATGCGGGGGGAAATGGATGAGCTACCCTATCCAGTGCACCATGCGATTCCCGAACATTGGAGAAAAGTTGGGAGAACCTTCGGGAATTCTGGAACATTAGTGGTTTGGACCGGGCTTGAGAGATGCATATGGAAGACTGGTAAAGCTGTCATTAAAAACTCGGAGTTTTTAATAGGCCGCATGTATAGAAAATTTTTGCATAATGGGCAAGTATCTATACGCATGGCGACTTTTGACGGGGGGGCCAAGACGTATGACTGCACCCTCGAGGAGTTTGCTAAGCCAAACGATCCGTTGTACCTCATGGGAAATACATCTACGCCAGAGCCGTTCGATGAGGAGCCAATGTTTGAGCCTTGGCCCACAAAAACAAACTATGAAGTTCCGTTAAATGTTCGTTGGGGTGGAGAAACTCATAAGGTTTACGTTCGTTGCTCTATTGTAAAAAGAGAAAATCGCGATGACGGGACGGCCGGTAATACAAAATCCGGAAATCATGCAAAAAAGAACATAGGAGTTTCGATAGTACGCGCTGGACGTGAATTGGATCTAGATGCGTCATGGGCTTCGCTTGGTGAGGTTCGACACCGATGGTGGGGTATAGAAGTAGAGTTTCCGCCGGCACTCGACGAAGTGTTTGGTGTTACGAATAACAAACAGTATGCGAGTCATTTTGCAGAGATGGCCAAGCTCGATTTGAACGAGTGGCTGAAAGAGAGCGGAAAGACGTGGCAGGAGCTACGAGACGAGGCTGATGAAGATGGCGACTCAAAAGCTGCTCTTATTGAAATCGCTGTATACGTTCGAAAACAGATAGATGCGATGTTCAGTCAGATTAAAAGTCAGCGGGCCAATCAAACCAGACGTAGACGTCATGAGCTTCCGGTTGGCCCGGAGATTGTGGCAACAAAGAAGACGCGTCAGCGTCAAGATGAGGGTCATTTAGGTGCGAGTGATGAGGGCGAAAAGCGAGATCCTCTCGACAGGAAAGCTGAAATTGAGGGCGCGTTAACCAGCAATGGGATTACGCCAGGTGATGCGAAGGAGTATGCAACAGCGGCAATAGATCACTCGCTTAAATATATTTTTGTGGAATCCCCGCACGACACGCCTGCCTTTTTCTCGGTACAACCAAAAGGGGGAACTCTAATAATTACACTCAACACTAATCATGCAGCGTTTGACAGGTTGGTAGATGTTTTAGAGCGGGATATCGATAACAACGTTGGTGTCGATGAAATTCGCGAGAGATTAACCAACGCTTTAGACGGACTAAAGCTTTTGTTAATGGCGTGGGCGCGGTACGAGGACGAACAGCAGTCGCCACAGGCACGTGAAAAAGCACAGGAAGCAAGAGTTGACTGGGGTCGAATGGCAAGGCGGTTTCTTCAGCCGGACAACTAATGCAGCTTATTTGGTCAGATCTGGGCGCGCAGCTTTTGGGTTCGGCTTCTAGAGCAGAGAGGGAGGTCGTGTTAGTCGCTCCTTTTATCAAGTCTTCCGTCGTCGGCGCTATTTTCGAAGAGTTGCGTCGTGATGTACACGTTAGGGTAGTTACGCGTTGGAGAGTTGAAGAGCTTGCATCCGGGGTATCCGATTTAAGTGTCTGGAGTGATATAGCTACGAGAGGGAATGCACGTTTATCTCTGATTAACAATCTTCATTCAAAGTACTATCGATTTGATAACGAGATTTTTCTTGGTTCGGCTAATCTGACTCTTATGGGCCTTGGTCTTCGCTTACCTGGAAACTATGAAAGTTTTGTTTCTACTCAGGTTGCTGAGCTTTCTAGTAGTCAGTTCGAGAGTGATCTGACACAGCGTTCTTTGATTGTTGACGAGTTGGTATATGAGCGCGCTAAGGATGCCGTTGAGAGATTTAAGCGTATCAACCCTTTGTCTCTTGTTGGTTACGGGGATGACATCATGTTGCCAACCTCTCCCGAGGTTAGACCTGATAATCTCCTCGCCGCATCCTCAGAAAGGGCTCTTAAAAACTTAAGTTGGCTCCCGGTTACCCGGAGCCCAGAGATAGTTTTTAAAGTTTACTCTGGGAATATAGAAAGCGCGTCGGAAGACGCAGTTTCGGGAGTTAGGCTAGACCTTGAGGAGCTGCAGGTTCCACACGGAATTGGTTCCGAAGAGGCATTCAACGCGGTTATCAGAGCGAGGCTAGAGCTTAGTGTGATTTGCACGGTGCTCGATCGCTTTTTAGACCGGCCGCGTAGATTTGGTGAGATTCGAGCTTTTTTAAAGCCCTATCTGATTGCCGGAGAGGATGAGACACTTTCCTGGCAGACACTGATGCGCTGGCTGCTTTTCTTTTGTCCAGGAAAATACGGAAGTCACACAGCAAACTATTCTGAGATATTCTACCTTTTATAGGCTGCCTTACTTTTATTTGTGGCAAACCAAGCAGGCACCATTGCCCTCGTCTTCCAAATATAGGTCGTCTATATCGAGCAAATCGGTCGACCCCTCCCGTAGTGGATTTCGACGTCGACGCTTTTCCTCCATCGATAGTCGTTTTTCAAAATCTTTCTTTATCTGCTCTATCCTTTCCGGTTTCTCCAACTCCTCGAGTGACTCCCCTTGACTCCACGTGAATGGAGACTGGTTGGTCATAGCTATCTTTTCGTAAGATTTCGCCTCCTCAAATTTCTCCGGATGACGCTCTTTCAGATTAACCCATTCAATTTTCTGCTGAAAAAAACAGAATGTACAACCGCTCCTTGATCGCCAGTCGTAGTAAGAGGGGAGTCCGATGCCTTCTGATTCTAAAATGTCGAGAACCCCTTGCTTATCAACCCCATTTTCTCGGAATGGAAGTGCGGTTCTCATCTTGGGGTCTGTGTTCCACAGCCCCTCTCGATGTGTTTCGTCAGCTCTGATAGCCACATACTGAACGATCGCGTCCCCCTCTGATAGCCAGGGTTTGATCCAGTTCTTAAAAGGGTCTAACTTGAGTTTTCTTGTGCACCAGCGGGTTTGCGGTGAGGGTAGGAAGTATCCGTATTGCTTTAACCACCAGTCGAAGTCTCTTTCACGACCGTCGATGGATTTGATCCCAAGACGATATATCTTACGATTAAGTACCCCTTCGAGTTTCATTAGAAACTCATACACCTCGGGGAGTTCTTTGCCTGTATCCGTAAAGAAATATTTTATATCCAGCTCTGGATACTTTCGACGCATGTAGATTGCAAGCGCTGCGGAGTCTTTTCCGCCAGAAATTCCAAGTAGATGATGAGTATTCATTTGTCCCCCTTGATAAGCGCAGCTGAGAGCTCAGCTAAGGCAGCAAGTGCAGTATTTTTATCAAGCTCCCCTATGGCATTCTTTAGCTGTCTTGCCGTATCTGTTGCTAACATTCGCTGGTCTTCGTCAATTTCAAACTGATATACGGCGTCGTTTCTTGAATCAAAGACACCTAAAGCAACATTTAAAACGTAGCGTCCAGCAGGGCGATCAGTAAGATGGGCAAGTAACTCCAGCTTTCGGAACTCCAATGCCCATTCAAGTAACTGATTTTTGGCTCTCTGAAGATCGAAGTCTGCTAGATCTTTCTCGGTCTTGCCGGCTGCTACCGACACCAGACCAAGGATGTCCTCGTCTGTTCCTTCAAATTCGGAGAGATGCGTAATAAATCCACGAATATAGGGATCACTGGCATTCTTTGAAATTGTACGCGCTCGCTTATGCAGGCTCTTATAGTCGTTTGAATTTTTTAGCTCTAAAGAGCGTTCAACTACAGCCCAAATTGCCCGCAGCTTCGCGGGTAGGGCGCCCTCAAGCTCTTTTATGGCTAGATGCAGTGCCGACACAAGCTTGGCGCTCTCGTCAGTTCCAATTACCTGTGGCAAGTCTTTAAAGAGTAAGACATGAGGATCCTGGGCGGCTAGGAGGGTGGTTCTTATCTTTAAGGTAGATTCGCTTAGCTCGTTTGTTCTTCTCGTCCAGGAAGGTAGCTTCAGGATACGTGTTACTAGTGCGCGGGCTGTCTCAAGCGGTGTGTTCCTAAAAAGTTTTCCGTCAGTCTGGGCAAGAGCCTGACCTAGTTCGTCGAGGAGTTTTAACTCGATATCGTGTAAAACTACTCTCTTTATGGTGTATTGCTGTGGGCTTGTAAGAAACTCATCTATATGAATCTCGCTCAATTTTGGAAGGAAAATTTGATCGACATAAAGCGAGTTTTGCTCCTTGTTTGCCAGTAGGTATGCAAACACAAGAACAGGCATTATTCCGCGGCGAATTCCGAAGGGAGGGCGTTCCCACATTGCGTAAATTTCGCGGAAAGATGCGCCCTTTTCCGAGGATGCGATTAAGTCATCTGTTGCTTTCCAAAGCGCAACAAGCATTGGCGATTGCTTATTTGCTCTTTTCTCGCAAATAAAGGCGCCGACCCCGTTAAGCTCCTGATGAACGCCGCTACTTTGGAGAGTAGAGAAATACAACCCGGCGTCAGCCGAGAAGCCCTCGTAGCCGAGTTGAATCTCATGTTCTCGGCTAAGCATTCGGTAGAGAAGATCTCTTCGTGCCTTGACAGCCGATGATGATAGTGACTGTCTGTTTATAATTTCATTGTCAAAATAAGGACAACTTGAAAAAATCTTATTCGCTACATTAGAAGCCAAGAGGCTAATACCTTGCGTTCGAACAAAGGGAAGCTTTTCTCCGTTGTATATCCACACGGCACTACGTATGGCAGCATCTATTTCGGCCTCAAGGGTCACTTGAGTTGTTTCGATCTGGCCTAGAACTTCTCGTCTCGCAACTGCATCTCCCTGAAGCTCAGGCTTGGTTTTGATGATTAGATTAAGGGCCGCAAGGTCTGCCGCAAGACTTAATAAATTTTGAGCATCTTTATCAAGCGGGGCGCCTAAGACCAGTCCGGCTAGCTCCCCGGAATCTAGCCCGGTACTGATTAGCTTCTGCGATTCTTGTTCGAGTTTTTTTATTAATGTTCGATTACTTAGATCCTTCGTAGGGAGGACAAGACAAAAAGCCCCATCTGCACCATCTTCGAAGTCTAGGTTGGCTTTGCTTACTAAACCTTCGTATGAAATCACTTTCTTGTTAAACCATCTAAGAGCACCTGTTTGCCAATAATGCAGTTTTGCGATCACTGGCGCCGGGTCGATCAAGTTGCTCAAAATTTCGGCCGACAGCTCCCCGAGCTCCCGTCGAGCCTCTGTAAGAGATTTCTCCAAATCAAAATCACTGCCGGCGTACAGAGCCCAAGACTCTAGATGTTTCCGGTATATGATTATCGAAGCTCTTGAGAGCTCGTCCAGGACTGATTTAAGCTCGATTTGAGACAGCGTTGTCGAGACAGCAAGCACTTCGTCGGTCGCAAGTAACCCAGAGGTGTCTTTGAATAGATCAATAGTTGCAATTGTTTTAACGATCTCTGTGTGCCCGGGGCCATATTTTTCAGCTCGATCCAGGGCGTTCAGCGCAAGAGACCACTTATGGGAGTCTTGCGAACCTTGAATCTGTGGCCCGTAGTTCGTACGGAGGTAATCCCAATAATTCGCTAATAAATACGCAGTCGCTGAATTAAACTCTGTGTGTTCGAGAAAATCTTTTAGTCCCGACATTTCTGATGATGCAATAAAACCGAAAAGACTACGTTCGTTTTGACCGTATTTTTTCCTGCTAGCAGAACCAATAATGGCTGTCACCGCGGGGTGTAGTGGCCAGGCGCTGTCGAATTGATTTTGTATTTCAGCACTAAGATTAGGCTTACGCCGTTTTAGTGCCCTGTAAATTTCTTTTGAAATCCGCTCCGACTCTGGATGTGGATAGTTGCCTTCTACGGCGCGGCTAATCAAGCTGATCGTCTCGTCGCTGGTGGTGATCAACGGTAGATCAATCCATCGTCCTTGTACTTTTGCCCATTCTTCGCGAGTCTCTTTGCCTAGTCTTGAAGCGTATTGTTCAAAGCTTTGGTGCAGTATGCCAATCGTGATAATTTCTTGAGAACTTCTCGCACACTTTTCAGCTAATTCTTGGAAGAAAAAAATATCTTCCTCGTGAGCAGCTGTCCACTCGAGTATCTTGCCCATCTCGTCTAATACTAAAAGTATTCGTGCATCATTTGTTTCAGCAAGTTGCTCAAGAACTCCAACAATATCTCGGCTACGCCGGCCTAATGACTTCTTGTAATTTGGTGCGTGGCTCTCTAGAGCCTCGTAAAAAAGATTGATAAAAGAATCTCGACTTCCGGTGATTGGAAGAAAAATCCAAGGCTTTTTTCCTGCGAGGAAAAGGCTTGTAATTGACGGGTTCTGTGCCTTTTCAAGGAGGCTTATGGCCTTCTTTTGTAGGCGTTTTTTTGGGCTTACAAGTGCTGACAGATAAAGGGCGAGAGATGATTTTCCGCCGCCGTAGGGCCCGGTCCACGTAAAAGCTCGCTGTCTTGACGAAAGTACTTGTTTAGCTAGGTTTTCGAGAACGTGAGTTGAGGTTGTTTGAGGGAGATAACCATCCAGAATGTCTTCCTCATTAAGGTCAATATCAATTCTGATTGAGCGCTGGAAGTGAGGACTCAATGAAACATGATCTATGAGAAATTCCATGCCCGACTTCATATTGCCTTTCCTCTGTACGCATCATTCAAGAACACGAATTTCAGACGATTCAGTGGCTCTTGAGTGTGTGCGGTTACGTTTCTTACGCCTGCCGTATCGCTCCACCTCAATGTTCCTTTGGTTAAATCTTCTAGACAGAGCAGTCGCTCTGCGACAGAGTTTTCGTCTAGTTTAAAAACTCGCCCTGGACTTCCGAAGTCGTGTGCTATGTCTGCAAACGGTAGGCTTAGCGTTTGGTTTCCGGTGTGTAACTTTTTTCGTTCGAGAAATTCGCATAAAGCAAAGACAAAAACTTCGTTACTGAGCAATGGTTTGTTGCCTCGATTAAAAGCAAAGGACTTTCCGCTAGCATTTTGTCGAATCAAACCTAGATCGGATAGTAGAGGTTCAGCAGACTCCTCTCTTGATTCGGAAGTTGCGCGTGGCAGGTATGTCTTTAAGCACGTTTCGAGGTCTCGTTTTAATGTCGTTGAACGAGCTTTGAAACCGCGTAGCGAGGCGAACTCAAACAGCTCTTTCAAAAGAAGCTCTTTGTCGAAAGTGGGGTGGTTGACGAAGCTAAAAAGCCATGCCCAAGTCGTGGATCGGCCCTCTCGGCCACACAGGATCCAATGTATGAGCCAACTTGACGATGGATTCTCTAGGTAGGGGTCACGCTGATCTAAAAACTCTCCGATCTCTCCCGGCCCTAATTGCCCATCAGTTTCGCGAATGACATCACATGTGATCGCCCAATGCTTGATCGAGGAGACCATATTCTTGCCAACACCAAACGTTACAATCGCGTCTGCCTCCGTGAAAGTTTCACTTTCCCAGGAATTTGCTGCAGCTCTTTTGAAAGCTTTCGTGAGCCAAAGCTGACGAAGAGGGAAAGTTTCGTGGCCCGAAAAGTGCCCTTTTGGTCCCGAGAGAAAATTTTGGAAGTTCATGCGCTAAGTCTACTGGAGGAGGGCTCCAGTTGAGTGGCGTCACGGATGGAGGATTCTTCCAGCGAAGGGAGTAACCCAAGGTATGCTTAAGTCTATCTAATTGTTTTTAAAAGGATTTTTCGATATTTCACATGGTGGAATCCAGTACCTTTTATTTCTTCCGGATTTTTCCCAGCTTCTCTTCTCCCTCCAGCCAAGCTTTCTTAACTCTTTTGCAAGCAACCTCGCCGCCGGTTTTTTTCCGGAGTCTGTCACGAGAGCAGCACCTATTTCCGAAATTTGAAAAACCCGAGCCTGTTGGTATTCAGCGAGTGAACTCCACCAGCCGACAAGATCGGCCTGTAAGTCGCCCCTTGTGGGTGCCGGGCGCTGTTTCCTAGCGAGTTCGACGTCCACAAGTTTTTTTAGATTCTGTATGTAACTTCTCACCCGAAAGCTCTGCTTTTTATGGTGGCTGCATATGTCAGTTTTGGCAGGCCGGTCAGCGTTTAATTCACTTGGCGGACCGGAACCTCCGTCAACTGACAAAACCGCCATTACTGGTCGTCTTTGCTGCTGGATGGGTGATAAACCGCTTTGTAGGCCGCCCTTGTAGACTCTCTTGGCCGTCGATTCCCAATTCCCTGATCCATCCTAGATTTTGCAGTTTCTCAATGGCATCCCAAGCTTGATGGGGCGTAGAGAGCATGCGCCATTGCCTGCGATAAACGTCACGCGCTGTGAAGATGTTGCCTAGGTCGCCTCCTTTTATATGATCTAGCAGCGCTCGAGCAGAGCTGGTGTTCGAGCTAGTGACAGCGGCGTATGCGCGTTCGGCGTGCGAGAACAAAAAAAGATGCCACCTAAGAGCTCGCTTTAACGACTCTTCACCCACTGCCCCTGTAACGCCGGAAATGAGGTGGTCTAGCAACGCGAGGGCCGGTATTAATTTTCGATATTTGCTCAGATGCGACTCTAAGGCTGGGTGCCGCGTTTCTTGCCTTAAGCTAGTTTCGAGGCTAGCCCACCAAGAATTAAAAAGTTCCTGTGCGCGGTCGCTAAATCTAAGAGCAGGAATCCCATCAGGGTGGTACTTCGTAGCTCCAATACTTAACGGGTCAAGCGATGCAAGATTATGAAAAATACTCTCGGCATCCTGAGCTGCCGCAACATCTGGAGGTCGATCGACTCTCTGCCAATTCTTGCTGATATCAGGATAAACAAGCATCTGAAAGCGTTGCGCAAGACCGTCGTCGCCCGAGCCGCCTGTGACAGCAGATTTTAAGTACTCGGCAAGCTTCGACGGTTGCAGCCCTCCCAAGAGCGAGAGACATAGCTTAGGAATCCTAATTGTCCCGCGCTCGACTCGGTCGAACGTGTAGCTTTGTTTTCCATCCCAGGCTTCAAGATAAAAAGCACGTGCAGCCTCTTGGCCGTCTGAATCAAGACGCTTCAGGAGCCCTGTAAGTTCGTCTTGAAAAACTAAGACTCCATTAGGGTTCCCACTTAACACTAGGCCGAGCTTCTGGTAAGTGGCATCGTTGATTAAAAGCCTTTTCGGCTGCGGGACTTCCGGTTCTGTTGGCAAGATGATCGCCGAACTTGCCCCGTTTTTCGCGATCTGGGCGCTAATTTGTTTTTTTGTTGCCTCATATATCAATTTATCAAGTTCGTACTTTGCCCTAATTGATTCAAACTCCTTTTGCCTTTCGTCCTCTAATCGTCTTAGCGGTGCAAGTACCTGGGACAGGGCAGGAGATTTCATTACGCCAGGTCTACCAACTACTGCGCCCCAAATATTTGGTGTCTCAATCCATCCGGTGTCCTTTTGTTTCGGTTGAATTCCAATGCGATTCCCAATAACGGCACCAGAAGCAACCATTGCTCCGACGGCGAGGAACTCAATAGGGCTTTGCATACGTTCAGCGATATCTCGTATCCATGGGCGAAAGCCATCTGGCAGTAACTGCTCTTTGAAGGTCGCTACCTTTGGAAGCGAATCGGGGACCTCACTTGGAAGGGGCCAATCGCTTGCTGATGCTTGGCTGATATCTAAAGAAGCGTAACGATGGGTTCTATCAAGAACAACATCCGCAGGAAGCGGGGGCCTAAGACGTTCATTATTTGTTTGCAAGCAAATTCGATCGATATCGCTTTGGCGTAAGCCGCTTGCACGGAGATGACTCGCGTATCTAAGGATAAAAGATTCTCTACCTTCGCCGTCAAGAATGGTTTCCGGAATATCAAAACGCCTGGTAACGGCTAGATCATCAATGAGGGACCGAGAGGTGTGGTTATTAGCTTTCGCTTCCCAAGAGCTAAGTATTAAATCTATATCCACAGGCGAGCCTTTGAAGTCAAATTCTTGTGGGGTGCCAACAGGCGTGTAAATAGGTTGTTCACCTCGGTAAACCGACTCATCAAATTTAATGGTCTTCGGGCCAATCTTGCTGATAAATATGGACTGAAGCGCAGAGCAGACTCTTATACATTCCGAGCGTGTAACCGGCCGTGAGGCTGCGAGTACGATTCGCGCACGTGGCGATGCAGCGGTATGGCTACTAGTGGTATATCCGAAGCCCTGATATTCCTCAACAATTTCAAGAAATTTTTCGAAATACCTCGGCTCGATGAAACCGTCTAAATCAAAGGGTACAAATAATCTCGGTAGAACATTTTCTTTAAGGCGCCAGTAGGTTTCCCCTGAATATTGAATTGGATTGCGTTGATGTTTGCCCTTCGCTAAAGGTGCGCAAATGAAAACTTCTCCCTTATGTTTCGATCGATCATTTAACACTTGAAGCTTGAAATCAGAAAATGAAATTGCTTGTCGCTGTTCGGGATTGTTGTCGAACTTATTTAATCCCCTAGAATAGGCAATCGCTTCTTGACGGTCAGTCATAATTATTCTCGACTTTTGAGTGTGTCGATCGGTATGCCATCTCCAACTCTTTGGCGGCCCTTGATATGCGCTCTCGGCGATAAGGGTTGCTTTTGATCCATTCGCCCTCGAAATGCGACCCGCATATTGCGTTGGCGTAATCCTGAATGAGCGCGCCGAGCACTAGGTCTGTACAGCATGTACCGAGAATCAAGGGATTTTTGTTATTCATTCCCTCGTGAACGATAGCTTTATTGTTAACGAGCAAAAGAGCCCCGCATTTTGAACATCTTGAGTTAGCAATCGGCCGTGTAGCGTCGGGCGTAAGACTCATTGCTCTCCTCCCGCGTTACAGATGTATTCATGAATGTCTGTGCTTCTCCAGACAGTAATGCGATCCGAGAGTTTTAAGGGGCGAGGAAATTTCCCGCTCCTTACCCAGCACCATAAGGTGCTGTGAGCAACTGGAACTAATTTGCGTACTTGCTTTTCACGTAGAAACGATACGTCAAGGTGCGGTGCTTGTGGCATTGCCATCTCCAGTGTGGTGAGATGGCTAAAGTTTGTTAGCTCAGTGCTATGCTGTCACGGCATGAAATAAGCTAATAATTAACGTATTTCATGGCTTGTCGAATTTGTTGTCTGTAGCTTCCTGGCATTTTGGCTTTATTTAAGTCGAGAATTGCTTCTGCGTATCGAATGATATCGGACTGGCAAACAACTTCACTTTGCTGGGACTCTTCATACCAGCCGCCAAGTTTTTTTAACGCGTCGTATGCTGCAATTCCTGTTTGCATTTCACTCAGAATCGCGCATTCTGCGAAAAGCAAATGTGCGTGTATTGTGGCTCTTCGCCCGCGACCTTTCCCTTTCAGGGTCGCGTTAGTTTGGAGGCTTTTCATTAAAGTAAAGGACTTAGAAATGGATGCTAAAGCATCTAGCGTGAGTTTATTGATGCCGGGAAGTGAGTTGCCAATGCTTGATGAAATTGATGCGATCTCGCCTGCGGACGAGCTCTCCGTAAAAAATTTCTGATTTATTTTTTTGGGGCGACCTCTACCCATATTTGAGCTCCCTGATTAAGTCTTGCGGAAGAAGGGTAGTAACGTTCTCGTTTGCTGGCCCGTAATCCAGTCGATAGATCATTTCGGATAGGCGAGCAAGACTAATTGCTAGTTGTTCTTTTGATCCACCCCTGTCATAAATTGATGCGACACCTGGTAATTTATGGCCAAGAATTTTCTCGGCTACGTCGAAGGGCACGCCGATGTCCGCCATTAAGCTCCGTGAAGTGCGCCTCAGGTCATGAACCGTGAATTGCTCTAATCCATGATTTAATTCATGTAGTGCCCGCCAGGTTGTATCGGGTGAAACGTGTTCGAACCGTCTCTGTTTGCTCTCCCGCCTTGCTGGAAAGACGTAATCGCTGGCGCAGGCTCGAATCTTAAGCTCCGCTAGCCAGTCTTTTACTTTTGGAGAAATTGGTAGTTCCCTCGCGGAATTGGTTTTTGTGCGAGCTGCGGGTATACGCCATGTGTTTCGATCGAAGTCGAATTCGCTCCATCGAGCGCCAAAGAGTTCCATCTTTCTGCACCCAAGCGACAGAAGTAATTTCACTGCAAGTTCGTTATCGCGACCAAATTTCGTGCCTGCGCTTTTTATTGCCGTGAAGAGTTTTGATATTTCAGATACGCTGAGTGCGCGTGTTCGAGAGCGCTCTTGGCCGCCAGCGTGCTCGATTTTTATCCTTTCCGCTGGATTCCGGTCGACCATTCCAAGCGCCTCTCCGTATGCGAACATTGCCTTTAAATATCTCAGAGCATCATTGGCAATTGTGGGTCTCCCGGTCGCGTTGATCTTTGCCAAGAGCCTTGTTATTTCGGGGGCTGAGACGGTTTTTGTGTCTCTTTTGCCGAGTGTGGGCAAGATATCGCGCCTAAAGACGCGTTCGGTGACTTGCGGATTGCGGTGCCGCTTCCGAATGGCGTTGTCCAGCCAAAGTGCAGCCAGCTGCGACACATTAGAGGCAAGCTTGGCTTCGGCCTTTTTCTGTTGTTTTACGGCCGCAACGTCTATTACTTGCTGAACCTCGACGCGTTTTGCTGCGGCAAGTTTGCGGGCTTCGGCGAGTGAGAGGTCTGGATAGCGTCCTAGCGTTAACTCTTTCTGGCGCCCAGCTATGCGATAGCGGAAAGTCCAGGTGGCAGTACCTTTTGTAGACAGGGTGAATGTCAGCCCGCTGCCATCGCTTTTTCCGGCTATGGGCGATCCGTTCTTTATCCAGCCTCTTAGTTGGGTGTCCGATAGTTTGCCCATTTTCGTTCTCTGTGTAGTTAATCGGTTAAGTCCGCGCTCAAGAGCAGATTTGGCTACTTAACAACGCTGATAGCTACACAAATATTACCGGATTAAATCAAACGGCAACGAACAAAAATAGTTTGTAAAGTATTGATTTGATTAACTTTACATCAATGTAAAGCTATCTTATTGCACCGCAGTAAACTCTACTCCAGATTCTGGACTTGCTCTCGTATTTGCTCGATCAAGAGCTTGAGCTCAATTGAGATGTTGCTCAGGTCTGCAGAGGCGGATTTTGAGCCGAGCGTGTTGGCCTCACGGTTCATTTCCTGGGTT
>JACCDP010165918.1_pt1 | contig 16497 bp, 22 predicted proteins | sample 7445841 | NCBI WGS metagenome assembly JACCDP01 (sample SAMN15323441, study PRJNA562643) | freshwater metagenome | isolation source: river surface water | place: USA:Blue River Watershed | collected 2017-08-17 | reverse complement strand
GGCGACGTCGACCCGGGCCGCCGCACCGATCCCGGCCGGAACTTCCCCGCCGAACTGTTCTTCGACCGGTACGACCATTGGCTCGTCGCGCTCGGGATCGCCCAGGCCCAGACCGGGTACGTCGCACGCTGGCAACGAGCGATCATCGGCCACGGCGCCCAGCTCGGCACCAGCGGCCCCGACGGAGACGGTGTCGACGACGTGTTCGGGCCCGCCACGCTCCGCGACTCCATCGCCATCCTCGAACACCTCACCGGGCAGGCGAACCAGGTCGCTACCACCAACGCCCGGTTGATCACCCTCGTCGACCTGGTACGCGCTGTCTGCGACGCCGGAGCCATCCCGGCTGGGACCGTCGCCACTCTCCGGGCCGCCTGCGACCAGGCCCTCCCCGGTGGTGGCCAGTGACCGCCAACCGCCGCTCCTGGGGCCGGGCCCATCGGCAGGACCGGGCCGATAGCCGCCGGTACCAGCGGGCCCAGCTCACCGACACCGAACAGCTCGCCCGTCTCGTCGACCGGGGCCACGGCCACTGCGGCGAAGCTCACCATCTCCTGAACGGCCGCATCCGGTGACGACCCGCACCCGCCCCGAACCGAAAGGCCGGTGGGTCACCACCACCGGCCACGTCACCCAGGCCATGGCCATCGCCGCGGCCGGCCTCGGTGTCCCCGCCGAACCCGCCGAGATCCTCTGCCGCGGCCTGTGCCAGCACTCGTGCGGGCCCGCCCCGATGACCCCCGTCGAACGGGCCCGGGTCCAAGAGGCGATCGGCCGGCCCCTCTACGTCGACGCCGACACTCTCACCTGTTCCGCCCTCAACGATGCCGGCCGGTGCGACGCCCACAACGTCCGCCCCCTCATCTGCCGGTTGTGGGGCCAAACCGAAGGCATGATCTGCGGCCACGGGTGCACCACCACCACCGGCGAGTATCTGACCTACCCGGAATCGATGGCGTTGATCGCCCGGGCCCACGCCGAGGAGGGCCCGCTAGATGTCCCCGTCACCCTGCGGGGCGGTCCCCGGTGACCGGCCTGCCCACCTACCCCGGCACCGACCGGGAGTTCCGGCCCGGCGACCGGTGCCGCCTCGTCGGGCTCGACTCCACCCACGAAATCACCGTCGAGTCGATCATTCTCGACGAGCACGGCTGGACGATCATCGACACCGACGGCAACGACCGCCCGACCACCGCCCACCACCTCATCGGGTGGAAGGTGACGGCCCACCCCGCCGACCCCCCAGTCGAGCCCGTGGCCGAGCTCGTCGCTGGCGCCTGCGGCCCCACCAACGCCCAGGCCGCCGTGGCCGCCGCCGCCACGATCCTGGCCGCCGAGGCGGTGGCCGGCCACCCACCGGCGAACGAGACTCTGTGGGCCGAGGCCGTCGGCCGCTTGGCCCGCTCGATCCTGGATCGGTGGCCCGAGTGACCGGCTACCCCCCGGGCTTGACCGACGAGGTGCGGGCCACCAGGGTCTGGTACCACGGCGGCCCAGGCGCCCGCTCGGGCGTCTGGCTGGCCCGCCAGGGCCGCTGGGGCTACCACACCTGGACGGCCATCGGAGACGCCGCCACGGGCCTCCTGGCCGCCGTGGACGCCCGCTCCGCCCGCCGCCGCCTCAAGGCCGAGGACCAGGAGGTGTCGTGGCTCGTCCGCACCCGGATCCGCGACGCCCTCGACCACATGGACGCCCACGGCTCCTGGGTCGACCTCGCCCTCGGCGCCACGCCACCCCACGACGTCGACCGGTGGGAAGACGGCACCCTCTCCCCCACCCGCATGCAGCTCGCCCGCCTTTGCTGGCTCACCGGCCGCCCCCCGATCTTCTACGTCCCCGACGGCGGCCCGGCGTCGATCACCTACGGCCACGCCTGCATCCGACACGGCCAGAACCGCAAGTGCCACCTGATCGAGGTCGACGCCGTCGACGGCCTCACCATCCGCGGCCGCTACCTCGACGACGACGGCCTACATCCGACAGACGACCGGCCAGCGTGCGGCTACTGCAACCAGCCGAACGGCGACGAGACCGGCAACCACCACCGCCCCACCTGCCCCGCCTACACCACCGAGGAGGCCGCCCATGCCTGACTCCCACACCCCGATCCTGGTCCCGTTCGCCCGCCCCCTGTGGGACGGAATCTGCCGCCAGCCGACCGCCCCCATCACCCTGCAGGGGATCGAACGGGGCGGGGTGCTCGAGCTGGTGGCGTCGGAAGTTTTCACCCGACTCCAGGCCGGCATGCTGGTCGAGGCCGTCGAGGCGGCCGCCGCCGAGCACGACCACACCGACCCGTGGGTCGCCCTCGTCGACCTGGTCCGGGCGATCGCCGGCGAACCACCCCGCTCGATCGCTACCCACCCCTCCACCGCCGTCGACGTCGACGAGGACCAGGCCCCGTTCGTCGACCGGTGGCTCGCCGCCGGCGGCGGCCGCGGCCCGGTAGGTGGACCATGACCCCCGACGAGATGGCCCGGGCCGAGAACGACGACCAGGCGGCCGAGCTGGCCCGCTGGCGGGCCGCCCGCCTCGACGCCACCAAGACCGTGGGCCACATCGCCGTCCCGTCCGAAATGCTGGCCGACTCCTCCCACACCGTCGCCGGGGCCCGCCTCGCCCGCCCCCAACGGCGCCGCGACCGGTGGCGGCGGATCGCCGTCGACTCGGCCGCCCTCGCCGCCCTCACCGTGCTGGCCCCCGCCGCCAGGGCCTGGCGCGCCGTGCGCCGCCGCCGGCCCGACGTCTGCCCCGCCTGCCACGACGAGGGCGACTACGGCGGGTGCGGTACCTGCGGCGAGGGCTGGTGATGGGGTACCTCGATATCGACCCGTGGCGGGCGTGCGAGCTGGGCGAGCAACCGTGGGATGGAGAGACGCCGTTCTGCTTCGAGGAATGCCCCGGCTGCCTCGTGGTCGCCACGGTCGAGCTCAACCGCCTCAACTCCCTGTCCACCGACCCCGGCGTGCTGGCCCAGTGGCACGACATCATCGCCATCACCGCCGGCGAGGTGACGCCATGACCGAGCCCACGATCCGGGACCTGTTGGAGGACCTGCGCCGCTCGGTCTACCGGGCCTCCATGGATCTGGCTATGGCGATGAACGTGCGCCTGATCGGCGTCCCGTACGGGCCGGCCCTGTGCGAGATCTCGCCGCCGCTGGTCCGGGGCCTGATTCCCGAGGTTTTGCGCATGATGAACGAGGCGGGCGAGATGGAGGCGACGCCGGCGTGGCCGGTCCGCCTCGGCCCGGGGTTCTACCGGCCCCGGCCCGGGTCGGTCCTGCCGATCACCCCCGGCCGGGCCGAACTCCACGAGGCCATCCGGGCCGCCGCCCAGAACTTCGCCAACGCCGCCCTCGCCGTCCACGACCCCGAGGGCGCCCGGTGATCGGGTGGCGGTGGTGGGCGACGATCGTCCTCCTGGCCGGCGCGGCGTTGGCGTTCGACCACGCCGCCGCCGAGGGGTCGCGGGCCAACCGGTGGATCACCCGTGCGGCCGGCGTCGGGGCCGCGGCGTTGGTGCTTTGGGACCTGGCCACCGACGGGCCCGCCGAGGTGGTGGCCGAGTGGGGCCCGTGGGTGGCGGTCGGGCTGGCCGCCGCCGTCCTGGGCGGCCTCGTCACCCTCGCTCGAAGACGGCCCGACGGCCCCTGACTAGGGGTCCGACCACCGTTTCATGCATAACGTCGCTTCTACAGCAGAAGAACGATTCCCAATCCCACCCCAAGGAGCCCCCATGCCCATCACACCCGAGCACCGCAAGGCCCTCGCCTACCACCCCCTCACCCCCGGCCGGGCCGAACTCCACGAGGCCATCCGGGCCGCCGCCCAGGACTTCGCCGCCGTGATCGACACCCTGTGCCCGCCGTCGCGGGAGGCGTCGCTGGCGTTCACCGCCGTCCAGGAGGCCGCCATGTGGGCCAACGCCGCCCTCGCCATCCACGACCAGGGCGCCCCCGAGGCGGCCGACCGGTGAGGCGCCTCCCCCTGTTCGCCGCCGGCGCCGTCGCCGGTGCCCTCGTCGGCGTCGGCGCCCTCGTCCTCTGGATCGGCTGGCTCGGCCTCACCGAAGACCTGGACCACCCCCATGTCTGAACCGACCGACCAGCCGGTCGAGGCCCTGCCCGACTTCGCCGCCCTCCTCGACGAGCTCGCTCGCGCCGCCGGCGCCCCCGGCGCCCGGGCCGACATCACCTACCCCCGCCCCACGCTGGAGCCCGACGGGCCCCGCTACGTCGTCCTGCGCACCAGCTACACCCAGTTCATCCCGATGCCGTCGCCCGGCGGCTGGCTCCCCCTCATCACCACCGTCGAGGCGGCCAAGGCGTGGGCCGCCCAACTCGACCTCATCGCCGGCCAGCTACACCGGTTCGCCCGCTCGACCGGCCGGCGCCTCGTCGACGCCGGCGGACCGGACCTCCGATGATGACCGACCCCGGCGACACCTACCTGTCCGGCCTCGAAGCCGGAATGGCCGACATCGAGCGCGCCGCCCGCCCCCCGGCCATCCGCCCGGCCCGGACCCGGATCGACCTGCCGATCTGGGTCCGCCTCCACCACGGCGACCCCGGCTACCGAGGCGACGACCACCTCGCCCCCAGCCCCCCCAGCCTCGTGTCCGAGGCCTGGGGCAACGCCGACCCCTACGGCATAACCGACCTCGCCATCCACGCCCGCTTCGAGCGGGTCACCGTCGACGACGCCACCCACTTCAGCCTGTGGGGCGGTGAGGACGCCGCCCGGTTCCTCGCCATCGCCCGGTTCCCCCACCGCCTGTCGGTGAAGGACGGGCGCCTCACGATCGACTCGCTCGGGGGGGTAGCCCGGTGAACCGCCGCACGTTCTGCGCCAGCGCTGGGGCGGCGGTGGCCACCCTCCGCCTCGACCCGGCCCCCCGGGCCGCCCTGGCCCCCACCCCCGCCCGCTACACCTCCCGCCGCCGGCGGCGCCGCCCGTCGTTGGGCATCCACATCGACGGCGTCCCGCAACTCGGCCTCGACCAGCTCGGCGCCGCCGAGGCCGCGGTGGGTCGGGTCGGTGTCGTGTCGTGGTACCAGGCGTGGGGCGCCGGCGACTGGGCCGCCCCCCACACCGAATGGATCGACGCCGTCCGCCGATCCGGCCGCCTCCCCCTCATCACCTGGGAACCGTGGGCGTACGCCAACCCCGACCCCGCCTGGGGCCCCGACGCGATCGCCGCCGGCGCCCACGACACCTACCTCGCCACCTGGGCCCGCGCCATCGCCGCCCAAACCGCCCCCGTCTACCTCCGCCCCATGCACGAGATGAACGGCACCTGGTACCCGTGGGCCGGGGGCGACCCCGCCACCTACCAGGCCGCATGGCGGCACATCGTCGACCTGTTCGACCGGGCCGGCGCCCGGGCGGCCCGGTGGGTGTGGTGCCCCCTCGTCGACGACGTCGGCCCCCACCCGATGGAGGCGTACTGGCCCGGTGGCCGGTACGTCGACGTCCTCGCCCTCGACGGCTACAACTGGGGCCCCTCCCAGCCAGGGTTCGGCGGGTGGCGGACACCGGCCACGGTGTTCACCGACGCCTACCGCCGGATTACCGCCCTCGACCCCGACCACCCCGTATGGCTGGCCGAGGTCGGCTGCGCCACCGACGGCGACAAGCCCGGCTGGATCACCGACCTCTACCACCTCGTCGCCACCGACATGCGCCGCACCGAGGCCGTCGTCTGGTTCTCCCTCGACAAGGAACGGAACTGGGAGGTCCACACCGATCCAGCGGTAGCGGCCGCCATCCGCAACCGGCCATGACCGCCATCCGAGATCTCGAAGCGGTCGAGACCGAACACCTCCTGGGCGACCAGCGCGGCCCCCTCGTCAAGATGCGTTGCACGGGCCCGAACGTCGTGCTGGTCGGACAGCTCCTACCGGCGCAGGCCCGGAAGATCGCCGCCGATCTGCAGGAGGCGGCCGCCCGGGCCGAGTACGAAGCCGACTTCTACCAGACGGCCCGGGCCGAGGGCTGGACGGACGACATGATCGGTGCCGTCGTCGCCATGGTCTGCGCCGGTGAAGTGGAACGGCAGGGCGGGTGATGGCCTGGCACCGCATCCGCCTCGGCCGCCACTCCCTGCGCTGGGAGGCCCGCCGTTCGTTCCGCCTCCGGGCCAAGCGGGCCGGCCATGGCCGGCACGTCGTCACCGTCCTCCAGGTCGGCCCGCTCGTGGCCACCTGGTACCGCCCCCTCCAATGGAAGGATCACCCGTGAACCAACCCCGCCTGATCGGCCCCGGCGGCCAGCCCCTCGGCCGGCCCCCCGTCGTCGCCCACATCTTGTCGTTCCCACCGGGGGCGACGATGGAAAGCATCCAGGCCACCATCGACTACTGGCAGCGCACCCTCGGCGTCCCCGCCGTGGTCCTGGCCGACGGCATCGTGCTGGCCGGCCAGCTCCTGGCCGACGGCACGGTGGAGATCGTCCAGGTCGACCCGGTCACCACCGCCCTCGTCCAACAGGTCCTCGTGGAGCGGGGCGACCTGCGCGACCAGATCGACGCCCAGGCCGCCGCCGGGGGGAACGGGGCGACCGGTGGTTGACATCGAGCGGTGGGAGACCACGGCCCGCGGCCACGCCGACGGATCCCCCGGGCCGACCGTCACCGTGCTGATTGAACGGCCGATGGTGATGGCCGGCCCGCTCGCCTGGGGACGCCTCCACATCCTGGCCACCGTGCCGGGCACCACGGTGGGCCAGCGCCTCGGCTGCGACGGGACCTGGGTCGACTACGACCCCACCACCTCCATCGACTGGGAGGACCGGTTCGGGATCCCGATCCCGCCCGCCTTCCTCGACGCGGTCCGCTCGATCCGGTCCACCGAGGTCGACGCCCTGACGGCGAAGGTCGCGCAGCTGGAGCGCGAACTGGTCGACGCCCGATCGGTCGCGGCGACCTACCGGGGCCTGGCCGACACGGCGGTAGCCACCGTCGACGGTCTCCGGTTCCTTCTGCAGATGGGCGAAACGGCCGCCGACCTGGACGCCGGCGACGGACCGGTGCTGGAGGTGGTACCCGATGCCGGCGACTGAATATCGCATCACCGCCCGCGCCGCGGGCGAGCTGTCGTTCTTCGGTCAACGGTTCCACGCAGGCGACCCGGTCCGGGTCCAGCTCGGTAGCACCTCTCCCGAGCTGGTCGCCCGGATCGCGTCGGCCCTCACCGACTGCTCGCTCCTGACCGACGTCGTCATCTCCGGCCGGTCGATCCCCGACTGGACCGTCGTGTCCACCCTCACCCCCCGACCCGACCGCCACCACACGACCCCTAACGCCTCTGGAGGCGATCCGCATGCCTGACCCCACTCTCACCCGTCGGGACGCCCTCGCGGCCGCTGGCGTGGCCCTGGGCGCCGCTGGTCTGGCGTTGGCCGCCCTTGGGACCGCGGTCGAGAACCTCGCCGACGTTCTCGACGTCGACCCCCTCCCACCCCGACCACCAGCACGGCCGGCGCTGGTCACCGGGCCGGTATGGCCCGCAGCGGTCGCCCAGTACCGCGGGGCCGCTCCGATCTCGACAGGAGGGGCGCCAACCGCGACCGAGGTCACGCTCCGGCCCCGCACCCAGGGAAGCTCAGCGTCGGACCTGCACGAGGTCCACGTCGTCCTCGACGAACGGATCGGCCGGTACGCGTGGCAGGTCGAGACCAGGGTCGACGAGTCGATGCTCGACGCCTACACGTGGAAGGTCGGAGGGATGGCTGCGTTCGACACCGGCGCCCCCCAAGCGTGGAGCCACTGGCCGGGCGGGTCGACATCGGCCGGGGCCGCCGGCCGGGGAAACGCCATGGAACGCTTGGCCGGGCAGAACACCACGGCCGGCCCGGTCTCCGCTCCACGGAACCCGGCCGACGCCCGGTTCGGGGTGTACTGCACGTTTCCCGAGCCGGTCGCTGTCCTCCCCGCCGGCGTCGACGGGATCACCGCGCCAGTCGGCGGGAAACTCGCTTGGGTGTCGAACGGTGGCCACACCTGCCACTGGGAGATTCGCGACGTCCACCTCGAAGCGGGCCGCTGGTACCGGCACCGTCGAGAGGTCGACGTCGACGCCGGCACCCTCCGACACTGGATCGACGAGACCAGCCTGTTCGAGCTGGCCGGCCTGCCGTGGCCGCCGGCGGGGTTCAACCGGGTCTACTGGTCGGTGATGATCGGAGGATCGGATCCCGAGTGCATGCCACGCACCCCCGACAGGACCGGACGGCTCGCGTACCGTCTGTTCCGCCTGGAGCGGATCTGATGGATCTCCGGTGGTGGCGTCGTTCGCCATGGCGGCGCCGCCACCGGCGCGCCGGGGTGGTTGTCGTGGGGACAACCCCCGGGCAGCCGTTGACGATCGACGAGCTCGAAGCGATGTTCGTCGACGTCGGCGGCCGGAGTGGAGGGGTCCGCTTGGTCGTGCTGGCGGACCCCTCCACGTTTTTCGGTGACGGATCGCCCGGGCCGGGGCATGATGACCCCGACGTGGTGGTCGAGTGATGGAAGCGGGACGGATGGGGACCTTGCCGCCGGCGGGCTGGTACGACGTGGGCGGCGGCCAGGCCGGCCTTTGGAACGGTGAACGGTGGACCGGGGACCGGGCCCCGATAGACGAGATCCGCCTCCCCCCGGTCTCGCCCCGGTCGGGTCCGTACCTCGCCACAGGCTCGTGGAGGCCCGCTGACGGGCCGGGCCGGGTTCCACCCCCACCGGTAGCGCCACGGCCGCCGGTGGCCGTCACGAGGCCAACGGGAGCGCCTGGGCGGGGGTTGAAGTGGTGGCAGCTCGTCGGGATCATCGTCGTAGTCGTCGTCGGGTTGGGAGCCGTGTCGAAAGCGGCGCAGGACAGCGCCACGCCGGCACCGACGAGGTCGACAGTTTCCCGGGCCGAAGCGGAAGCCGACGCGCTGGTAGCGGTCCTCGCTCAGGTCAACCCGGGGATCGTTGTCGACTACCGTGCCGACCCGGAAGGCACGATCGCCGTCGCCCGCGACACCGCCGATTCGATCTGTTCGATGTCGGTCGAAGCGCACCGTCAAGGGGTCGAATGGGGTACGGCGATCGCCGCCATGTACGCACGGATGGACCGGGCCGGGCAAGCGTACTTCGGGGGTCCGGCGGGGTTGGCCACCGCTGCTGGGGCGCTCATCCAGTGGCGGTGCCCCGACACCGCCGACCTCGTGTTCGACCGGTAGGTGTGCCGAACGTCACCGCGACTTTTCGTCGGTGTCGGTCCTTACAACCGGCGGGGACGGCTAGTCGGCGCCGGCGCCGGCGTCGACTGCTGGTGAGAGGTCGAGGTCGACCGACCACACCCGCGTCCCCTGCGAGAACGAGTGGGTGATCGTCTCGACGAAGAACTCGGCGTCGATCCCCTCACCGATCCGACCGTCGGCGTCGACCCGGAACCGTTGGGACAGATCGAGCGACACGGCCAGATCCCGATGCCGGGCGTCACGAGTCGCGGTGAACCCGAGCGACACGATCGGCCGGTCGGTGCCGAACCGGGCGAGTACCAGGTCGTTGTAGGCCCGGGCCGCGGTCTCGTCCTCGAAGTGGCGACCGGGGTCGGGGTGCGCGAGAACCGCGGCCCGGTCTTCCTGGTCGGCGGCATGGGAATCACGAACCGGGAGACCGCCCGACGCTGTCGGCACCTCACCGTCGAACCCGCCGCGGACCATCACGATAAGCCCCTCGGTGTACGAGAACCCGGAGAACGTCCCCCCCATCGACGTCGGGTTCAGGACCGCCTCGGTCCTGATCCGGCGGGCCCACTGGATCGCGGTGTGGAGCACCTCTTGCCCGAACCCCGACGGGTTGATGTGGACAGAGCCCATGGAGTCGAACCCGTTGGGGGCCTGGTCGTCCGACGCCGACGACACGACCGCCGCGGCCGACGAGGTGTGGGCCCCGGAACGGAGAGCGATGAACAGGGTCGGCCGGGCCCCCCAGGGGGTGAACACCACCGGGTAGTCGACGGTGCCGGCCTGGGCCTGGGTGAGCTGGTCCGGGCCGTACCCGACGGCCTCGGTCACCGCGACCCCCGACGCTATCGACCCGAGCCAGTTATGGACGATGAACACCAGCGCCGCCCACGCCCCGCCGGCGGGGGTCGAGTCGTCGTAGAACGTGACGGCGTCGCCGAGGTCTGCTGCGGTGGCCCGCTTGGCGAACACCGCCATCTTGCCCTTCTCGTCGCCGGGGTCGCGTAGGGCGGTCCACCCGGGCGGGGTGATCCACCGCACCCCAGCGGTCCACACCGTGGAAGAGATGGCGACGATGAACAGGTCGCCCACGGCCGCCCCGTCGCCGGCGTCGGGCAGGTTGAACGTGGCGTCGTTGGCGACCCCGAACCCCTCGAAATTGTTGTTCGAGGTGACAACGTCGTATCGGGCGAGCCGGCCCGACACCTCGGACGTGACGTCGTTGATCACGTCGCCCTGCCAGTCCCGCAGCGCGAACCTTTCGATCTTGTAGCCGGTGACGGCCGGGTCGTCGGTGAACGCCCCGACAGCGGTGGTGGCGTCCCGGGCGGAACGCCGGTCGAACCCGATCCCACCGACGGGCAGCTCGTACACGAACCCGGCCTCGGTGGCCTCCATGCGCCGCACGATCGAGATGGCCTGCTGCCGGTCGAGGCCGACCGAGCCGAGGGTGAGGTCGCCACCATCGATCGGGCCGGGCGGGTGGAGGGCGCCGACCTTGGCCAGAGCGTTGCCGATCAGGTGCCCCGGTTTCGACCCGGCCGATTGGATGTCGTCGGGCCCGGTCGACGCTGGCGCCTCGATCGGCCGGTCGAGAAGGCCGAGGTCGCCGGCGGCGGTCACGGTGATCGTCTTGCGGCCGTCGTTGTCGGTGGTCGGGACGGTCTTGGTGACCCGCATGGTGGCCAGCACCCCCGACGGGGTCGGGTCCCACGTTTGGGTGCGGATCGCCCGGTCCCAGCACCAGAACTCGGAGAACAGGGGGGCCCGCTGGTAGTACCAGCGGCCGTAGAGGCCGACGGTGGTGGTGGGTGTCAGCGACGTCGACGCCGACACCTGCTCGACCCCGTCGACGTAGCCGATGACCTGGGTGCCGTTGACCGCGACACCGATGGCCATGTCGTCGCGGTTCTCGGTGCCGACTGAGTCGAGGATCGTGGGGGTGCCGGCGACGACCTCGACCAGGTAGAGGGTCCCGTCGCCCTGGTAGATGGCCCCGTAGTTGCTGGCGTCGGTGTGGTGGAACAGAAGCCCGGCCCGGTTCGTGGCGTCCTTGTAGGGCACGACACACTGGGCGTAGTAGGTGGTGGCGCCCACGTCGACCGTTTCGCCGTAGAGAGCTCCCGACCCGGACGGGGCCCCGTCGGCCGACGCCGTTTTCGCTAGGACCGACAGCCCAGAGAACCCGGCGGGAGCGGACCAGGTGTTGCCGACCTCGTCGGTGGCGAGGGGCCCGTTGGTAGCGAACCTGTCGCGGGCCAGGACGGTCGGATCGTCGGGTGACGCCTCAGCGGTTCGGACCCTGATCCGCCGCCCCGTTTTCAGCGAGTACGGGGGGGTGTTGAGCGGCGAGCCGGTGTTGTAGAACGAGAACCGGTTGTCGGAGTTGTCGAGCACGAGTTGCATCACCCCGGGCCTGGAGCGGCCGGTGATCTGCGACGGATAGTCCCGCCCTCGGCGTAGCCACCCCGACAGGACGTAGCCGGTGATGTTCTCCACGGTCGCGCCGGCGTCGTCGAGCGCGGCGACGGCGTGGGCCAGGTCCCAGTGGGCCCGGCCGCCGGGAGTGAGCCACTCGTCGGCCGCTAGCTCGCTCACGATCTTCCACCACGGGAACGTTCCGCCGTTGGGGTCCCCGTTGGAGTTCGGATCGGGGCCGGTCTGGTCGCCCTTGTTGATCGCACCGTAGGTGAGCGCGTAGGAGTGGTCGAACACCCCGTCGGCCGTCGACCACCAGGTACAGCACAGGTGGGGCCAGCGGATCCCGAGGGCCGGCCCGTCGTCGTCGGTGGCGGTGATCCTTACCCCGTCGGCGGCGTGGGGGAGGCCGGTGCCGGGCGGGACCGGTTGCCCGTACTCGCTCATCCACACGGCGTGCTTGCGGCCCGAGCCTGGGACCCCGTTCCGGCAGGCGGCGATGTCGGCATCGACCTCGGCCCACGTTCCGACCGACTGGACCCCGAGGGCGTCGTAGCGGTCGCCGTAGTTGTGCCAGCCGAACACGATCGGGCCCTGCTGGTAGACCTCGAGCTGGTCGACCAGGTCGTCGAGGTCGCCGCGGGCCAGGGCGGCCAGATCCCCTTCCCAGCGTGGCAACGGCAAGACGGTGATCCCTGTCCATCCGCTGCCCCACAGGCGACGGCAGAGGGTGAGGATCACGTTGTCGTAGTCGCTGGTCCGGCCGTCCTGGTTGAACTCGTTGGGTAGCCCCATCCAGAGGTTCTCGGCGCCGGTGAACTCGGCGACGAGGGCGTCGTAGAACAGGATCGAGTCTTTGATATACCCGTCGGACAGGGACCCGACGGGAAGCATCGGGTCGGCCAGGAGGGCCGGCGGGATGGTGTAGTCGGGCTGCCCGATGACCGCTGTCCGATCGTGGTACTCGGGGCAAACTACGATGCCCCGGTCGACGAGATCCCGGATCCGGGTGACGTACTCGGGCACCGTTCCCGCCGCGGTGAGGGTCGGCGCCGACGACCAGGTGATCGGCCCGTTTCGGGCCGCGTCGGGACCGTTGCGTATGTGACAGTTCACCCTGAAGATCGGGCAGTGCCAGTGGTCGGAAGGTTCCGGGATCCCGAACGCGATGGCGTCGGCCTGGAGGACCCCGGTGAGGGCGTAGTCACGGCCGGGAAGGTCGACGATGAAGGTGCCGAGCGGGGCCGCTGCGTCGTCGATGAGAGCGTGGTTCCAATATCGGGCAGCGGAGATCGTCCCACCGGGGAAACACTCGTCGCCGTTGACGAGTTGGGGAGATTCGGCCCACACGTCGGAGTACCGCTTCCCGGAGCCCGACACCGACACCCCGGGGTACCCGTCGTAGGCCCACCCGATCGACACATCGTCATCGATGGTGAACGACGCTCCGGTCCCGATGGCGACGCCACCGTTGAGGCCAGCGCCGAGCATCTCCCGACCGTCCGGTCGCACGATCCGCCCGTCGATCACCCGCCACACCCCGGTGTCGGCCCACCGGCCGTACCGGCCGTCGTTGTCGAGGTCCCACTCGACGACAAGGTCCGAGGCGACCTGCGCGGTCTTGATCGTGGCGCCGTGCGCCTCGCCGGTCCCGGTGGCCGCCTCGGCCTGGGCTCGGGTCTGGGGTGGGAGGGTGGTGGCGTTGTGCGCCTGGCCGGTGCCGGTGGCGGCGATAGCGCCGGCGGCGATGTCAGCCGCTCCCCTCAGGACCAGCGTCGCGGCCCGGTAGTTGTTCGACCCGGAAAGGGTGAACGTGGTGGGGTCGTCGCTGGTCGACGTCGACGCCTTGGTGCCTGTGGCGATCGTGACCCGGGCCGTGGTGTCCCCGGTGTTTGAGTACCCGTCGGGGTAGTCCGACACCGCCGGCGAGTTCCCACCGGCCCATGCGAGCACGATGTAGGAGTTGTCGGTGCTGGCCCAGGTCGTGGTGACCGGCGGAGGGTCGATGGTCGTCCCGTAGCCGGTGGCCCCGAGCTCGGCCACGTCCCACGTCGTGCCCTCCACGACCCCGGCCCGGACGCCGGTGTACTTCAGGACCCTGTGTGCCGACTGGTTCCCGGCTGAGGTGGTGACGACGACGGTGGCCCCTTCGGTCCCGTCGCATTCCCGAATCCAGACTCTCCATTTCTGGTTGGCGTTGAGGTCGACAGCGAGAACCTCGACCCATCCGGCAGGGGTCGAGATCGTCCCTCCGGCCCCGTCGAAACCTGACGAGCAGACCAGGTGGTTCCCGGCGGCGACGGTGGGCAGGGCGATGTCGTGGGAGGTGGCGTAGGTGGTCTCGGTCGACTCGGTGGTCGATACGGGAACGGGAGCGGCCACCGTCTACCCCCGGTTGAAGTCGCCGGCGAGGAACGTCTCTTTCAGCCGTTCAGCGAGATCTCGTTCGGTGATGACGGACCCGTGGACGTGGACCGTGACCTCTACCCCGGGCCGGCCCGGGCCCGGGCCGGTGGCCCCGGTCCCGCTGGCAGCCATCCGGGCCGAGTCGCCGGCGGTCGCGACCTGCGATCCGGGGGCGAGCTTGGCCAGCTCGGGCCCGTACTCCCCGACCCAGGTCCACCCGTCGTGCACCCCGCCCGACGCTGCAGCGCCGACTACACCACCATGGGCCCGGCCGAACCGGTCGACGGACGCTGTCGGCCGGATCAGCGTCTGCTGGTAGGTGGTCAACGTCGTCACCCGCGAGGTGGGGATGGCCAGCACAGCGCCGGCGTAGGCAGCGACGGCTCCCATCGCCGCCTGCGTGTGAGCGTGGAACACCGTCGACACCTCGGGCGGGACCGTCGCGTACTTGCCGACCAGCTCGTCGGTTTCGGCCTGGGTGGCCCCCATCGCCGCGGCGACCTCCCGCACCGCGGCTTCGACCCGGGCGTGGGTGTCGGCCAGGGTCTGACCGGAGATCGATCCCTGTTCGTAGGCGGCGATCGCCGCGTCGAGCGTGCCTGACAGGTCCTCCAACGCGGCTTCAGCGGCCCGGCCTTTCTCGGTCGAAACGTCGAACCCTTCGCCCAGCTTGTACGCCCCGTCCTCCAGGCCCTTGACGGCCTCGGTGGCCGCCTCGGTGTCTTCCTGCAGGCGGCGCATGATCTGGTCCTCGTCGAACCGGCCCGAGAACGCATCGATGGCTTCTTGGAGGGCTTCTACAGCGGATTGGGTGCCGCCCACGGCCTCGGTTGCGGAGTCGGCCCCTTCGCCCATCTCGGTGAACGACCGGCCGGCCAGGCCGCCGGCGTCGGCGGCGGCGAGAAGTTTGGTCGGGACCTTGTCGGCCTCGTCGCCCAGGCCGACGAGGCCGAGCGTGGCGTTCGTGAGGTCGTCGACGAACACCCCGAGAGGGCCGGCGGCGAGGAGCCCGACCACGTTTCCGAGGCCTTCGGCCTTGCCGATGGCGTTGTCGGCAGCGTCGCCCCACAGGCCGAACCCGTCGGTGACCTGCTCGAGCGACCCGGCGAGCTGGTTGAACACCGACCCTCCCAGCTCACCAGCGACCGACGAGTAGTCCTGCAGGGTCCGTTTTGCCTTGTCCCACTCGGTGGTGGATTCCTCCACGGCCCGGGTTCCGTCTTCGAGAGCGGTCCCGACTTCGCCGACGGCGTCGGCCTGGGCGAGGAGCTGGAGAACAACCTCGGGATCGGCGACCTTGGCCCACGACTCGCCGTAGAGGTCGGCGGCGATCTGACCGGCCGCTGCCCGGTCTTTCATCGTGAGGAGCTTCTCGTTGATGTCGGCCATCACCGCCGCCCCCTGACCGGCAGCGAACCGGGCCTGGGCGTCCTCGAACGACATCCCGAGCTGCTCGATCGCCTCACGGGCGCTTCCGTCGGTGATCTGCCCGACGAACTCCTCGAACAGCTCGGCCATCTGACCGACCTCGATCTGTCCCGACTTCGCGGCCTCACCGACGATGGCGAACCCCCGACCCCCTTCGATCCCCATCCGCCCGAACATCGACGTCAGCTCGTCGACCGTGTCGAACACCTCATCCTGATCGGCCCGGTACTTCTGTGCGGCGTCGGCCATCTGCCGGTAGGCGGTGATCGTGTCGGGCGCCAGGCCCTGCGCGACCATGTTCCGGGCCAGGTGTACCGAGTCGGTCACGTCGACCCGGTACACCTTGGCCAGTGTCTCAGCGGCCGGGATCGCGGTTCGAAGATCGAGGGCCTTGTCGATCTCGCCCAGTTCAGATTTGATCACGGCGCCGGTCTCACGAAGCCCCGACATCGACTCCCCGAACCCACGGTTCCAGGCGTCGCCCGACGCCCGCCCGATCTGCGACATCTCGCCGCCGGTGAGACCGAACGATGCCTGCGTGAGGATCTGGTTCTTCCCCTTGTTGAACCCGTCCGAGAGGCCCTGGGAGATCTCCTCGCCGACGAGCTGCCCGATCCCTGCCGCCAACGCACCGAGAGCGCCAGCGCTGGCCAGAGCGTCTGTGAGGCCGTCCTGGATCGATCCTTTCATGTCGGCCAGGTTCAGGTTCCCGAGGCCGTGCTCGATCTCACGGCGGGCCCCGTCGACGTCGGCTTTCACCTTGACCACGGGCGGCGGGATCGAGTCGAGGTCCCTGATGTCGCCCGCGGCCCGCCGGATCCCGGACGTGTCGACCACGGTCTCCAGGTCGATGTCTTGCCCGTCGAGACCTTTGACGGTGGTGATCGTCCGGTCGAGTTGCGAGTCGTCGATCGTGACTCTGGCGTCGATCTTCGCCGCGGCCGACACCTGCTTGAGCGCAGACTCGACCTTGCGGGCCTCGGCGACCGCCTGGTCGAACCCGCCGCCCCCGGACCGCGAGTTGATCCTGATT
>JACCDP011399128.1_pt1 | contig 16499 bp, 38 predicted proteins | sample 7445841 | NCBI WGS metagenome assembly JACCDP01 (sample SAMN15323441, study PRJNA562643) | freshwater metagenome | isolation source: river surface water | place: USA:Blue River Watershed | collected 2017-08-17 | reverse complement strand
TTTTCTAAACGATACGCAATGTGACTTGCACTGATAGAACATTGCTCTACTGTATCTTTGTTTTGAAAAGTATTAGCAGAATTTATGCATTGCAAGAAAACCTTCTCGTGTACACACCGGTCAGTAGTGTAAGAATCAGATTTGCATCCAGACAAAACTACTAGACTGACTAAAATAAGTTTTTTCACATTGTATCCTTCTCGAAAATTTTCTTCAGCTCAAGATACTGTTTGTACTTCTCTTGCATTTCTAAATCTTCAGACCAAATAAAATTATAAAATTTGCCTAAAATATCTTCAGCAAATTCTTGTTCGGATGTGTAGAATTCGTCCTTATGACTTTCTAGTGTCTTAGCAAACTCCCCTGCTAATATTAGAAATTCACTATGCGTACATTCTAGCCTTTTCATTTTGTATTCAGCTTCAATAGATGTTTCAAAATAATCTTTCCTTGAACCACTGGTGTGACGTATTTCAAAACTTGTTAACTTTGAGCAAGCGTTTGGTATTGACTTTGGTATTTTATCCAATGTCTCAAACGCTTTTGCATCTGATTTAGAATCCGATCAAACGTAAAACCCGCAATCTTGGTCCATAAGGTAGACAACTTTGTTGCGGCTTGAATCAAGTGCAGTAATAATGTAATATTCGTTTTTCATGGTATCTACTATTAAGTTTTACAATAAAGTAATTATAACACAAAAAAATAATAAAAGTAAAATTATTTCTTACGCAATCGAATTATTTCAGCAGATGCTTCGTCTAACAAGTCTGCGATTCTATCAGGCTTACCTTCTTGAACACTTTTGCGAGTAAGAATTTGTCTACGAATTTCCGCACGTTTCTGGAGTCTATACACAATGTCTTGTTCGGTAATTTGTGTAGACTTTAAAACATTCATGCGCTCTATATCTTCAAATGCTTCATCTTCTAAAGTTTTCATGATCAACCTTTGTAGTGAACAAGAGCATTTAGGGCATCCAATTCACCCCAGGTAAGTTGAAAATGTTTGAAAGTTCCAATAGCCACATCAATACCTTCACCATTTTGCCACTCGCAAACTTCGATAAAATCACCATCTTTTGCAAAATGATCGTACTTTTTTAACTCTGTGAATTTAGCTTTTCTTTGGTACATTTCCATTTTTAGTTACCCTCATAATATGATTGTTGATGTCTTCTTTGAAAATGGTTTTAAACCTTGATGGTGATTCTTCAAGTTTTTTTATTTTTGCCTCAAGTTCAGAAATGCGTTGTTCTCGTTCTGCTGTCTGTGCATACTGATTTGTTAAGAACTCAACCGTTTGATTAAGAGCTTGACGAAGATGAAAGCATTGATCTTGCCACCACTCGATTGTTTCAAGGTTTGTTGATTTGTCCACATCCATTAGTCAACCCCCAAAAGTACAGCGTATATAATGACCAACAGATACGTCTGCATTGTAATCTTTATAACCTTGTTCGGCTAGTTCAGCTATTCTAGCACATTCTTGAACAATGAGTGCTGCAAACTTTTCTATGTTACGATCACCCCAAATAGTATTCTCTTGAATACCTAATCCAGTGGGGTATTGTACCATACCTGCTTGTTTTGCTAACTGTTCTAATGCATTGTTCATTTTTAAAACTACTTAAATTATTTGTTTCTGTCAAAATCGTAATAGTATTTTGAATGTTCGCTATTAGTCAAAGTCACATTGGCTTGTTTCAAGATCATTTCTGCAAAATATATCAATACACCCACATCAATATTATGTGTTATGCCAAATGAATTTGCTAATTCTTCGATTTTTGCTTTATCCATAATAATCACCCTTAAAAAATGGAGAACAAGTCGGATTCGAACCGACCAAGAGATACTCTAGTGTACGACGCCAATACACATTAATAGAGTTTAGGCTCGCCAGTGCCCTCTCACTCGTTGTCCATATTAAACTCTACCATATTCGTATGATGCGCCGCAGGGATTGACAGCCCATGCATAGAACTTGGTAGCAGAGAATTCGTGAGCCAATTCAAGAAATCTATTTAAATTTTTAACAGAATCATCATACATGATTGCTTTGTTATACTGGTCACGCAACAATAAAATTTTAATAATCTGTTTCTTTTTTATTTCAATCCTAGTTCCATCATCAATATTTCCTGCTCTGTATACGTGAACCTTATCAATATCAATTCCATACTTTCTAAAAGTATCTAAGAACAAATCTCTATCATCAAAGTCAGATCTTGCAGTAACCATAACAACTTTATTACTCTCTGCGATATCTCTTTTGAGTTGATTCATCATTGGAATGATTGGTTTGCTGTTCTCAAAGAATGCTCGAGCATTACTGAACTCCTTGAAGTCAAACGACTCGCCATCTTTTAACGTGTAGTGAGTAAAATCTCTACTATTAAGTTTTGCTACAGTTTCAGAACTCTTGACTACATGCACAAGAGTTTGCGTATGGACTAAGGTGTCGTCGATATCGAAGATTACTAATTTTTTCATACGTTAATTATAACGCAAAAAACAATAAAAGTAAACTAGGAGTAATCGCCAACAAACTTCATCAAATAATTGTACACGTTCTCATAATCGATAATCCAAGCCTGATTAGGGGTGATATCGTTGAATGCTTTATTCTTGCTGTTCCACCATTTGTCAGCAATTTGTTCGCCGACAAACGAAATCACAAGAGCTTCAGATTGTGATCTAAACATTTCTTCTAGATTCATAGCAGTGGCTTGTTGAGCCCTACTGTGGAAGATATCCTGGTAAGGCTTTGTTGATATTTTTAAGCGTAATATTTTTATACAACTTATTTATATTTTGGTCTTTTACGTGTATCAGTAAATCCGCTTCTTCCTTCGAGACAGATTCAAGGCTGGTCACGAACAAACTTTCTCGTTGTAGAGCTTTCATATCCGAGCGACAAAAAATATACATCTTTTTTGCCACTCCCCACATCGCGCCCTGTAGTTGTGCGCTCGGTAATGGGTTTACTTTATATGGAGGAACGCCTTCTGGTAAAACAAATTTTTTTCCTGGGATAAGAGCATGTTCCAGAATGTTCCTTAGGTACTGATTATTCTGATTCTTCACCAAATGAGACATATCTTTATTGATATCTGATAACATATCACATACTAATTGCATAATTAACCTTTAAAAGAAACTTTGAATGTCGATACTCTTGCTGATCTTATTTTTAAGAAAAAAATCAAACACAGCACTTTTATTTTTTGCCACAGGAGTCATCAAGTATGTATCTATGATTTTGTCTGATACATCTTTTGGAATATGATCGAAATCAATTAGTTTTTGATTCCTCTCGAATCTAGTAAGATCAATCTCCGTGAGCCCAGTTTTATTTGTGAATTTATCGATCACTTTTTTCGTTATTGGAGTTGCTCTGCCGTAACTATCTTTATTAATAAAGAAATCGTTTGCGCACAATACCGAGGGCACCCCGTCACCAGCATCGCCTTTGATGATTTTCTCAATTAAAAAATTAGCTTCCGGTCTAGCAACAGCTTTACGCATAATAGGATTATATTGAGCATAGTTCTTATACTTGAACAGTTGTTTGAAATCTCCATCGGATGAGATAGTCAAGAATTTTTGTGGTGTTTCCTCCAATCCATCTTGGGTCAACTCATTATCTTGTGTGTACTTACAAAGTACAGCAATAACGTCATCTGCTTCTGCAGTATTTTCTCGAACAACTTTAAACGGAAATACATCTTGAATTTCTTGTCGTATTACTCTCCCAAGATCAAAAATAGACTTCCAATCAGTGCTAGAGTCTTCTCGATCACTTTTCCTAACCGCTTTATATTGCGGAAAAATATTTTTGCGCCAATTATCGCCGCCATCCACGCAGATGATTATATCACCATATTTTTTACCAAACTGATTTTTATACGAAAGTAGGGACATTAAAATCGTATGTCTAGCAATACTCTCCATTTTATCGATAGGTTTACCTTTTTCAAAATATTCACCCTGTGATAAACAATTAGCAATTAAAATTTGGCTGTAATCTATACAAATCATAAAATATCTTTCAAACTAGTCAAATTTCTTATTAATGAATTTAATACCGCCGTATGTGACCAATATTAAAGTGATAATTTTAAAAATAGTTTCCCAACTATTACTTTCATCCATTTCTATTTTCATTACTCCCATTAATTCTAATTGAACTCGATTATCTTCATCGTTGTTAGAATTAGATGGTAAATGAGAGGGCAATTGCTGAGTACGAATATCCATGCTTTTTCTATAATTAGCGCTACTTGCTTTCACAGGTTCAAAAAATGAATAAACTGTATACCCAATTGCAGAAAACATTAAGCAGAGAAAACACGATAATACAATCCGTTTACGCATGATCACTTAAACGCTGCCAAGATAACACATTCTTCATTCACCCGACCATTAACATCCGACTCTTTTGTTGTTAGTGCTTTATAGTACTGTGAATATGTTCTTTTACCTGCTGTATTCAATACAGAGACAGTTTCCGGTTTTCGAACAGTCTTTTGCTTACTTTTCTCAATCGAATAATTTAACAATGTAGTACCCTTGACAGAAATTCCTGTACCTTCCGCGGCATAGTAACATTGCAACTTATTGTTCTTGATATTGAAAATCCAAACTTCACTTGCGCCAACAATATTGGCAGGAATTATGGACTTCAATTTAAGATCAGTATCTTCTTTTTTGAATTTCAATTTCTGAACAATAACACCAGCAGGTTTAGCTTTTACTTTACGAATTTTCTTAGGAGTAGAAACTTTGGCTTGTTGTAAATTATCCATTAATGACTGGTACACAGCAAGCAATTTCTTTTGATCTGGTTTTTTAAGATTGCTCCAGCCTTCGACTAATTGTTTATCTTCACCTTCGAGTAATTCATTGAGTTCTGCAACAGGAGCTTTGATCTTTTCTAGGATTTTATTTCCCATATTAGAACCAGAAATACCCATAGTCTTGATCAGCCCAGAAATATTTTGATTTTTTCCAGTTAAAAGAAATTCATCAACCAATCCATTGAACTCACCCATAAAGTCTTTGATTTTTTCATCCATCTTTTCTTGAATAGATGGACCCTTTTTCGCAGAGGAAGTTTCATCCTTCACCTTTAGCTTTTCCTGCTCACGTTTGGATAAAGCTATTTCACGAATCCTAGAAAATTCAGAATCAATTCTTTCCATGTGGATTGGCAATAATTCATTACCATTTGCTAATAATCTAGCTAGAACACCAGCAATACGAAACTCGATATCATGCACCAAAGATACAGGGAAGTCTATCTTTTTACCGAAGTGTTGGACAAACCATTGACGATAATCCCCCGAATCGTTATTAGTATTGTACCAGTTTGTTGCATGAATTAAACTGATGTTGTAGGATTTATGGTCAATCGTGGGCTCGTGAATAACTTTGAGCCTTGCATTCACTAATGCGCGTTCTTTAACTGTTGCCATGATTAAATTTCCTGTGGGATTGTATCTTGAATAATTTCGGTAATCAATGTGCCACCGTATATTATTTTATACAGTTCAGCACACTCTAGAACATTAAATGCCATTACTTTGCCATTTTTGAGGATCAAGATATATTTCATGTTTGTTTCCTGTTGATAGAGCAATTATACCACGGAAACAGATAAAAGTAAACTCAAGATTTAATTAGTTTCTTGGCTTCTTTGTATGTCATTCTAGCATTAATTTCTGCGCCTTCTGCGAAATGACGCAATTTACTATCTTGCAAGGTGCGTTTAGCTTCTCTAGCTTCTCGAACTCTACGAGTAAGCATTAATAAAAGCTGGTACACAATGGGAGTTATTGTTCTAGTTGGTCTCATGATATTAGCATAGAAAGGATTAGAGAGGAGATAAAAATGAAACTAAACGCAACAGTTGCTAAGACAACAATAGCTGGTAGTATGAACGGTTTACATTCTTCTGTGTTTTCTATACAGAATTTATTAAAACTTCTTCCGATTTTTGCGACTTTAGCAGCTTCCATTGTTCGCCTCAAACCATTCTGGTACATCACGCATTTTCCAACTGGCAATATGACTTTTAGCTTTGATATAATAGTTTCTATACGATCGAATAGAATTATTTAGTTTGTATTCATCCGGCATAGCTGGCGTCGGTTCTGTAAAATTACCAGAAGCAATATTATTAGGAGATGAAGATAAAGCTTGAATCAACTTGGAGCAACCGTGCACTCTACCGTACCTATACCTGTACTCATCTAATAAAGCAACCCACAAGTTAAACAAAAAATCGTAATTATTTTTATTTTGTCTAGCCCACACAGTGGATGGATGATTAATGTGAGTTGCTTTGTATAGAACACTATCTCTAGAATCTGGTAAAGACCATATTTTAGCGGATCTTCCAGACTCTGATTTCCCAATACTCATACTACCATCTACAACTCGATGAGCAGTCGATAAAATTTGCGCATATTCCGTGGGCATTTTCACCGAGTGTCTATCGTTGTGATAAATTGCGCACTCTTTAATGTCATCTGAGAGGTAGAAGATATTCATGATATATGTGGGTAAATTAAAAATTAAATTATATCACAAAAATGGAGCTAAATTTGGTTTTGAATAGTTTGGACCTTTTTTAATTTTACCGTTTTCATCGAATACAGCTCGACCATCAACAAACTTAGACCAGTTGCTGCGATTAACTTCATTCAATGCGCCGACAATGTCCATGCCTAGCATTTGAGCAATGCCAGATGCAGTAACAATTTGGTCGCACAAACTATCTAATAATCCTTGGCGATCGATTGTCAACAATGCATAATCCACTTCACCACGCTTATAATCAGTTGCTATTCGTTGAAGATTTTTAGCAAGCGCAAGATCGCCAATCGCTTCCATCATTTCTGCAAATTCTTCAATGTGACATCCAATTTGTGTTAATTTGTTCCTATCAGTTGGTGTCGGAACAGCTTCAATAAACCACTGCACTGTTTTTTGTAATGTATCTTGCATTATTCACTCTTTTCAAATACTGTTTGGTAAGTTTCTTCCAATAATGTAGTTTCTTCTTGGAATGTGCTAAACTTACTGGTATGGTAAATACGAGCAATTTTGCGAAGAATTTTCTTATCTAACTCATGCTGTTCAGCGATATTTTTAATTGCTTCTTTTTGGAAGTCACGTTCTGCCTCTGCACGAGTCATAGAACCAGACAATTCAGCACACAAATCTGCGATTGCTTTACGTTTAATGTCATTAAGTTGCATAATATATCCTTAATTAGATTGATGAAATTGAGCTTGTGTTAAAATTGGAACATCGATAGATTTCTTACGATACACTTCATTATTTGGGTGAAGTAACCAACGTTCTCCTAACCGTTGTTTGGCTTCTTGAAGGCGTTTTGCATTGCGTTCACGAAGTTCTTTCATCATTTCAGTTTCTTGCATACGCATCAAAACATCTTGATCGATCATCATTTAAAATGTTCCTTTCGAAGTAAAAATATATTATATACCAATTTTGCTGATTTTGTGCGGCTTTTTCAAAATAAATTCCTCAAGAGCTGATTCTTTTGTTTTGTGCAATGGAGATTCAGAAGTTTCGTCGAAGATGAAAAATTTATTTCGCCATCCAACCTTGTTGCTGCCTTCAATTTTTCCCATAACTTTAGTCAATCCAATCAATGGATTATAGTAAACATAATATGAACTAATTTCATTATGAGTTTTTTCATCGCTGACAGAGTAACCTGTCATAATTGTTTCAAGGTAAGAACGTTTTAACATAAAATATATTTTAGTTGATAAAAGTATTAGATTTTAGATCAGGCATTTACGTTCAAGACTTTACTCAATTCTTTCTTATCGCCAAATTTTCTACCGTCTGTAATAACGTACCAAGTATCATTTATCATGATGTATACAAATTCGTAAGATTGAATATATTCACTGAATGAATCAACGCCACAGAACGTCTGATAGACTAATCCTTCCATTCCTCGATCGCGCACGTAAAATACACAAACATCAGGGATTGGATTATCAAATGAGTGCTTTGCTCCAATCGGAGGTTCTATATCTTTCGCTAGGATGCTCAAATCCCCAAGAGAGACCAATTGATTTGCACGAGGGCTATTGTAATATCGATGAAGAATATTTCCAACTCCATCTAAGTAACCATCAAAGTGACAGTAAATTACTTTGAAATTATCGCCGTGAGCTACCGCTATCGCGCAATTTGTTGCCATTTTAAGTCCTATTGATTACTACTGATAAAGTAATTATAACACAGAAAATAATAAAAGTAAAATCACGCAAAATATTCTACACGAGTACTATCTGTATTTTTAAATCGCAACTCGATATCTGGTTCTATCGTAGAACCGTTATAGTTTACACCCGGCAAGCCAGAACACTCACCCAACTTGAGATAACGAAATCCTTTGTAGTTTCCAGTGTCATGAAGGACTTTTTCGAGGAGCACAGCTGCTCCTCTGCGCATAGTTACCTGTTCCGGAGCAGAATTTTTGCAAAGATCATTTGTGATTTCTACTAAGTATTTGATTGAAACTGTTTTACGGCTCATTCTGAACTCCATTTTCTGTTGATAAAGTAATTATACCACAGAAAATAATAAAAGTAAAATCAGAAGTAATCTCTTCTACAAGCTCGTACATTAGCCAATGCAGTTTTAGGTCCGAATGAAGTGCTGATGTTAAATCCTGAGCATGAACGAATCACCCACGCTTTATCGAAGTTTTGTCGTGTGTCAACTTCGGTCGAAGTCCAATAGTATGCATTGGACAAGCATTCATCCATTCTCCACAACAGTTCAATTTTAGTGCCTAGGTACCAATCTGAAAATCCACCAATGCGCAATGCTCTACAGAATTTGATTGCTGTATCCCACGGTAATCGAATTTCGGTTTCTTTTGGTGCAAAAATTAATTTGTATTCCTTACCGCGCTCATCGATTAATGTTAAACCATTGTAGCTCATTCGCCTTTAAAATTTAATCAGTGAAACTAATGATGTCAATTTTTTATAAAACGGGCTTTTGTGGTCTGTTGTACCGTAAAACCAAGAATCTCTCCAACAAACAAAATAATTTTTGGCATAATCCTTATCACATGAATTGATAAAATCCTGAAATGTTTTGTGTTTTTTATGTCGAGATCTGATAGCATTTAAATCCCTACAGAAAAATATAGTTTCCAAAGGAAATTCATTTGCATGTGCGGGTTTGTAGTGATGTTCTGCATCGCTCGCATCAATGCCCAATCGAAATACATCTCCATGTTCTATTACGGAATTTAATTTTTCGCAATTGTAATGTAACTGAAGGAGCTTACCAACTTTATCCACAGTACCATCTTTTTCACAGATTATGCTCCGAATACCTTCCTCGTCCACTACTGCTATTCTGGATCTAGAAAATGACATGTTTGTGCCCTCTTGTTATTATTTTGCGGCACAGGTTGTGATTTACATCTCTTCTTTAATCAAAACTCCGTGCTCATACCATGCTTTATATCCATTATAGGGATTATTTATTGCAGGAAGATTTTCTCGATGTCTAAGCCCATTGAAGTACCATGCTTCATATCTATCAGGGTGAGTTACAGCAGGACCATCTTCACGATGCAACTCACCTTGCTCATTGTAATAGAAACACATCATATCATCATTTAAATTACTCATAATTACCCCATACAGTTAATGTTATCACGGACCATAACTTCTTGTCGGTACTGAATCCACCCACAGAAATTACCTGACCAGAACTTAGCGTTTTTATCCATATGAGTAACGCCAGGAATAAATCCAGGAACATCTGGCATTGGAGTAGCTTGGTGTTCCAATGGACTAAAGTGAGGAATTTTATCAGCTTTACCGATATTCAACATCTCAAAAATATTCTTTGCTTTTTCTAAAGATGTATCGTTCTTGCGATAACTAACCTGGGCACAGCAAGATGCGCTGATAATTTTAGCATCTTCCAAAGACAATTCACCATCAGTTTCTGTACTATAAGTTATCACGCCTTTAGCATTTCTTGTTGCATTAATGTAAGGTAAGTGCCACTCATTGTAGTTCAACAACGTAGGATCACTACAGTCCATACAATATCGCATCAATTTCGCCAATTCGGCAATTTCTGGTTGAGCATCTGGATGATATCGAAGTAAGAAGAAATTGCGCCACTCTGTAGCAGTACACACACCTTTAGCCATAGCGTGCCAATCATTACAACGATTAGCCCATTGCTTGTGCAAACCTAATTCTGCCAACTTAGACGATCCTTCTTTACAAGAAGATACTAAAGTGTTCCAGATATGTTTAGCATAGTTTACATCAGATATGATCTCGTTTTTGGCTACCATTCCTGGCTGGTTCTTTCCCCAATATAAAGGCTCGAACGTATTTTCAACTGAATTATTTGCAGTCGTGGGAATAGCTCTAGAAGAACTAAAATTCTTTGATACCATACGATGGGTATTAAATTCTGCTAGCAATACCTTAGGTAATTGAATTTCAAAAGTAGTGATTCGTTCACCGCGAGTGTTAATAGAATCTGCTATGATTTCTGCTGTAATGTTCATTAGTATTCATCTCCAAAATAATCAGAATTTGTATCACTAAAATCCTCTGATGGATTAATCAGTAACATCTCTTTAAGGTGCTCTACAAGATCTTCATATTTTAAATGGTATCCCATAGAAAATAAAAATCGTAAAAACATCTCGGAGATGTCTGGCCAAGTGCTATCGATAAAAAGTTCTTTGGACATTGTGATGGTTTCGCCATCCCCTGACTCGGAAGCAAACGTTATTATCTTCTTAAATTCTTGCATAATGAATCTTTCAATTAAAAGTTGAATCAAACCATTTATTAAATTCTGTCACATTGGTATATACGTGACTGTCTCTATTCGAACCAGAAATAATCCAATTTTCGCACTTCAATGGATTAGAGTGTATCAAATACTCTGTGTCTGTATTGTCGCTAACAAAACCTTCGCTCGTTGCAGTAACAAAAAACACATGATGTCTAAATCCAAAATGTTCCCTAACCCAATCGATTTTATCTACAGTGTAAAAATCTCCAATATTTAAATCAGCCAATTTAACAGTAGAAACAAATGCAATCTTATGATAACCAAACTTATCAAATATCTTTCTGTAGCAGTTATCATAAAAGGGCTGATTGATATTAGAATCTATGAAAATTCTAGGATGGTGTTTTCTGAGCTCTGAACCAATACATCCGCTTCCTTGAATGTAGGCATTAGTATCAATCATTAAATTTTCAAGTTCAATATAAAACATTTTAATTCTCGTGTCTAAATTTAGATGTATTTTTACTAGCATGCGCTCTGCACAGCACATCAACTTCTTGTAGTTTATACGGAGTTAGATTATTTCCATCCATGCCAACATCCATTATTTTCCCAGGATGACGATGTCGATTTTCTGCTGGAGAATGACAATGTCCATGAAGCATTGTTGATGAACTGTCAACGTCGGGCTTCATTCCGTCCCAACTAGAAATTGGGTAATGGCACATCACATAATGATCTCGCTTGGTGTGTGAGTAAACCAAATAGTCATACACACCATGAAACATATCACGAATGCCTGCTAATTTCATCAAGCTTCTATCGTGATTACCAAGTATTAGGGTTTTAGTTCCATTTAGTCGACTTATATACCCAGGAGCGAGCGAAACATCTCCCATAGATACATCACCAAGAATAAATGTATGATCTTCTGGGCCTACAACAGAATTCCATCTCTGTATGATAGTCTCATTCATTTCCCACACATCCTTGAACATACCGCGAGTTCCTTCACAGTACTCAAGAATCTTTAGGTGTGAAAAATGAATGTCGCTTGTTACAAATACATTTTGGTCCATAATTTATCCTGCTCTTGCTTTTGAAATTGCTAACTCAGCATTTAATAAAACCGCATACTCTTCACACTGGATCAAGTGACTTTTTGAAACCTTTAGAACTGATTCTAGCGCGTATAGCAATACATTTCTTTCTTGCATAAGGACATCAAAAAGGCTCTCACAGTCTGAAAAGTCGTAATGCAATCTACGCAATTCTGTGGCAGCATCACAGGATAGGTAACCTTGATTAGTACCCTCAGGAAACTGCTGCTCCAGCCTTTCAGCAAGTACTAATGCATAAGGCATTTCACTCACTTTGATTCCTTTGGTTGCTCTTTTTTCTTTCCAAAAATAGCATCCCAGTTTTTAGAATATGCATCATGATCCTGCTGCTTACGGGGAGCAGACCCTTTACCACCATCACTCATAGATAATCCGTTAATAAAGAAGACAATTGTTTAGTAAACTGTGAATATGCCTCATCTTGACTCTTTTTATCATTAGTCAGAAGCTCTTTTTCAGATTTTTTATACAGAGTTTCATATTGAGAATTTAGTTTATTCGTGTTTTGTTCCTGCTGAGCACGAACATACTCTCGATTCTCTTCAAAAACTCTTGCTATTTTCGCATTAATCTTATTATACCACAAATCCAATTCTGCAAGAACTTTTGCGTGTTTTTCATCAGTGCGTCTATTGGGTTTAATTAAACCCTTGTTATATTTCTCATTTGCTAATTCTAGAGATTTTGCTTCTGCTTCATTTATTTTAGCATGAATTTCAGAGTACGTCGATTCTAATTCAAAAGTTTTACTTTGAAAGATCTCATTAATATTATCGAAGATCATAATTATCGTGTCGTTGCTATTGTGGAAATTCTAGGCGCTTTCACGCTTACGCTATTAACAACATTAATTGCTACAGATTGAAATTTAGCATTAGAATTTTGATTATATCTCTGATAAGTTGCGCTCTGAGCAAGTTGTGCATTCAATAATGCAGTGTTGATATTTTCACAAACAGTATCATACGCTAATTGCGCATTTTTAACTTTTTTATCATACTCAAGTTGAGCAGTGTGCAGAGAATTGCCGTATGTATTGTGGATACTATTTATCAAACTTGAAAATGCCTCAGGATTTTTCGAACTAAGCGTTGGAGAAATACCACTCAGAGCGGAATCATATTGAGATTTAGCTTCTCTTTTTTTATTCTCTGCTTCTATCTGAGCAGCAGCTATTTCTTTAGCATATTTTGCTGTCACCTGATCTAATTGTTTTCTATATTCGTTGTGTAATTTACTCATTAGATTCTTTTAACCATATTAGAAAAATTAGGATTTAAAATATAACGAACAGTATTATTGATAGTAATGGATGCTATCGGTTTATCATATGCACCAACACCAGCGTAAGCAACCAGGGGATAATCCTCTAAAAGAAATCCTAATCCTCTGCGACAATCCATCCCTATGTGTTTTCTCAATAACTCTGGCGTGTATTTTTTAACGTTTAATGGCAATGCATCTGTATCTTCCAATATTTCATCAATGGAGTAGTAATTTTTAACTCTATCAGGAACAACCCGTTGCATCTGAAAAGATTCTGTATTTCCAGATTTTCCAATGATAGGAACTATAAAATAAACAGATATATCTTTTACAGATGGTGCTGGTGTCTGATCTCCGATCAGATCTGTAATGAGTTTAACCATACATAGCCTTGATACGTTGATCGCGTTTATAATTTTCCAGACGTTGTTTGCGATTATTCTCTACATTTTTAACAACGTACTCATGACCGATCACACCTTTCTCAATTTCTTCTAGTGCAATTGATCGAGCAGAACCTTTACTGTTAACCATAGGAATATACCCTCGTTTCAATTCACGATATCGACATGCTGCAGCAAGTACCACATGGTAGATATTACCCATTTTTTCCACTGCATCTTGGTTTGATGTTAATGCCATACTTTTATTCATAATAATCATCCTTTAATTGTTTGCGTCGTTTGTTGATGTGTTTGCCTGATTTTCTAAAAAGACTCGGAACTTTAAACTTGTTCCGTCTCTTCGGAATTTTTAAAATTTTGCTCATATTGATATTCCACTAAGAAGTTGTCATACAAGAAATAATCTGCCATCGCTTCTCGAATGCCGCGTTCTGTAGAGAAATTGTACCCTATGAACTTAGCATAATCCGCATGTTCTTTTAGGAATTTAATGTATTCTTGTTTCATAATTAAGGTTTCATTGATGCAAAATAAAACACAAATGGTAAAGCAAATAAACATGCTATTACTGCTGCTTGTATAAATTCGATCGTAAGTTTTTTCATCTTGCTACTCCTAATTGATAGATTAATTATACCACAGAAAATAATAAAAGTAAAATCAAGCAGATTGCTCTTCTTGTTTTTTGTGTGCAGATAAAAATTCATTCAATCGAGTATATCCTGCTTGGTAACCTTTATGGTATCGATCGAAATATTCCTGCGATGGTGCATTTCGATTTAGAAGTTTTCCAGAAAGTGCATCAGAGAAACCAATTCCAAATGGCGTAGAGTCTTCCATGATTATTTCCTAAATTTAGATAAAACTTGATTGGCTAATGTAAAATCTGAATCGTTAACTAAACGAAGTTCGTTTAGTTCTGCAGCAATCAGTTGCAACATTGTATAGCACTCATCCTGAGTTGCTTTCGGTAATGTTGAAACTATGGAATGGTACTCATCTTCTGATTTGCAATTCCATATCATAGTTAATAATTCCACTTGTGCTTTTGTTAAGTGAGAAATAGTGATCATTCAGAAACTCCAATGGATTTTAAAAATTCAGGAAAAAGGTACAAATCTTCTTGTGCTTGCAGCAGTGTATCGCCATTACAGATTACACGATCACCGCCACAATTATTCATGATGTATGATGCATACTCTTCAGAGTGCATGAGCCGATCGAGTTGTTGAGTAGTCATAGACTCCTTTGTTACTGTCTATGACGCAATTATACCACAAAAAATAATAAAAGTAAAATTAGATAGTCAAAATTTTCCAAGTTGGAGCAGTCTTATCTGCAACGACAATGCGTAGATTGGTTTTCTGAGAGTTCGGTTGAACGAACATTAGTGGATAACCAGATTTATTCTTCTTTTGATACTCGATCTGAATCATATTACTTGATGCAATATCACGTTTCCTGATCCTAAAAAACAATTTGCCGCCAAGTTTTTGTATATATTCATTCGCAGAATAAAACTCACCGTTTAATTTCAGTTCAGATCCGCTTTTGCTGGATTGAACATTCATAGGTCCGATATACATGTAATCCACTGGACCACCCATTTCTTTTGTACCTACGATAATTTTTTCAATAAGATTTTCTGGTATCTGAATACCTATATCAGGAATAACCGAAGCAAGCACCTTATCGCCATGTTTTAATTTCAATTCAGTCGACAAGTATTTCTCCAGAGCAGTGTACACATCAATCATAAGTTTTGGAGAAATAGAATCCAATCCTATACCACCGCCGCCAGCAAGTGAAGGAGCGCTACTACCCTTACAGGAAATACCCACTGAAGACCCATTCGCCAATTTAATGTTTATATCGATGTATGGTTCTTGCTTTAATGCGCTCAACCCTTGCTGTTTCACGGCAGCAATAACAGGGATTGAATTACTTATAGCAGGGATGATCGTTCGTCCCAATCTACACGCATCATTAATGGCATCTATCAATCCGAGTTCTTGTCTTTCAGAACCTAATCCAGAACTTTTCGATGCAACACCACCAAATTCCTTGGATTTAACTAAATCGCTTAGTCTGTAAAATTTGATTGCATTTGTCTCAGTGTGTTTCAGTTCTATTTCAAATGTGTCTTTTTTATTTTGAACAATAAGCGTTATTGTAGACAATAAAATTTGTTTGTCTTTAGCTGTTCTTGCGTGAATTATCGTTTGTTTGTTGTCCACAATAGTTTTTATCTTTTTTGTGGCAATAGCAGTTTTACCCGCAATCAAATCAAACGCAGCACCATCAAAAATCATGTTCGCGATTTTTTCTAAATTATCACGTTTCAACAATTCTGATTTTGCTAGTGCTGCCATGTTTTAGTTATTTTTAATTTGCTGAATCATATTATACACCCACTTGAATGGATAAGTCAATACAGCATATAGTTTACTGATTAAATTTCTCATAATTATCTAGCAGTTAATACCATGTCTCGCCGTACTGGGTCAATAATGCCTTGCCAATTGCTGCGGGCATAGTGGTCATATTGCTCTTTGTCGTCACGCAGCTTGACAGTATGGAAGCTCCACTTGCGGCTACCACCTTCGTTGCTGGCGGTGCCCATGGTTAGGTCATTACACCACCAGTCAGATGGGTTGCACAGTGCAGTGCCGCCGCTACCAGACACGCCACCTGTGGAGTGGTAGGAGACAGCTTGGTCGTCCTGGCCAGATAACACGAATGCGTATACTGTACCTTTGGCGCCAGCGTACATGTTAAACCATTTGCCACGGGTTTGGTTGTGGTCGTACATGGCGCGCGAGGTCGAAGTTTTAAGATCTGACACCAGAGGTTCAGACATAGCCCAG
>JACCDP010512782.1_pt1 | contig 16501 bp, 16 predicted proteins | sample 7445841 | NCBI WGS metagenome assembly JACCDP01 (sample SAMN15323441, study PRJNA562643) | freshwater metagenome | isolation source: river surface water | place: USA:Blue River Watershed | collected 2017-08-17 | reverse complement strand
GTCAACCTGCTGCTGCGTTTGTACGACCTGCCCGAGAACGGTGGCCGCATCACCATCGACGGGCAGGACATCGCCCGCGTGACGCAGGACTCGCTGCGCCGCCACATCGGCATGGTCACGCAGGACACCTCGCTGCTGCACCGCTCGGTGGCCGACAACATCCTCTACGGCCGCCCGGACGCGAGCGACAACGACATGCGCCGCGCCGCCGAGCGGGCGCATGCCGACGACTTCATCGCCACGCTGTCCGACCCCAAGGGCCGCACCGGTTTCGAGGCCCATGTGGGCGAGCGCGGCGTGAAGCTGTCCGGCGGCCAGCGCCAGCGCATCGCCATCGCCCGCGTGATGCTGAAGGACGCCCCCATCCTGTTGCTGGACGAAGCGACCAGCGCGCTGGACAGCGAGGTCGAGGCCGCCATCCAGCAGTCTCTGTATTCGCTGATGGAGGGCAAGACCGTGGTGGCCATCGCCCACCGGCTGTCCACCATCGCGGCGCTGGACCGCCTCATCGTCATGGACGCGGGCCGCATCGTCGAGCAGGGCTCGCATGCCGAGCTGCTGGCGATGAACGGCATCTATGCGCGGCTCTGGGCCCACCAGAGCGGCGGCTTCCTGGGGCTGGATGACTGACTCGGTGCGGCCGTGCCCTGACCTCAGCGTGCGCTGAGCTGGGCGCGGTTCGGCATCGCGGTGCCGCGCAGCTGGGCGTCCAGGAAGGCCCGACTCAGTTGCAGTCCTTCACGCAGGTCGGCCTGCGCGGCCTCGGTGGCACTGCCGCTGCGCGGGCCACGGGCGCCGCCGCCCATCGGCCCCTGTTGTCCGCCACCACCACCACCGCCGCCGCGACCACCCGCCATGCCACCGCCCATCGGGCCGTGGTGTTGATCCTGTTCATGCCAGCCGTCTGGTGCCAGCGTGCCGGCCAGCGCCGCATGAGCCGCGCCGCCCAGGTTCAGCAGCCAGCCGCTGCCGGGCGCGAATGACTCGAAGGCCTGGCGGCGCTCGGCGGGGTTGCGCAGCAAACCCAGCGGGTCGTTGTCGAGGTCGCTGGTGATGAGCAGCGTCGCGGCGCCAACGGCAGGCGCCGCCATGGCCGGCGGGCTGATGGCGATGACCGCCTGCCAGCCGTCGTCGGCACGCGCGTCCAGCGCGGTTTGCGCCCCGGTCTCGTAGCCAGCGAGTGCGGCATGGCGCCAGTCCAGTGCCGGCTGCGAGGCCTGTAGTGCCGGCACCAGCCGGCGCAGCGCGGCCAGCCGGTCGGCACGCAGGGTGGCGCCGTAGTGCAGCAGGCCCAACTCGCGGAACTCGCCGGTGCGCGCCAGGTCGGAGCGCCAGGCGGCGGCATCGGCGTCCAGCGGCTGCACAGCCAGCACGGTGTAGCCCGCCTGGGCCCAGGCCGTGGCCCAGCGCTGGCCGGTATCGCTGCCCTGGCCCAGGCCTGGCAGGTAGACCACCACGGGCGTCGTGGCCGGTGCGACTGCGCTGCGCGTGACGGTCACGCGCCGGCCTTCGGCGTCGAAGCTGGCCAGCGTCAGGTGCAGCTCACGGGCGGCGGTCTCCGCCCAGGGCTTGGGCGCGGGCGGGCCATCGGCACAGGCGGCGAGTGCCAGGGCGGACAGGAGCAGCAGCGTGTGACGAGCGGAGCGATGCAGGCGCATGGGCGGCGAGATTACCTGCGCCATGTCGCTGCTTTGTGTCCCGAGGGCGCGCGAGGGGGCAGGCCTTGCGGCCGCATGGCTCGACGATCGACCTGGTGAACAGGCCCTAGACTCAATGCCATGAACTCAGCGGAAGTCCTGGCCTTCGTCGGCGGCGGCAACATGGCCGGCGCCATCCTCGGCGGCCTGCTTCGGGCAGGCCGGGTGCGCGCGGCGGACGTCATCGTCGTCGAGCCCTACGAACCCCAGCGCGACAAGCTGCGCGCCGACTTCGGCGTCCAGGCCCTCGCCGCCGGTGATGCGTCGCTGGCAAGGGCCGGCACCATCATCTGGGCAGTCAAGCCGCAGTTGTTCACGGCGGCCGCCGAGCCGCTGCGGGCCTGGTTGGGCGGCGCACTGCAGCTGTCGGTGATGGCGGGCATCCCGTCGGCGTCGCTCGTGAAGCTCACCGGCAGCGAACGCATCGTGCGCAGCATGCCCAACACACCGGCGCTGATCGGCCAGGGCATCGCCGGCTTGTATGCCCGACCGGCGGTGTCCGCCGACGAACGCGCCGCCGTCGAGCGCCTGCTGGCCCCGACCGGGCAGACGCTGTGGGTCGACCGCGAAGACGATCTCGACGCAGTGACTGCGCTGTCAGGCTCGGGCCCGGCCTATTTCTTCTACTTTGTAGAAGCCATGATGGCGGCGGCGGTCGACATGGGCCTGAGCGCCGAGCAGGGGCGGCGCCTGGCGCTGGCGACCTGTGGTGGTGCAGCGGCGCTGGGGCTGGGGTCGCAGGAGTCGCCAACGACGCTGCGCGAACGCGTCACCAGCAAGGGCGGCACGACGCATGCGGCCATCACGGCCATGCAGGCAGACGGCGTGGACGCGGCCATCCGCCGCGCCGTGCTCGCCGCGCAACGGCGCGCCGTGGAGCTGGGCAAGGAATTCGGCGGTTGAGTCTCTGATGGGTATTGCTTCGCGGGACAGCCTGCGCGACTGGTTGCGCGCCCCCGGCTCGCTGAGCCGCCGGCTCGCGCGGCTGGGACAGCGTTTCACGGTGCAAGTGTTGCGTCAGCGCGTGGTGCCGTTTCGTGCGCTGGAACGCGCGGCACTGGGCCTGCCACCACGCGGGCTCACCGTGGTGCGTGAAGTCATCCTTCGAGTGGACGACGCGCCGATGGTCTGGGCGCGGTCGGCAGTCCACCAGCGTGCCACCATCGGCCCCTGGCGGGCAATCAAAGGGCTAGGCTCCAGACCGCTCGCCCATTTGTTGTACGACGACTACCGCATCCATCGCAGCGAACTGAAGCCGCGTCGACTCGCGCGCCACGGCCACACGCGGCGCCATGCGGCACGCCAGTGGCTGGCCGCCACCGGGGAGGCGATGCCGGCGCAGATGCTGTGGTCGCGCAATTCCGTCTTCGATCGCTGCGGTGCACAACTGCGCGTGATGGAGTTGTTCGCGCCGGAGCTGCGAGGCCGGCGACCCGGCCGACGTTGACACCGCACCATCTGCGGGCGCGGTTTCAGCTGTCTGCGGCCTGACTTTCTTTGTCGGAAATCCCCACACGAAGTCATAAATTAGCACACGGACCCAGAACTCCCATAAACTACCGCTACAGAGGGGCGTTAGTGACCCGCCGCGCATGGCAAAGGCGGGCATCAAAAAGAGTAGGGCCAAAACATGAAGACCCGTGATGTGGCGATCTTCACCGGCGAGCGCTTTCTTGTGCCTCAGTGCATTCAGCGCATCGACCATCTCTCAACCCACGGCTGGCAGCTGCGCTACGGTGGCACCAAGCTTTTCTCGGACCACAGCCAAGATGGCAGCGGCGCCAGGAAAGCACTGGCGCTAGCCACCAAGGAACTGCTCAAGCGCATCGCCACGATGCCTGCGCCGTCTCGGCTGCGCCGCACGCCGAGTCGCAAGAAGCAGAGCGATCTACCGTCCGGCATCTCCGGGCCGATCGTGCGTCAGCGCGCTGGCAGCCGCGTGCGTGACTGCAGCTTTGCAGTGACGCTGCCGCGCTTCGGCGACACGCCGCTGGCGCGCAGTGTCTACATCGGCACCGAGAACACCTACACGGTGGAGCGCTACCAGGAAGCCCTGGAACGCGCCGTTGCCCTGCGTGAGAAGGCCGAAGCGGCCTACCAGCGCGCGGCGACCAAGGCACGACGCGCGGAAGCGCTGGTGCTGAAGGCGCAGATGGGCACGCTGCTGGGCAAGCGCTGACGCTGCCGGCGCGGCCTCCGCCGCGCACGACAGCAGACACAATGGGGCGGCCCCGGCATGACGCCGGGCCGTTACCCTTGTGTCGTATATCAGCCCTGACCCAACGTTCGCTGGCATTGCCAACGCTGTCAATGACAACGACTGCCCCCACCGCGCACACAAGCGCTGCACAGGCGGGCCGGCGGTCCATCGTTGGCAGGTATAGGGCTCTCGCGTTCGCAGCGGCGGGCGGAACAGCGTTTCACCCGCGCCAACGGCGGGGCTCGCACGATGAGCATCAGGCGTGCCGTGCTGATCGTCAGGCTACGGCCGGATGATGCCCCTCCACCCCAACCACAACCGATGAGCAAGCCATGACCCCGAAACCCACCACGTTCAACTGGGGCGTCATCGGGCCAGGTGGCATTGCCAACCGGTTCGCGGGCGCCTTGCCGGCGGTGCCGGGCGCACGTCTGGCGGCCGTCTTCGCGCGCGACGCCGCGAAGGGTCAGGTCTTTGCCGAGCGCTGGCAGCGCGACGACGACACCGCGCGCGTGACGACAGCGTTGCCAGACCTGTTGCACGACCCCTCGGTCCACGCCGTCTACATCGCGACGCCGCACTCCCATCATGGCGACTACGTGCGCGCGGCGCTGCTGGCGGGCAAGCCGGTGCTGTGCGAGAAGCCACTGGTCACGTCGCTGGAGGAGGGGCAGGAACTCGTCGAGCTCGCTCGCCGCCAAGAGGTGTTCCTCATGGAAGCGCTGTGGACGCGCTTCCTACCCGCCTATGAGGTGGCGGGCCGGCTGCTGCGCGACGGCGCCATCGGCGAACTGCGTGCGATGCAATCGAGCTTCTGCTTCTCGTCAGGCTACGACCCGCAGCACCGCAACTGGAACCCCGCGCTGGCGGGCGGTTCGCTGTGGGACATCGGCATCTACAACCTCGCCGTGACGCGCTGGGTGCTGCAGCAGATGCATGACGGGGAGTGCCCCGAGCCGCTGTCCATCGACGTCGCGGCCAGCCTCGCGCCGACCGGTGTGGACGCGGCCGTCAGCGCCGCGCTGCATTTCCCCGGCGGCGTCACATCGCAGTTCCGCTGCGGCTTCGATGCGTCGTCGATGAACGCGTTCGAGGTGCTCGGCTCCCAGGCGGGCCTGCGCTTTCCGGTGGACTTCTGGGGCTCGGAGGTCGTCGAGCTCGTCACGCGCAAGGCGCCCATCGAGCGTTTCGACGCACCACACGCGATCAACGGCTTCGAGGGCGAGATCGCCGAGGCGCAGGCCTGCATTCGCGCCGGCCTGCTCGAGAGCCCGCGCATGCCGCACCGCGAGACGCTGGGCCTGCTGCGCTGGATGGACGCCATCCGGGAACGCTTTCCCGGCGGCGTCAACAAGAAGGGCTGAGCCCGCTCAGCGCGGCAGCCAGATGCGGTTGCTGCGCGCCGGGTTGCGCTTGAGTATCAAGGGCACGCCGCCGCCCTCGCCGCTGGCCGCGCTTTGCGCATGCACCGTCGCGCCGGAGCCGGTCAGGACGGGGCAGCTGCCGCGGTCCGCATGGCCCAACGCGCTTGCCAGCATGGACTCGTTGGTATCGCCCAGCGCATGGTTCAGGTCGTCGGCCACCGTGCAGCCCTTGACAAAGCGTGTGCCGGCGGTGCCTGTGACCGTGGGCTCGAAGCCGTCGACATAGTCACCGAAGCCTTGCGCGTTGACGCCGGCGAACTCGATCGGGAAGTAGCTGATGCCGCAGTTGTCCTTGGCGGTGAACCCGTAGGGCTTGCCGCAGGTCTTGCCGCCCACGAGCACGACGTCCACGCCCACGCCGCGCAGGCTGTTGATGACCGACTCGCTGGCCGAGCAGGTGCCTGACTGCGCCAGCACGTAGACACGGGAAAGATTCAGCGTCGGCAGCGCCTGCTCCTGCGTGCAGTTGTTGCCGACGAGGATGCACGAGGTCGTGTAGAACGGCGTCGCCACGTTCTCGGCGCTGCGCTTGGCGTTGTACTTCAGCGTCTCGAAGGTCTTGCCCGCGGTGGCGGCGGTGCCGGCGATCATCGTGGCCAGCTCACTGGCGATGTAGAGGTAGCCGCCACCGTTGTAGCGCAGGTCCAGCACCAGCTCCTTCACGCCCTCCGTTTTGAAGTTGCTCACCGCAGCGATGAGTTGGGCTTCCGATGGCGCGTTGTGGTCGTTGAAGAGCAGGTAGCCGGCCTTGGTGCCCAGCGGCGTCGTGACGACTGTCGCCATGGGCACCGGCGTGCGCGTGACGGCCGCGCTGGTCATGCTGAGCGCAATGGTGTCACCACCCGCGCGCGTGAGGCTGAAGCTGTGCGTGGCGCCGGCCTGGGACGGATAAAGCGCCGCGTTCAAGATGTCGACGCCGGCGCTCGTCGTTGTATCGGCGCTGGTGTCGTCTGCCGTGACGAGCAGGTCGCCGCGCATGATGCCCGCCCGTTCGGCCGGGCTGCCGGCTTCCACATAGGCGACGCGGATCTGCCGTGGTGGTGTCGTGCTCGCCAGCTTCCACTCGATGCCATAGCCGGCCTCGATACCGCTGCCGCTGAGCGCGTCCCAGTCGGCCGTCGGGTACGTGAAGCTGAAGCGGTCGCGCCGCTGACCGGTGTCGGTCGTGGCCGGCGTCTTCAGCGCCTCGAAATAGTTGTCCATCGCAGCGTAGGCGTCGCTACCGCTATAGCTTGCAAGGCTGGGGTCCACGCTGGGCACCTGGTCGCGCCACAGATAGGCCTCGTCAAAGTAGGCCCGCAGCCAGTTCTTCTCGGCGGTGAGCGAAGCCGTGCGCAGGTTGGCAGTGGCCAGCGTGTTGCCGGGAGCGCACTGCTGCGCGAAGCTGGAGGACGGCCCGGCCGGTCCGTAAGACGAGTTCGAGGGCGGCGTGCTGGGGCTGCCAAACACAGGCGCGCCGCTGTCGCCGTTGCCGCCGGTGCCCAACACCGGGGAACCGCTGCTGCCCCCCCCACCGCCGCAGCCGCTCAGTGCCAGCCCCAAGGCGGCCAACATTGCAGCGCCGCGCATCGTCATCGTCATTTTTCTAACTCCTGCTGAATCGCGACGCAATGTAAGCGCTGTGAGCAGGGAGGCACGAAAGCGCACCGCAGGGACTGTCGGTTATTTTTCACATCATCTCAGGCTGAGGTCGATGACCACACCGCCAAAAACCGCCAACCCCAGCCAATGGTTGGCACGGAACGCGCGAAAGCACTCGGCCCGCTGGCGGTGACGGATCAGCGTGTAGTGCCACAGCGCCTGCGCCGCCGCCACGGCGATGCCGGCCAGGAACCAGCGCCCCAGGCCCAGCCGCAGGCCCAGCCCCGCCCAGATCACGAGGTAGGTGGCATAGAAGATCATGATGCCGGCCACATCCCAGCGGCCCAGCGCGATGGCCGACGAGCGCACGCCGATGCGCAGGTCGTCGTCACGGTCCACCATGGCGTACTCGGTGTCATAGGCCAGCACCCAGAACAGGTTGCCCACCAGCAGCGCCCAGGCCGACAGCGGCACGGCGCGCAGGTTCCACTCCACGCCGCCCAGTGCAGCAGCGAACGCCATGGGGATGCCGAACGAGAACGCCACGCCCAGCACCGCCTGCGGCATGGCCAGCACGCGCTTGGCGAAGGGGTAGACGATGGCAACGGCCAGCGCGGCGAAGCTCAGCAGGATGGCCGGCGGATTGGTCGTCAGCACCAGGCCGAACGACACCAGCGCCAGCGCGGCACCCAGCACCAGCGCTTCCTTCACCGACACGGCCCCGGTCGTCACCGGCCGCCCGGCGGTGCGCTTCACGTGGCGGTCGAAATCGCGATCGGCGACGTCGTTGATGCAGCAGCCCGCCGAGCGCATCAGCACCGTGCCGAGCGTGAACACCACCAGCAGGTGCCAGCCGGGGAAGCCGTCCGCCGCGATCCACAGCGCGGCCAGCGTGGGCCACAGCAGCAGCAGCCAGCCGGCGGGGCGATCCCAGCGGATCAGTTGCAGATAGAGCGCAAGCCGCGTGGGGCGGCTAGGGTCGGGTGTGGCGGGAGCGGCGGAAGTCATGCCCGGATTTTCACGCCGCCCGACACGCCCCCGGCACGCAAAGCCCCCGCCCGGCGCCGGGCGCGGCGCCGGCCTACAGTCGCAGCATGCATGACCTCAGCGCCTTCCCCATCACGGCCAAATGGCCCGCCAGCCACCCGGACCGCCTGCAGCTCTATTCGCTGCCCACGCCCAATGGCGTGAAGGTGTCGATCGCGCTGGAGGAGACCGGCCTGCCCTATGAGCCGCACCTGGTGGACTTCGCCACCAACGACCAGCTCAGCCCGGCGTTCCTGTCGCTGAACCCGAACAACAAGATCCCGGCCATCCTCGACCCCAACGGCCCGGGCGGGCAGCCGCTGGCGCTGTTCGAGAGCGGCGCCATCCTCGTCTACCTGGCCGACAAGACCGAGCAGTTGCTGCCGACCGACGCGGCGCAGCGCTACGAGGCACTGCAGTGGCTGATGTTCCAGATGGGCGGCGTCGGGCCCATGTTCGGCCAGCTGGGTTTCTTCCACAAGTTCGCCGGCAAGGACTTCGAGGACAAGCGCCCGCGCGACCGTTATGTGGCCGAGTCGCGCCGGCTGCTCGGCGTGCTGGATCGGCATCTGCAGGGCAAGGCCTGGCTCCTGGGCGACACGTATACCGTGGCCGACATCGCAACCTTCCCGTGGATCAACAACCTGATCGGCTTTTATGGCGCGGGGGATCTGGTCGGCTGGGGAGACTTCAAGGAGGTCGACCGGGTGCTGCAGGCCTTCCTGGCGCGGCCCGCCGTGCAACGCGGCCTGAAGGTGCCGGCCCGCGGCTGATCAGGGCCGGCGCGGCACGCCTGCCAGCCTAATCCGGCAGTTGGGCAAGTCCGAGGGGCGGGCGAGGCGGGGCGCTGGCAAGGCGTGACGACGAAGTGGGCTCGTGCCCACGAGGAGAAGCAACGCGGCCAGCGCCACGAAGCGCCAGCCCAGCGGGCATGCAGCGCTGCTCACCGACGTGGTGAACGCCGCCGCAAACGCAAGGCGTTGATGCGGCTCGCGTTTCGATGCGTAGCGAGCGGTCAACTGCCGGATCTAGGGTCAGTCCAGCTCGGTGACGCGGTCGCCGTCACGGGGCTGGCAGCCGGCCGCCAGCGGCTCGCCCGAGTCGCGCTGAACAATGCCTTGCGGCCCGTGGCAGAACTCCAGCCGGCGTGTGCCCGTCCAGCGCTGCTGCGCAAAGGCCTCCAGGCTGGTGGGCAGGCTGGTCTGCACGGCCCCCGTCTCGAGCAGCGCGGGCGGGTGATCGTCGAAATGCAGCCACGGCACGAAGTGGCCGGCCAGCATGAGCCATGGCGATGCGTGCACCGGCTCCGGCGCATAGCCCTCGCGGCGCAGCCAGTCCTGGGCCTGCACGCGGGTGGTCGCGCCGGCCACCGAGGCAGCCAGCAGCTCGGCCACCCATTGGTTGCAGTTCTGGTACTGCGTGCTGAACGGGTAGGCGTTGGCGCTGTAGCGTGCATTGAGCAGGCCCAGCGCCAGCGGCTTGTCCAGCGCGGTGGCCGCCAGCGGCGCGGCGGCCTCGGGCGGCAGCAGCAGCACGCTGACATAGCCGATGTCGGCATCGTCGCCGCCGCTGATGAAACCGGCCAGGCCTTGGTCGAACAGGCGCGGCGCCTGCTCGGCGCAGGCGTAGTAGAGCTGGCGAACGGCCCAGGGTGTGTCCAGCCCGTCGGCCAGCGCCACCGCCGCGTGCGAGTAACGCAGCCCGAAGCGGGACAGGTCGGTGCCCGAGCGCGCGATCAGCGCGGCCGGCGTACCCGACGCGGCAAGCGCCTCGCGCACGACGGCGGCAAAGCGCAGCAGCCGGTGCTGCTGCTCGGCCGTCATGGGGGTGTGGCGATCGCAGCCCTGCGGCGGCAGCGAACCCGCCTGGGCGGCGCCCACCAGCCACGCGAGGGCCGCCGCGCAGGCGGCGCGGATCAAGGCTTGACGACGCGGGCGCTCATTTCGCGCGCCCAGGCATCTTCCAGAACCAGGAAGAAAGCCTTGCCGGTGTCGGCATGCGCGAAGGCAGTGCCGTAGGGCTGGGCTGTCGCCTGCAGTTCATCGCCGACGTTGACGGTGCGCGCAGCCATGGCCTGTTCGGGCACGGTCAGCTCAACCGCTTGGGCACCATCGCGCGCCAGCGTCAGGCGCAGCTTGCCGGTATCGGCCTGTGCCACCTCGGTGACGCGGTAGCGGCCTTCGGCGCGCTTCTCGTCGCCGCCGCTGCTGCCAGAGGAGGCCTTGAACGAGTCGGACACGCTGCCCGAGGCAGAGGAGCCTGCGTCGGCGGCCGACGAGGCGAAGGACGCGGCGTTGGCCGTGGTGGCGGCCGCCAGGGCCAGGGAGGCAATGAGGACGAAGCGCATCGAAAGGCTCGCGGTTGTGGAAGGTCTAACGATAGCCTGCGCGCACGGTGACCAGTTGTATGGACTGCGTCAGCTCAGCGGATTTCTGCATGGCAGCCTCAACGCGGCGCGGGCTTGCGCACCCAGGCATCCATCCAATCCGACCCCGACAACACGCGGCGTGAGCGCCACATCTCGTCGCGGGGCTGCGGCGCCGGGGCCGCCGGTCGAGCCACCGGCGCGGGCGTGCGCGGCGCGGCGTCCGCGCTGGTGAAGCTGAAGTTTGGAAGGCGTCGCATGCGTACTCCTCCTGAAGATGCGGCGAACCAAGTTTGCGGCTTGGCGCATCAGGAACGCATCAGAACGACGAAAGGATTACGTGGGTTACTTGCCGATGCAGAAATTGCTGAAGATGACCCCCAGCAGCTCGTCGGCCGAGAACGCGCCGGTGATCTCGCCCAGCGCGTCGTGGGCCAGCCGCAGTTCTTCGGCCAGCAGGTCCAGCGCCGCGTCGCGCTGCTCGGCAATGGCGCGCGCCAGCGCCAGGTGCTCAGCCGTACGGGCCAGTGCCTGCACATGGCGTTCGCGGGCGATGAACAGCCCCTCGGGCACGGCCTGCCAGCCAGCCGTTTTCAGCAGGCGCTGGCGCAGCGTCTCCAGGCCCGCGCCGGTCTTCAAGCTCAGCGCCAGCTCGCCGGCCGGCGGCGTGCCCAGATCCGTCTTGTTGAACACCTGCACGATGCGGCCCGCGTCCACGCTGTGCAGCCGCGCACGGATGCGCTCGTCCTCGGCCTCGTAGTCGGGCTGGCCCACGCGGCCCAGGTCGTGCAGGAACAGCACGACGTCGGCATCCGCAATCGCATCCCACGAGCGTGACACGCCGATGCGCTCGACCTCGTCGGCCGTCTCATCGCGCAGGCCGGCCGTGTCGGTGATGTGCAGCGGCACGCCCTCGATCTGGATGGTCTGGCTGACCTTGTCGCGTGTGGTGCCCGGAATGGGCGTGACGATGGCCAGCTCCGCGCCGGCCAGCGCGTTCAGCAGTGAGCTCTTGCCCACATTGGGTTGCCCGGCGAGCACCACCTTCAGCCCGTCACGCAGCAGCGCGCCCTGGCGGGTGCGGGCCTGCACGCCGCTCAACTGCGCGGCCAGGCGATCCAACCGGCCGAAGGCGTCGGCCTTCTCGAGGTAGTCGATCTCCTCCTCGGGAAAATCCAGCGTCGCCTCCACCAGCATGCGCAGCTGGATGAGCTGATCGCGCAGCACGCCGACCTCCTGGCTCAGCGCGCCCCCCAGCGACCGACTGGCGCTGCGCGCGGCGGCCTCGGTGCTGGCATCGATGAGGTCGGCCACGGCCTCGGCCTGGGCCAGGTCGAGCTTGCCGTTCAGGAAGGCGCGCTGCGTGAACTCGCCAGGCTCGGCCAGGCGTACGTTCAGCCCCGCCTCGATGACCCGCGCCAGCAGCAGCTGCATGACGACGGCGCCACCGTGGGCCTGCAGCTCCAGCACATGCTCGCCGGTATAGGAGTGCGGCGCGGGGAAGTGCAGCGCGAGGCCCTGGTCGATGGCCGCGCCGGCCGCGTCACGGAACGGCAGGTAGGTCGCCTCGCGCGGCTTCAGCGCGCGGCCACAAACGGCCTCGATGAGCGGCGCCAGGTCTTGCGCAGACGACACGCGCACGATACCCACCGCCCCGCGGCCTGGAGCAGTGGCGATGGCGGCGATGGGGTCGGCGTGGCGAGACAGCATGGCGGCATTGTCGAACCACTGCCGCTCGCCGCTGGTGAGCCACGCTCAAGGCTCTGGCGATTCTGTCGGGCAGCGGCGCCGGTGCCGGCGCTGGCGCGGGGGGAGGCCCGGCGCGAGGCGCTCTCGTGAGCACCGGCCGGGCCGATGTGCTGCCCCCGCAACGCCATTGAAGCGCCGGCAACAGGCGAAAAAAAGCCCCCGGCTGGCGGGGGCTCGTTCGACAGCGTGTATCAGTTCACGCCCAATCGCTTGTTGATCACCCACTGCTGGGCGATCGACAGGATGTTGTTCGTCAGCCAGTACAGCACCAGGCCCGACGGGAAGACGAAGAACATGACGCCGAAGGCCACCGGCATGATCCACATCATCTTCTGCTGCATCGGGTCTTGCGCAGGCGGGTTCAGCCAGACCTGGAACAGGCTCGACGCCATCATCAACAGCGGCAGGATGAAGTAGGGGTCGCGCACCGACAGGTCGGTGATCCACAGGATCCACGGTGCCTGGCGCATCTCGACGGTGGACAGCAGCACCCAGTACAGCGCCATGAAGATGGGCATCTGCGCAAAGATGGGCAGGCAGCCGCCGATGGGGTTGATCTTCTCCTCGCGGTAGATCTTCATCATCTCCTGCTGCATTTCCTGCGGCTTGTCCTTGTAGCGCTCCTTCAGCGCGTTGATGCGCGGCGCGACGGCCTTCATGCGGGCCATGGACTTGTAGGCACTGGCGTTCAGCCAGTACAGCGCCGCCTTCAGCAGCACGACCAGCGCGACGATGGTCCAGCCCCAGTTGCCGATGAGGCCGTGCAGCCTGTCCAGCAGCCAGAACAGCGGCTCGGCAATGATGGTCAGCACGCCGTAGTCCTTGACGCGCTCCAGGCCGGGGGCGAGCGCCGACAGCTTGTTCTCTTCCTGCGGGCCGGCAAACAGCGTGGCGCTCTGGGTGGCGGTGGCGCCGGGGGCCAGCGTGGGCAGCGTGAACACCATGCCGGTGGCGTAAGTGCTGTCGGGCTGCTTGCGCACGAAGAACTCGCGATTGCCGGCCTCCGTGACGAGCCAGGCGCTGGCGAAGTAGTGCTGCACCATCGAGACCCAGCCGTCGCCAGCCTGCTTCTCGATGTCGACCTTGCCCTTGTCGATGTCCTCGAACTTGATGGTCTTGAACTTGGCCTTGTCGTTGTAGATGGCCGGGCCCGTGAAGCTGGGCGTGAAACCCGCGCCGCCGTGGACGATGCTGCCGTCACGCACCAGCTGCAGATAGACCTGCGGCGTGACCGGGGCGCCGCCCGCGTTGACGATCTCGTGCGTGACGCCCACCGTGTAGACGCCGCGCTTGAACGTGTAGGTCTTGACCAGCTTGACGCCGCCGACCTCGGCCGACTCCAGGCGCAGCTTGACCTCGTCCTGCCCACTCTTGAGTTCCCGATCGCCGGCCACGGCCGTCATCGGCGTCGTGTGGCCGGGCAGCGCGCCCTGCGGGCTGACCAGGCCGGTCTGCGCACGGTAATGCTGCATCTCGTTGAACAACACCACCGGCTGCGGCGTGAACTCGGGCTTGGTCTGCAGATGCACCATCTGCAGCAGCTGGTCCGTCACGGTGGGGTCGTACGACGTGAGGTACTTGGGCAACTCGGCCCGGACGATGTCGCCACCCAAGGTGTCCACGGTGACCGTCAGCACGTCGGTGCGGATGGTGATCTTCTCGGACGGCGCGGCCGGGGCCGGGGCCGTGGCTGGCAAAGCGCCTGCCGCGGCGGCCGGAGCGCCCGACGAAGCAGCGCCCGCTGGCGCCGAGGCCACGGCCTTGGGCGCCGGCGGCGCGAACATCGAGGGGTGCCCGTTGTGCTTCTGCCAGCCGTCCCAGAGCAGGACGAGCGACATGGTGAACACCACCCACAGCACGGTGCGGCGAATATCAGTCATGGAGGGACTCGGAGGAAGAAGACGGCACGCAGGCGCGCGTCATGGAGGGGGAGATCAGCCGGGAGAACAGGCGCGGCGCATTGTCAGGCACGGGGTCGTGCCCGCCGTCGCACCACGGCGCGCAGCGCAGGATGCGATGCACGGTCAGGTAGCTGCCGACGAGCGCACCATGCCTTTCGAGCGCGGCCAGCGAGTAGCGCGAGCAGGTCGGCTCGAAGCGGCAGGCGTTGCCCAGCCAGGGGCTGAGCAGCAGCCGGTAGCCACGCACGACGGCCATCAACGCCCGGGCGGGCCAGCTGGGCCGGGCCAAGGCCGCCGTTGCGCCGAGCGCCTGAACGCCTTCGGGAGGCCGGTCCGCGCTCATGCGACGGCCTCCGGCTTGGGCTGTTGAGGCTTCAGTGCGCGATCCAGCAGTTGCGCCAGCTCGGCGCGCACGGCAGCACGCAGCGCGTCGGACGCCGCGCTGGGGAACTTCTGCCGGTCAAACGGAGAGCGCAAGCGAACCACCCACAGGCCCGGCGGCATGCCGGGGCGCTCGGCAAATGCGGCGCGAATCTGGCGCTTCAAGAGCGCCCGCGTCACCGATCGCTTCGCGTGCCGCTTGGGCACGACAGCGCCCACCCAGCAGCCTTCCGGCGCGCGAGGCGGGACATGTTCCACAACGTTGTGGGCAGGCTGTGCGTCGCCTGTTGATAACTCAGCCTGAGCTGTGCATAACATGGCCGCATGCCAAGCGCTGGGCGCTGGATCGGCCGACAGGTGGTGCAGCGCGAAATGCGCGCTGCGCGCCCGGCTCTGACGGCCGAGCACACGCTCAAAGTCCACCGGGCGGTTCAGCTTGCCGATCATCGGAGGCCCGGGGGCTGACGGCGCACGGGGCGCCGTTCTCGATCAGAGCGCCAGCTTAGACGGCCAGGCGCTTGCGGCCCTTGGCGCGGCGAGCGGCGATGACGGCACGGCCGCCACGCGTCTTCATGCGCACGAGGAAGCCGTGGGTACGGGCGCGGCGGGTCTTGGAGGCTTGGTAAGTACGCTTCATGAGAAACCCCTTCGGAGGTTTTTGAGGGTTTGTGCAGGCTGGGCACAGCGGTTGGCGCCCGGCGAAAAAGCGCACGGGCGAGCCAGTCGCTTGTGCGCGAAAACCCGGCATTACAGCAGAAGCCGCCGAAGCGGTCAATAAGTCCCCCGTCTCAAGGCGGGTTTGCCGGGGATTGACCCCCCTCCAAATTCTGTGGATAACCCGTCTTTTGGCAGCGCTGGAACCGTACAATCCAGCCGCTCGAAAAGAAGTTTTCCACAATGAGCCAAGAAGAACAGACGGTGGACCGAGCGCAGACCTTTGAAGCGGGCATGGTGGGCATGGGGGCGGCAGACTGGGCCGCGGACCTGTGGCGGCGCGGTTGCGAACGACTGGCCACGGAACTCCCCGAGCAGCAGTTCAACACCTGGATCCGCCCGCTGCCGCCCGCCACCGTGGCCGGCGATGGTGCCGATGCACTGGTGGCCACGCTGAAGGTGCCCAACCATTTCAAGCGCGACTGGATCCGCCGGCAATACGCCGCCCGCATCGAGGCCATCCTGACCGAACTGGCGGGCCGGCCCACGCGCCTGGAACTCGCACTGGCCGCCCGAGACGCCGGTGCAGCACCCGCCAGCGTCGCCGCACCGGCGATGCCTCAGCCCCAGCAACCGGCGGCGCCCGCGCAAGCCGCCGAGCCCAGCGCGGCGCTGCGGCCGGTCGTCAACACGCCGACCATCGTGCTGCCATCGCAGGCGCCGGCGTCAGCCAAGCACCGCATCAACCCGCAGCTCACCTTCGACACGCTGGTGCCGGGCCGCGCCAACCAGATGGCACGCACCGCCGCGCTGCATGTGGCCGGCGCACCGGGCGTCACCTACAACCCGTTGTTCATCTATGGTGGCGTTGGCCTGGGCAAGACCCACCTGATCCACGCCGTCGGCAACGCGCTGCTGAAGGACCGCCCGGACGCCCGCGTGCTGTACCTGCACGCGGAGCAGTTCATCTCCGACGTCGTCAAGAACTACCAGCGCAAGACCTTCGACGAACTCAAGGCCAAGTACCACTCGCTGGACCTGCTGCTCATCGACGATGTGCAGTTCTTCGCCGGCAAAGACCGCACGCAGGAAGAGTTCTTCAACGCCTTCGAGGCGCTGCTGGCCAAGCGGGCTCACATCATCATGACGTCGGACACCTACCCCAAGGGGCTGGTGGACATCGACGAGCGCCTGACGAGCCGCTTCGACGCCGGCCTGACGGTGGCCATCGAGCCGCCCGAGCTGGAAATGCGGGTGGCCATCCTGATCAAGAAGGCTGACGCCGAGGGCACCCCCATGCCCGAGGATGTGGCCTTCTTCATCGCCAAGAATGTGCGCGCCAACGTCCGCGAGCTGGAAGGCGCGCTGCGCAAGGTGCTGGCCTATGCGAAGTTCTCGCACAAGGAAATCACCATCACGCTGGCCCGCGAGGCGCTGAAAGACCTGCTCTCCATCCAGAACCGCCAGATCGGTGTGGAAAACATCCAGAAGACGGTGGCCGACTTCTACAAGATCAAGGTCGC
>JACCDP011048573.1_pt1 | contig 16503 bp, 17 predicted proteins | sample 7445841 | NCBI WGS metagenome assembly JACCDP01 (sample SAMN15323441, study PRJNA562643) | freshwater metagenome | isolation source: river surface water | place: USA:Blue River Watershed | collected 2017-08-17 | reverse complement strand
CGTAATCAGCCACAAACGTCTCTAAACTCTTTGCTAATTCAGATGGAGTTAAGGGATAACGCGCTCCCCCACTCTCCAAAATTGGCAATCCAGCGTTAGGCATACATGAGAGCATCACTGATGAAGATTGTGAAAGTTGACGAAGATGTTCGCTCATCTCAGCTGGGCCAGTAGCGCAATTGAGTCCAATTACATCGATACCCAATGGTTCGAGCGCAGTTAGTGCCGCGCCAATTTCACTACCTAACAACATGGTTCCAGTTGTTTCAACAGTAACTTGAGCGATGAGAATTAAGTCTTTACCTGATTTGTCAATCGCGGCACGGCATCCGTTAATAGCTGCTTTAGTTTGCAGTAAGTCTTGTGATGTTTCGACAAGAAGTGCGTCGGACCCACCATCGATTAATCCGCGCGCGCACTCTTGATAGGCATCTCGTAACGTTGCATAGGTTGTGTGTCCGAGCGTTGGAAGTTTCGTGCCAGGACCGATCGAACCAAAAACCCAGCGTGGGTGAAGGTTCGAAAATTCATTTGCAACCTCTCGAGCAAGTTTAGCTCCGGCATAGGCGAGTTCGTATATTCGATCTTCAATTCCATATTCAGCTAAATTCCCAAAATTTGCACCAAAAGTATTAGTTTCAATTCCATCAACTCCTACCTCGAGGTAGGCGCGGTGCACCTGTTTGACCATCTCTGGCGCGCTGACATTGAGGATCTCGTTGCATCCCTCGTGCCCTTGAAAATCCTCTAAAGAGGGGTTCTGCTCCTGGAGCATTGTTCCCATGGCCCCGTCCACCACAAGGACCCGTTCCTGTTCGGTGAGGGTCTGGCGAAGGGTTTTCATTGGAGTAAGGGTACCTGCTCTACTGTACGGGTATGGAGATCTACTCCCTCCCAGAGCTACGGGACCCCATCATGATTGCGGCCTTTCAGGGTTGGAATGATGCTGGAGAAGCAGCATCAAAAGCAGTTGAGCATTTACTCTCACTCTGGCCTTCACAACTGATAGCTGAGGTCGAATCTGAGGATTTCTATGATTATCAGGTTAATCGCCCGCAGATTTTTCTTGATGATAATGGCGATCGCGAGCTTTCCTGGCCCACGACAACTATCCATGCGATAACAGTTCCCGAATTCAATCGCGATTTATTGATTGTTACAGGCGTGGAACCCTCCATGAAATGGCGGAGCTTTATCGGCGAAATTCTCTCCTTAGGAGAAGATTTAGATATCTCTTTAGTTGTTTCTCTTGGATCACTTTTAGCGGATGTTCCCCATACTCGACCAATTCCTGTAACGCTATCTGCGGCAAATTCCGTTCTAGCAAAAAAATTTGAAGTGGAAATGAGTCGTTATGAAGGTCCCACTGGAATTCTTGGAGCGCTGCAAGATGGGTGTAATGCTCGAGATCTTGACGCGGTCTCTCTCTGGGCGGCAATCCCACACTACGTGGCAAGCCCACCGTGCCCGAAAGCCACCCTCGCTCTCCTTAATCATTTAGAGGATCTTTTAGAAATTAATATTCCCGAAGGTGAACTGCCCGACGATTCGCGCGCTTGGGAATTGGGTGCAACCCAAATTACGCAAGAAGATGCCGAAATATCTGAATACGTACAGAGTCTTGAAGAATCGAAAGATGCAGCAGAGCTACCCGAAGCCTCTGGAGAATCGATTGCTCGAGAATTTGAAAGATACTTACGGCACCGAGGTGACGAGAAAAATCGTTAACTGGTCCTCGCGCTATAACGCGATTCCCAATGCAGCATCGAGAAAACGACTGAGTTGTCCGATTTGGGAGACCGACGATCCATCTTCTCTCGCAAAGGTAGTAACTCGCGATTGAGCCCACGAATCAATAAGGCTGAAGGCTCGCGGGGTATCGAGGTCATCGCTTAAGTGGCGGGCAATACCGAGGATTAATGGTTCAACATCACCACCATAAGGGCTCGAAAACGCGCTACGCCACAGCCCAAGACGTTCCTCGGCGCTCTTAAGTAGAGCGTCGCTCCACGGTCGATCGCTTCGATAGTGCCCCGAGAGTAGGGCAACTCGTAGCGCCAATGGATCTATTCCGGAGTTGCGCATTACGGAAACAAATTTCAAATTCCCTCTCGACTTACTCATTTTCTCGCCATCTAAACCGATCATGCCTGCATGCACGAAACGCTGGGCAAAATTATGACCAGTGAGAACTTTTCCTTCGGCCGCGCACATGGTGTGGTGCGGAAAATGCAAATCACTGCCACCACCTTGAATTGAGATAGGCGCCTGCAAATATTGAAGCGCAATAGCGGTGCATTCGATATGCCATCCAGGTCGACCTGGGCCAAAAGGAGAAGGCCATGATGGTTCGCCCTCTCGAGCGCCACGCCAGATAAGGCAATCTAATGGATTACGTTTACCTTTACGTTCGGGATCGCCACCACGTTCAGAAAATATTGCGATTTGTTCTGCGTGTGAAAGCTGATTGTATGAATCAAATTGCGAGTCGCAAGTGATATCGAAATAAAGATCATTTTCGAGTTGATAAACCGAACCGCTGCGCTGCAAATCTTCAATCGCTGAAATCACCCATGGAATTGTTTCGACAGCGCCCATGTAATAATCGGGTGGAATAATTCGCAACGCTGTCATGTCATCTCTAAATAGTGAGATTTGATTATTCGCTAATTGCTCCCAATCAACGCCATCACGATTGGCGCGCTCTAGGAGCGGATCGTCAACATCAGTGATGTTTTGAACATATTCGATTCTCCGGCCGGTGAGGCGAACATATCTATTGACTAGATCGAAGGCGAGATATGTAGCAGCGTGGCCAAGATGGGTAGCGTCGTAGGGGGTAATGCCACAGACATACATCGATACTTTCTTCTCCGTCACCATCTCTTTTAAACCTGTTACGGAGTTATGAAGTGAAAGAGTAGGAAAATCTCGGGGAGGTAGTGGAGGTAGATAAACCTCGGCCCAAGATTTCATTCGATGAGTTTACTCAGAGCTCTCGCCCTTGTTGTGCTCGCGCTTAAATTGGCGGCCAGGGAATAGCTGGCCAATCCTCGGAAGGGGCCGGAAATCTGCCATCGTCAATGAGTCGTGCCAGCCTCATTTCGGTGGCTGCAATTTCCTCTGGAGTAAGTAGACCCTCCACCATAGTTGCAAAATTAGGGAAGCGATTACTGATATCGATGAGAAGTTCAACTTCCGATCTAGTGAACTTCTCTGAACGCCACTGCCAAAGGACTGTCCTTAACTTATCTTCCTGATGGAAACACACACCGTGGTCACAGACGAAGAGTTCGCCGCTCAACGCAGGTAGTAAGTGTCCTATCTTTCGATCGGTGTTATTAATGATGGCATCAAATAGAACTAATTTCCGAAGAGATTCATCTCGAGACTGTGCTAAATCAATTGTGTCAACCTCTTCATTGATATTAATCCATTCTTGAACTGCCCCCATGCCATATGGACCATCTCTTAAAACCGTGAACGGAACAAGATGAAAACCCGCAAACTCACTAAATAAGTAGGCAGCAACTTCCCGTGCAGCCAACGTTCCATCCGGAAAATCCCAAAGCGGTCGCTCTCCTGCAATAGGTTTATAGATGACTGAAGTTTTTTCACCAGATTCTGTTAAGACATGGCCAAATAGCGTTGCATTGGAGGCATCGACTAGGCGTCCGGTGACAACAATTTCACCGGTTTCAATAACTTCTCTACCGGCGATAGCCATTAGCCCTCGGGCAAACATGACCTTGTGCATCCAATGGACCGCCACAGAACTGGCAGGGAGGGCGACCAGCGCCAATGAGTGCAAAAGAATCCAGGGCAAAAACTAGCGCCGATTCAATCGTAAGCGTGACTCGCAGAAGTGGTGGACCTTCCTGATCACCTTCGACAATTTCGCTCTCTTCTCCTCCTTGAGCCTCGATAATTAATTCTTCCTTTTGGGCATTCCAAGTAAGCGATAGCGCAGCGATCCGAAATTCTTCACTGAAGGGGGTTAGAAGCTGTGGCAGGCTCTGAGTTCTACGCTTTAGATCTCCTGCCTTACCCATCTTTAACTCTTTAAATAGGGCGACGATTCGTTCAGCCAGAAGCGCCAATTGGGTTTTTTCTAAAGCAACAGAGACATTTCTCCTACCCTCTATCGCCTGTAAATAAAATGTGCGCTCCCCTGGCATCCCAACAGTTCCCGCGATAAAACGCTCTGGGAAGGGAAAGTCATAGAACTCACGCATGCTTTGTACCTCGATGTTGTTCTCCACCAAGGGTGGGTTTTGAAAGATTTCCTACAAATGAGTTGATGTCCTGTTCCGAGCGATTGTATTGCAGAAGTCTTGCGTTACCTTCAGCGAACTGAGCTATCGATATCGAGCCAGGTTCAACTACTAGCGATTGGAAGTTTTTAAATTCAATGTTGAGTATGTTTGCGATAAGAAATTTAATAATGTCCCCGTGGCTTACAACAATGAAGGTGCCATCTTCGCTGGCGATTTCCTTTAGATGAGCGAAAAATTGGTGAACTCGCTCCCATACATCCATAAACTTCTCGCCATTGGGGAAAATAACCTGAGCGGGGTTATGTTGAACTTCGTTCCATAAAGATTCCAAAGCTAGTTCCTCAAGTTTGCGCCCACTCCATAGACCATAATTTGGTTCGATGATTCTCGGTTCGCTTTGCACCGAAACCCCATTGCCGAACTCGGCAAGCCATGGCGCAATGGTGTCCATACACCGTTCGAGTGGGCTTACAAAAACACGGCTCACTGGAATCGCGCCAAGCGTGTGAGCCAATTTTTTACTCTGCTCTAAACCAGTTGGATCTAGGCGCACGCCAGGGCTTTGGCCAGCGAGAATAGCTTCGGCATTAGCAGTGCTTCGCGCGTGGCGAATGAGAATTACCGTGCCCAATGCGTTCCTCCTATTACTCTCCCACCTAGAGGCTAGCGAGAATAGCGAGGAACTGCAGTCGATGGAGATTCGCCAACTAGGCAGGAGCGGATTGCGCGTATCTGCGCTCGCCTTGGGCACCATGACCTGGGGGCGGGACACCGATGAGCATGAAGCTGCCGAGCAACTACGCGCCTTTCTCGATTACGGTGGGACTCTGATTGATAGCGCCGCGATTTTTGGCGATGGCGATAGCGAACGGGTAATTGGTGGCCTATTAAACACTTTGACGCCACGAGATCAGGTTGTTCTTGCAAGTAAAGGCGGAATGACCACAACAGGAGTAAATAACTCGCGTGGAAATCTCTTGAAAGATTTAGATGAATCTTTAAAAAGATTACGGACAGATTACCTAGATATTTGGATGGTTCAACGCTGGGATGAGGCCGTGCCACTAGAAGAGACACTTACTGCTTTGGAGCTTGCAGTTTCCAGTGGTCGAGTTAGGTATATAGGTATTTCCAATTTCTCAGGATGGCAAACAGCGCGCGCATTCACACTTCTAGAGCGTTCAATACCGCTCTCGATAACAGAGAATGAATACTCGCTACTTAACCGAAACGCAGAGTCGGAAATTCTCCCCTGTGCTGCAGAGGTGGGCTTGGGAGTTTTAGCGTGGTCACCCTTAGGCAGAGGAGTATTAACGGGCAAATATCTCAATGGAGTACCCGCTGATTCTCGAGGAGCCAGTCCACACTTAGGTCCTTTCGTCTCGCCTTATTTGGAACCGCGCGCTCGTCAAATAGTGCAGGCAGTTTCTATGGCTGCCGACGGTTTGGGCTGTGCACCATTGGAGATTGCGCTGGCATGGGTCCGCGACGCACCAGGTATATCCAGTGCCATTGTTGGCGCTCGAAATGCCGCGCAACTAAGGGGCATTTTAAGAGTAGATGAGATTGAACTGCCCGCTGTAGTACGAAGTGCACTCGATGATGTGAGCGCACAGTGATTACTTACGAATACCAACTTCTTCGTGTACCTCGAGGAACGAAAAAGAGCGCCGTTCAAAAGATGCTCGCCGAATTTGCAGAACGTGAGCGTTGGACGTTGGATCGAGTGCGTATCTATCCAGATGGTCGACACGTAGTTCAACTTAAAAGGAAAGTATGGCGCCCAGAGATTGAGTTCGAACAATTACCACCACTTTGAGATCTAACTTCTGATACAGAACAAATTAAGCGCGCTGTAGGAATCTATCTAACGCCTCGACGCCAAAATGGATTGAAGAGACTGGAACTCGCTCATTTATCCCGTGGAAGAGCGCCATAAAGTCCAGGTCTGGCGGCAACTTCAATGGTGAAAATCCATATCCTGCGATACCGAGTTTCGATAATCCCTTATTGTCTGTTCCCCCACTCATCACATATGGAACCGGAATTCCATCTGGGTCGCAATCTTTGATTGCCGCACACATTGCATCAACTAATTCACCAGTGAAAGGTAGTTCTAAGGCAACATCGTGAATGATTGGCTGAACGTTGATATCCGGTCCGGCAAGTTCTCGAATTGTTTCAATAAATTCCTCTTCAAATCCTGGAAGGAATCTTCCATCGATAACGGCGCGAGCGCGCTGAGGAATTACGTTCTCTTTGTAACCTGCTTCTAGGATCGTCGGATTAGCCGTATTTTGGGTCGTCGCACCAATCATGCGCGCCATCGATCCTAATTCAGCAACAATTGGTTCAGGATTTTTCTCGTCAAATTCTTTACCTAAAGTTCGAGCAACAGTGGAGAGAAAGTGACGGAGCGTTTCTGTAATGCGGACAGGCCATTGATGAGAGCCAATCCGAGCAACAGCTTGAGAGAGGGCTGTTACGGAATTTTCATTGTTAATCATGGAACCGTGCCCGGCCTTGCCTTCAGCCGAAAGCTCCATCCAATACATCCCTTTTTCGGATGTCTCCACGAGATATAACCGTTTGCCGTTGCTAAGCGTTGCGGAGAATCCGCCGACCTCTGAAATCGCTTCAGTGCACCCTGCAAAAGCTTCCGGATGGTTTTTTACAATCCAATTCACTCCATACAAGCCGCCAGCTTCTTCGTCGGCGAAAAAAGCTAGGACGATATCGCGCTCTGGCACGTACCCTCGAACGTGCCAATCTTTCGCGATTGCTAAAATCATTGCATCCATATCCTTCATATCCACAGCGCCTCGGCCCCAAATTTCGCCATCGCGGATTTCACCTGACCATGGATCGACATCCCAATCTTTTCCATCTGCAGGAACAGTGTCTAAGTGGCCATGGAGCACTAATCCTGGACGCGAATTACTTCTGCCTTTAATCCGAGCAACCACGCTTACCCGCGTTGGCGTCGCCTTATAAAAAGTTGGTTCAAGACCGCATTCCCTTAGGTAATTGGCAACATACTCCGCTACTGCAGATTCATCGCCCTTACCTCCTCCATGATTGACGCTCGGAATACGAATGAGCTCTTGGCAGAGGCGAACAGCTTCTGCTCCCAAATCTTGGTAATTAGTTTCGCGCATACTGATATCTTCCTACAGATCACCGGTATTTACTCCGATTTTCAAGCATTTGCTGCGGTTTGTTGGTCACCCAGTGCGTTGGTAGGCTAGGCGGCTACGCGTTCTTCTCAGGCTCCTCTGGAGAAGATCACCTCGTCCGGGTGGCGGAATTGGCAGACGCGCTAGCTTGAGGTGCTAGTGCCCGAAAGGGCTTCGGGGTTCAAGTCCCCGTTCGGACACTCGCTTTACATTCACTACCCCCTTTGGGTGAGTAGATTTCGCATATGCAATCGATTCGAGTCTTCGCGCCAGGGGCTGCCGATGTTCTCAAATTCACAGAGGTAGAGATTGCAGAGCCAGAACGCGATCAGGTTCAGGTGAAAGTTTCTCTAGCTGGAGTGAACTTCATTGATGTCTACCATCGTCGCGGCCAATACCCAATCCCCATGCCTGAGCCTCTTGGCAGTGGTATCGGAATTGAAGGAATTGGAGAACTTTCAGATGGAAGAGCGGTTTTCTGGCTAAGCGCCTTGGGTTCATACGCTCAATACATCAATATTCCAGAAACTCAACTCACCGGGCTGCCAGAGAGCTCGCTCACTAATGAAGAAATTCTGCCGCTCCTCTGCCAGGGAATGACTGCACATTATTTAGTTGACTCCGCTTACGCTGTAAAAGAAGGTGAGTGGGCGTTAGTTACAGCAGCCGCTGGTGGAGTTGGATTAATCCTTACTCAATTATTGAAGAATCGAGGCGCTCACGTGATTGCGCTCGCCTCAACACCTGAACGGGCTGAAATTGCAAAAGCGCATGGTGCAGATCTCGTGGGCACTTACAAACAAATGAAAGAACTTACCCTCGAAGCTACTAATGGTGTCGGAGTTGAAGTTGTTTTTGATTCAGTGGGCAAGGATTATTTCGATCAATGTTTGGAAGCGCTTGCACCTGCTGGCATGTACATTCTCTATGGTGGAGCAAGTGGGCCAGTACCTCCTTTTGATTTAATGCGCTTGAATGCCAAATCTCTTGGGATCCGCCGCCCAACCTTGGCAACATATTCGGCTACCGCGCCAGAAAGATTGCGTCGACTCTCTGAACTAATCAAATTAACAGAGGGCGGAAAATTACGATATCCGGCAACGAAAGTTTTTCCGTTAGACAGGGCGCAGAATGCACACGAACTTCTAGAGTCTCGCACTTATTCGGGAAAGATAGGGCTTAATCCATGGAGGATTTAGCCCGCACCGTTTCGATAATCATGAGTTTCCCACTACTGATTGCACCAATTCTCTTTGCAACTGTGCGAATGTCCAAGAATCGCTGGGTGACCATTCTGGCAATTCCACTCTCGTTCGTAAGTGCGATCTTTGGCTTAATATTGTTGTTGAGTGAAATAGGAGTGGTTGCACGTGCCTTTGGTTTATGGGGCGTACTCTTTTCGCTAGCAACATGGCGCATAATCTGGCAGAGATATACAGCTATAAAGAATCTGGATGAGTGATGCAATGAGTTCGATTGGTGCATACCAGAGCGTCGAATTGACCCGCGCTCGCTCGCTGATTCGTGATGTTCCAGATTATCCCTCGCCCGGAATCCTCTTTCGAGATTTAACTCCAATGATTGCTGATGGACCGGCACTTCGGGCTGTAGTCGATGCCCTGGGGGAATATGCGCCTGATGCTACACATTTTGCTGGCCTCGAAGCCCGAGGTTTCATCTTCGCTTCGGCAATCGCTGCTCGATTGGAACGCGGTTGTGTTTTACTCCGTAAACCTAACAAGCTACCGCGCGCAAAATATTCAGTCTCATATCAGCTGGAGTATGGATCAGATGCTATTGAGATCCATCAGGATGCGTTGAATTCGACAGATAAAGTTTTGATTGTTGATGATGTACTCGCTACGGGTGGCACTCTCCGGGCAGCAATTGAGCTTCTTGGTATGACAAATGCCCAGTGTTTAGGCAGCGCTGTAGTAGCAGAAATCGCTCTCCTCAAAGGTAGAGAAAAAGTGGCAGAGAAGTTCCCAAACCATTCGATACGAGCGCTTTTCACACTTTAATCAAATCATTATTCCAAAGTAATCAAGTCGTAATAATCATCGCGCCAAAGATCTTCATCTCCATCTGGAAGGAGCAGCACTCGCTCGGGTGCAAGGGCGCTAACTGCCCCTTCGTCGTGTGTTACTAGAACTATCGCGCCTTGGTATTCCCGAAGTGCACCAAGTATCTCTTCCCGCGATGCTGGATCTAAGTTGTTTGTTGGTTCATCTAGGAGAAGTACATTTGCAGCGCTTACAACAAGTTGTGCCAGCGCAAGCCTGGTCCGCTCTCCGCCACTTAAGACTTTAACCGGCTTAAAAACATCATCTCCGCTGAAAAGGAAGGTACCTAGAACATTGCGAGCCTCACCCTCGCTGATATCAACCCTGGCTTTGAGCATGTTAGCCAGTACGGTTTCCTCGTAATTAAGTGATTCATGTTCTTGCGCGTAGTAGCCCAGCCGCAAACCATGACCAGGCGCAACCGCTCCGGTATCCGGCTCTAGCTCCCCCGCGAGCATTCGAAGTAAGGTCGTTTTACCCGCACCATTGAGACCAAGAATCACCACACGTGAACCTTTATCGATAGCTAAATCAACATCTGTGAACACTTCTGTAGATCCGTAGGACTTACTTAATTCTGCGGCAGTGAGCGGAGTCTTACCGCACGGTGCTGGAGAAGGGAATCTTAATTTTGCGACTTTATCCTTTACCCGTTCAGCTTCGGTTGCTGAGATGATTTTCTCGGCTCGCTTGAACATACTCTGTGCGGCTTTAGCTTTACTTGCCTTTGCACGCATTTTTTCACCTTGCTTCTGAAGTATCTCAGCGCGTTTCTCGGCTATCGCACGTTCCTTTTTCCGCCGATGCTCATCTTGCTCTCTTGCTAAAAGATAATTTCGCCAACCCATGTTGTAAACATCGATAACATTGCGATTTGCATCAAGATAGAAAATACGGTTCACGACCGTTTCGATTAATTTCACATCGTGACTAATGATGACTAACCCACCCGAGTATTTGCTTAAGAAATCTCTTAGCCAGATTATTGAATCGGCATCTAGATGGTTGGTTGGCTCATCTAATAGCAGCGTTTGCGCATTACTAAAGAGAATTCTTGCAAGTTCGACTCTACGGCGTTGACCTCCGGAAAGCTCTGTTAATCGTTGCGTGAATATTTTCTCTGGTAGTCCTAAATTCGTGGCAATAGCTTCAGCATCAGATGTGGCGCTGTATCCCCCTGCGCTCTGAAATTCCTCTTCAGCTCGCGAGTATCGTTCTAAAATTTTTTCGAGCTCGTCTCCGCTACTTGAGCCCATCTTCTCTTCAAGTCCGCGCATTCTTTCTGCGATGGTGTCTAAGCCACGCACTGAGAGAATGCGGTTGAGGACGGTGCTCTCTTCATCTCCTGTTCGTGGATCTTGCGGTAGATAGCCAATCGTTCCTGTCCTCAGCACCTGCCCTCCAGCGGGCAGCGTTTCGCCTGCGAGAACTTTGGCAAAAGTTGACTTACCCGCTCCGTTACGACCTACCAGTCCGATGCGATCACCGTGGTTGATGCGAATCGATACGTCGGCAAGCAATAACCGCGCTCCGGCTCGTAATTCAACGCTCGATGTAGAAATCACAGAGAGGATGCTCTCACGAATGTTAAGCGTTAAACTCCACCTTGAGATAAGGACCTCAGAACAATTACTAATCAAACGGAGAAGCCATGACAAGTGCCCGAGGGTTTGCAGTTTTATCGCCAAAAGAGCAGCTTGTTCCGTTCACCTTTGAACGTAGGCAATTGCGCGCTGGGGATGTTGAGATATCCATCAGTCATGCCGGAATATGCCACTCTGATATCCATCAAGGTCGTGAAGAGTGGGGCCAAGCGCTCTTTCCTATGGTGCCCGGCCATGAAATCGTTGGGCGAGTGAAAAGCATTGGCAGCGAGGTCAGCTCCTTCGCCGTTGGGGACTTGGTAGGTGTCGGGGTTTTTATTGATTCATGTCGAAATTGCGATAACTGCAAAGCTGGACTGCAGCAGTATTGTTTTGAAGGAATGACTGGCACTTACAACACGTTGGAACGAGATGGTAAATCCGTGGCGTATGGCGGTTACTCGAACCTCATTGTTGTTGACCAGAATTACGTTGTACGCGTGCCTGAAACTCTGGAGATTTCAGGCGTTGCTCCCTTGATGTGCGCTGGAATCACCCTGTATTCCCCACTACGCCATTGGCAAGCTGGTCCAGGTAAGCGGGTAGGCATTATCGGACTTGGCGGACTTGGTCATATGGGTTTGAAGTTTGCTCACGCTATGGGAGCACATGTAACAGTCTTCTCTCATTCAGAGAAGAAACGGGGCGATGCGCAGGCTATGGGCGCTGATGATTTTATTGCCAATCCTTCTAACGAATATTTCAAGAAAAATGGAAACACTTTTGACTTAATCCTCAATACAGTCTCGGTAGACCTCAAACTGGAGAGCTATCTCTCTTTGCTCCGACTCGATGGAACATTGGTGCTTATCGGTTTACCCGGCAAACCATATGAAGTTCCTGCGGGAGTATTGCTTGGCAAGCGGCGCAGACTTGCTGGGTCCATGATTGGTGGAATCCCAGAACTTCAGGAGATGCTTGATTTTTGCGGTAAGCATCAAATCACCAGTGATGTAGAAGTAATTGATCCCGAATACATCAATACAGCTTGGGAACGAACTGTCGCTAGCGACGTCAAATATCGCTTTGTGATAGATGCCGCTAAATTTTAATTAAGGAATGCAACTAAAGTTGCAAGGGCTGGCGTAACCAATATTGCTGGAAGCATGTCGCCGATAGCGATATTCTTGATATTCAGCAAGCGCAAGCCAATTCCAATCAAGAGTAAGCCACCAACTCCGGTTATGGCATCGATCTGATAATCGGAGAGAATTTTTCCCAAAAGCGCACCAATCGCTGACCATGCTCCTTGATAGATAAGCACGCTGATTGCCGAAGCGGCAACGCCCCATCCAAGAGCTGCAGCGAAAGCTATAGCCGCGAATCCATCCATAATGCTTTTGAGAATAAGCAGTTCATTGCCATTTCCTAGTCCGTCGCTGATACTTCCTAAAATCGCCATTGGACCAATAACGAAAATCAAGGAGGCGGAGACAAAGCCAGTTACGAAATTAGAATCTTCGTCGCGGGCAAATCTTTTTCGAAGCTTGTTTCCTCCACGCTCTAGGCGATCTTCAAGAGTTAATAACGAACCCAATACGCCGCCGAGTAACAAACCGCCCAAGGTGATGAGAATTGGCTTGCCACCGCCAACCGCGTTCACATATGAGCTATTCCATAGCGCCACACAGGCGCTAGCCCCACTAATAAAAGTTACCAAGCCAAGAGCGTCAGTTATTAAGGTTCGCGTTCGATTGGGAATTTTTGCCCCTACTGCGACGCCAATTGCACTACCAACAAGAATGGTAATGACATTAACAATTGTTCCAATCATGAGAAGTTCCAAAGTGAAAGTCCACCAATAAAGAGGCAGTAAATTGCAAAGGGATAGAGGGTGTGCGTTTTAAACCAACGGACAAGGAAAGCAATAGAGATATACGTACAGATTGCAGAGATAATCGAACCGACAATGACAGGTCCGAGAATATGCACAATTTCAGGATCAAATAGTTTAGGAAGTTTAAGAATTCCTGCTCCGAAAATTACCGGAGCTGCAATTAGAAAAGCGAAATCGGAGGCCGCCGCATGCGAGAGTCCACGAGCAAGACCAGCAGACATTGTGATCCCAAAGCGGCTAATCCCCGGAAAGAGCGCTGCCGATTGGGCGACTCCTATTAGAAGAGCCTGAGAATTACTAACTTGTTCTGAGTCAATGAATTCCGTTTTGATCCGATATTTTTTGAAAAGCTCAATTCCTGCGAGGAGAAATCCGTTGAGGAAGAGAAATCCCCCAACAGCAAATGGATCACTAAAGAGTTCCCCCACTTGTTCTTGAAAAAGCAAACCTAAAATTCCAACTGGAATAGTTGCCAGGAGGATTTTCCAAATCAAACGTTCGCCACTCTCCAAATTTTTTCGTTTACTTAATTTAGGTAAACTTGAGAAGAATGCCCGTATGAGTTGAGCCCATCGCTCTCGAAAGAACCAAATTAAGACAAGGGAACTGGCAACATGAAGCGCGATAATGAGCAATAGGTAGGGAGATTCGCCTGAGCTCTCTGATTTGAGAAATCGCTCCCAACTTCCACCAATCCAAGCTGGAAAGAGGATTGAGTGGCCAAGACTTGATACAGGAAAAAGCTCTGAGATGCCCTGCAGCACTCCAGTCACAATTGCTTGGAAATAAGAGAGTTCTGCTTCGAGGGATTTCACTATTACAGGGTACGCGACTACCCTCTGGTTAATGCGGAGATTCTTCTCTCACACCATCCCCATCACACCTTGGCGCGCAGAACATCAGTGGCAGTTAGCCCCTAAGCGCCTTCTCTTGCTCACGTTGGGATTAGTCGTTTTTGGAATTGGTGATGGTCTTTTAATTGTCAGTCATTTGGGTAACGCGCCGTGGAGCGTTCTTGCGCAAGGACTTTCTTTGAAGACGGGTGTCTCGATCGGTTGGGCAACTTTCGCCGTCTCAACCGCAGTACTTCTGTTATGGATTCCTTTTCGACAAAAGCCGGGTGCGGGCACCCTTGCCAATATTCTGATTATTGCCCTGGCAATTGATTTAACGGTTGCCTGGAGCCCCACCCCAGAACCCCTCTGGCTAAGAGCACTTTTCATGGTGGTAGGGGTTGGGCTCGTCGGAGCTGGATCGGCGCTCTATCTCACCTGTGGTTTGGGGGCTGGACCTCGCGACGGATTGATGACCGCCCTGCATTATTCGACCAATATTTCAGTAGCCAGAGTTCGAGCCGCTATTGAGGGGGCCGTGCTGGCCCTTGGTTGGCTCTTGGGAGGTCGAGTTGGCGTGGGAACGCTCTTCTTTGCCCTGGGTATAGGCGGCAGCGTGGCGCTCTGGCTCACAGCGGTAGGACACCTGACAAGAAATACCGCCCAGTAACTGAAAATTACCTGAGGCTTTAGGTACTTTGGAGCCCTTCCCTCGGTATCACGAGCCGTCATTTCGTGGCGGGGTCGTAAACACCCCCGTAACCAAAATAGTTGAGAGGGATACATGCTCGAATCGTTGTTTAAAATCTCAGCACGGAAATCCTCTGTTGGGCAAGAAATCCGAGGCGGATTAGTCACCTTCTTCACGATGGCATACATCGTGGTGCTAAACCCCTTGATCCTCGCCACAACAGATGGTGCTGGTCAATTCATTGGTGGTGGCGATAGAGGAAATGCGATCGTCATCGTTGCAGCAGGAACAGCGTTAATCGCTGGCCTCCTGACCATCCTCATGGGAGCGGTTGCGAACTTTCCGTTAGCGCTCGCCACAGGACTTGGACTCAATACCTTCGTGGCTGTTTCAATCGCAAAGAACTCCACTTGGGCTCAAGCCATGGGCTTGGTTCTTATCGAAGGTATCGTCATTCTTATTCTGGTACTTACCGGATTTAGAGTTGCGGTATTTAAAGCGATTCCAACCCCGCTAAAGGTAGCCATCTCCGTTGGTATCGGACTTTTCATCGCACTGATCGGTTTGGTAGATAGCGGATTTGTGCGTCGTACTCCAAATATTGTCTGGGGAAGCGCCAACTCCAAGCCATCAGCAGTTCCATTAGAACTCGGAGATGGTGGACAACTTGTTGGTTGGCCAATCGTTGTCTTCGCACTAGGCCTTTTCTTGACCATCGTTTTGATGGTGAAGAAAGTTAAGGGTGCAATTCTCATCGGCATCGTCGTATCCACGGTTGTGGCAGTTGCAATTGAGAACGCATTCAAGGTTGGAAACAGCTTCATCAGTCCAACAGAATCGAATCCACGAGGCTGGGGTTTAAATACTCCTGCGTTGCCAAGTAATATCGTCGATACTCCACGTTTCGATACTCTAGGATTAGGTTTCGAAGATATTTTTGGGGCATTTACCAATCCAAAAACTGGTTTCCTTGCTGCACTTCTCTTGGTGTTCACACTGCTACTTGCAGACTTCTTTGACACTATGGGAACGATGACCGCAATTGGAAATCAAGCAGGCCTCACTGATGCTGATGGCAATGTAGAGAACGCGAATAAGATCCTCATCGTTGACTCGATTGCAGCGGCGGCAGGTGGAGCTGCAGGAATCTCCTCCAACACTTCGTATATTGAATCTGCTTCTGGTGTAGGTGAAGGAGCGCGCACCGGTCTTGCATCTGTTGTTACCGGAATCTGCTTCTTGCTTACCACTTTCCTCGCACCGTTAGTAGCCGTGATTCCTTATGAGGCAGCGACTCCAGCATTAATCATTGTTGGCTTCCTCATGATGACTCAAGTGAAGTCCATCAATTGGGATGATTTAGGAATCGGAATCCCCGCATTCCTCACCATCATCCTGATGCCATTCTCCTACAACATTTCAGTAGGTATTGGTGCAGGCTTCGTCTCGCACGTTGTTATTCGTGCATTCCAGGGACGTTCAAAAGAGGTCCATCCACTTCTTTGGATTGTCTCTCTAATGTTCATGATTTATTTCCTCAGTTCACCGATTAGATCCTGGATTGGTTAAATAAATAAGAAGCAAGTAACACTCGATCTGGCGGTTTGTGAATTTCACGATTCCAACCGCCAGATTTTTTATTTCAATAACCAATTAACCGGTTCTTTCGATTGTCTTTTGAGCATCTCGTTCACTTTTGAAAATGGTCGAGAGCCAAAGAAACCGCGGTAGGCAGAGAGTGGTGATGGGTGTGGAGAGGCGATCACGTTCTGGAAGCCGAGTTGACGCACAGCGTTCTCGGCTGGTTTGCCCCAAGCGATGACAGGTAAATTTTGTGGAACGAGCGAGGCCAGAATTGCATCGGTTACCTTTTGCCAACCTCTTCCCTTATGCGAGAAAGGTTTCCCAGGCGTGACGGTAAGAACTCTATTGAGTAGAAGCACCCCGTTCTCAACCCACTCACCGAGGTGTCCAGATGAAGGT
>JACCDP010245581.1_pt1 | contig 16504 bp, 16 predicted proteins | sample 7445841 | NCBI WGS metagenome assembly JACCDP01 (sample SAMN15323441, study PRJNA562643) | freshwater metagenome | isolation source: river surface water | place: USA:Blue River Watershed | collected 2017-08-17 | reverse complement strand
CAATTCCATCCCACGCTTCGTGTTCAATTTCATACTGACTGAGGTCTGCACATACGGTACAAACTGAAACCCCTTGACTTTCTGATAACTGTTTTGTTTTCTTTAATCCGGATTCCGAAAAATCAACGCATGTTACATCAAAGCCTTGAGTGGCAAGATAAACGGCATTCCTTCCTTCTCCTTCCGCTAAGCACAAAATTCTTCCCCTCTGTACAAGGGAGGAAGAAGTTGTTCTTAAAAAATCGTTTGGTTGATCTCCATACATGAAGCCTGCCTCACCAAAGCGTTCATTCCAAAATGTTTTGTCCATGTTATAAAAGTGTGGTTGGGCAAATGTATTCAGTTTTTGGGATATTAGTTTTCAATATATCCGTCATTCCTCCAATAACATCTACAAATTGCTCAATGCCACGAGATTTTAAAATGGAGGCAGCAATCATACTACGATAACCGCCCGCACAATGTAAGATAAAGGCCCGATCTGTTGGGAATTCAGTGAATTTCTGGTTAATCTGATTTAATGGAATGTTAATTGCACCTACGACATGTTCTGATTCATATTCACTTTGTTTACGGACGTCAATTACAATGGGTGACATAACGTATCGTGTTTCAAATTCTTCGGCTGTAATTCTAGTAATCATGTCAATTTCTTTGGATGCTTTTTTCCACGTATCGAAGCCGTCTTTCAAATAACCAATAGTGTTGTCATATCCCACTCGCGAGAGACGAATTATCGATTCCTCTTCTCGTCCTGGTTCTGTAATAAGTAGAATTCCTTGTTTGATGTCTGTGATCATTTCACCAACCCACATCGCAAAGTTTCCGTCAATTCCGATATTTATCGAATTGGGAATAAATCCTTTGGCAAACTCTTCTGCCGAACGTGTATCTATCATTAACGCACCCGTTTCATTGGCTGCTAATTCAAATGCTTCAGCACTTAATGGGTTGTTTCCACGGTCCATAATCGTATCAAGTGACTCATATCCTTGAATGTTCATCAGTACATTCTTCGGGAAATACCCCGGAGGAGTAGTTAATCCAGTTAGCAGTTCTTTTTTAAATTCCTCCTTCGTCATGTCAGCACGCAAGGCATAGTTGGTTCTTTTTTGATTACCTAAGGTATCAGTTGTTTCCTTGCTCATTTTTTTGCCGCATGCGCTTCCAGCACCGTGGTTAGGATACACAATTAAGTCGTCGGACAATGGCATGATTTTATTTCTCAATGAATCGAATAAATAGCCTGCTAATTTATCTTCTGTAAGATCAGAAATAACATGTTGAGCTAAATCAGGACGACCAACGTCACCAATAAATAAGGTGTCACCGGTAATGATTCCGTGCGCTTTCCCTTGTTCATCTATAATTAAATAGGTGGTGCTTTCCATGGTGTGACCCGGGGTGTGTAATACCTTTACCTGACAGTTTCCAATATTAAATACCTGATTATCTTCGGCTACGATCGCTTCAAATCCTGGTTTAGCAGTTGGGCCATAAACTATTTTAGAATCAGTTTTTTTAGCTAAATCTAGATGTCCAGAAACAAAATCCGCATGAAAATGTGTTTCAAAGACATACTTAATCGTTGCGTTGTTACTTAATGCCTTGTCGATGTAGGGTTGAACCTCACGAAGTGGATCAAAAATTGCTGCTTCACCGTTTGATTCTAGGTAATATGCCGCGTGAGCGATGCACCCTGTGTAAATTTGTTCTAGTTTCATAGTTTTTGTTTTTTATGATTTTTTACAAACCAAAGGTATTTGACATTTTTCACCTGTTTAGTAATCTTAGTCACACAATGCATTGACTTTCATCATGTTTTATTATTTTTATCTCAAATCTTACTACTATGAAACATGTTGTCTTTTTGTGTGCAGTTGGTTTTACATTGACGTTCACTGCGCAAATAAAAATAAATGTCAATGGATCAAACGTTACCTTAAAGGGTAAAGGATCAAATACCAATAAATCAAACGGAAGTACGGAAGGAACTACAAATGGTACTGCGAATTCCAGTAATGATTCCTATAATTTTGAGCGTAATCCAGATGCTCCAGCAACCGTTAACAACAATATCGCAGCGGGCGCATTTTGCGTGGTAATCGACAGTAGGGGATATTTGTCGCGTAAGCGTGTTTATCAAGTAGTTGAGGGTGGGTACGCAATTATTGATGCTAATGCTACCGATTGGGATCTTAAAAATAATGCGAACGCCATTCGATATTTTGCCGCAAATTCAGTCTATCCAGATGTTGATTTTACTAAGTTTAGAAACGAATGTAGACCCTATGAAGAATACGTTAGGCACTATTTGAATTGCTATGCTTCTAATCATTTGCCAAGTTTATCGGTGTTAACCAATTGGAATGAGCGTTGGCCCGCGTACTATTTAGGAAGTGTAAGAGAAGCGAAGGAGCATCAAAGAAAGCTAAAATCGCTCGATAGCCTATTTAAATTACGTTACTCAAGTCTTCCGAATTTTTACTGCAAATACGAAGACAATCCATTTGTTTGGGGACAAATTGCGATGAAACGTGACAGCCTCATTTCCTGTTTATTATCCAGCAGTGGCGACGGGGAGTTTGGAGTTCAAATCACGAATATGGTGACCGGTATAACTGATGAAATTAAAGATGCCGTAAGTTTTAACAACGGTGGGGATTGGTTTGTGAATGATGACTTAGTTGGACAAGCAGTTTCTCCAAAGGCAAGACAAGAACGCTTTACCAATTTAGAGGGCTTTTTCAACGATTATGCTGAACTCGCTAAGCTAACAGGACGAAAACCATCAATGCCTAAAGATACGTTGAATTTACTCCTTGATAATTTGAAATCTACCTTGAAGACCGCGTTGCCAAAACATAAACCAGCGGATTACATGTTCAAATTCCGGGATGCAGGACTTGAGTCAAAAATGAAGGCCTACTTAAAAAATGCGGCGGCTTTAACCGTGTACAAAATTGGACTGACCCATGATGTTTGGCAAATCAAAAAGAATGATGTTGGGATTCCTGAATATAAATACAAATACGGCGCGATGTATGTTAAAAATCCAAGCTGGGACCATGGGTATTGTAAGGTGTTGTTTTTTACCTTAAAACAAGATTATGCAGGTGGCGGCACCTATGGTGAAACGCATGTGGGTTGGTACAGCGAAGAATATTACGGGTGTCCATAAGTTTAATGTTGGATTTGAATCGTTGTACTTTTTTCCAAAAGTTTCAAAATATAAATACCCTTATTCAACTTTAGGGTAGGGATTATGCCATGTTCATCGGTCATCCCTTGAACTACCAATTTTCCTTCAGTTGAATAGATGGAATAATTTACTGAACCATATCCTTCAATTTGAATAAAATCATCACAGGGGTTTGGACCAAAACGCAGTTCAGATTCCGTAACTTCTCCCAACATTTCCACACAAAAAGGTTCGTTCACCCAAGGTTCATTTGAATTAAGCGGATAAAACAATGGGGAAGGGGACGGACCATTGGTCACCGTTGGAGTAAAGGTCGTTTTTATCGGGGCAATTTCATTTAATGGAAGTTCATTTTGGGGGTAGGTACAATATGCATAGAGTGCCTCAATCGAATCAACTTCCGAAATGGCATAATGTTTTTGGAGAATTACTTGAGATTTAATTCCATACAACGGACCAGCAGATAGTATAGTAATTGACGTATCTCCTTCCATCAGGGTTTGAATATTTCCATAATGCATTAAGGTTTGTGTGGGGAGTAGATTCATACTTTCAATTCGATGGGCATATGAGCCAAACCCGCTCCCACGCCTATACCAACAGGTGGCGCTGTCAATCACTGAAAGTGGTTTTGTCGCCAAATCTTCTGGCATAGCCATTCCTCCTTGAAATGTTTTCTGCGCTACAACGTTGCCATTAAAATCCATTTTCATCACGTCAACTGATTCCATCGCGTGACCTCGATTCGCTAGAATTATGGCCCCATGTTGAGGTATTACCTGAATGAAATCTGGTTGTACGGTATGGTCGTATTTCGAACCTTCAATTAAATTGCCAACGGTATCAATTTTCATTAATATCCCGGAGAAATTTCCTAAATTAAAAATGCTTCCACATACAAAGAGTGATGAGTCCGCCAAGCAAATGTCATTCAACTGAAACCCATTCACATTAGAATCATAGGATGTTGTCCAAAGTACATTACCCGATGCGGTTATTTTACTTAAGGAATTGCTTACACCACTGATTCCTGATGTTAACACGAAAAAAGAAGTGTCATTGATTCGTTCTATATCTCTTACCGTTGCATCCATCCCAGGATCTGATATACTATGCGTTAAGGTCCATAGGGCTTGCCCTTGTTGATTAACAGCCATCGATATCCCTTGCCAAATTTCGCTTGCGCCAACAGCTAAGGAGATTTTACCACCAATTACCGCAAGGGTATCGTTAATCTTGGTAATTTGATTGAATTCAGAAAAACTCGATAATGCTCCTTGGCTTAAAAATGTTGCTTGAAACGCTTGTCCTTGAGGGGTGTGAACCGTTAGAAATCCATTCGCAAAGGCTTGTGTCCCCGCTACTAGATAATTTCCATTAAGCATGCGTACAGCTGATTTTGCTTGTACGTCATACATCATACTGTAGGTGCGATTAACAAAAGATTGAGCGTTGACAGTCCACGGAAGTATTCCGATGAAAATGAGTAAAAATTTCATTTTTATTTCAAATGTAACTAAAAAGACACACCCATCTGCGCAACCTTTATACCTTTGACTTGTTAAAAAGAATATGGCACTAATTGAAGTTTCCCATTTAGCGAAGAATTTTGGTTCCTTTCACGCAGTGAAAGATGTTTCTTTTCATGTAAATGAAGGAGACGTGTTTGGATTTTTAGGTCCAAACGGTGCCGGTAAAAGTACAACCATTCGTTGCTTACTTTCCTTGATACGTCCGACAGACGGGGAGATTAAGTTTTTTGGTAAAGCCCTTAATCAAAATCGATCCGAAGTGCTTACACGGGTTGGGTGTATTATTGAAAAACCTGATTTTTACAAATACCTTTCTGCGCAACGTAACTTAGAAATATTTGCCCGCATTTCTGGTAAGGACATTACTAAAGGTCAAATTCAGGAAATGATTGATTTTGTTGGGTTGAATGGAAGGGAAGGGGATAAGGTTTCTGGGTTTTCACACGGCATGAAACAACGCTTAGGTATTGCTCAAACCTTGCTGCATAATCCAGATGTTATTATTCTTGATGAACCAACTACTGGATTAGATCCTCAAGGAATTATAGAGGTTCGAAATTTAATTCTTCGCTTGCGAGATGAACAAAAGAAAACGGTACTCCTTTCTTCGCATCAATTGTCTGAAATTGAAATCATTGCAAATCGCATGGTCATAATAAACCAGGGTAAAACCATCGTAGAAGGTAATGTGCATGAATTGTTGGAAAAACAAAGCATGAATTTAGAGATTTCGGTAGCGAATCCAGCAGTTTTTGAGGAAACCATTCAACGCGATTTTTCTTCACTTTCAGCACGTTTAGTCTATCAAGGCACCTACCATATTGAAATGGAAGAGGACATTCGCCAGCCACTGATCCAGCGACTTGTTGAGACCGGATGCGGTGTTAAAGCGGTAATTCCTAAGCGAAGTTTAGAAGATTTTTTCATTAAAATGACCGAGAAATGATGCTGTGGAAAAATACGATCAACGAATTACTAAAGATTGCTACTAAAATTAGAAGTTATATCGGAATTGGTGCATTAACGTTATTAATCCTGATTGTACTTTTTGCCATGATAGCCGATGGGAAATCTTACATTGGTTTTGTTACGGCTTCCTTTGAACAAACCTTAAGTTTTAATGGGAAAATTTTAAACGGTAATTTAATTGCGTTCATCATCATGCAGATGTTGATTGTGCATGTTCCCCTATTAATTTCATTAGTGACCGGTGATTTACTCTCTGGGGAAGAAGCCTCAGGTACGATTCGAATGCTAGCGACAAAACCCATTTCAAGAACAGGTATTGTCTTGTCTAAATGGATAGCAGCAACAATTTACACCTTGATTATGACCGTTTGGTTGGGCTTTTTATCTCTTTTTGTTGCGAAATGGATGTTCGGTACTGGCGATTTGATTGTCTTGAATTCTATTGGCTTATTGATTCTTCCAGAAGCTGATTTAGCGTGGCGTTTTGCATTGGCACTTCTTATTGCTTTTCTTGCATTATGGACCGTTGCTACCTTATCCCTTGCGTTTTCTGCCTTTGCGAAGAATAGCGTTGGACCGATAGTTTCCACCATGTCGGTCATCATTTTATTTACCATTATTGGCACCTTGGATGTTTCAGTGTTTGATTCGATCAAACCCTACATGTTTACTACGCACATGGCGGCTTGGCGCAGTGTGTTCGAAGATCCGTATCCTACATCAGCCATTTGGGAATCGGTACTAATTTTAGTGGCGCACATTGCCGTGTTGCTTGGCATCACCCTCGTTCGATTTAATAAAAAAGATATTACCTCATGAAATCAGTTTTACTTTTTGTTTTTATCCTTTCAGGGGCAGTTGGATTCGGGCAAACCGCAGAAGAAATCCTAAAAGGAGTAATTGATAAAATCGACCTCGTTGAAGATTATCAAGCCGACGTTCAAATTAAAGCGGCTATTCCTTTTATTAAGGTACCCATCGCAAAAGCCAAAATCTATTTTAAACAGAAAGATAAGTTTAAAGTGGAATCAAAGGGAATAGCCATCCTCCCTAAACAAGGAATGAGTGATTTAACTGGATTTCTATCCAATGAAAAAAAGTATAGTGCCGTATTGGGAGAGGCAAAAACAATTAATGAGCATAAAACACGCTTGATCTCAATCCTACCAACCGATGAAAACAGTGAGATAATTTTGGCGAAAGTGTACATCTCTACGTCGGAGGATTTAATTTATAGAACCGTCCTAACCACCAAATCAAGTGGCACGGTCTCTATTGATTATGAATATAACCTGAATAAAAAGTATGGCCTACCCAATAAAATGACTTTCACGGTGGACATTAAAAAATTCAAAATGCCTAAGAGTGTAGCTTCAGATATTCGCAATAACGAAAAGCAAAAGAAATATAAAGACAATGAAAAAGGTACGATCGTATTAACCTTTTCAAATTATCTGGTAAATAAAGGGATTTCAGACGACGTCTTTAAAAAAGACTAATAGATATTTACTTCACGCTCCAAGCTAACACCAAATTTTTCTTGTATATCTTCAATGATCCGCTGTGAAAGGTCATAAATTTCTTTTCCTGTCCCTCCACCGTAATTCACTAACACCAAGGCTTGAAGTTCATGAACTCCAACATTGCCAAAGCGTTTACCTTTCCAGCCTGCTTGTTCGATTAACCAACCCGCAGCTAATTTCACATGGTCATCTCCGGATGGGTAGGAGGGAACACGCTCATAGCTTGATTGAATGGATTGAAGAACCTCGTTAGAAACTACAGGGTTTTTGAAGAAACTGCCGGCATTCCCAAGCAATTTAGGGTCAGGTAGTTTTGATTGACGAATACGAATTACTGCATTGCTAACATCTTTGATGCTAGGTGTAGTTATTCCCATTTCATGTAGTTCCGCCTCAATAACTCCGTAAGATGTATTAATGGTTGGATTTAGCGATAAGGTAAAAGCTACCCTACAAATTACATATTGATTTTTCAATTCACGCTTAAAAACACTTTCTCGATAGCCAAAAGCACAATCGGATAGGGTGAATCTTTTTACCTTACCTGTTGCAATTTCTACAGCATCTAGATAGGTGAAGGTATCTTTGATTTCAACACCATATGCACCAATGTTTTGCATGGGTGAGGCGCCAACACAGCCTGGAATTAAACTTAAATTTTCTAGACCACCAAAGCCCTGATCAACGCAAGAGATAACGAAGTCATGCCAATTTTCTCCAGCACCTGCCTCAAGAATTACATGCGTATCAGTTCGTTCAATTTCCTTTAACCCCTTGATGCAATTCCGAACAAACAGTCCTTCAAAGTCTTTAGTAAACAACATGTTGCTTCCGCCCCCTGAAATTAAGGTTGGTGTATTTCGTATGGCAGGAAGAAGGTCAATTAGTTCCTCAATACTTGAAAACGACGAAAATAATGCAGCGCGTACATCAATTCCAAAGGTGTTGAATGGTTTAAGGGATACGTCTTTTTGCATGCTCAAAACTAACAAAAAAGTGAAAGCTAACGGGTGAAAAATCCATAGTCTCCCGGATGAACGGTATAAAACCAATCAAACCAATTTAAATGGTGACTAAAAATAAAGCCTCGACTGGCATGTTTTGGAACAAAGACCCGTCCGCCTTTAGCCGGTTCTAAGTGGTTTAAATTCTTAACAGGACCTTGTGGAGCAATACCATCTTGAAAACAAATAATGTCGGCCTTAGGCTCACCTAAATTACTTCCGTATTGCCACACTTCTTGGAATTTATTCCAGTCGTAGCCCATAAAATCAGGGGTTTCTGGAGCAATTATTAAAATCTTCCCTAAATTATAAATAGAATCTACTTGCGTTAAAAATCCAAGAATGTAGGCATACCCCATGCTGTGGCAAACAATGTCGAGTGTATCGTTGCGGGGATTTGACTTTAAGGAGTCTTTTGCAAATTGTAAAAAGTTCCTTCCGCAGATTTTCCCGTTTTCATAGCGCGTTAGAAATCCTTCTGGATTTTGCTTCGTGTTTAAACCAAACCCTCGTTTACTTCGAAACCAGATAAAACGCGTAAAAACATACGAACAAGCAAAGCGGAATTTACTTCGGTGCGGGGAGGTTTTTAACGGATGATGCCCAGAAATATAAACTGGTGTTGCAGGTAAAAATCGATTGATGATGGTATCGTCGTAATCATACCAATAACTTTGTCGCTTTGAAGTAACCCCATTGTCTCTTGGTATGTTATCTTTTTTAGGACCTAAATACCCATTGGAAAACACTAGGATATGCTGCTGAGAGTAGCCTAGCAATGCCCATAAAATAAAAGCTACGACAAGTTTATTTCCCATATTGGTAGAAAATTCCTCCAGCAAAAGCAGTCCAATAACATCCGCGTTGACCCGCAGACTTCAAGCCTTCGTTTACCCAGGAATTGCAGGTGTTTAACACGCTATATGCACCTTTTGCATCATAATATCGGTCGTAGTCGAAGGTGGTTCCTTTAACCTTGGAATGTAACAATACCGGTTTATTATGTTTGAATTTAACGGTCCGTTTAATATAAGCACAAAGTCGTTTGTATTGATTTTCTGTAATTCTCAACTTAATAATCGGACGATCACTCGGGATTTCGTAATGGTAATACGCATGAATCGCTGCGCCACTTAAGCCAAAGGCTCCACGAAAGGCGGTAGAAAAGGTTAAATCGCTAAAACTCGGTGTGGTTAGAAAAAATCGTTTATCGCCCATGCCAAGCCCAATCCAATGGAAAGTGGTATCGTAAACTTTGTTGTTTTCATATGGAAACAGGGCGTCCCAATGTTGTATTTTGTGATGAACCGGGACAATGATGTCGGTATGTACACCTGATTGCATAAAGTAAATCGTTACTTTTCTTGGGGCTTTGGTAATTTCCTTTTCAACAGGGATTAAGGCAAGGAATACGCAAAGTAAAAAAAAAGAAATAATAACAAGTCCGATAAGTGACGAGCTGTATTTTAATATGGTGATTGCCTTTTTCATGGCTCATCCGTTTTTTTTACGACCTGTCAACCAGGAAATGAGTATTGGACTAACTGAAATCAGAACGATTGCAATCGCCATCAAATCTACATGTTCTCTAATCCATTTAACTTCACCTAATAAATAGCCTGCAATCATCATTGATCCCACCCAAAGCGCACCTCCTAAAAGGTCATAGCTCACAAATGTTCTGTATTTCATTTTGGCAATCCCCGCAGCAAACGGTGCGAACGTTCGGACAAACGGAACAAATCGCGCCAAAATGATTGCTTTAGTTCCATGTTTCTCAAAAAACAAGGAAGTTTTATCAAGGTATTCTTTTTTTACTAAGGGTTTGCCTCGAAAGGAAAATGAGAATACATTCAATCCAATTTTTCTTCCTACCCAATAATTAAGGTTGTCTCCAAGAATTGCTGCAATAAACAATAAAGGAAGGAGAATCATGAGGTCGAGTTGTCCACTTTTACAAAATAACCCTGCAGTAAACAACAAGGAGTCTCCTGGTAAAAATGGAAAAGCAACTAATCCTGTTTCTATAAATATTACAAGAAAAAGAATGATATATATTGCGGTCCCAAATTCTTGTACAAACCAGGTAATATCTAATGCAAAAAGATGCTGTAAAATTTCTATCATGTTAATCGAGTTTGAGCGAAGAGTCAACTTCCTTTTGCCATCCTTGTATGCCCTGTTCAACAATTATTACCTCCACGAAGCCGAGTTCGGTTTCAATTAAATTCCCTGCAGCTTGTGCTCTTTTTCCTGATTGACATAACAATACCAAGGGAGTGCTTCGATCTTTTTCTTGAAGGAACTCGATTAGGGTTGCCATTGGGACATTATTAAATCCACAATTGACATGCTGATATTCATACGGTTCACGAATATCAAGGGCAAGAACAGTTCCTTTCTCGAGGAGTTCTTTACATCGACTAGCATTCCAATATTTCATTCGACAAAAATAGAATTATTGATTGAATGTAGCATGAATGGCTTCAAGCAATTCAATCTTGCACCTTTCAAAAGGTTTGTGCTCTGTATTTATTTTCAACCATGGGTTAATGGGCTCTTCATATGGCTGATGAATTCCCGTGAAATTCCCCTCGTTCTGTTTATGGTTATTTGAATAAAGCTGCTTGACATCACGTTGTTTACAGCCTTCAATTGAGCAGTCCACATGGATTAAAAAGCATCGATTGTTTCCAATGACGTGTTTTATCATTGTTTGAATTTCATGAGTAGGTGAAATAAGGGCAGCCAACACATGGATTCCTTGTTCGTTTAGTATCCTGGCTATATTTGCAGCCCTTCGATTTTGTTCCATTCGGTCTTCCTCGGTGAATCCAAGGTCTCTCGAGATGGTACTTCTCAGTTCATCCCCATCCAAAACAACTACCTTCTTTCCGGCTCGGCTTAATTCTTCAAACAGCGCGTTGGAAAGTGTCGTTTTTCCCGCGCCAGATAATCCCGTAAACCAAAAGGTATGTCCTTCTTCCATCATAATCAAAGGTAGGAACTTTTGTAAATTCTCCGCATGTGTAACACTTTGATTATCTTTGAAAAAAAATTAACTATGTTATTAAAAGATAAAGTTGTTATTATCACCGGAGCCTCAAGAGGCATCGGAAAGTCAATTGCACAAATGTGCGTTAATCACGGTGCAAAAGTGGCGTTTACTTACCTTTCTTCAGATGAAAAAGCACGTGCGCTAGAAGCAGAACTGACTTCGCAAGGTGGTGTGGCGGTTGGGTTTAAGTCCGACGCATCAAATTTTGACCAAGCCCATGAATTAGTTGATAAGGTTGTTGAGCAATTTGGAACGGTAGATGTTCTTGTAAATAATGCCGGAATTACGCGCGATACACTGATGATGCGAATGACAGAAGAGCAATGGGATGAAGTTATCAATACGAATCTTAAATCCGCATTCAACTTAACCAAAGCGGTTATTAAACCGATGCTTAAGGCGCGTTATGGTTCGATTATTAATATGAGTTCCGTAGTTGGAGTAAAAGGAAATGCTGGACAAGCAAATTACGCGGCTTCCAAAGCTGGTTTGATCGGTTTTACAAAATCGATTGCTGCCGAATTAGGGTCAAGAAATATCCGCTGCAATGCCATCGCACCAGGGTTCATTGAAACAGAAATGACTGAAGTACTTGATCCGGTTGTGGTAGAACAATGGAGAAATGCCATTCCCCTAAAAAGAGGTGGAAAACCAGAAGATGTTGCGAACGCTACCGTTTTCTTGGCTTCAGACATGTCTGCATATATTACCGGTCAAACACTCCACGTTTGCGGGGGTATGTTAATGTAATCCAATGTTAATTAGACCAAGAAGAAACCGAAAACATGCCGCCATACGCGATATGGTGCAAGAGAACTTTTTATCCGTAGAACATTTGATTTATCCGATGTTTCTCACGGATGGAACAGGAGTCAAAGAGGAAATATCCTCGTTGCCAAGAAATTACCGATGGTCCTTGGATTTAATGTTAAAGGAAATTGAATCTTCGCTGTCCTTAGGTTTAAACAAATTCGTTTTATTTCCTGCGGTTTCGGATGAGTTGAAAGACAAAACAGCCACGTATAGTTACGCTTCAGAGAATTTCTATTTGCATGCAATCCGTACAATTAAAGAACGATTTCCAGAGGTCATTTTAATGAGTGACGTGGCCATGGACCCTTACTCTTCAGATGGTCACGATGGTTTAGTTCAGGATGGGAAGATTTTGAATGATGAAACTTTGCCGATTTTAGCTAAAATGAGTATTGCTCAAGCGCAAGCAGGGATTGATATTATCGGTCCAAGCGATATGATGGATGGTCGTGTAGGGTATATCCGTGAAGCCTTAGATTTAGAGGGGTATACCGATACAAGCATCATGGCATACTCCGCTAAGTATGCAAGTGCATTTTATGGTCCGTTCAGGGATGCATTAAATTCTGCTCCGAAATCAGGAGATAAAAAAACATACCAAATGAATCCCGCAAATAAACGGGAAGCGTTACTAGAAGCATCCTTGGATATGGAAGAAGGCGCGGATTTTATCATGGTTAAGCCGGCATTATCATATTTGGATGTTATTCATTTACTTAAAGAACATAGCACGGTTCCAATTACTGCGTATAATGTGAGTGGTGAATGCGCCATGGTATATGCAGCGGCAGAAAAAGGATGGATCAATTATGAAGCCATTGTCGCTGAAATTTTAATGAGTATGCGCAGGGCAGGAGCAGATGGAATTCTGACCTATTTCGCGAAAGATTTTGCAACCTTTACCCAAAAATAATGACTCAATTTGTATTGAATAATCAATGGGTTTCTCTGGAAGAATTGGAACGTGTATTGAAAAATTCGACAGAAGTTGTCCTCGGTCCTCAGGCTACCTTAGCCATCGAAACAGGCTTTTCTTTTTTACAAGCTAAGGTTAAGGAAGAGGGCGCAATTTATTATGGAATAAATACTGGGTTTGGCTCGCTCTGTAATACCGTTATTTCAACGGAAGATTTGAATCAACTTCAAGTGAATTTAATCCGTTCTCATGCCTGTGGTGTCGGTGCTGAGGTTCCTACACACCTCGTAAAGCGGATGCTTTTGATTAAAGCAATTGCGCTGTCAAAAGGATTTTCTGGGGTACAACTTGCAACAGTTGAACGCCTTTTGTTCCTGTATAACAACAACCTGATTCCTGTAGTTTATGAACAAGGAAGTCTTGGTGCTTCTGGTGATTTGGCACCCTTGGCCCATCTCTGTTTACCACTCATCGGAGAAGGAGAGGTTCATGTAAACGGTGAGCGCATGCCAGGAAATAAACTACATGCTAATTATGGTCTTGAACCGATAACGCTACAAGCGAAGGAAGGCTTGGCCTTGTTGAATGGAACACAATTTATGAATGCCTATGGGACGTATGCAGTCAGTACGGGACATACCTTACTTAAGGAAGGGCTTAAGATTGCTGCCTTGTCTTTAGAAGCCTATGACGGCAGACAAGAACCTTTTCAGGCGAATGTTAATGAACTCCGGAAGCAACATGGACAGATTGAGGTAGCGACGACAATGCGCGGGTTGTTGAAAAACTCCGCACGCATAAAAAATCATGTGCAAGACCCTTATTCTTTCAGGTGTATTCCTCAGGTTCATGGGGCATCCTTGGATACCTTGAATTTTGTCAAAACGACTTTTGAGAATGAGTTGAATGCCGTGACAGACAATCCTACCTTGTTTCCCGAGGAAGATCAAATTGTTTCGGCAGGTAATTTTCATGGACAACCCTTGGCCTTGGCTATGGATTTTCTAGCCATAGCTCTTGCTGAATTGGGCTCAATTTCGGAACGTAGAATCTACAAGTTGATTTCAGGAACCCGCGATTTACCGCCGTTTTTGGTGAAGCATGCCGGCTTGAATTCTGGGTTCATGATCGTTCAATATGCCGCTGCTTCCATTGTGAGTCAAAACAAACAGTTATGCACTCCGGCTAGTGTGGATACGATTGATTCCAGTAACGGACAAGAAGATCATGTGAGTATGGGGGCAAATGCCGCTACTAAACTATTCCGAGTACTTGATAATGTGATTTCTGTAGCAGCCATGGAGTGGTTAACGGCAGCGCAAGCCTATGGGTTCAGGGAAGGTTGGGAATTAACGAATGAGGTCGATGCCTTGTACAAGCAATTACGTTCTGAAATTTCATTTATGGCAACCGACCGCTACCTGCATGAGGATATCATCTGTGCTCGAACCTTACTTGTTAATCGTCTTAACTAATAATTCTTATCGTTTTACAAACGATTTTTTCAGTTGTTTTCCGTCCGTTTCGATGAGCATCAAATAGGATCCAGCCATGAGTGATTTAAGCGAAATGGTTTGATTGTTACTTGCCGTTCCGTTCTGTTGAACTTTACCAAACATATCATAAATGGTATACCTTGCTGGACCAATTAACTGTTGTATCCGAATTTCATCCGTGCTTGGATTTGGGTAGAGGGTAATTCCTTGTTCAGTATTCAATGAAGTAAGATCAAGTAATTCATTCATTACGATGGTTCCGTTTTGATTCACAATCCAATTGCTCGGATCGATTACAATGGAATTGTTGATTGTACCGATTCCCGAAATTTGGAAGGTGTTTGCGTTTGATGTGATATCAAAGCGAATCGTGGTGTCTGAGTTTCCAGGACGGGTGAACTTCAAATCAATAGGATTGGTAAAGGTAGGGGTGACATTAGTCATTGAGCTTGTGTGTGAAATCTTGACTAGCGCATCTGAACCAACTTGTCTCCATTCAACAGAATAGGTAGGGAATCCCTCACCGAAATACCATTCGTCAAAGAATGGTGTATAGTCAATACCTGAAGCTTGTGCAAAGGCATCTCGCACATCAATTCCGTAGGCTGTGGCGTAGGCTTTACTCGTTAGGAAGTTTTGAAGGGTTTCAAAAAACAAACTGTCATTGTTCATGATATAGCGCATGCTGTGAATAATTGCGGCGCCTTTATCGTAGGTTAATCGCCCACTAAAGATTCTACTTTCATTTAAACTGTCCAGCACCCACACACTTCCGCCAGCTTGTGACATTACGTTGGTATGCACGTCTGCCATGTTTTGAACTTCTTGTCCAGGATATAAATTTTCCAACATCAATTGTTCGCTATAAGAGGCAAAGCCTTCGTTTACCCAGATGTCGCACCATGAAGCGCAGGTCACGTAATCTCCCCACCATTGATGACCAAGTTCGTGCGCGGTAAGTGTAGGATTGAAAAACCCTTGGGTTGTCATAGTTTGATGTTCCATTCCTCCTGAAAAAGGTGCCATACAATGTCCGTATTTTTCATTTTCAAACGGATAGGGGCCATATAACCCATAAAACAGCTCGATAAAATCAGCAGTTTCGTCGATGTCAGCCTGAAAATTTGGTAAGGTTTGCGGGTTATTGTAAATATAGTTTTGGATAAGAATAGGGGCAGGGGCACCAACCGGATTGGCCAATACATTATATTCTACATATTCGGCTACCGCTACAGAAATTAAATAGTAATCAATGGGGTAGCGGTGTTTCCACTCATAGCGGCTGGTTCCGTTTCCTAAATTAACCACTTGCATTAGTTTTCCATTCGAACCTGCTTTACACGCATTGGGAACGGTAATGTTTATGTCGCAAGAATCCGCTTTATCGGTTAAACTTTGTTTGCAAGGCCACCATTCATACGCACAAAATGGTTCTGATAAAGACCAAACTACTTCATTGCCCCATGAAGGCGAGGTTGCATTAGACATGCCGCTTCCGCCCAAGGGATTCGTTTGTGCAGTTGGAGGAGTTCCACTGTAATCTGTTCTCACCGTGAACACCGTGCCCGGAGCAAAGTTAACCCCAATCTTTACTGCTGAATTGGATCTAACAAACGGTACATTCACCCCGTTCAAACTTACAGAAGAAATGTTAAGGGTAGAAAATAATTCATAAAGAATGGTGTCCATGGGAACTAAAGCGGTTGCCTTCATTTCTGCATAACCTGAAAGTGCCGTTGTGGTATTGGTCATGTTTAGGTCGAGCTTGTAGAAGTTGACATCATAGCGTTCGGTTATAGCAATTTGAGTAACACTGAGGCTATTGCTTTTCAGCGAGTGATTATTAAAACGATCGCGTTTACCGCATTGGGTTGAATTTTCTTTTTGGGCGTAACTAACCAAAGCAACGAAAAGTAGGGGTAGAATAAGCAGTCTCATGTGCGCTAAATTTGCACTAAGATATGAAATTGATTAAGATATGGGTGTAATAT
>JACCDP011178914.1_pt1 | contig 16508 bp, 16 predicted proteins | sample 7445841 | NCBI WGS metagenome assembly JACCDP01 (sample SAMN15323441, study PRJNA562643) | freshwater metagenome | isolation source: river surface water | place: USA:Blue River Watershed | collected 2017-08-17 | reverse complement strand
GTAGTAACTCGCCGAACTGATCCCGTGCTTGCGTATCACGTCCCCCACGGGCAACCCAGCATCTGCCTCTTTCAAAATGGCCACAATCTGGCTCTCCGTAAACCGTGCCTTCTTCATGCAAAACCTCCTGTCGTTAAATACTGCCAAACAACAGAAAATTCCGCACTCCCTGTCTTAATTTAGGGGGGGACTACATCACACCCAGGCTAATCGCATACCGGGCCTGCTCCAGATGCGTCTGCACGCTCACCACTTTTTTGCCGCAATCTCCTTCATCACCTCGGTCTCAAGGTCCCGCTCGGGCAAGATCTTCTTTAACCGGTTGCTCTCCTGCTCCAAGGCACGAAGCCTGCGGACATCGTCCGTGCTCATGTCCCCCAACTTCTTACGCCTGGCGTATATCGAAGGCTCACTCACCCTGTAGGGCTGCCACCTCGGCTGCTACCGGCGATTCACCGCCTCTTGCAATATCCGAACAATCTGCTCTTCCGCAAACCTCGCTCGCTTCATCAATGCCCCTCAGATTCGAGGAGCCATTGTCTCTAAATCACATTGGTCCAAAAATCTCAGAATACGAAGTATCGATCTCTCGCCCGTGATGTGTTTGCATACCAAAATAATTAGCTTTGGCTCTGCAGTGTATATTCAATCACTTTCTTGATCGATTCTCGAACCGAATGCTTTTTAGCCCAACCTAGAGAACGAAGGTAATCACCAGAAATGAGATAACGCATATCATGACCAGGACGGTCGATATTAGGGTCTACGAGATCGTAGTTGAGAGCAAGACCCAAAAATTCTGCAATCATCTCCGCAATTTCTAAGTTGTTAAATTCCTCATCACTTGCGATATTGAACTTTCTACACCTGCCGCCACTATGGTTAGGCGGCCAGGGAATGTCTTTCAGCGACAAGATGAAATGCACGGCATCAGCAACGTCGCGCGCATGCAGATAACTACGACTGCCAATTACTCCTGTCGCCGCATCGTAATGAATGACTAATCTTTCATTTTTAAGAAGCTTCTGAATACACATTGGTACAAACTTTTCGGACGCCTGTCTCTCTCCAAAAACATTCATGGTGTGAGTAATATAAATAGGAATCCCATAAGTATTTTCGTAAGCAACGCATAACTCCTCTGCTGCGGCCTTCGATGCGGAGTAGGGATTCGTCGCATTGTAACGATCATGCTCCGCGAATGGCTTATCGGATTTTGAAGCCCCAAATACCTCGTCCGTCGAGAAAAATACGAATCTCTCCAAACTTTCAATTTTTCTTGCATACTCCAGCATGTTCACAGTCCCGACTACATTGTCTTGCACAAACTCCATTGGCGCATTTATAGAGCGAGTTACGTGAGACGCAGCGGCCATATGAATAATGATGTCGACCTGACCAATTTTACTTACAATGCTGCTGTTTAACTCTGCTTTAAGATCATGGAACACAACTCGAACTCTAGATCTTACAGATGCAGGTTTATTTCTGAGAATCTGCTCAATTCTGTTCAAATCTCCAGAAAAATCGAGCCTGTCTAGGCTGACAATATTATAGTTAGTATTGTCCAAAAAATAATTGATAAGGTGATGGCCAATAAAACCGGCTCCACCAGTGACTAACAAGGTTTTCATATGGTGTCTTGAAAGCGTAATTTGAGAGAAAGTCTACAGTCTAAGATACTTAACTAGAGCGAGCTTCGAGCACTATTGAACATCGAAAACTAGGTTTTGGTCGTAGTTTGAACATCTTTTACCTAAAGTAAGAGGTAAATTCTAAGGAAAATTTATGTCCCTCACACCTTACCATCAAACTTTGTATTCTATTGTGAATCATATATTAATACAACACCCCGAATTGAGGCGGCCGATTTCGGAGCTGTGCGGCCCTTCCGACGCGCGTGATTGGAGTCATGACTTAGCGAAATTCTTATCCAGTAAATACGACGAAACTATGTGCTCTTTTGTTAGGCTTCTCCTTCGACAGGACAGCGAAAATGCGAAGAGATTCCTTCAGTATGCGGGGCGAGCGAGGGGTCAACTATGTCAGGACCTATTTGTGCTGGCACAGGTGGGCTTTAAAAGAAATGGATACTTTGTCGAGTTTGGAGCTGCAAGCGGGATCGAGCATTCTAATACATACCTGCTAGAGGTTGATTTCGGATGGAATGGAATTCTCGCGGAGCCGGGTAAGCAATGGCATACGCAACTCAAGGAAGCGCGTCGCTGCGCTATACATACAGATTGTGTATGGTCGCTGTCCGGCGAGACGCTGTCCTTCAATGAGGCGGGAGAGCTATCTACTCTCAGTGACTACATATCTAGCGATCATCATTTTGAAGCACGGAAAGACGCAAAAACTTATGATGTATTAACAGTCTCGCTACTCGATCTACTGCAAATACATGATGCCCCCGCTGAAATCGACTACATGTCAATTGATACTGAGGGAACCGAATACGAAATATTGAACGCGTTTGATTTTAGCCAGTACCGAATTAAAATAATAACCTGCGAACACAACTTTACTCCTTCGCGCGAAAAAATATACGATATGTTGACGCTTGCTGGTTATCAAAGGGTTTTTGAGGATATTTCGTGGTTTGATGATTGGTACATTTTAAAGGCGTAGATTTGAGCTATTGAATATTGGAAATCTTAATTTCATCAGACGTGTTACGGCGAGCGGTAATAGTTCCGTTTATAACGAGGGTGCATTCAGAGGGTCAGTGCAACACCGATAGTTTTTGTTCTAAGATCGAGAGATTGCAATTACGAATGTTTATGGCCCAATGACCGCCAAGAGAGAGTCAAGAATTTGGGGGCGTTGGCAGCAGGAAAGACCTATAAGTTTTATTGCTGCAGACATCGAGGAGCCGCCGGCAACCATTTTTTCTTATTTGCTGTATCACGGTGGAATAGAGCCGCCTACGCGAGGCCGTCGCCCAGACTCGTTTAATCAGCCCCTTTTTAACAGGGATCGGAAGTAGAGTTCATGCGGGCACGGCCACTTAGTGTCTACTTCCGCTCTCTACTAAAAAAAGGGGGATTAACCTTCATCAGTCCGTTCTTAGACGCATCTGCTGGATTTTTCTTGCATGCTTTTCATTGTGTAAAAAGAAAAAATTTGTCTCAGCAGTTGATTCGTCCATGCCAATGAATTCCTTCAAGAAGGCTCCGTCCAACGTAAATGATCGATAATTTAATCTCCTAAAAAAATCAAAGATTTCATTCGGGTTGTAATTAAATTTAGACGACCACTTTCGCAATATTTCGGAAAATACTATTGGAAAGTCTCTCTTAATGGTCTCTAGCCCGCCCTGAAACACCAGTAATTCAGCTCCTTCTACGTCACACTTGATGAAGTCGACATGCGCGCCGGTCTCTGCTGTGTAGTCGTCGAGTGTTCTGACCTTGCATTGGACTTCCTCAATATCTTTCCGCTCAGTCACGTTGGCAGATGATGCATTACCGGACCCCTCAGGATAGTAATAAAAGGTGAACTCACCCAGTGAATTAGAAAAACCAAAATTACAGACCGTCACGTTCCTTACAAAGTTAATAGAAATATTATTTTTTAACTGCGAGAACGTTTTTGGGATGGGCTCAAAACAGAAAATATGCCCCCTGCCCCCCCCACGAGATGCTGCGATATTTATTGAATACCAACCAATATTTGCTCCAATATCGAAAAAATTATGGTCATCTTCGATTAATCTCTCCATCATCGCCAGCTCGCCTCTCTCATGATCAAGAAAGTTTAGCGCTTCAATTGGGCCAATTCGATAGTCCCCCGGCGAACAGGCAAATCGAATGCCGCGATTTCGGGTGGTCATGACGACGCAGCCATCTTCGATTTCGATCTTCTTGATATTAGTATTGGCAAGGTGCTGGGCGTAGTCGAATAGAACATCATGAACCTGCTGATACATTTCGCGTATAAAACTCGGTTTGTCGATACTTTTTTGTTGGTATGCGCTGCGAATTAAATTAATTTTTTGCATATTTGTGACCTGATTAGTTTTTTTAAGGCAACGTTACCCAGAAACGTTGGTTAAGGCTTTTCACTCAGATTTTCACTCCGACTTCAAATCTAGCGGTCTTTTGTACTCCAGATTGAAGTGAAGTTGAAGGCATTGTAGTGCTTGTACGATGTTTCGATGATGACCCTTACATATGACTCGCCTAAAATACAATTCATGGTGGGAAATAGATTTCCATACGTTTTTAAAGCTCGCGTTGGCCCCATTTCTCCCTGGCTTTACCGGTTCGATCCACGCGTTACACCGCCCCATGATACGCAGGCCACTTCAGCTCGGCGATGCCGATAAACCACGGCCCATGGTTCCTTTGCATAATCTTCGGTACCCTTCGCTTTTGAATCAACAGCTCAAGCACCTGGACGAGTCACATACGTCTTATCAATCCTTGAACGTCGACACATAATATCTTTTTGGTTAAGTTTTCCAACATCGTCAAGCACTTTATGATGACGCCACTAGCGTAATCATCGAAGACGAAGTCATATTACCCCGCCTGGTTGGGTGCGGAGGCTAAAAACGGCTGCCGGTTTCGGCAACGGTTGTGCTTCTTCACCTTCGTAGTGGGCACCGTCCTGCCCGTTCCGCACAGATGCTTGCCACTCGACACTTCTCAAACGGCGCTGACATCTTCTCATAGGTATACTTGAGAGAGAGAACACCTGGTTGGTTCGCAGATTAAGATGCTCAAATAGGTCCGCTAGCGTCTTGTCTCCTTTTGAGGCCGCCAAAGCGACCTTGGCCGGAAAAGCGACTGAAAAAGTCCAGCCAGGCCGTCTTATCGAGATGCTCAATCGCGCACTTTGCCTCGATAATTTACCACTCATCATCGATTATCGATCCGCCTCAAAAATTAATCCGGCGCTGTCTAACGGCAGACCATAGCCCTTTATGGCAAAAAAGAGTAAAAACTTGCGACTTCCGTGCGTGGCTGGGCCATACAAGAGGTACTTGGTGCCCTAGAATGTCTTACTTGAATCAATAAATCCGGAAATTGTGGTGATTTTCACGGACCAACCTAAATTACGAAGTAACCGTGAGTCACCAACGCTCTCTTTAATTGGATGTTGTTCGTGGCCAATTGTGTAGTTAATATTCAAAACGTCGAGAAGTCTCACGACAGATATAGATTCATCCTCATTTGATACGTCGTAGATCAAGCCCGGTACGCCTACCCTGATGATATAGTCGATTGCTGACAGCAAGTCACTCACGTGTGTGAAACTCCGAAGAGCATTCCCATCGCCGCGCATCTTTAGAGTTGTGCCGTACCTAAGCGCCTTCAGGATCTCACTCTGAATACGCCCATCTCTAAGATTCATTTTTGGGCCGTAAATATGAAAAGGCCTAACAATAAATCCATTAAAGTAATTCTTAACAAGAAACTCCCCCGCTAATTTTAGTATTCCGTATGAGCGGACTGGCTGATAAGCTTCTGCCGAGCTTATATATATTAAAGGACATCCGCTTCGCTCGGCAACCTCTATGCATTGCTTTGTGCCCAAAAAGTTTGCATTGAACATAGCTTTATCATCCGAGAAACCCGAGGCTGCATGTATTATTAGATCAAATTCACCCTCTATCGTCGCAGACACATCCTGGACCAGAGTTGGCACCAAGGTACTTGCTTTTTGATCAAGGCCCGTTATGTCTAAATTTGGAAAGTACTCAATGAGGTTCTGCGCAATAAATCCATTACAGCCCGTTAGAAGACATTTCATTAGATCCTCTTGCGTATTCAATTGTTTTTTTAATGCCGACGTGGAAATCTATCTTTGGTAGCCAACCCAATCCCAATAGACGCGCGACATTTATAGGCATTCTGTCTATTGGCGAGGGTAGATAACCGTCTCTTTTCGGAGCATTAATCTGAACCTTAAGCTCATATAGATCCGAAATTGCTTGAGCCATCTCTCGCGTACTCAATTCCACGTGCGGATTGCCTATGTTGTAAGCTTCTCCTCGAACTCCTTGGAACAACACTTTAATAGCGCCATCAACAAAATCGTCAATATACAGCAGAGTTCTAGTCGTCAGGCCATCGCCTCTAATAACTATGGTCTCCTTATTCAAGGCGTTCTCGACAAAGTCACTTATTACTCGACCGTCACCAAGCGCCATGCCCGGGCCATAAACATGATAAGGCCTGAGGATTACTGCATCAATGTTAAATTGATGGCCGAACGAGATTACAAGATTCTCACCCATACGTTTAGACTCCTCGTAGCAGCTCCTCAACTCAAGTGGGTTACTTATACCCGGGGTGTGTTCGTCGCAAGCTTCTGTAAGTCGTTCGCCATAAATCGCCGCACTTGAGATATAAAGGAATCTCGAGGGTCGGCTTCGCGCTGCGTACTCAAGCATTCTCAAAGTTCCAAGGGTATTTGGCTTGATCACATCGACGGGGGAATTTTTGTACAACAAGGGCGAGGCGGGTGAAGCTCCATGAATGATAAAGTCAAATTTAATATCAATATCAAGTGGATCGCATACATCTTGTATGACTGCTGTCCACAGTGGATTTTTACCAAATAGCTTTTTCGCTCGTAATTGGTTCCTTGTTAAACCCCAAACACGGTAGCCATCAGCCATAAATCTATAAGCAAGTTGAGAACAGAGAAAACCGGTTGCCCCGGTAATAAGAATATTTTTTGTCATATTGACTCAGCTATTATTTCCTCAGTCGCATAAGAATATCACTTGTGGCTTAGCTACCAAAACGATCGCGGTTCGTCCGCTGATAATCTGAGCGTGTTAATAATTCGGAGTCCAAGTTTGAGTTAAAAAGCGATATGCCTGAGGAAGAAAATGTCTTCAGACGCTAAAACCCGTCAGACCGGGAGATATCGCCCGACTCTAGCCAACGTCTCTTCGGGTAATCTCGGAAGCATGTCATATAACGGGCTCGAAGTTAAAGCACCGTTACCCGCTAAAGCCGTAGCCACCGCGGGCCAGTTTGGCTGATCGGGGTCAACACTCACTATCCACGCTTCCGGGCCACTACGGTTGGTTAGTAAATCTCGTAAAACTCCTTCTTTAGCTTCGTCTACCTTCAGAAGCCTACAAGGAATGTCATATGCTGCAAACAGCTTCTCCCAATTAGGAAAACCAAGTCCGGTATCTGAGTCGCAGCCGAGATAAGCCCCTTTAAGAAACTTTCTTTGTGTTGCACGAATTGAGGCGTATCCTTTGTTTTCCAAAAGGAAAATCTTAATCCGTAGATCAAATCGCCTAACCATCGCTAGTTCCTGAAGATTTTGGCTAAAGCCTCCCTCTCCCTCTGTAAGCACGATTCGCCGCGAGCGGTCTGAAAATGCTGCACCGATTGCGGTCGCTAGTCCATAGCCCATACTTGCATGTGCTGCACTAGTGGTTGCAATCTGCCCCCGCGCGATTTCGTAATTCTGCAGTGAGCCAGTAAAGGTGCCCCCACTGGAACAAAGAGCTAATATATCCGATGCCTGCGTTGCTCGCGAAAGATTTTTCAGGAAGCAGAAGGAATTAATGTATCCAGGAGCGTTCGTATTTGCCGGCTCTAAAGTTGGAACGAGCTTTCTCACCTCCCGCACGTAATCGCCCCAGTGACATTGGTCTACCCACTGGATCTCAGGTAAAAGCGTTGTAAGCACCGCATCTGGAGAGGCGAGTATCTTAGCTCGAGCCGGCGGTCCGATACGATCTAATTCGGTCTTGGATGGGAAAACATGCAGTAATTCTGCTTTTGGTGTGTACTCTAGATAATTGAAACCCGTTTGTTGGAGATCGAGTTGCGCCCCTAAAGCAAGAACCAAGTCCGCCTGGGCCAGCAAGAGGTTTGCAGCCCGTTGCCCACCCCAAGTTCCTGGACGACCAGCAAAAATTGGGGAATTCGATGGGACGCGATCAATAGCACTAGTAGTCGTAGCGACTGGCAGACCCAATCGTTCAAAAACGGGCAGTGCACCCCAGGCGGATTCTCTGCTGACCAGCCCGCCGAGCAACACTATCGGGCGTTGCGACATGTTGAGCCGCCTAACAATGTCGGCGATATCGAAATTACGGGGGGGGATAACCGCGCTTACGGTTGGCTCCTGCTCTGTACAGAGGGCTTCTGGGTCAATCGACGCTCCCTGAACGTCGAGGCAGATCTCTATAACGACAGGCCCAGGGTGCGGCCCTTGGGCGGAGCGCGCCAGAGATTGAAAGCGTGCGCGCGGAATTGGGGCTCGGATACACTCGGTGCGCACAGAAATAGGTGCGCAGATGGCACTACCATCTACTTCCTGAACTCCACGCTGCCGTTCGGGGTGGGTCAATAAGTCAGAGCACTTCACCTGACCGGTAATGACCAGGAGTTCACGGTGTTCAACATAGCAACCGGCCACCGCCGTAATAATATTAGTCAGCCCAGGGCCGGTTGTAACTAATGCAAAGGCACGCTGACCGTCGCGAGCACACTCGTTGAAATGTTCTACGCAAATTCCAGCCGAAACCTCATGAACAACGGGAATACATTGAAAGCGGTTACGGACACCATCCAGCAGGTGCATGATGCCACCGCCTGCCACAAAGAAGCAATGCGTGTAGCCAATTTCGACTAACCATTCGCTTATAAGTTCTGAATATTTCATTGCAGATACTCGGTTCTAGCCAAAAGCAGGTTAACGTCACGAACGGAATCAATCCATAACCTCTCACCGTGCAGCATTACGCAGTTCATATTATCGCGGTTAACAAGCCAGAAAAAGAAGTCGTATTCAAGACTGGGCGACGGTACGGCTGTCTGGGATCGGAACTCCTCAGACAACAGGTAAAGCTGATCTATACGCCCCCATAAATCGCCACCGAAAACGTAAAGTGGATTGGCAGGAACCGGACTAGCGTAGTTCGATATACCCTTGATTTTATTGTTATAGATATCCACAATTAGGCGAGGAAATCTGCTTGTGAGCGCAGCCGCACTAATGTATACAGCGGAGTTATACCTCAGTGCTTCTTCGTTAGGTTCGGAAAATTCGCCGAATGAAAAAATATCAGGATACCCAAACTGAACTACTGCATTTGGATCTGAAGCCGCGCCAAGCGCCCGCGAGAACTTTTCAAATGTATTTACATTCTCGCCGCAAGCCTGGATATTAATAGGCACTGGATAGTTAAAGTCATTTATTTCGAGATTAAATGCACTCTCCTGACCGTCATCGCACAAAATTGTCACGCTCGCTGGCAACTCGGGGCGATGGCGCTTCAGAAACAAAAGAAAATGCACGAGCAAGCTGCGCTCTTTCCAGATTTTTGTCAAGGGCTTTGGTCGTCCCTTTCCATCGTAAGGGGCCCCGCCACAGAAGAGATAGAGGGCCCTATTCATTGTTCACCCATCTTTAGTGCGTCTTGACAGTATGCGTGCAGTGTGATGCCCTGATTCTCTAGCAGTATTCGCTCGGCAGCATCAACGAAGCTAGTTTTGATACCAGCCACAAGAGTAATACCCTTCGAATGAATAGCGTACTTGACAATAATATTTCTGGATACCATCACGGGCAAGAACGCTATAGCATCCCATAGACGTATGCCATGACCAATAAATGCCATATGCGTGCCGCATAGCAACCGGTAGAGACCTACACAGGCGGAGCCATACCGGTACATCCCAGCCGATTCAGCATCTATCAGATCCATCAAGGCGAAACGGCATTTACGTTCCGATACGCTCTGCTTCGGCGGATAGGCGTAGTAGACTGTGCCGCAATCAAAAGATTCAGTGAAGGCTAGCGGTTTAGCGTAGATAATCTCCCCAGCCTCCATAACTATGTACTGGTCATGTTCAGGCAACACGACAACGGCACCGATCACGCTCCCGTTGATTAAGTGTGCTGCCATGTAGCCATAGTTTGGCATTCCGAGAGCATGATTACCTGATCCATCCAGTGGATCTACAACCAGCCACTCGCTCTCACAAAGTTTTCCATACTCAATATCTTCGCCCGCGTCCTCCTCCGATAACAGCTTGCACCCTGGGAGACGCTCGGTGATAAATGTCCCGGAAATATCATGTAGCTTCATATCCAGAGCGGTCACTACATCACGAACCTGACCATCTTTTACTTTCTGTACTGCTCTAATCTGGGGTGAGTCACTCATACTAAATTCACGGGCGACGCGCGCCGCAAGATTAAGTAGCTTCACAAGAGCTCCCTTCGGAGAAAACAGACGGCATCCGAATAATTTTTAGCAACAAAGTTTGTTTCGATGCTTTGCTCGCTCATTCCGAGGTGGTACTTTAAAAAAGCCGAAACACCAAATTCTTCTAATTCACTGAGCTGAACATAGTCTCGATCGCTCTGATCGGAGTAGCAAAGCGCCGCCGCGATACCGGCCATCAGATATATGGGATTAACACCTGAAGAGAGCAAGAGCCGCAAAGCCCCCATGAGTCGTCCAGAAGGATGCAGCTTGCGTAGAGGCTCCCGGGCCACGCGTGACACGGGATCAAAAAGGAAGCGGTTAGAAAACCGTCGAACCTCTTTTATTGCATAGGACTCGATGAAGTGGTGGTCATAAGGCGTCACGATTTTGAGAGCACAAAGTAACTCATCAATCACTCCATCGACAATCCGCTTGATTACTGGATTAGCGAGGGCTTCATGAAGATAGGTGTAACCAGACATATGCCCTAAATAGGCCGCTATGCAATGCGGAGTGTTGTGAATATACAACTTTGCGTCCCATTCTTGGTTCAAACGTTCCACGGGTAGCCAATGAACTTTCGGGAGTAGCTCATTCAGCGTCGAGTCTATCTGCCGCGGACGCTGCAGATAAAGAACACCGTTTTCAGTGTGGATTGCATAGGGGTCCCGAGCAAGATTGTCTGGCGAGGCCGTCGACGATGTGATGACATCAGGCACACCGAAAAAAACAGATTCCAGCCCGTATGCCTGTTTGATCAAGTGCACAGTGAATGGATCATTTTCTAAGCTAAAGATCGGGCAGGTAAGCTTTTTAATACCTGCGGATAGTCTTGTTACATTGCGTGGCCCGACGGATATGAAAACAATATCGTAAAGCGCAGGATCAAGATGCTCGAAGTCTAATGCAATTTTCCGTATACCGACCCATTTTTCCCGCAACTTATGCCCATCGCTCATAAAAGTGTGGAACCCCCGGCGTGCCGAAATCCCTTCCACAAGGTTAGGCGATGCGTCCAAAATATCAAGCTCAAATTTATCAAGGACCCAAGGGAGGAAACCCCTACCAATTGCACCCCCACCAATAATCAAAGCGTTAGCCATGTGATGCCCTGCTTGTGGTTCATTACGCTAGCTCGCACCTTTGGGCTTAGGCCAACAAGCAACCCAGGTGTAACTGGTGTTTGAGCTATTCCGGAAGCCACGATTGTGGGAGATGCGAAATACTGAGAGCAGAAACCCACATTCTCAGTTAGGCTATCCTTCGCTTTAATGTCTGTACAAACGCGCGCAAGATTGAAGAGCTGAATGTGAGGAGACTGCTCATCTAATGAAGAGCCACCGGCATGAGGAGTTATACTACATCCATCAATTCGGGCGATACAGCTGACCAATACAGCGTCCAGCATCCCAAACATCCGGCATGGGTCGGCTTGAAAGCGATCTATTTTTGATGCCATGAGTGCAGCTGCAGTGTAGTGGTTTGGACAATTTTCTCCGGTCACAATTTCACAACCCCATCCACGCCGTTTCTTTTCTTCAACCAAGTCAGAAAAGAGCTTTATATTATCCGGCGCAAACGGCTCCTCCAGCCAGAGCAAACCAAGCGTAGAAAGAGTCGATACCCACTGGACGGCTTCATGAAAATCGAGCGTTTGATTAGCATCGGCACATAAAATCACATCGCCGGGAGTTCGTTCGAGAATAGCTTTTATTTTTTCGACATCTTGCTCAAAATTTTTCCCAATCTTCAACTTAAATTGCCGAATACCGCGCCGTTCATATTGTTCTTGGATTTGGTTAGCGATTAATCCGGCATCGTGGCCTATCCAGGTGGTGTAGTAAACAGGCAAGCCACCATGCCGCAGATTGTTGCAACGCTCATCTATACCAGTTAATCCTTGCTCTAAAATTTTCTTTAATGCCTCCCGGCTGTGGCGTTTCGGGAGGTGGCGCTGCTGCAGTATATTCAGCAAAAAATCGCTGGGTAACCTAGCAAGGTACTCCCATGCAGGTAAACTACAGGCCTTAGCGGCAGCATCAATAAGAGTATTCAGAATCAGCCCTGCCGCCATGAGTGGAAGCCCCGAATTTGGCGAAAGCCAGCGCAGTTGCGATGGATTCGTCATTGATTCGTAGAAACCCCTGTCACTATTTATTAGATCTGCAACAGATATACCTTCAAGCTGCCGAACCATAAAGTCCGCTGCCTCGCAGACCATCTGATTTCCCTCACCTAGTGTGAAAGAAGCCCCAATCGCTTCCAACTCACCGCAGTCTAAAATTGCAAGCGGATTAGAGTACTGTGTATGTGGGTTAATAGCATCGCTTCCGAAAGAGTCTGGTGGAATGTTTATACGAACATCCACAAACTCCCACCTTCGTCTTTCAAAGCGAAGAGAGCTAAAGGCGTTCGTCAACATATCACTCAAAAACGTAACCCCAGAAAGCTTTCGATTTTCAACGCAACATGATCAAGCATGTGTTGATTCAAGGCTGGATGCACGCCGACCCAAAATGTGTTGCTCATCACAACATCTGTATTCGTTAATTCACCACTGACACGGTATTGCTTGCCGATCATCGAAGGTTGGCGAGTTAAATTACCTGCAAAAAGTAGCCTGGTTCCAATTTTGTTTTGATCCAAGTAAACCAATAAATCCACCCGGCTAACTGGCGAGTTTTCTTTCAAAGTGATCGGGAACCCGAACCAAGAGGGGTCTGAGTTTTTAGTGGCTGCCGGAAGAATAAGGAACTCTTCGCAGTTCTCCAGTCGATTCCTCAAGTAAGCGAAGTTTTCTTTGCGCTTCTTAACGAAAGCTTTGGCTTTGGCTAACTGTGCTAAGCCACAGGCAGCCTGCATGTCGGTAATCTTCAAGTTGTAGCCAATGTGCGAGTACGTGTACTTGTGGTCGTAGCCCTCCGGCAGACTGCCCAACTTCCAACAGAAACGCTTGCCACAAGTATTATCATTGCCAGGCGCGCAATAACAGTCCCGCCCCCAATCACGAAAGCTTTCAGCAATTTTTTTCAGTTCAGGGTCGTTGGTAAATACAGCTCCGCCCTCCCCCATGGTAATGTGGTGCGCAGGATAGAAGCTTAGGGTGCCGATATCACCAAAAGTGCCGACCATTTGGCCATTATAGGTCGACCCTAGTGCGTCACAACAATCCTCTATCAAGAAAAGACTGTGTTTCCTGCACAGCGCAGTTATCACATCCAGGTTGTACGGGTTGCCCAAAGTATGAGCAAGCATTATCGCTTTGGTTTTTGGGCTGATTGCGGCCTCGATCTTGCTGACGTCAATGTTGTAGGTGCCCAGCTCAACATCCACAAAAACCGGTACGGCACCGAACTGAATAATCGGGTTAACGGTGGTGGGAAATCCGGCAGCAACACCGATGACTTCATCACCCGGTTTTATTGCACGATCGCCAAGTTTTGGGCTAGTTAGAGTATTAAAGGCCACGAGGTTGGCTGAGGATCCCGAGTTGACAGTAATCAGGTGCTTAACCCCAATGAATTGGGCAAGCTTCTTCTCGAACTCTTCGTTGAAGCGCCCTGTGGTGAGCCAGCCATCTAGTGAGGCTTCCACCATAAGTTTGAGCTCTTCCACCCCAATCTTTTTACCTGAAGGGGGAATTACGTGAACACCAGGTATAAATTGCTGTTCTACAAACGCGATACTTGCGTATTCTTCAACAAACTGCGCTATCTGAGCGCGCAAACTTTCGGTTTTCTCATTCTGAATCATGTGATGTTTACTTTCTGATAACTAGTAATTTGCGCTAACGTAAACTCATTCATATCTTTTCCGGTCGCGTATGCCTCGCTCCAGTCAATCACTAAATCAAGTGCCGAGGCAAGCGGCAATCTTGGCTCCCAACCAAGCCCGGCTCTAGCTTTAGAGATGTCAAGTTTCAAGTAATGCGCTTCATGCGGGCGATCATCAGCGTCTTCGTTCCAAGGCAAGCTATTGCCTCTGCGCTTCGCCAATTCCGTGGCGATCCAACCCACAGATTTTTCGTCTTCCTCACTCGGTCCAAAATTCCAAGCCTCAGCGTATTTAGGCCCTTCCTTTGCTAACTTTTCTGCCAGTATTAGATAGCCCCGCAAGGGCTCCAGAACATGCTGCCAAGGTCGTGTTGCATACTGGTTACGGATTGGGGCTGACACACCTTCTGCGAAAGCAGCAAGAATGTCAGGAACTAAGCGGTCTTGCGCCCAGTCGCCGCCGCCAATCACATTACCAGCGCGTGCCGTTGCTACAGCTACTCCGTGCTTTGCATAATCTTTTGGATTAAAAAAAGACAATCGATATGCCGCACTAATCAGCTCCGCACAACCCTTGCTACTGCTGTAGGGGTCGTATCCACCCATAGGGTCACTTTCGCGATAACCCCAGATCCACTCCCGATTCTCGTAGCACTTATCAGTCGTTACATTCACTACTGCCCTTACACTTGGCGTGGCACGAACGGCCTCGAATAGATTCACTGTGCCCATTACATTAGTGGAGTAAGTCTCAACGGGATCTTGGTAAGACTTACGAACCAAAGGTTGGGCCGCCATATGAATGACAATTTCAGGTTGCGCGCTTTTCATTGATTCGCGAAAGTGCGACAGATTTCGAATATCGCCCTCGATCGAAGTCATTTTCTGTGCTATGCATGCAACTTCAAACAAACTAGGGTGCGTGGGGGGTTTAAGTGCGTAACCAGTTAAATGAGCGCCCAAGCTCTGTAGCCACAAAGAGAGCCAACCACCTTTGAACCCAGTGTGGCCGGTAAGAAATACCCTTCTCCCGTGCCAAAACGTAGAGTTCATTCCCAAACCTTCCACGGTGCTTTACCGTGGCTCCATAAATCTTCTAGGAGAGTCTTATCTCTCAAGGTATCCATAGGCTGCCAAAAGCCTGAATGCGGATATGCTTTAAGCTGACCGCTCTTCGCTAGCCTCTCCAGAGGCTCTCGCTCCCAAATGGTGCTATCTCCCTCAAGCAAATCAAAAACAGCAGGAGATAATACAAAGAATCCACCGTTGATCATCCCCCCTTCGGTGTCAGGCTTTTCCTTGAAAGCCGTTATGCGTTGGTCATCCTGAATTTCAAGTGCGCCGAAACGGGCTGGGGGCGATACAGCAGTTAAAGTAGCCGCTAACCCGTGAGCCCGGTGAAAAGCAATCTGCTGCGAAACATTGATGTCACTTAAACCATCACCATAGGTAAAACAAAAACAGTCCTCGCCCGCTAAATAAGGCGCAACGCGTTTTAGCCTACCACCGGTCATTGTATCGTCACCGGTATCGACTAATGTGATTCGCCACGGTTCCGCATTTCGCTGGTGAACTTCCATCCGGTTATTACTGATGTCAAAAGTAACATCTGACATATGCAGAAAGTAGTTCGCGAAATACTCTTTAATAACATAGCCCTTATAGCCACAGCAAATCACGAAGTCATTCAAACCGTGCGAAGAATAGAGCTTCAGGATATGCCACAAAATCGGACGGCCACCAATTTCAATCATTGGCTTAGGTTTGAGATGAGTCTCCTCGGAAATTCTGGTTCCGAGGCCGCCGGCAAGAATTACAGTTTTCATTCAAATCAGACTTTAAATAAAAAACGTTGTGAGATTTACGCTAAAACACAAAAATAAACGGGAACGTCCAGGTTGTTTCGACAAAGTTCCGTACTTTCTAACTCTGTATTTTGTTTTAGTGATTTTTGGGTATTGTTAACTTAAGCTTGATTTTACCCATATTTTAGTCCTTGTGATCTGAAGCTCAATTTAGTACGAATTTGAGGTGGATTCTGCGGTTAAAAATCTATCAGCAAATTCCTTGGGTGTCATGTCGTGCAGACTTCTGTGGAGTCGCTCTAAATTAAGACACTGGAGGTGCGAAATTTTCTGTTTCTTGGCAGTATTTAAATGACAGGCGGTTTTGCATGAAAAAGGCATGGTTTTACGGAGAGCCAGATCGTGGCGATTCTGAAAGAGGCGGATGCTAGGTTACCGGTGGGTGAGGTAATTCTCGGACACAGCATTAGCTCGACCGGTTACGACAAGTGGAAGGCCAAGTACGACGGGCTGGACGCTTCGGAGCTCAAAGGGATTGGGATCTCGGGGGTAATCCTCCCGCTGGTTAAGGGGGGTCGGAGGTAGAATTTTCTCGTTGTGAGGTGACCTCCTCCCAAAATCCTGGGCATTTGAAAACTAGAGATTTCCGGCGAAACTACCCTCAGAAAGGGGTTCGCCATGAAGCGCTCGAAGTTCACCGAGGAGCAAATCGCTTTTGCACTGCACCAG
>JACCDP010708872.1_pt1 | contig 16509 bp, 8 predicted proteins | sample 7445841 | NCBI WGS metagenome assembly JACCDP01 (sample SAMN15323441, study PRJNA562643) | freshwater metagenome | isolation source: river surface water | place: USA:Blue River Watershed | collected 2017-08-17 | reverse complement strand
TGTCTCCGTCAATACCAGCCTTCTTAGCTGATTCTTGCTCTATGAATAATCTCTGTAAGTCCTTTACGAATTTGTAGTCTTTCTCAAGACCTGTGCTAATAGCCATCTTATTGGCATTAGAGAAGAATGCACTCATAATGTAGCAAATCAATACTACAAGTTCTGTCTTAGTGTATACGCTACCTGTTTGAGGTGAGCTAGAAGTAAGTGCTAATGTTATATTAAAAGCATAATCCTTGTCTATATAAGGCACATTCTTATCGTCTACGCCACTTAAAGTAATGCTGTTACCTGAAGCAAAAGGCCATACATATTGGTTATATGTTACGCCATTTATCTTTAGATATGTGCCATCGGATTTAACGATTGTAAGCTTTCTAGAAGAGAATGTATTTGTAGCCTCTACATTATAGGTAGACGCATCAGTCACTATGAACTGACTGCAGTCTGCTCCCTGGGTAATGCTAATTGATGTAGTAAAAGGCATATTAAAACGTTTACGCAAATATACCTAAAATCTACTATCTCTAATAACCTAGATACATCTGGTCTTCTCCTTCTAATTGGTTACCGTATATAGCTTCTATATACTTAGGTTTTATCTTAGCTATTTGCATAGCTTTAACCAAATCTTCTGGATTAGCACCTCCTTCAATAGCTGCTTTATAGTACGTATTTAATTGCTTAAGAATGCCTATAATCTGCTTGTTGATAACAACAGCTTCCTTTTCTAAGTCTTGCCCTTCTTTAGGGTTAAATACCATAGAATTGTATGTAGCTTCTGTTTTTTGAAGTCTTTCCGCAAAGTTTGCAGATGGAGATATTTGCTGTTTTAAAGTTTGCAATACGCCTTTTCTTTCTGGCCCTGCAAGCATAAACCCAAACGCCTTAGCCAAATCTACCTCTGTTCTTTTTACAGGTGTTAGAGTCATAGCAGCTTCTAAGGCAGAACTACCTTCTTTTTTCATATAAGTAGAACCATACTTTGAAATAGCAGCACCTAAGAATGGAACATATTTAGAAGCATATAGCATAGATTTCATCGCTTTTACATTGTTTGTATCATCAGACTTAAATATAAAGTTTCCTCTTTCGTCTTGACCCTGCAATAAGTTTACGATAATATTAATACCCATATCTGGCTCTAAGAATGGAGCTATAGACTTATAAACAGCTGCACCCATAGCTTTAAAGAATCCTTGCTCATTATCAATATTGCTCCAGAAAGCGTTAGAAATCTCGTGTCTAAATCCAAACGCATCAGATGAACCAATGTTATAGTAAACTAATTTACCGTTTTCAAACTGCCCGTATAAGACATCTTTTCCTTTATCATAGTGAGCCATAAATAATTCAGCCGCTGCTCTTCTTCTTTTTCTCTTTTCTTCGTCATCAGATTTAACTCCAAACGCCCATCCCATAAATCCAGTTCCAGTCATTTTAGCAACAGCTGCAGTATAGTTCACCATACCAGAAATAGCTGTATTCCACATAGCTGTACCTAACAGCCTCATCATACCACTCTTTACAAGAACTGGGTTGCCAGACTTAATCTCTTTGTAAGCAAGCTTATAAGTCTCGTATGATATTCTGATTGTCTCTACAGGGAATGATAAGAAGTTACCTAAACCAACGTATTTACTTGTAAGTTTAACACCCTTTGGTACTCTTGTAAACGTAGGGTATGTATTCTTTACAATCTCGTCTACAACTTCATCTACCTTGTTTTTCTCTGTATCTGAAAGCTCATTGTAAGGCATTTTAAACATTGCCTTAGCATACTTATTAGATTCATTTATGTATCCGATAATCTTGAATACATCATCCTCTATTTGGTAGTATCTTTCAAACGCTTCTTTTACCTTGCCTAGTGGGTTCTTCTTTTGTATGCCTTCTAGCATACTTTCTAAACTATCGTGCTTGCTGAAATAGTTTTTGATTTCACCAGCGTTAATAGTATTATTTAATACGCCAAACTTGTTAAGTCTGTATACAATATCCTGTAATTCCTTACTTGTCTTGTAATTCTTAAGTAATCTAAACGCTTCTTTAGCTTCAAGAATATGTCCATTGCTCCAGAAGAAACCAAGGTTACCAATAACGTTCTTAACGTGAGTACCTGGGTTGTAAACAGTTTTAAGTGCTCTAAGTTTACCTATAATAGCTGTATAAGCGTTTGCACTTTGCGCATCATATAATTCTAACGCTTCTTTAATTTCTGGGAACGTCCAAAGACCAGCTAAAGGCTGTAATGTCTTAGTTTTCTCAGATGCTATTTGTAAACCTGCTTTATCATTATCTTCTCTATTTTCAAACAGAAACTTTCCTAAACCTATTCTTTTCACCTCGTTCATATACTCGTACGATGCAGCTAAACTTGTCAACTTGTATATTGTAGAATAGTAGTTGTATATAGGGTCTTTGTATTCGCCCATTAACGCTCTAATAGGAGCAGCTATATCTTTTCTATCTGCCAATGCTTTTGCATTAATGCTACCTTCTATTTTCTTAGTAAAATATGAAGCATTTTCTTTATCTGTTAAGATGCTAGTAGCTATTTGTCTAGCTGACTTTCTAGCTAAAGCCATAACTTCAGCTTCTGTAGCATTAGGGTATCTACTTCTTATATCTGGAACTTGTTCCGTTGTCAATTGGTCTAACGCTCTGTCAACGATTGCTTGGTCTACATTCTCTAATCTTTTAGCTACGTTGTCAATACTTAATCTTGAACGTAATGCCTTATACTTTTTGTTTTGATTGAACAGCTCATAAGTTCTAGTCATATAAGAACCCATATTAGCCCTAAACATAGCAGCTTCCTCTGGGTCTGTTATAACACCAGCTTGTAGCATACGCTCTGTTAATTGGTCAATATGAGCACGCATCATAGTAATGATGTTAATAATCTTAGTGTTAGGCTTGATGTCAATCTTTTCGCCATTCATAAACTTATTAATAGCATCTATCTGTTGTGCCAATATTGTAGGGTCATTGCTAAGTTCATTTCTTAACTGAGCGTGCAATTGCTGTGCTCTGTATAACTCTGCAGATATATTCCCTGGAAGCTTTTCCTTAAGAAGCACAAATACTTCTTTGCCTAAAACTCCATAAGGATTTACTGTGTTTAAAAAAATCTCTTTAAATGCGCCTACTTGCTTTGTAGGTATTTGAGCCTTAGATGTAATATCTAAACCTTGCGAAACACCTGCGCCATAAGGAGCATATAATGAAGCACCTACAGTATTCTTTTTTTGCTCTTCCTTAAGTTTTGAAAGCTTGTCTTTAATATCCTTGTTTACAATATCAGCTGCGTGTACTCTTTTATTAGGAACACCTACAACTTCTCCCATAACATTCCATTCGTATGTAGAGTGAGAAGATTTTCCGCCAACAGGAGTTTCTTTATTAGGCTTACCTACTAACATAATTTCTCCAAATTCAAATCCGTTTTCCTTGTAGAATCCGTCACGTAAATTATTATAGTCAAGGTCTAAACCTATAAGTTTAGTAAAGTTTGCAAATCCTGTTTGTATGTCTTTTTGTTCGTTTAAGAATATAAGAATATCTTTTCTTTTCGTAGAGTCAAATATGTCGCTAAATGAAGTAGCATCTTCTATAATTCTTTTCATTACACCAAAAGACATCTTTTCTTTTTGTACCTTTTCTTTTCTTGTATGCTTTGAAAGTAATTCTAATGATGCATTTTTGAACATTTCAAAAGGAGTGTCACCTTTTATAGTAACAGTAACTATATTCTTTTTGCCATCTTTTAATTCTATATTTTGACCTTTAATACCAGTTAATGTAGCTTCTATTCTCTTTTGTAATAAAGCACCTACAGATTTATTAAATATCTTAGAACGCTCTGGAGAACCACTGATAAAGAAAATATAATCAGCTTCTTTAGAGTTTCTTTCCAAGTCTGTCTTTTTCATACCAGAAGCCCATAGTACACCATTTTTTCTGTTCTCTGGGTCTAATGCAAAAGAAGGGCCTGCGTCAAGGAAATGTTCGCCATTGATAAAGTTATCAAAGTACATACCTCTACCTAATTGGTCTGCAATCCAGAACCATACCTTCTTATTGTTATCAATAATATCTTTAATAACAGCATCAATATCTATGATATCATTTGGCGTAACAAACGATAAGTCATACGATTCTTTTGGCTGTATAATAGAAGCCTTAGACGTAGGCATATTCTCAATTGTAACAGGAGCTTCTGTAATAGGGCCGTACGCCTCTCCTCTTTGCACGCTATTTACAATACTCTGTAATACCTGTTCGTCCATTAAGTTTTTGATTCTTCCACCTTCAGATAACGTATTAGACATTTGTACCATAAAGTCTATGATACTGTATGGAGATTGATTAACAGCAAACAAAGGTTTACTTATACCAAGCTTCTTACCTATGCTATTAAAAATCTCTTTAATCTTATTTAACAATCTAGTCATACGTTTAGCAAAGCCAGTATTATCTGTAGTCAACTTGCTTAAGTCTGCTCTACCAGATTCTAATAACCCTCCTAACTGAGATATGTATTCCTCAGCTGTAGTACCAAAGTTTATGTACTCTTCTTGCGTAGAGAACTGCTCTAACTCGTTAGCTAAATCTTCAAAGCCTTCACTTCTAAGTGCCTTGTCAATCTGAGACTTAAATGATTCAAACAGCTTAATATCGTTACCGAAAGCCTTAGACAATATTACGTGCCAAGCTTCGTGAGCTGCTGTTTCTGCATTGCTATTCTCAAGGTTAAAATGTATCGCGATAGGATTACCTTGCTTATCAAAGAATACTCTTGCTGCATCATTCTCGCTTACAAACATAGCAGCTGCATCACCTAAAGTTGACGCAACACCGTCTTTCATTTCTTCAGCGTTTCTATGCGTATATACGTTTATGTTAAAAGCATTCTTTAATGTCTTAACAATGCTGTTAATTTTATTTAGCTTTTTCTTCTCTTCGCTGCTGAGATTGCTATCGCGATTATCTGCTTCATTGGTCGCTTGTTCTTGCTCGCTTTCAACTCTCTGATATTCGCTGATATTGCCTGATTTACTTCTTTCTTGCCTTTGGCGGTTTTTAGTGGCATCGTCTTTTTCTTTTAAGTATTGATAAACTACGGCTGTTCTATTGCCGTTTATATATTGTTGTGCAAGTCTACCCATACCATCTACTACCACGTCTCCGTGCATAACAGCTGGCATCATTTCTGGGTTATTGTATTTTGACTGATATTGTTTTGTATCAGTTCCTCTTGTCTCTTCTACTCTTTGTCTAAACTCTGCATCGTTGTCGTATAACTCATCTAGGTCAACTTCTTCTGTTGTATACATATTATCGTCTACAACAAGTGACTTGAACGCTACGCCTGTGTTACCAGACTTGTCTCCTACTTGAGCAATATTAGCAGCAACATCTTGTCCATCAACTTCCTCGCCAATCTCAGGAACCATAACGTCTAACTTCTTCTGAGGGAATCCTGGTTCTGTTTGCGCATCCTTAACAACTCTTTGATTCTGGTCTTGATGGAATGCGTTATCATATGTATATACTATAGAAGATACGATATTTCTATCAGTACCTTCAACAGAATTCATAATGATATTGATAAGCATTTGAGGCTCTACCTTGCCACCATATCTAGCTGCAACAGATTCTACCTTAGCGTCTGCAAGACTTACCTTCTTACCTGGAACAGGAGTCTTTTGCATATATCTTAACCCAGCTTCTTCTGGTTTTACGCCTCTTAATTCGTCAACAGTTCCAAAGTTGTCAATAATTCTGTCTTCGTTTTCAAAAACGATACGCTGACCTTCTTGCTTTAGTATACCTTTAAGCACTTGTCCGTTGTATACATATTCTACTGGCTGTCCTATTAACTGGTCTACACTTGTTACAACTGTAGGTGTTACAGGTATAATAGCTCCTAATGCTCTATATACGCCTAAGATTAATCCATCTTGGTTCTTATATCTTCTTGTAGGTGCTTCAAAGTTTCTGTTTAATACAGTCAACTTAGCGTTAGCAGATGCTAAAGATGCTGGTTGATTTTTATTAGCCTTTATCTCAATACTTACGTCTCTGTTCTTCACGTCAAAACGAAAACTATCATCGTCAAGCATATCGTTTAAATCGTCGTGCGTAACAAGATATGTACTTCCGTCTTTATCTGTAATAATAGCGTAGTTGCCATTCTTAGTTTTTAAGAAGTCATCTGCAACCTTAGTAGCAGCGTCAACTCTATTCTGAGCTATCTTAACAGCTTCTGGATTGCTTTGGTCTACTGTTTCTAAACGCTCTTTAGCTATTTGAACATTGGACATTAATCCAGCATATTCAGTTTGTTGTCTCTTGTTTAATCCTCTGTCTTTAGCTACTTGTATATGCCCAGCAACTTCAATAACCTTACCCTTAACTTGGTCTAATGTCTCTTCAGATATCATACCATTATGTCTTAAAGACTCTAATGCGGCCTGAGTTAAACTAGCACCGTTTCTAGAAACTTCTTTAGCTAAATTGTTTACATAGCTATCCAACATTCTAACTTCAGCCCAATATGGTAATATTGTATCACCTTTCTTTATAGACTCAGATATAGAACCTGGAGTGCCCATTAACATAGACGATGGAGCAACAGATAAGAAAGTCTGTTTAAGTTGCCCAGATGAAAACGCTTTTTGGTAATCTTCAACGCTAGGGTCTCTTCCTTCTAACACAGCGGCATCTACAGGATTCTGTAATGATTCCTCAATAGTTTCAGAGCCAACTTCTATACCAGTGTTTAAAAGATATCTTTCAAGCATAGACATTTTACTTACAGCCCTTTCTCCAATTACCTTTTGACCTACTGTAGTTGTCTTACCAAACTTACCTAACATAGCTTCCATACCTACTATGGCAAACGGAAGTGTTGCTAAATAACCTTTATATGTTTTAGATGCTCTATCTTTTGCTGTCAATGGGTCTACGCCTTGGTCTAACATCATATTGTAGTTAGTGTAAGCAGATTGGGTAGCTTCACCAAACCAAGACATAGTTCCTGATGCTAATTTAGCCAATGTAGTCTCTCCGCCTAAAGCACCTCTAGTACCTAACGCAAGAGCCATATCAGGAGCCATTTGTCCTATCATTTTACCAGAACTTAAGGCAAATTTCGTAGGGTCAAATAAGTCAGAGAATTCTTTAAGATTAGCATCTGGTGTTTCCATATATCTAGCGTAATCTCTCATATTATCAGAGATATACTTAAGTGATGTAAGGTTTGTGTTTGATGCTAATGCAGCAGAAGTAGAACTTAACCAGTTTGCAATACCGCTTGCGAAAGAAGCAGAAAACACGCCTCTGCCGCTTTTGCCGTATTCAGATACTTTATTGTACGCATCTTCTTCTCTTCTTTTCTGCACTTCAACAACAGATTCTTTTAATGCATTATATATCTCCTTCCCTTTTCCTGTAACGTCTTTTTGTATTTTACCTTGGTAAGTGTTTACAGCATCTTCGTATGCCTTCATCATTTTACCTGTGGTATTATTGTACTTAGCTTTTAATAAAGCGTGTTGTTTTGTATAATCTTCAAATGTCTTTTCTGCCTCTTGTTTGTAAGCAGCTTGTATTTGCTCCTGAGACATTCCAGGGAATGCTTGTTGTATAAACGTAGGATTTGAATACTTTTTCTGTAACTCTTCTGCAGTAGTTTTATATGTATTATTTAAGCCTTCTATCTGAGCAGAAGTGCTATTCAATACAGGCTGATATGTACCCTTCAACTTATTTGCAGTAGAATCAGCATAAGACATAATATCATTCTTAGCCTTAGTCTGTAATGCTTTTGCATCAACAGTTAATCCCTTTGCAGCCAATTTAGCATTAGCTACTTTGTTAATTTCTGGCTGTAAAAAGTTATCGTTCTCTAACTTAGATTTTAAGCTATTTACGATAAAGTCTTCGTATGAGCTGTTTTCAGACGCAACTTTAGTGCCTCTAACAATACTTCTTAATTTAGATACGTCAATAAACTTCTGGTCTGTATTCTTAGTGACATTTGTTATTTCGTTAAGTTTTGACTGAGCGTTTTTATATATATCGTTAAAAAACTTACTGTTGTCTATTCTTGTAGTAAACTGATTAAAGTCTGCATCTGCCTTATCTTTTTGAGCTTTAACTCCTGTAAGCATATTCTCTGGTATAGCATCTGCATTAAGCATTGAAGCTGCTCTTGCAGCACCTTTATAATCTTCTCCCGCAGCTGACTGCTTCTTATATAAGTCGTAGTATTGATTCTCTACAGAAGATGCAGAAACCTTAGTAGAAGGCTTGCTTGTAATTACAGGAGCAACTGCTTGAGTTTGCTTAGACAAATCAACCATATCTGAGTATTCAGGGTATTTGGCTAAAATTCTCTTAGCTAAATCACCGTCCTCCATATCAGAGTATTCTGGATATTTTGATTTGATTTTTGCTGAAAACTCAGAAACAGAAAGCTTAACATTATCTGGCATCTCTATATTTTTATTAATATAGCAAATTTAAGACAATTAGCCTTAATAAATCTAAGTATTATCTGATACCTAGAGTGTCTCCATTAGTATTAAGTGAACCGTCAACAGGAACTTCGTTTTCCTTTAAGCTAGTATTAACGCCTAATCTTTCCGCCCATTCTTGGTTACTGAATTTATAAGATTTATTTCCTATATCAACAATCCAAGTTCCTCTACCATTATAGTATACGTTAGATGGCTGTTTTTTGAACCCTTGTATACTTCCTGGGTCAGGTAATTGAACGGCAGAAAACTCTTTAGTATAATTACCAGCCTTATTTGAACTTACGATATTTTGCGTCTTTTTTACAAAAACATTTTGAGGCTTAACTTTAGGTTCTGTTGTCTTGTTCTCCATTGCAATGTTGTGTCTCTTTGATTCTTTTTCTCTTCTAACTTCACCTGCTAATTTAATTGCATTGTCGTTTTGCTCTGAATCTATAGGAGTCTCTGGATTGTAATATTTATAAGCCCATACCATAGCATCACTAATGCTAGTCATTGGTAATACCTTTATCTTATTCTTAGGATTATTAGGGTCTACTTGCTCTTCGCCAAATATGTTAGCCATATTTTGATACCTACTTACAGCCCTAGAGTCTTTAGCATTAAGGGCGTCCATAAACTGTAATTTTTCCTGTCTAGCTTCATCTGATAAAGCAGAATCAATTGCTATATTAGCCTCAGTTGCTTTTACAGCTGCTAATGGAGAATATGATTCATATTTATTAACTCTTGTTTTATACATAGGTACGCCATTTGCATCTAGCATAACTTTTCCTGTATTTACATCTATAACAGGGTCGCCTTTAACAGAATTTTCAAATACATTAGCTTTCCCTCCATTGTAGTATTTTATATCCTCAAGTACCTTTTTGTAGTTAGGAGTTCTACCGCCAAGGTTAATAGAAAATGCAGAAGGTACATTGTCTGGCTTTTGAGTTGCACTCATTGTCTGTAATGCAGCGTAGTTAGTATTTAACTCATCTGGGACAGTAAGTTGATTAAGTCTTCTGTGTTCTATAAGTTTAGCATACTCTGCTTGCTTATTAGCTATAGCTGTAGAGTTAGAATATATGCTATTCATATTTGCTAAAGCTTTGTCTTTCAACGCACTAGCTGTAGCTATTTCTTCTGGTTTAGCACCACCTCTATTAAGTCTAGAATATCTTAAAGCAGCGTCTTTGTACTGCTTAAACGCCATCGTAAATTCAGGAATATGTTCTTCCTTTAATCTTCTAGGGTCGTAATTTTTTTCAAAATCTGCTATATCTTTTTGTACTAATAAATCTTGTTCTTGCTTTATCTTAGCCTCGTTAATAACGCCTTGATTATAAGCATTTACAAATCCAGTTGTATCTACAAAAGATGGTGTGTATTGAGCCATATTGTTATATTAAGTAGTCTTTGGTGTTGTCGCGTTTGCTGTTTTTTGAGCTGCAAAACTTGCGCCTAATCCAGCTAATGCACTTGAAATTGATTGGTCAGATTCTTGTCTTTGAGCACCCCAATAACTAGCAGCCTCATCGCGTTTTCTTTGAGCATTTGCATCTCTTAATCCTGCTACCTGCAATTGAGTGCCTTCGTATGCTGCTTGATTTTGTCTTTGAGCCATTTCGTTAGAAGCGGCTAGTCTTAAAGCAAAATCATTTGAGCTAATACCTAAACCAGGTAAACCAGCTAAAGCAGAACGTCTTCCTCCTAAAGCTCCTAATTGAGCAGCCATAGCACGACCTTGTTCCATTCTAGCTAAACCTAAAGTAGCTCCGCTTAATCCTTGATTTGCTCTAGCTGCCTGTTGTGCTTGTACATCATAAAATCCCTTATCAATATCAGCCTTCTGACTAGCATCAAAGTTTTGCTTCATCATTCTGCTAGCAAGTCTTTTTTTCCCGCTAAATAAGCTGTTTTCGCCTATTAAAAGCTGACCTAAAGATATTGCTGTACCTATACCTTTACCAACTATACTACCAAATCCACCAGCAGCTCCTGCAGCCGCTCCTTGAGCCGCGTTTGCTCCAGCTGCCGCAGTTCCAGCTGCAGCTCCCATATTTGACATTAATGCTAATGGTATTGCCATAATTATCTATTATTTAATGGTTGTAATATTCCTAATTCTACGTAGTACAAATCTACAGGATTTCCTGCAGACAATTGAGCTACTGTAGGTTGCAAATTTAATTCAATCCAGTTACCTTTCAATACATTTCCTCCATAAAGTCCTCCCACACTCAACATATCTCTTTTGAATGCTGCGTGATATTTGTCATCCTTTTTCTTAAAATCAGCCACAGTCAGCTTTGATTGTTGACCCATATTTGTATTAACATCGCCTTGATTAGGGCATATCCAAGTTGTATTGCCTAAAGTAGTAACTACATTGTAGTGTTTCTTTATATTCTGGAAATCATTAAATATAATTCTCAATGAAGGTAACTTTTGCTCTCCGTAAAAGTTAGCATAGCTATCTGTATTGTTATGTGTCCATAATTCACCGTTTTTCCAAGTAATTACAATATTACCTGCCGTACATATCCACTCTGGATAATATTCATAAAAGGAAGTATACGAATTTCTTTTTTCAGAGAATCCAAATGTATAAGGTGCTCTTCCAGAAGCTTCTTGCATACAAGTTACATACTCTTCTTCAAATATATCATAGGTAGATATAATTTTAGCATATGCCCCATTACCAAATGTATCTACAATATTGTTTTGATATTTAGATATCTTATCTGTAAAGAAGAAGTGAGATTTATATAACTCAGTTAATGAAGTAATACCATCATTCCCAATCCTAATTTGAGCTCCTAATACAGGGTCTGTAAAATAATCCGCTTGAGGAGATGAAGCTAAAGAACAGTATTGATTACCTATTCCATACTCACCAAGATAGTATTGTATTTTATTGAATACATTAGAACTTTGAGATATAATGGAACTTCCATCAGCTGTTTGTAATACATTTTGAGACAATGGAACTGCTCCACACGCTCTGCTCTGGAATACACGCATTTGACTTCCTCTAACCTTAAGTCTTTGAATATCACCTTTTTGTCTATCGTACTCGTCTAAATTTCCAGAGTAGAACTTATTACTATTATTGATATTTGTATTTTGCTCATACTTCAAAGAGTATCTAATTGTAGTTGGGTAGTAAGTTTCTTTTGCATACGCATCAACCACAAACCCTCTACCATTACCATCTAACTTAGAACCGTATTTATCTGAAACAGACTTATCAATGATGTAGTCAGCGTCTCTCTTTCTATTGTAAACATCACCTTTTGTAAAATTAAATATAGCAGGTCTAGCAGAAGTTGGCTGAGAACCTGTATTGATAATTTGAGCCTGAGTTTGACCTCCGTGAGCTAGGTTACCATTAGCATCTGTTATGATGCTATAGTTTTCTCCAAACTCATAGTACAATAAATCAGAATCCTTAGATGAATACGAAGGGCTATAAGGCTCTACCATATATCTAGTTGAATCTGATAATGTATCCCAGTTAGACATCAAATCTGAGTTGTATGGCATTTTAAGCCAGTATCCTGCAGGCAAAGAAGGGCCGTTAAACGGGTCTGGATGAACCGTTGATACTCCTACGATTGGCAAATCATATCTACTATCTGTAGCCTGTCCAATTACTGCATATATTTTAATTCTATCTCCCTGAGCAAAAGAATAAGCAGGATAACCTGATTTATTTGCATTGTATTCTTGAATATTTATATATCCATAGTCTCCTAATTTATATACTCCTAATTGACCTGTAGAAGCGTTTGACCTAATCATTTTAAAATCATAAGCTGTAAGGTTTGTTGTTCTTACAAAAGAGAATGATTTAGCCCAACTTGGAGGTACGCTATTAATATTAAACTGAATATTTGGAACACTAATTTGGTCTAATCCTATACGGCTAGATGTTAATTTTGGAGTGTTAATTGTCATTGCATCTGTAGTAATAACTCCGTTTGTAACACCAAATTCATCAAAATACACAATACCAAACTTATATGTAGAAGCGTGTTTATAGCAAGATATATTTACATCTACAGGCGCAGAACCTATAGGATATTGTATTTGATATGTAGCAGTAACTGTTTTAATAAACCCAGATTCAGATTGACCGCTAATAATAAAACCTATATCAGTTGATGTATTTACCGCTGTCAATGCAGAGTCAGCGTCTATATTTGTTCTAAACGCATCTCTAATAGTTGTAAGCGTATTGCCTGCAGCTGTCGTATAATCAAATGAATAATATTCTGTTGTTATATCTCCAGTATTTGTATTTTCTTTTGTAAGTGTTATTAATATTGATGTAACATCACCTGCAGTAGGAGTTCCAGAAAATTTAATCATCCAGTTTCTGCCTGACACCTGAGATTGTATTGTCATCAGGTTTGAAGCAGTAGCAACACTAACAGCACTTGTAATACCTAAAGAACCGCTGTATGTGTTCCCTTCTGTAATACCACCATACACCAATATATTGTTATCTGCAATTTCCTGAGCATTTGCTTTCTTAGGTACATAGTCAAAAAGCTGTGTGCTTTCTTCTATATCCAAGAATGGGTAAACAGCATCGTTATAGAAATTAAATGTATATAGTGAATTATTTGAAATCCCTTTTTTAGCTTTATCTAAAACAGTAACCAACATTCTGTCTGAAAATGTAGGGCTAATACTCTCTCTAACAGATATTTCAATATTTGAACAATCTACATTACCAGTTTGTAATACAACACTAATAACATTGTTTTTGGTAACATCTGATTCTACTGATAAAGTATCTACATTGTAAGGAGCAAATAACTTACTCCAAGGACTCCAACAAGATTTAGTTCCATCTTTATATGCCCATCTATAACTAAACTGGAATAACTTGCTTTTTAAGTTATTTGAATTTACATTAGCATCGTCTCCGTAATTACAAACAGGAGCAAAAGTTGGCATTTTTCTAGCAACAGTCAAATATTCTTTTTTCCAAGCACTGCCATATGTTTTACCAGAAACAGTAGCCTCTTTAATATTTAACTTCATTGGTCTGTTTAATCTATCAGTCCAGTGGAGTATATCCCCATCTTCTTCTGTTCTATACAGTATATTTACCGATGCTACAGGATACTTAGGGTCAAAGCTAAATAAGTCTTCTGCGCTATCTACAAAAGATATTAATAATGGGGTTATTGTATTTGCATTTACATCATATACATATATTCCATTATAACCAGCAGAGTTGTAATTAAAGTAAAAAACCCTCTGTTTAAGTTCGTCGTAGTAAGAGCCTATACACTGATTAGTAGATGCCATTTATTAATTTTTATTAGCTTTTGAAACGCATTGTTACACTATTTGTACATAAACCAGTTGACTGTACTTTTATCTGAAACGCAGCATCTGGGACATCTGTATATCTAACAGCACTACCCTGCGTAAAAGATTGAGCAGTTTTAGGCCATCCAGTACCAGATACAGCATTACCTGATGTATCTAATGGTGTGACTATAAAGCTGCCAGTATCAGAACCCTTTATTGTAAGCGTTACGTCTACAATTTGAGCCATAATTATTTATTTAATTCGTTCAAAGATACGATTTTATAGTCTTTGTTATTAATCACAAGCGCATCCTGAACTTACATATTGAGCTGTTGGGTAGCTAGCGGTAACCTCTTGTCCTACAACTGTAGCACATTGATTACCTCCAATATTTAAAGTAGCATCAATTACTATATTGCCAGAGTAGTATACAGCTCCAGGGATAGACCAATATTGACCATCTAAACATCCTACCACAATAGTATACACTTGAGGGCAACCAGTTTCTCCTGTATTTGTTAAAGCATAAGAACCAGCGTTTGTAGCATATGTTGTTCCTGTAATAACAAATGTAGCACCACTAGCAGTAACTCTTTGTCCTACGCTAAATGTTCCTTTAGGGTAAGCTATAGAGAATCCTGTTCCACCTCCAACACAATCACTTAATACATAAGATTCAGCACAAGTATTTGAAGGAGATTCAATTGGGATATCTCTAACTCCAAGGTAATTTACAGCGCAAGGATTCATCTGTCTTTGAGGCTGATACAAGTCAACTCCAAGACAATAGTTATCTCCATACTGCTGCCAATCAGGAGTAGTAGAAGGCTCTGAATTGGTAGGAGGCTTAGTAGCATAAGTAGTTCCTAATAAATTCCATTGGTCTCCTGTAAAGCAAGGATTAGAGTTTTTATAAATAGTATTGTTTTGAGTTGTTCCTGGAGGGATACAAGTCCAGTATCCGTTGCCATCAGGAATATTATATACTGGATTATAATTACAAGCAGAACCTCCATTAATCCATCTCTTATCAGTATAACTAGGTGAACAAGGATTTCTATCTTCTTGTTCTATTTGGCTTACACAATTATTACATCTACTTGCTCCTGTATTCTGCCAGTTCTCTGTATAGTTACAAGTGCCAGGGGTAGGTGATATTGCTCCATAATATGTATAACCTTCTGACAATGAACCCGCTCTGAAGTTTTGATATGTAGGAGAGTATATATTTTCATCCATTTGAACTTGGAATGTATTACAAGGTGCTACGCAAGTTGTATATCCTTGGTCTCTCCATTGAGGGGTATTGTTAGATATGTATGTAGCTGTACCATTCAAGTCGCACTTAGGTATGTATACTGCGTTACCGTTTAAATCACATTGAGGTATATAAGTAGCAGTTCCAGCTAAATTACATATAGGTATATAAACCGCATTACCTTGTATTATACAGGCATATGTAGGCAAATTTGAATTTGTAATAGGTTTATTTCCTCTTATAGCAGTAAAATGCATATTAGGAGCATTCCCTTTAAAAACTCCGTTTTTAGCGTGTTTATGATGATTGCGACCTATAACATCATTTGGTTCGTCAAGACTCATCAAACCATCAAATGTCTTAGCGTGGCTCATTAACGGTTGTTAGTTTTTAAATTGCTATTGGTTATCTTTTGGTTCCCTTTTATTGTTTGAAATTTCATAACACCACTATTGCCTCTAAATACGCCATTTTTAGCCTCTTTATGATGGCCTCCTGGCAATGTGTCTTTAGGGTCATCTAAATTCATAGTGCCACTTAATGTTTTTCTTTGTAGTGCCATATTATGCTCTTACTACTAATTTTTGAGCAAGTCTAATAACATCGTTAGCCTCTGGTAAAGAGAACGTATTTTCACGAAGATTAGCCAACCTCTTTTGATTATAATATTCTTTTCTGCGTAATTGCTTATCTCCTAAGCTAGCTCGTCTACCTAAAGGCAAATGCTCAATATCCTTCCAAGCTATAAAAGCTAAAACAGCTTCTCTAATTTGAATAGGAATTTTATAGTCAACATCATCTGCTGGAGAAGATAAATATTCTAATACCACATAGTCGTGGCTATATTCATTGTCAAGATATAAAATACCTTGCTCTTCGTCAATATCAAAAGAACCTGCGCCATTTAAAACAGCACCTGCTCCAAATATGTTTACATACCTAGCACCATCAAAATAGTTTACAAAAGCAAGGTCTTGTAATCTATAAGTATTACCTGTAGTATTATCAGTATTGCTGTCAGTTCTATCTGATTGGTTAATCTTATAAGAAGATAAGTTTCTATTTCTTTTTAAGGTAGCAACTTCTCCGTCTGCATTAAATACGCCTACCTTAGAGAAGCCAATATAATCAGAAGGCAAATTAACAGTCTTATTTGCATTAACTACTAACTTAACTGTTTTAGGAGTTGAATATACATCCATCCCCATCTCTTCTACGCCACGAACTCCAACAGTCCATAATCTACGATACTCAGCATTAGTCTGTTTAGACTGGTCTAAGTATTGATAAATTACTTCTGATAAAGGAACCCATTTTGCTGTATCTTTTGCCATATTAATTATGCTTTATCTACACCATCGTTTACATTATCTTCTGGTGTACCT
>JACCDP010403443.1_pt1 | contig 16511 bp, 14 predicted proteins | sample 7445841 | NCBI WGS metagenome assembly JACCDP01 (sample SAMN15323441, study PRJNA562643) | freshwater metagenome | isolation source: river surface water | place: USA:Blue River Watershed | collected 2017-08-17 | reverse complement strand
GCATCAAAGTCTGCTTCTTGGGCGAAAAGAGAATTAAAGTTTCGACGACCTTTGTTTTTACCGACGTTATACTTGCTTCCGGTATAAACTCCAGTGACTTCCTTGTGCCTTAGCTGGCAATAGCCTTTAGCCCGCGGTCCCATATATTTAGATAGCTGACGAACACATCGGGTCCAGTCTCCTGGAGTTCCCCAACGGATCTTAAGAGCACCCTTACCGCGAGTCCAGTAGCGACGAAGTGCTTCGGCGTTTCCTCGATTACGGTCTAGACCACCAGCGGCAAGTAGCGGCTCAACAACAGTTTCCCAGAAAATAGAGAAGTTATATGAAGCAGCAACTAGAGAAGACTTGTCAACTTGACTTAAAACGTCGTTCAAAATTTCTTTTGTTTTAAGCTCTACTACAGGAGGAGGAGTGGAAGATTTAAGGTCCAAAAGAATTTGCTCATTTGCTACCCACTGGCCATCTTTTCTTTCGTAAACAACTGGAGCAGTAGATGTTGCAGTTTTTGGAACAATTGCAACCAAATCCATAACTGCTGCTTTGTCATCTGGAGAAACCAAAGCTAGATACTTAGCTGGAATATCTGAGGTGGCCGGAGTTTGAGTTTTTTCTTGGTTGGCAGCTGCTTTAAGAGGAACAAACTTTTTGCGCTGGTTCATAACCCAGGCGTCCCAGCTTCTCATCATTTCTTGAATGTCTTTAGACGTAAGAGGTGGAAGAGTTCCAGGGATACGAGCTTTTGGCATATTAGATGGAGTTCTTGGCTCTCCCAGAATTCCGGAGACGTCCAGTGGAACATTTGCCTGAGGAACCATCATGGGACCATCAATTGTGTCTTCGCCCTGAGTGTACTTCGGGTCTACCGAAATAACTTTTCCACTATCTAAACGAACTTTTACTCGGTTGGTCTTGTAGTCAATAGATTCCAAAACACCAGAACCACGAGCTGGGTCACCTGCAACTACAACTCTAGAGCCAACTTTTACAAATTTTCCTGTTGCATCTCTAGGCTGACTTTGAGCACGTTCTGATCTTTCTTCTGGCGTGTCCACTCCGTCGCCGGGGGTTTCGCCCGCTGCAGTAATTACTCTATCTATCATTCTGAAATCTTCTTCAGCAAGACCTTCTGCAACTAATGCAGCCTCTTCTGGGTCGATTTCTTCCAACTTAACTGGTTGGAATGGGCGCTCTTGTAGAAATGCAGAAATAATTACAGCAGACTCTGGGTCAATCATGACGTGAGTTTTTTCAACTAAGTCACTAATATCGTCTAGCTCACTGTCATAAGTGTAAACGTCCCCGTCAACGTGGCCCATGTCATCCCAACCTGCGCCATCCCAGAGATAGACTTCACCCTCTGCATCAATTTTATATAGCCTGTCAATACCAGAATTATCTAAACGAACACGAGCCATAAATTCTGGAGCCATGTTAGGGTCAAGCTCAAAAGCCATTTTGAAAGAATCTAAGTCTGGCTTGTAGAAATTATCCTGAGATTCATAAATATGGTCCATATAATCTGGAGTGTTATATCCTCCAGCAGTTCTCCCCTGCTTTTTATTTTCTCTTTCAACAATTGCTGATGCCCAGCGCTTAGCGGCTTCTCCGCCCCAAAGTGCCCAAGCTATTCTGCCATTTGATGGAAAATTTTCTTGACCAGGAGCCCAGCCCTTACCCTTCTTGTCTACCTCGTGACGAGGAAAATATTTTGCGATGTGACGAATTTTACGGATACCAATCTGTCCGCCTTTAGCAAGAGTGCGGGCAGTGTTTAATCCAACAGGTGTTCCACCGCGTTTATGCTCTTTACGCCACTCAAGTGCTTTCTTAGCTTCCCTCTGGACTCCGCCAGGAATGGTATACATACGGTCGTCTGACAATTTATTATTCTCCAGGTATGTCTTCGGCTTCTTCTTCGCTGATGTAGTCGTCTGGGCTGACTACCAATCGGCAAGTTTTTGATATTTCTTCTCTAGATAAATCTTCACCCTTTGCCCACTTTTGCACTGGCTCTACTTCCCAGACGTCATCATCGCCAGTGTCTAGGTCATCGTCTACTCCACTACCAGGAGTATCATCCAGCTGAGAATAATCAAAAGACCAAATCTCATAATCTTCGTTGTAGTACTTTTGAAGTTCGTCGCGAGAGCCCGACCTCCAAGGCTCACCCTTAGGTCTTACTGTAATACCGAAAATAGTGTACATAGACACGTAATCAACCTGCTTGCTATCTACGTTTACATAAAAATAGATAGTGGGCTCGATTGATGCTGAGTACAGCTTTTCTTCGTTCATGGTTGCCTGTTCGTTTCTCTTATAGCAGACGAATCCAACTATAAGCTTATCATACTGTCAATTATTGTGAGTTAAATACTCTTGAAAAGTAGTACTTATTGTACTGAGGGAATAGCCTGCATACCTGAGAAAGCTCGTCTAAATCCAAATCTCGAACGTCAGTTTTTACTTCCTCAGAGCCATCTTCAGTATCAACAATGGTTCTAATTATGTAAAACTCATCGTCAGCAAAAGAATCTAAAATTTCAGTACTTTTAGACTTATCTAAAAATTCCTGATATATTTTCTCCCACTCGTCTTGGTTCTCCTGGGGCCAGTCATCAATGTTTTCATCTAGTCGATTTTTTTGGGCGTAAGAATAGAAAAGTTCTGAATATTCTTCTGAACGAGACATTTATTGCTCCTCCTCTTCTAATTCTTCCTTGGTTATGTCCGGTATCGGGTTACCTATGGACTTTGCCATAATTGCCCAGTACTCCGGGTCGTCCTGAGTATAGCCGCCCAGAGTATTTAGGTCAAATTTATTTTCCATTATTTTTCCTCCGTGGCGTTTTTCTTGGGATTAGAGCTACCAACAGAGTACCCTTCAATTGGGCTCCAATCTCCAATATCTATTCCAAGTAAGTAGTCTACCGCCTGCTGAGCCAGCGTACTTGCTTTTTGAAGAGAAGATAAGTCAATTTCAGAGATAGCTTTTTGCCAGGACTCAACGTAAGCCGTTGTGTTTTCAAAGTCATAATTGACTCTAAACATTTCGCCAAGTATGGCTGCTCCCATTTCAGCAATTAATTCCTCTAATCCTCTAGCTGCCTTATTGGTTGCATAAGCGTTAGTTATTTCAGTTCTGTCTAATCGATTAACGTGACCAGTAGAGTGAACTAGCTCATGCATCAAAGTCTCGAACCACTCTTCAGGACTATTGAATTGAGCTTCAGTTGGTAGGGTTATGGCGTCACTCGCAGGATTCCAGTTGGGACTAGTATCTCCCATTGCGTGGTTGCCATATTGGCCTACATAGGTGTAGTTAATTTTTGGGGTCTCTAGTCCCTTGCTTTCCATGCTCTTCGTGTATCGCTCTAAAACAAAATCCTGAGCTTCTAGTGGAGTAAAATCGGCGGTAGTTATTTTGTCATCGTCCAATGACAAACCTTCGATTTGTTCTACGTTCCAAACTGCTGCAGTTCCAAAATAAACAAAACTTTTCGGGGCTGGTTTTCCATCTTTATCTACGTAAGGATTTCCATTTTTATCTTTGTAAATAGGCTTAGTGTATGGAACCAAAACAAATGCAGGAGATTTAACTCCCTTAGGTACTTGCCCACCGAGGTCCTGAGCCTGCTTGTAGGTAACCCACCTATTATCAGAAAATCCCATCGTTCTTCCGATTATGGCAAGGGTGAATGCGTTTGTTCCTCTGTAAACATGCTTAGTAGCCGGATTTCTAGGGAGGCCACTACCTCCAGTAATAAACTGCTCTCCCTCTTTGAATGGCTTTCTCCAAGGTCTATTTGTAAACCCTCCCTCCAGGGCCTCTTGTAACTTACCAAGAACTTTAGTCATGGCATCTTTGCTATCTTTGCCAGAGTAGTTTTGCTCTTCCTGGTCTTCGTCGGGCAGCTCTTTAAGGTCCATGTCTTCAACAAGTTCCTTAAGGTCCATGTCTACATCTTCTTCTTGCTGCTCCGGAAACGCCGGTGGCCTAATCTCCACTGGCTCTGGCTCTGGAGTTTGTACTTCCTGCTTAGGCTCTGGCTTTTTAGGTTCTGTTTCAGGATTTAAATACTTAACCCCATCAAAATGATTTTGCATCATGATGTATCTGCCAATAGATTCATAGTCTTTGCCCTCTCGCTTCTTTTTGCGCCCGAGGTTGGCAATTTCAAACGGCTCTAAAATTCCATCTTCAGCATTTTTTACTGCACGTTTAAATGACTCGTAAAGTTCTTCATCTACTATCCAACCGTTAGATTGCATTTTTCTCATAAAACGGTCCATAGCAAAAAATTGCAAGCCCTCTTTATTTACAATTTGTACGACTTTTTGTTGATCATCGATTGGAAGTACTCTATATTCTTCGGCAGTACTACCATTACCCCTATAAATATTATTTAATTCTTCCTTATTTTGTAAATATACTCTTATTAATTCGGCATTGCTTCTAACATCAAGTCCAGCACGAGTTTTTTCGTGAGAATTTTTAAATTTAAATCCCATCAACCCCCACATATACGGGCCATTGTCTAGGCCAGCAAGAGTTTCTATCCTATCGTAGCCTTGTTTTTTATAGAATTCTTCTGCAGCTTTTGTAAAGTCCGTCCCAAAACCTTGACCAGTAAATTCATTTTCTAGTTTTAGCAAATCATGCTTAACATAAAGTTTTCCATCCCCGTCTCTGTATAAGTATCTTCTAAATCGTCCAGCGATTTTTTGGTCGGGAGTATAAACTTTTCCGACAATCTCTGAGTGTAAAGACCCATATTGACTAAGTCTGGTAATTGCGTCAGCTGCAAGCATTCCTGCCGTAGATTCCCAGCCAAATTCTGGACCTTCAACTTTTACAGACCAGTCATTTAGCTCTGCATCGTTATTCATCCAGTTTTCATAATCTTTTAAGAAATTTTTGAAGGATTTAAGGGAAAAGTATTCTTCTACATTAAATGGCTTTATTCCAGTAGTTTCATTTAAAAATTTTATAAATTCTGGAGAAGCCTCGTTTTTTGCAATAAGTTTAGAAAAACTTTCAGCAAAATGCTCTTTATAGCTTTTCTTGCCGTATTCTGTAATTAGTTCTCTTTTAGCTTTTCGGTAGGCTAAAGTTTTTGGGTCTTGACTAGTATTTACATTGTTTCCCCAGTCAATTCCCATGGTGTTGTGAATCAGGTGCCCTAGTTCATGAAATATTGTCTCTTCTATTGGATTAGTACCAAAGTCTGGTGTGGCCTTTTTAGCGACTTCATCATTGATTCCTATAATGGTTTGTCTGCTAGATATGTCTCTTGGTGCCATAAAATCAAGTACGGTTGTATAACTATTAAACCCGAGAGTTCTGCTTGTATCTTTTTTCTTTGGATTGAGGCCTCGGTACAGGGCTCCAAACTCTTTGTTGCTAGGTGAAACCCGTAAAACTACTCTTTTATTGTTTATTTGGGGAAGAATATTAGTTTCTAAGAACTTATAGAGTTTATTCAATGCATTAGCATAAGGAACTACGTCTACTGCTGCTTCGTAGTCTGTAAAGTTTTCTCCAGAGCGATTAACATTGTACGGAATATGAATTTTTCCAATTGGAAAAGCTTCACTAGTACTTTGTATAACTACTCCGTTTTCGCGCAAATAATCTTTAGCAACATTTTGAGCAGACTTTGTGCCACTTGTAATCCTTAAATACTCAATGACTGCAGCTAAAGGTTCTAGTGATCTTCCGTTGAGAGAAAAAGTCCTATCCCAGTCGGTTGCTCCCATGGACTGTAGACCTTCTGACGTATCTATATATCCTATTTTGGATAGTGCGTCTGTATATTTACTGGCCAGCGGGCTTTCGGCTAAAGCAGCTACTATGTCCGCTGCTGTTTGTTTCACTGAGGCAGCATTCATAAATGGGTCCCTATTTTCAAATCGGAACCTAAATTTACGGAATTTGTCTCCATGCATTACCATAAAAGAGTCGTACGCATTGAGAATGCTCTTGTTTACTGCTTTCATTTCTTTGAAAACAGATTTAAGCTGCTCCTCTAAAGTGTCTCCCTCATAATTGCTTAAAAACCTAAGTTCTGGAATTTTTGCAATTAACTCTTGCTCTATAAACTCTTTAGCTGCTTGTTTTTGTTGCTGCGCCTCTTCAGCTTTAGCTCTTACGTCAGCAAAAAGCTCTTCAGGTATTTCAAAATCAGGGTCGGAGTCTGGTCCGATTTCCCGGTCGAGGATTTCATCGTCCCCCTCTTCGGGGGTTATGCTTTTTTTAGCTCTAACTCCGTGTTTAGCTTGTAGGCGATTTCACGGGTGGTTCCATCTTCTTTTCGTACAATAAATGCTAGTCCGTCAGCACCATTCTTGCCTTTAACAGGTCTAATAGAAAGAATCTCTCCCTGAGGAACTCCTTGAAGATTTGGAAGAATATCTCCAACTTCAAACTCTTCAACCAACATAGGTCCCGACGGTGTGTCTGATATTGCAGCTGTGTCTTCTCCAGGAATTTTTTCTGGTAGATACTTTCCAGGAACCCCGTAAAGTCCTAATTCTTGCCTTCTAGCAACTAGCTCTGCTCCAACTAGGTTTGGAGTGTATCTAGTTAATGAGGTATTTTGGTCGCTTAATATTCTTAACTTAAGAGCATTAAGTTTTCTAGTAGTTCCATTTTTATCTACAATAATTACATAATCACCAAAGTTGTAAGCAATTCCTTGGTCACCAGGCACGGCGCTAGTGTTTTTAACAAGCTTTGAAACTCTAACTATAGATGTTTCACCCACATTGTTTGTGTACTCAACAACCATGTCTGGTTCAATAGCTCTGGTTCTATCCTTCGAGGCGTATCTAATAGACCTAGTGGTAGCATCTGGGTCTCTGTATATTCCCCTCATTCTTGCGGAGGCGCTTGTTAAAATGCCTTCAAAAGTTTGTCGGTCTTTCAAGCTAATCTCTGGGAATCTCTCTTTACGCCAGTCTCTAAGAGCTTTTCTTGCCTCTTCATGAGCCTTAGTGCCTAGTGGAATACGACCAAATATCGAGTACATTATGTGGTACAAGTCTTCTTTGGCGGCATCATCTCTTGTTTCAGCTGAAGATCCGCTTAATAGATACTCTTCAAATATTTGTCCTAGGTCAGGAATTTCGCTATCTTTAACAGTTCCGTTTTTGTGGTAAACCGTATTTCTTCCCTGAGCAAGTCTAAATACGTTTTCCCTAATAGAAACCATTTTGTGTCTGGTATCGCCAGTAGGTCCAGACTTAAAGGCAACTTTAGTTCTCTGCCTTATAGTTGCATCTGGCCCGGCGTAGTTTTCACTGCCAGGTCTGCGCTTACCAAAGTAAATCTCTTCGTTGCCAAGAAGTTTTGCAAGAATCTGGTCAGCCGTGTTTTTTCCGAACAATGAAGAAGTAGAGTGGTGGTCGTTTTTGTGGAAAAATTCTTCATACTCGCCCGTTTTAGGGTCAGTAAATCTCACAGAGAACGCAATTGCTTTTTTACCGGTATTGTTTGCTCTAAACTCAAAAATTCTTCCGTCTTTGTCAGCTTGACGATGAATAATTAAAGTTCCATCTTTAGTAAACTTAGCTGACGGATAGGCTTCGGCCAACGAGTTCATCATCTCAAATGGGTCCTGAGCCTCGTAAAGCTTTCCGTCCTCGTCTGCGTAAGCGGCTGGTGCACCGTTTTCATCCAGCAGCGGCTCAAGGATTCTATTTCTAGCTCGCTTATTCGCTTCTTCATCTAATGGAGTAAACGTAATGTTTTCAGGAGTCTGATTTTCTGGTGAAACTTCGTCAATAATTCTTCCAGCCGGAGGAAAGTCGATTGGCCCGAATCTTTCTGTAACAGGGGTAATATCCTCTGGAGCAATTTCCGGACTTTCTGCCTCTGGAGCTTCTGGAGTTTCAGGAGCTTCTGGAGCTTCTGCGGCAGGAGCCTCTGGAGCCTCTTCCGGTTTGGCAGCAGGTTTAGGAGCTGCTTTAATTCTATTTTTCTTACCTTTTACAACGTTGACATCTTTATCCCACAAAAGTGGAGGAAAGTTGCCAACTCTTCCATCGGCAGTTTGACCAGTGATAACCACTCGTCCGCCTGGAGCATTTTTTACGTCTACAACAGTGATTTCTTCGCCGCTGCTATTTAGAAATACTTCTCCAGGCTGCAAGCTGGAAGCCGCACGCTTTACAATATTTTCTGGTGTAGAGGAAGACTTTTCTAAAATTTTATCCAAAGTCTCTTCGGTATCCCCGTTATAGGCTACATCAGCAAAAATTTCTGAAATGGGGTCTTCTGGAACTGACTCTTCCGTTTTGTCAAACTCATCTGGATTAACTCCAGAATCACGAATAAGTTTTTTGACTTCATCCGGATTTTCTGCTTCAAAACCTGCTGGAAGATTTGCAATTGGAGAATTTTTACGGCCGTCTTGCTCTGCAGTTTTTTCTTCCTCGGTTAGTTCGCCCCGAGCCAAACGTTGGTCATCTTTGGTTGGCTCTGTTCTAATTGCTTGGAGTTCTTCTTTAGTGGGTAGCTTAGAATCCTCTAAAGATTTAACTGGTTTGCCAAACTTATCTTTTCTTGAAGATTTAATTATGTCAACTAATGCAGCGTCTGGAAGAATTGCTTTAGCTTGAGTCAAGTTCCTCGAGTCAAGTTCATATACTCCAGGCTCTAATTCTGCTTCATTACCTTCGCTAACTAAAACTCTAGCTTTTCCTGGCTTACCGGAAGGCCCAACGTAAGTGCCCCTAGCTGTTCCTACAACTAAATTTCCCCTACCAGTTCTAAATCTAAATAGAACTGTTCCACCCATTTCTATCCACTGGCCCTCGTCATCACGAGGCTGAATGCGCCAGAATCCTTTGTTGGCACCGTCGTTAAAGCCAATCGCGGCTAGAATGGCTTCGAGTTTTTCACGGAGCTCGTTGGACATAGATATCCTTCACAAACGTGGGTAAAGTCTATTTAAGATTTTACCCTAATAATATTTAGTCGACTTTGGGATATTGCTCGACGATAGTTTTTAGATGTTTTAGAGTTTTAACTGATAGCTCTCCACTAGAAATTAGTGCTCTTAGTCTGGTGGTCGAGTGAGTAGCCGCTAAATAGTCTTCCGTTTCTGAAAAAGCAGTTACTATAGCATCCCTGGACTTTTCGTCTAGGTCTGGTGCCCCTGAAATCCATGCTGCTGATGCAGCAAGAGCTGCTTTGGTGTTTGGATGGCCTTCAGGAAGATACTCTGAATAGAGAGAAAATTCCTCTTTGTACTCAGACTCTCCACTTGTTGCATAATCTAAAAAGTTCTGTAGCTCCCACATAACTGCATCGTAAAGCTCTTCATCCGGAAGGTAGTCGTACTTGTCTACAGCTTTTCTGGCTATCTCGTAAGCTGTTTCGGCCGAAACGTGTCGAGACTCTCCAAACTCGGAGTTGGCAGTCTCTACCAAATAGCCAATGGTGGCAGACGATGGAACACAATTTGGTACCCGGTTGCCATTTTTAGTTTTCATTCCAACTTGGACATAGCCATCCCAGCATGGGTCTGCAGCAGCGGTTATAGATGCGCTATTTTTTGTAGAACGAGGATGGCTTGCTGGAAGCAGGTCATTGTCAGTCACATATTTGGCGTTTTTTGGCTTGCCGCTTTTCAACAGTTTTAAAAATGCGTTAACACGAGCCATGGCCCAAGAGTTACGGTTTTGGTCTGGCCGATGGGAGGTGGAAAAAGCTCCGGCCCCACGGCGGTAGACAGCCTTAAGAGTTCGTAAAGAGGTTTTGCGTCCATCCGGGGCTTTTTCGTTATGGTCTTTAGCCTTTTTTGATAGAGCCTCTTCAATTTTTTTAGAAAATTTAACACCCTTGCCCGAGGCAGCAGAACCTTTTTTGTTTTTCTTAGAGCCTTTAATCTGGTCTTTCTTAGGTGCAGGCTTTGAGCCAGCAGTTGCGGTTACAGCGCCATCTGGCAAAATGGCAAAACGACAAAGACCACCCTCTTCTGTTTCGGCAACAATAATTTGACAACCATTGGGTGATTGCCAAAAAACGCAGTTTCCACACTTAACTCCAATAGCAGCATTTTCTGCATTTTCTTCTGCGGAATTATAGCCAGCCCAAACGCCCGTATTGTCGTCATTAAATTTTCCATATTTATCTACAACCTCGAGGATTGCACTTGCGAGGTCGGCTTCTTCTGGAACAAGCATCATTCCGTCTGAAAGAATCGGGTCATAGCTGTCAAAGTCTTCGCCATCATCCAATGACTGCAACTCTTCAATTACAGCTAAGTCTTCTTCGTTAAAATCTAATTCGTACTCGTCTTCAGTAGATTCTTCTTTCTCGAAGTCTAGATTTTCTGCCGGGGCAGCGTGCCCCCCAGCACCCTTTATAACATTTTCTAGATAAGTGGACATTATCTAACCCCTAGATATGCTCTAATTTGCCACTTCCATTTAGCGTACATGTCAATACGAGCAGCCAAAAAGTCCATCAAACCTTGAAGGTCGCAAGTTTCGGCAATTTTAAAGGCTTCTAAATGGCAATCATAAAGTCTGTCAATTACACGCAGTGAAGATTGAAGAAGAAACTGGCTAGAAGTTCCGTCTAGTCTTTCCTCTCTAATTGTAGATAGCTCCAAAAAATCACTAATTAGATATGGAGCAGGAAATCCTACTTTAAGGATATTTTCCGCTAGTCCGTCTATTGAAGAATCAACATCTGTATAGAGAGTTGTAAAAAATTCGTGCATCTCTCCAAAATCAGGCCCAACAACATTCCAGTGGTATCCGTGAAGGATAAATTTTGCTGAAACTGTATCAGCCAGCACTTGAGCCAGCTTTTGTGCTACTTCTGGATTTGGGTGGTGCATTTTAGGCCTCTGGTTCTGCTAGTGGTGGTGTTGCTTCGGCTGGAGTAATTGGTTCCTCTGGGGCTGGAGCTTCTCCTCCAGTTGCTGGAGTTTCTCCTTGTAGTAGTTGGTCAACTTCCGGTGGGATAGGTGCTCCACCCTCTTGCATGTTCTGTTGTCTTAAATCTCCCATTACTTCTGGAGCAACAGAACGAAGAAGGGCCTCGGTTAGCTCTGGGCTAACCATACCCTTCTGCATAACCATGCGAAGTACAAACTCTTTAGGGTCTGGAGCATCAGCGGAAGAGAATCCGTGAGCACGTCTCCAAGCTTCATAAGAAACAGCTAGCTTGTCGAATCCCATGTCTGCATCTGCAGCGCGGTCATTGCGAGTGGCTACCTGGCTTGGGTCATACCAGATGCAAACATTTTTTACTTCCTCGGGAGAGTAGCCGTTTGCAACTAGGTATGGGCGCAAGTACATAACAGTAAGCGCATCAACAATCAGAAGCATTAGAGGCTCGATGTGTGCCTTGTAAAGTGCTTCGTCAATCTGAAGTGCGTTTGAGTACTTAACGTTGGCAAGACCAGTCACAACGTCTTTAGGAACGTCTAGACCCTGCATGATACGCTCAAGGACTCGGTCTGCCCGCTGAGCCAAAGCTGGGTCAAATGAGCGCTCGAACTTAAACTGCTTAATCTTGTCTCCAAGTTCTGCAGGACCACGAATGATTAGCGGAACAACGGCGCTCGCAGAGTCCTCGTCCTTAATCGGAGTGGTCATCGCATCGATAAGTTGGTCTTCGAACTCGTCAGCAGCTTCCTCGGTGTTGTAGTTCTCGTTGTAATTACCATCTTCATCGTATGGATAGTCTGGGTCCGGAGCGGCCGCAACGCTGAGACCGTCCGGAAGGTAAAGAGCTCCTGCGTTGAGGCGAGAGCGAGCAGTTGCACGGAACGTGCGGTTTAAAAGTAGAAGCTCGGCGCAAAGGTCGAGTAGACCACGTAGTGAAGAGTCTGCTTCCTGAGTGTAGCGAGGGTGAGCACGCCAAATTCTTCCAACAAATGCAGACTTAGGTAAAGCAATAACATCTTTATTGCCTTGAGACATCATTGAGCCAACTCCACCAGAGCCTACATCTCTTCTTGGGTTGATGATGTAGTTTCCTCGCTGGTCAATTTGAAGTTCGTCAACAGAACGAACATCCCAACTTTCTGGAAGGCCTGAACCTGCTCGCTCTGGAACCTGAACCAAATAGCACTCGCCAGTAACCTGCAAATTAAGAGCTGCGTCCTTTAAAAGACCTGGCTGTCCTCCGTAAGCGGAGCTCAGACGGTCAAGTGCACGCTGGGCGGCGGCGGCTAGTCGCCGGTCAATTTTTTCTACTTCGTTAATTGGAGCAGGGGCCTCTGAAGGATTTCCGACGGCGGCTGCATAAAGACGAATACGGGATACAACAGACGCAACTAAGTTAAAAGCGTACTTAACTTCACCGATTGCGTCATAGTACTCCCATGCTTCGGTCTGCCAAGCAGTAGATGCAGACTGTCGACGAGCTTTGAATAGTTCTGCTTCGCTCTTGTCGTTTAAATTTACTTGAGCTGCTGCTGCAGTTAGTGGGCGAGGCGTGTTGAATACTTGCGGCTCAGCGTAAACAATTCCGAAAGAATCGATAGATACTCCAGGCGCAACTCTTGTAGCACTCTTCGGTGCAGTTGCTCTTACACCTCTACGAGCCTCGTTTGCTTTAGAGTTTTCTTTCTTAAAAATAGCCAAGGTTGGCTCCTACCTGTTTATCGCTCTATCCAGGCCGAAAGTAGCCCAATTACAGCAGAAATAGCCAATACTAATGATACCACAAACGTTAGTTGAGGTAAGATTGATGCTCCAATCACAAATAATAGTGACACCCAAAAGCCGGTGCACCAGTTACATGTAATTAAATATCCAATTTTTGTTGTTGGTCCTTGCTTAGACCACACCCACTGCCTAAAGTTATCGGCAATAGCGTCTGTAGTAATGATGTGAGTTAGCCTGTAGGCACCCAACGCCAAAATTACAAAATTGATAAGTGTCATTTCCATAGTCAGTCCTTAATCGAGTTTAGAGTCCTGTAAGGATTCCAACCTCTTAATCGGGAGCCGCAACCGCAGCCCGTGTCCTTCTTGAATGCTAGCATCTTTCCGCTCTTGGTTACAACCCAAGAATCTTCTGTAACCTTTTCAGAGGGGATGAACGTTTCATATGCTTCTTGAAAAACGATTTGCGGCCCCTCCGGGCTGTCTTTTGCCACAAAAACCATTTCATCAGTAACAATCACCCTTGTAATCTCTATATAGTTGGCTCCCGGGGTTGGCTCAAAGCTTCGGAGTGTGGTAACATCCTCTACTTTACCGGCGGCGGTGGCGGCTAGGTGACAGGGAAACCGGTCTAGCAATATTCGTGTCACTATCTTACCCTAAAAATTTTGCCTAGAGGCCTATTATTGGGGTTTGTAACTCCTAACTTGCGGTCAGCATAGCTTCTTGCTCTGATTTTGCCGCCAGAGAATCCAGGGGGAGGCTTAATTAGAAGCGCAGTCAGTGCGTGGACAAGTGCGTCTACTCGGTCGGGAGATTTTCCTTCTCCAGGAATCCAAGAATACATCTGAGACTCTAAGTCTTGGTGGTACCCAACGTGGTGAACACGTCCTTGCTCGTATGCTAGCAAAGTTGGCTCTGCACGAAGCTGCTTACCTTGCTTAGAGTGAACTTCTAAGACTTTAATGGTCGGGTCAATAGAAAGAATGGCATTTTTGACCAGTGCTCCACCTTGATTTACTTCGGCAACAACCGGACAGCCCCATTTGCGAGCCATTTCCACAACTTTACGTGCCCAAGTATCTGGAGAGCCATGAATCGTAGCATCCTCAAGTACCCAGGCGTGTCTTTTAAACAAGTCTGGCTCGGCGGTGGCGGCACAAACAACAATTCCACACTCGTCTCTAGGATTTTCGGCAACCGAAGGGTCTACACCAATAATACGAAGAGGAGTAAGTGGAGGATAAACAGCTTCTCTAGCTGCTTCAACCATTTCCTCTTTCCAAAGTGCACCTTCAATGTCATCAAGCATTTCACCATAGAGTTCTTGACGAGCAAGCATGGTTCCCTCATAAACTCCAAGGATTGTATCCAGATAAGCTTGAGAAAGGTTTCCAGCGTTGTCCATGGTAGAGCCCTTGGTAACGACAACTTTTGCTCCCCCGGCTCGGTCGGTTCTAGATTCTTCAATTAATTTGTAGAGAAGCGGAACACGCTTGGGGGTGGTAGTACAAACAATTTGAGGGCTTCTGCCAAGACGAGTACCCACGCGCAAGTTATCAAATGCGGTCATACCAGCGGCGTCGGGGGTCTGACGCCAAGCTGCAATCTCATCGCCCCATGCGTGAGTGAACTGAGGACCACGAAGCGAGTCAGGCTCGTCGGCGGTGAAAAGCGTAGCGGTATTTCCATTCGGCCAAGTTAAGCGACGCTTCGAAGGCTCGTAGTGCGGCTTCTCTGAAGGAGGAGAGACAGCAATGATGCCAGACTCACCTTCAACGATAACGTCACGTACGTCAGCTGCGGTACGGGCTGCAAGAGCAAAGCGACGCTGTCCATCTTTAGTGTACTTGGCTTGTTCTCTTACCCACTCGGATGCAAGTCGGGTTTTACCAAAACCACGGCCGGCTAGAACTAGCCAAACGTTCCAGTCTCCTTCAGGGGCTTTCTGCTCTGGGCGTGCCCAGACGGACCAGTCCCAGACGAGGGATTCTGGGTCCATCCCGGCAAGGATTTCTAGGCGCTCCTCCTCTGGAAGGAGGGCGAGCTGTTCCATAATGCTTTTACCCATAGGGTACTAGTGTACATCAATAGTGGACCTGGCGGGAATTGAACCCGCGTCCGATAAGCAATTCATTGTTCTTCTACGTGCGTAGGCTCTACCAGCCACGGAGTTGCGGTTGCGTATTCGGTCGCCACCGTACTTCAGTGTTCTATTTACTTAACCCGGTGGCGATTAGCTAGAACTACTTCTACCAGCGGGGCACTGCTAAGCAGCTAGTGCGAATGCGGACTGTGTGCCGTTTATTTTTATTTCCCGATTCAAGAGTTACAGGATTCTCTGCACGCTTCACCAACTTCAGACTCACCGTCGAAACCAGTCAGGCCCTTATTTAGTTATTATCGGCCGCGAGCACTTCCGCGTCGCAGCATACTTGGATTTACTGCTTTTTGAGAATTTATCTGAAGCTTAGAACCCTTTTGAGGGATGGGTGGCTTTGCATCAGACTTTCCTTTTGGCAGTTTCTTTTTATCTTTAGCCATAAAAAAAGTATAGCATCAAGTTTTTATAGATTTATCAGGCCGGAGCGTCGCCCTCGAGGCCAGTTAAGCCAGTATCAATAACTAGGGCCGCTTCCTCCGGGGTGGCAGTTCCGTCGATAATTTTTTGGACTATTTGGGTAGCCTGGTTAATATCTTCAACATCAACTACGTAATAAGTGGAGTTAATTAGCTTGATTGCCATTTATATCCTATTTTTAGATTTTTGGTTTAGTAGCTAGCTGGCTAGTACTAGACCACATCGCAATGACGTTAGCCTGCTTGCTTCCAGCTAGCTACCGCTCCCCTCCGTGGATTCGAACCACGAACCGACGAGTTAACAGCTCGTTGCTCTGCCATTGAGCTAGAGAGGATTGATACAGGTATATATTATACTAGAATCATGAGTCAGAGTGAAATAATAAAAATTGTAAAAAATTTTATGTCAACTGAAGACATGAAACTTTGGACCGATTTTTGTGATAAAGCCGTAGAATCTAGACCTGATGAGATGGCAATTTATGCAGACGGACTACGGTATATTTTTCAATTTGGCAAAGATAAGTGCGAAACTCATTACGCCTCCAATACAAATTTAGATGCTATCTCAGATTTAGAAGTTCAAGCAAGAAAAATTTTTTCTAGTGTAATTCAAAAAACTCAGAAGTTGTTTGATGACCAATCTAAAATGTACATTACTGGTTTTTGGATATCTAAGCAGCTACCAGGGGCATATGTCGGAGAGCATGAAGACACGGATGAGGGCATAAACGACCATTTTAAATACAGTGCAGTACTTTATTTAAATACTCTAGAAACAACCGGACAGCTAGTCTTTACTGATTTAAATGTAAAAATAAAACCAGAAGCAGGAGATTTAGTTGTATTTGAGTCAATGGTTGGTGGTAAGCACAAAGTAGATAAAATTAATGAAAATAGATATACTTTAGCTTTTTGGATGACTGAATCTGAAGAATTTGCTATTTAGTAGTTACTTGCTTATTTATTAAATTCAGCAAAATATGCTCCAGTTATTGAAAACTCCTTGTGGTCAGTAATCCCCGAAAAAGCTTCTAATATTCTTCTTGTATTCCAATCTTCCTCGTGGTGAATTTCAAATGGGTTGCCAAACTCTGCTCCCTGGGGGTAGTGAATAATTGGAATAGTTATAATCCCATACTTTGCTGCACTAGATGCTTCATTCCAAAGCTTTACGGCTTCGGCTTCAGACATGTGCTCTAGAACATCACCAAAAATAACTAAATCATATGAGAAATTTTTCCACAGTCTTGCGTCTTCGTTAAAAACATTATTATAAATGCTGCGCAAATTAAATTG
>JACCDP011462857.1_pt1 | contig 16513 bp, 17 predicted proteins | sample 7445841 | NCBI WGS metagenome assembly JACCDP01 (sample SAMN15323441, study PRJNA562643) | freshwater metagenome | isolation source: river surface water | place: USA:Blue River Watershed | collected 2017-08-17 | reverse complement strand
GGCGAGCGCAGCCGGAACAATTAATTATGAAATAGTTACCAGAATCGGCCCACGCGTGCCTAGAATCTACCCTCGTGGGTAACAGTTCTGATCTGCTCTCGATCAAAAATCTCTCTGTTTCATTTGGTGGTTTAAAGGCGCTCTCAAATGTTTTTCTAGATTTACATACAAATGAGGTAGTCGGATTAATTGGGCCAAATGGTGCTGGTAAGACCACATTATTTAATGCCTTAAGTGGAATTGTTCCGGTTGATAGTGGCACATTGGAGATCAATGGCAAGAACCATAAGTGGCCAAAGCCCCATCAATTAATAGATCTAGGTATTTCTCGCACATTACAAGGTGTTGGTTTATTTCCAGAGTTAACAGTTTTAGAGAATGTAATGATTGGTGCTACCAAATCTGCAAAGAGTGGATTAATCAGTAGCGCGTTGGGTTTAAGTGGCCGAGATGAAAAGCGGCTTAAGGAAAAGGCAATGACTGCGCTAGAGCGAGTTTATGCATCAGGCATTGCAGATCGCAGAGCGGATTCACTTCCTTATCCAGTAACTAAGCGGGTAGCGATCGCTCGTGCATTAGTAAGTGAGCCAAAGGTTTTACTTCTCGATGAGCCTGCTGGTGGACTTGGCGCACAAGATATCGAGTGGATGAATGGCTTGATCCATAACCTGGCAACTCAATGTTCAGTGGTTTTAGTAGAACACCATATGGATGTTGTTATGTCAGTTTGTGATCGACTTTATGTACTGAACTTTGGCGAAGTTATTTCAAGTGGTGCAGTTGAAGCTGTTCGTAATGATCCAGCGGTTATCGCTGCTTATCTGGGAGTAAACAATTGAGCGGCTTAGTTGTTGAAAATCTAACTATCGATCACGGTGCAATCCGTGCAATAAATAATGTTTCATTTACTGTGCCACAAGGACAATTAGCGGCGATCATCGGCGCAAATGGTGCAGGTAAAACTACATTGCTTCGTGCACTATCTGGGTTAAATAATGCCAAGAGCGGAAGCGCTTCCTGGAATGGCAAATCAATATTGCAGGAAAAACCAGAGGATTTAGCACGTAGTGGCATCATGCATGTTTCCGATGGTAAATCTGTAATCGCTGAATTAACAGTAAAAGAGAATTTAGCGCTCGCAGGTTTATGGCGAAAAGATAAAAAAGATGTTGCTAAGGCGACAGAAGAAGCCATTGATTTGTTTCCAAGATTAGGTGAGCGTTTACAACAAAGCGCTGGTTCATTATCGGGAGGCGAGCGTCAAATGCTTGCTATTGGCCGCGCCTTAGTTGCTCGTCCAAAATTACTTTTGTTGGATGAACCATCACTTGGTCTTGCACCTCTAATAATTGAGCAAATCTTTCAAACCATTAAAAGCTTAACCGCCATGATGAACTTAACCGTTGTTTTGGTTGAACAAAATGCCATGGGTGCTTTGAAGATTGCTGATGAAGGAATTGTTTTAAATCTTGGATCAGTAGTTGCTGTAGACAATGCGCAAACCTTATTAAATGATCCAGCAGTGCGCGCTGCTTATTTGGGATTTTAAGATGAACCAATTTATTACTGCAGTCCTGACCTCGCTTTCATCTGGTGCGATATACGCATTAATGTCACTTTCATTGGTTTTAGTTTGGCGCTCAACTCGTGTAGTCAACTTTGCTCAAGCTGGCCAAGCTGTGCTTACCACTTACATTGGTTATGCGGTTATTCAAAAAACGGGTTCATATTGGATCGCTTTGGTAGTCGCTGTAATAAGTGGTGCATTAATTGGCGCAATTATTGATCGCTTCTTTATGCGCCCAATCTTTAAGCGAGTTACCTCTGGTCCAATTGTGATGATTGCACCAGTTGTGGCCACCTTAGGATTACTTGGAATTATTCAAGCAATTATCGGCTTTATCTGGGGCTTAACCAATCAATCGATTGAGACACCAGTTTCAAATGCAGGCTTGAATATAAATGGCACCGTGGTTGCCTTTAGCTTGTATAACTTACTTGTTTTAGTAATTGTTACTTTAGTAATGATTTTACTTACCTTGTTGTTTCAAAAGACCAATATTGGTTTAGCGTTAAGAGCATCTGCATATTCACCAGAGATTTCAAAATTATCTGGAATTAAAGTCGATGCAGTTCGCACCTTGGGTTGGGCAATCTCAGGAGCAGCAAGTGGATTAGCTGGAATGCTTTACATTCCAAACACTTATCTATATCCAAATGCGATGGATGTCTTATTAGTCTTTGGATTTATTGCAGCGGTGATTGGTGGCTTAGACAGTATGGCTGGTGCAGTTGCTGGCGCCATGGTTCTAGGCTTTGCGATTAATTTTTCTACAACTTACATCAGCACTACCTTGGTATTCCCAACCGCATTTGTAGTTTTAATTCTTGTCCTATTGGTTAAACCATCTGGTTTATTTGCAGCCAAGAAAGGGCGTAGTGCTTAAATGTCTAAATTGAGTGCCACTCAGAAAAGATTTGGTTTATTTGTAGTCGGCGGCTGGATATTGTTGCTATTGAGCAATCAAGTAGATGAGCTAAAACTTTATCAAGGAGCATTTGTTGCTACCTATGCGCTTGCTATCGCTTCAATTATTTTATTAACGGGTTATAGCGGTCAGTTGTCATTAGGTCATAGCGCATTAATGGCGGTTGGCGCATATGCCGCCGCTCTAACTACAAATAATTTGAAATGGCATCCTGCGGTGGCACTCGTAATAGCAGCTTTGGTTGCGGGAGTATTTGGATTACTTCTTGGATCAGCTGTTGCCAGATTAAGCGGACCATATCTTGCCGGAACCACATTAGCTTTAGCAGTTTCACTCCCATCACTTGCAAATCAATTCCCAATTTTGGGTGGTGAGCAAGGCTTAATATTTGATGTTGGTGCAGCTCCAGCCCGATTTGGTGAAGAGTTTTCGCAGTACAAATGGTTTTTCTGGATCGCTGCATTGGCCGCTTTGATTATGGTTTGGTTTGTTGTGAACATTGTTAGCTCAAGATATGGCAGAACATTTAGAGCAATGCGTGATAATCCCACCGCTGCAGAACTTGCTGGCGTAAATGTTGGCATTCATAAATTACTTGCCTTCACCATCAGTGCTGGAGCCGCAGGATTATCTGGGGGATTGCTGGTAATGCTAATTACCGGTGTTTCACCGAGCGCATTCCCGCTCAGCCTCTCATTTTCTCTGCTGACAGGCGCAGTGGTTACTGGCGTGTACAACCTAAAAGGTGTGATCCTTGGGGCATTGGTTCTGGTGGCTATACCGGAAATCGCCGATTCGTTAGTATCTCGCATCGGAGGTTCAGAAGGTTTAGCAACAACCTTGCCTGGCTTTTTAGTTAGCGCACTGCTGATCTTGGCAGTGCTCTTTACACCAAATGGCCCAGGAGAGTTACTAAAGAAAAGGCATCACAAGTAAAAGCAAAGTTGGAAATGTAAGAAAACCCTAGGGAAGGAAATAAATGATCAGAAATACACGTACGAAGCGAGTAAGCCTTGCTTCAGCGTTAATTGCGGCGGGTGCTATGGTGCTTAGCACTGTTCCAGCACAAGCTGCAGAAACAACTGGCGTAACAGCTACAACAATCAAACTTGGAATCTCATCTCCAAAGACAGGTTCTGCAGGACTTGTTTACGGAAAGCTTCCAGGAGCGATGAAGGCGTACTTCGATTACATCAATGCAAATGGTGGAGTAAATGGTCGCAAGATCACTCTAGTTGCACGTGATGATAAGTACCTACCTACTCTTGCTGCAACCCAAACAACAAATTTAATTTTGAATGACAAGGTATTTGCATTAGTTGGTGCACTTGGAACTGCAACTCACTCCAAGGCATACACAGCTGCCGCACTTGCTAAGAACAATGTTCCTGATCTATTTGTTAATACCGGATTTAGCGGTTTTGCTAATAAGTCAAAGTACCCAACAACATTCACCGTACTTCCAAGCTATGCGATGGAAGCAAAGATTATGGCGAAGTTCATTAAGGACAACCCAACTCTTGCTCCTCAAGCATCCTTCTTAATTGCACAGGATGATGAGTTTGGTATCGATGGTGTGGGTGGCTTTGCGGCTGCCGGACATAAGTTCACAGCATCACCAACTCTTTACCCACAAGGTGGATTAACTGCAGCATTAGCTGAAGGTGCATTAACCAAGCTAAGCGCTGTGCCTGGTAAGCCAATCTTGGTTCTATTTGGAACGACAGATTCAACCGCAACAATTCTTAAAGCGGCTGAGAAGTTGTCATTAACAACCAAGTTCACATTTATCGCTGGATCTGTTGGTGGAGATGCCAATACATTGTTAGCACTAGGAGTTAAGTCAACTACTGTTGATGGCATCATCGCAGCAAGCTTTTTCCCAGATGCAAAGGATGTAACTGATCAATATGTTGCTGAATTTACAAAGATCAATGCTAAGTACAACAAGGGTGTTACATTTGATAACATCGTGTTACAAGGCATGAACTCCGCAATGCTTACAGTTCAAGCACTTCGCGCTGCTGGTAAAAACCTAACTCGCACTGGACTAATGAAAGCAATCGAAGCAAAGGGAGCAACCTTTGCCAGCGCTGGCTTAGTTCCACTTAATTACTCAGCCACCAGCCGTGTTGGTTACAACGGTTACTGGTTTGGTCAATTAAATGCCAAGGGTGAGTTAAAGCCATTTGGTGGAAAAGTTTCGCTTTACACAACTGATTCAACATCAGGTGCTGTAACTGCTTCAACTTATGTTCGTAAAACAATTCCAAAGAACGGGATACCAAATAACTAATGAAAAATACATTCATTAAGAAGGGCCTAGTAGGCCTTGTTTCAACCGCGTTAGTTGCTGCATTTGCAGTGACTGCACCATCAGCAGCACAAGCTGCTGATCTAACTTGTACCAAGGCATCAACTAAGGTTGAAACTTGCAAGGGAACAGATGCAAATGGCGCTAAGTTTGAAATTAGAATGCCAGCGAACTTCAACGGCACTCTATATGTCTACGCACATGGAATCCGTACTAACGTAAACCTTCCTGCAATCCCTGTGGTTGCACCAACCGGTTCACTTATCAATTACGAACCTGAGGTTGCACCAACAGAGGTTGTAGCTGCTGCTTTGCTTAAGCAAGGTTATGCACTTGCCGGCTCAGGAGTTCATTCACAAGGTTGGAGCCTAGAAGAGGGTACCGATGCATTTTTGCAGGTACTTCAAGCTGCTAAAGATAAGTATGCAAAGGTAAGCAGAGTGGTTGCATGGGGTAACTCACTCGGCGGCTTAACTGCACAAGCATTTGCTGAGCAATACTCAGGAGCTGTTGATGCTGTTGTTCCAATGTGTCTTGCTGATTCAGCACAAGCTGAAATCACAATGGCTGGCGATTTCCTATGGGGAATGAAGACATTCTTTAACCCTGCGATTAAGGGATTTGGTTACTCTGCCGGACAAGCAGGATATGTTGAGATGCTTACCGACCTTGGAACAGTTTTAACAACTCTGCAAGCATTACAACTTGCAATTGCTGCTAATCCAGTTGCACCAGCTTGGCCAGCAACCTCAACTGTGCCAGATGCTATGAAGGTGATTCCTGTCCGTAGCGCAATTTTGTTACTTGGTTTAGTTGCCGGAATTTCAACTCAATCAAAGACATATGACGCCTCATCAGGTCCAGCAGGTCCGCTAGAGACAACATTTGGTGTGGCAATCAGCCCAGCACTTGCTGTTCTTGAAAATGGTGCAGAGGCTGCAGCACTTGCAGTACTTGCTAACTATGACATGGAGCGTCGTGCAGGTGGCGTTGTTTATGATAACACCAAGACAAACTTCGCAACTCGTCTCGGTGATGATGCACAGGTTTATGCAGCTGCGCTTTCAGGCGGATCTGCAACAACATCAATGATTGGCTACTTGCAATACTTAGCACCAAAGCAAGCATCTAATGCTGCAGCAGTTGCGAAGTTAAATAGCATGTATCAATTACAAGGAAAGATTGAAGTGCCAACAATTACATTGGCTGCTGCTGCTGATCACATCACACCAGGTGGTGCAGTAACTCACCTTGTTAATCAATACAACGCTGCAATTTCAGCTGGATCAGCAACATCGGGTAAGTTGCTAAATATCTGGAACAAGCCAGCTGATACTTACTCAACATTTGGTGCCGCAGGTGGAATTACTCCAGCTAAGTGGCCAAATGGTGTTGGACATTGTCAGTACTCTGCTAATCAGGTATTGGCTGTGGCCAAGATGGCAGCAACTGCCGCAAAAACAGGCAAGCTTCCTTCAGTTGCAAGCGCAAAGGCTGCAATCAAGAATGATGCAAACCTATTTATCGATGAGAACTATCTGCCACCAGTGCTGAAGTTCCGTCAATAATCAATTACTAAGTTAAAAGGGCCTCGAGAAATCGGGGCCCTTTTTCTTATCTATAAACTACTCACCTGATGAAAATCACTGCTGATTCAGTATCTGCGATGCACCAATTAGGTGGACAAATTGGTGCACAATTAAAAAGTGGTGATGTAATTGTTTTGACTGGTGAATTAGGTGCTGGAAAAACAGTTTTAACCCAAGGAATTGGCTCAGCACTTGGTGTTGAAAATATAACCTCACCAACCTTTGTTATAAGCCGAATTCATAAAGGCAAACCAAACTTTATTCACATCGATGCTTACCGGTTATTAGATAGCGGAGTTAATTCTTTTGCCGATCTTGATTTTGAAAGCTACCTGCCAAATAGTGTTTTTATAATTGAGTGGGGCAAGGATTTTGTATCACAACTATCAGATCAATACTTAGATATAAAGATCTCAAATACGGAAAAAGAAAATGAGAGAGTTTTAGAAATAACTGGTGTTGGAGCACGTTGGGTTGGTTTTAAATTATGAGCACAGTCTTAGCGATAGATACCTCTACATCTCGCACCAGCGTCGCTTTAATTGCCGGCGATAAAGTTTTATTTAATGAGTTTCATGAGGATCCTCTGGCGCATGGCGAGGTTCTGCCCGTACTTGTTGCAAAAGCTATGGCGCAAAATGTAGGTATTGATTTAGTTGCAGTTGGTATGGGTCCAGGACCCTTTACCGGTCTTCGCGTTGGTATTGCCTTTGCGCAATCCTTTGCACTTGGCATGAATGTGAAGTGGCATGGTCTTTGCTCACTTGATGGGATGGCAGCATCGATTACAGAGAAAGATTTTATAGTTTCAACAGATGCCAGAAGAAAAGAGAGATTTTGGGCGAGGTATCAAGATGGAAAGCGCATTAATGAACCACAGGTTGGTAAGGCAGCAGAGTTAGAAAAGTTAGGTTTGCCTATATTTGAAGAAGGTGACTTCTTTCCAGATCCAATTGTGTTAGCAAAGCTAGCACTGTCTCAGGTATCAATCGATCAACCTATATATGTAAGAAAACCAGATGCTTATCCACTTCCAGCTAATGTGAAGTTTCGTGAATTCACATCACTTGATTTAGTTCCAGCAACTGCAATGGAGAAAGAGATTTATGGAAAATCAGGTTGGAGCGCTGCCCAATTTAAAGAGGAGTTTGCTAAAGCACCAAAGGATGCTTATTACATTGCTGCTGAATCAGATGGCGAATTAATCGGTTACGCCGGTATTTACTATGTATCTGACTTCGCAGATGTACACACTATTACCGTTGCAGCAGGTCACCGCCGAAAAGGCATTGGCCGCGAATTTCTTAAAAGATTAATCAATTGGGCACGGGTTAAAAAAGCTGAGGCGATCATGCTTGAGGTGCGGGTAGGAAATGAAGAGGCACTTCCACTTTATTTGCAAAATGGTTTTACTGAAATTAACCGTCGCCCAAATTATTACGGCCCAGGGCTTACTGCAATCATTATGCGAAAAGAGTTGTGATGCAGCCATTAGTTTTAGGAATTGAAACTTCATGTGATGAAACCGCTGTCGGTATTGTGCAAGGACGCAAGTTACTGGCAAATGTAATTTCATCAAGTGTTGAATTACATGCCAGATTTGGCGGCGTTGTACCAGAGGTTGCTAGCCGTGCACATTTAGAGGCGATCCAGCAGGTAATTGCACAAGCGCTAAAGGATGCAAATGTAAAGATTGGTGACATAGATGCTCTAGCGGTAACTGCGGGGCCTGGCTTAATTGGCGCATTACTTGTTGGGGTGAGCAGCGCATCAGGTCTAGCCCTTGGATTAAATAAACCACTTTATGGAGTAAATCATTTATCAGCGCACATTGCAGTAGATACTTTGGATAATGATGAAGAGATTCAACCAAGCATTGCATTGTTAGTAAGTGGTGGCCATAGCTCTATCTTGCAGGTAAATAATTTAGCAAGTGATGTAATTGTAAAGGGTGCAACTATTGATGATGCAGCGGGTGAGGCCTTTGACAAGATTGCACGAATTATGGGACTTGGCTTTCCAGGGGGGCCAGTTGTAGATCGGGAAGCAAAATTAGGAAGTAAAGATGCGATTGCATTTCCTAGAGGATTAACTCATGCCAATGATTTAGCTACGCATCAATATGATTTCTCATTCTCAGGATTAAAGACTGCGGTTGCAAGGTATTTACAACAAACACCTAATTACAAAAAAGCAGATGTTGCTGCATCATTTCAAGAAGCAGTTGTTGATGTCTTATTACAAAAATCAATTGCAGCTTGCAAGGAAAGTGGAATTGATAATTTAGTAATCGCTGGCGGTGTTGCAGCCAACAGTAGATTGCGTGAGTTAGCGCAGATGCGATGTGCAGATGCCAAGATCCGTCTGCGAATTCCACCTGCTGGACTTTGTACCGACAATGGCGCGATGGTCGCAGCCCTTGGCAGCCTTGCGATCAGTGAGGGAATTAAGCCCTCTCAGACCGGTATATCAGCCGATTCCGCCGCTGGTATCAGCCAAGTCATCTGGTAACTGGGCCATAAGTTGCAGGGGGGTAGATACCCCTTTAAAGTTGGCTTTAGCACTCTCGGGCCTCGTGTGCTAACTGATAGCCAGGGCCTTTCGAGAGTGAACACAGAGAAATAAAAGGAGATATCACCATGGCAATTTCAATTAAGCCACTTGAAGATCGCATTGTTGTTAAAGCCAATGAGGCAGAACAAAAGACTGCATCAGGTTTGGTAATTCCAGATACTGCAAAGGAAAAACCACAAGAGGGAACTGTTCTTGCAGTTGGCCCAGGACGTTTTGAAAATGGAAATCGTCTGCCACTAGATATTAAAACTGGCGATGTTGTTCTTTACAGCAAGTACGGCGGAACAGAAGTTAAGTACAACAATGAAGAGTACTTAGTACTTTCATCACGTGATGTACTAGCAATTATTGAGAAGAAGTAATCGTGGGTAAGTCACTTCAATTTGATGAGGCCGCTCGTCGCGCCATGGAGCGCGGTGTCAACATTCTTGCTGACACAGTAAAGGTAACACTTGGACCAAAGGGTCGAAATGTTGTTATTGCCAAGAGCTACGGTGCACCACTAATTACAAATGACGGTGTAACAATCGCAAAAGAGATTGAACTATCTGATCCAGCTGAAAATATGGGAGCCCAACTTGTTAAGCAGGTTGCGGAAAAGACCAATGATGTTGCCGGTGATGGAACAACTACTGCAACTGTATTAGCCCAAGCAATGGTTAAAGAGGGTCTACGTAACCTGGCTGCTGGTGCACAACCAATGGAGCTTAAGTACGGCATTGAGCAAGCAGTAGGTGCAATCACTGAAGCACTACGCAAAAACTCAACTGCAGTAAGCGGTAAGGCTCAGATTGCAGATGTTGCAACAATTTCAGCACAAGATAAAGCAATCGGTGATCTAATTGCAGAGGCAATGGACAAGGTTGGCAAAGATGGCGTAATCACCGTTGAGGAGTCATCAACTACTGGCCTGGAGTTAGATTTCACTGAAGGAATGCAATTTGATAAGGGTTATATCTCGCCATACTTTGTAACTGATGCCGATCGCATGGAAACAATTTTGGAGGATGCATACATTCTTATCTCTGGTTCAAAGATCTCAGCTTTGTCTGAGGTTCTGCCAGTACTTGAGAAGGTTGCGCAAGCAAGCAAGCCACTTTTAATTATCGCTGAAGATGTTGAGGGTGAAGCGCTTTCGACATTGGTAGTTAACCGTATGCGTGGCACCTTCGCCTCTGCTGCTGTTAAAGCACCAGGCTTTGGTGATCGTCGTAAGGCGATGTTGCAAGACATTGCAATTCTTACCGGAGGCCAGGTTATCTCTGCTGAGGTTGGCTTAAAGCTTGAGCAAATTGATATCTCAATGTTGGGCAAGGCTCGTCGCGTTGTTATTACAAAGGACAACACCACAATTATTGATGGTGCTGGCAACAAGGCAGATGTAGCAGCTCGCGTAACTGAGATTCGTCGCGAAATTGAAAACACCGATTCCGATTGGGATCGTGAGAAACTTCAAGAGCGCGTTGCCAAACTTGCTGGTGGAGTTTGTGTAATCAAGGTTGGCGCACACACTGAGGTGGAGTTAAAAGAGAAGAAGCACCGGTTAGAGGATGCGATCTCTGCAACTCGCGCAGCTGTTGAAGAGGGAATTGTTGTTGGTGGTGGCGCAGCGTTAGTTCACGCAGCCTCAGCACTTGATAATGATTTAGGTTTTGAGGGCGATCGCGCAGTTGGTGTGCGCTTAGTTCGCAAAGCTTGTGATGAACCACTTCGTTGGATTGCCGAAAATGCTGGCCAAGAGGGTTATGTAGTTGTCTCAAAGGTTCGCAGCATGAAACCAAATGAGGGATACAACGCTTACTCAGATCAATACACCGATCTTGTTAAAGAGGGTGTTATCGATCCAGTTAAGGTAACTCGTTCAGCGCTGGCAAATGCAGCATCCATTGCCGCAATGTTTATTACTACTGAAGCTCTTGTGTTTGAAACACCAGAGGAGAAGAAAGAGGAAGCATCAGGACATGGTCACTCACATGGCCCAGGCGGACACTCTCACTAATTAAGTAAATTAAATACTAGGCTTTGATTCCATGAAGCCCACCACGTTGACTGTAGATTGTGGCGGAACTGGAATCAAAGCCTCGGTGCTTTCTGATACCGGAAAAGTTTTAATTGAATATCCATATTTAAAAACACCTTATCCACTTTCACCAAATAGATTAATTTCAATAATTGAAGAGTTTGTAAAAACTGGACCAAAGATAAATCGGGTAACTGTAGGTTTGCCAGGAATGATCCGCGATGGCAAAGTCATCGTTATTCCACATTACATAAATGCAGGTGGTCCAAGAACCGCGGTTGATCAAGGTTTAAAAAATAAGTGGTTTGGTCTTGATATGCAATCGGCGCTTACCAAAAAATTAAAGTTGCCGGTATTGGTATTAAATGATGCAGAGGTCCATGGCGCAGCTGTCATTACTGGAAAAGGGCTAGAAACAGTATTTACCTTTGGTACCGGACTGGGTTCTGCCATATTTAATAATGGCCAATTGGCCCCTCATTTAGAGATATCTCATACAACTATTCGAGTTGGTAAAACTATTGATGCTTGGATTGGCGAACAAACCCGGAAGCGAATGGGCAATCAACTTTGGTCCCGTCGTGTTAAGAGTTTAATTCAAGAGTTATACCCAATGATTGTTTGGGATAGGTTGTATATCGGTGGCGGCAATGCACAAAGAATTAGCAAGAGCGCACTTAAAACATTTGATTACAAGGTTACGATAATTCCAAATAGCGCAGGTGTTGCCGGAGGTGTTAAGGCTTGGGATTTAAGAGGCTAAATCTGGAACATACTTTCTAGCAGATAACATCTCTGCTCGTTCTTCCTCGCTCTTGCCGCCCCAAATTCCAAATGGCTCTTGCACATTTAAAGCATGTTGCAAACATTCCTTAATTACTGGACATGTTGCACAAATAGCTTTGGCATTTTTTATTCTATTTTTGCGAGAAGGGCCACGTTCGCCATCTGGATGAAAGAAGGTTTCTGATGGTAGATCTTTACAGGCAGCAGAAAATTGCCACTCCCATGCCGAAGCAATTGGGCGAAGTAACTCTGAACGTTCACTCATTTGAGGAAACCTCTCTTAAAACTTTTTAAAACGTTTCTTACCTTGTTCAAAATAAATCCAATTTGACCAGTCAAAAACAAGTCAAAATTAATTTATTCCTACAACATTTGCTCGTGAGTTATTCATCTGATCATCCAACTTCGGGCGATGCTTCAGATGAAGATCTCGGGCTAACCGTTGCTGCCGTAGCAAGGCGATTAGGTGTCGCTCCAGCCACTCTGCGAACCTGGGATCGCAGGTATGGACTTGGACCTACAGAGCACAACGCCGGGGACCACCGCCGTTATTCCCAAGCCGACCTAGCCCGCCTGACCTATATGCGCAGGCTGGTAATTGCTGGCGTTACTCCATTTGATGCGGCCAAAAGGGCGCTCAGCCAAACCCCGCAAATTTCACCAGATTTGATTGAAAAAGATCGAACAATTCGTGAGGATCTAGTCGAAGTCTTATGGCGGGCTACTCAATCTTATGATGATCAATATATCGAGATCGTAATTCGCAAAGAAATCTCTGCCGCAGGTGTAGTTCAAACTTGGGAACAAGTTTTGATTCCATTATTAGCACTTGCAGTAGATGAATCAAGAGAAAATAAAAAAAGTTCAAATGCCATGATTGCTGCCGAGCACTTTATTGTCGACATCGTACGAAGGATGTTTATAGAGCGACAATTACAATTAAAGGCAGCTGTAAATGAAAGACCGGTTTTATTGGCATCAGTAAGTAAAGCAAAACATACCTTGCCACTTTCTGTAGTTGCCGCAGCTCTTGCTGAAAAAAATATTCGCTGCCAATCCTTAGGAGGCGAGACGCCGCCAGAGGTAATAGCTGAAGTTTTTAAAAAGGTTGCACCTCCGGCATTATTTATTTGGGCACAAATCCCAGAGAATGTTGATGATAATTTAATTGAAAAATTACCTGCATTAAGACCAGCACCACGCATAGTTTTGGCTGGTCCGGGGTGGCTGGGGCGGGAAATTCCTAAAACAGTAATGTGTGAAGATCTCTCCAGCGTATTGGATGAGACAAGTCAGGCTGTGGGCATCAATTAAACGGATAGGATCCACCACGTGTCCGATATTGAATTAGGTCCCGGTAAACGCGCTCGCGCTGCATACTCATTTGATGAGATTGCAATTGTGCCAAGTCGGCGAACTCGCGATCCACATGAGGTCTCAATCTCTTGGCAAATTGATGCATATAAATTTGATTTACCATTTTTAGCGGCGCCAATGGATTCAGTGGTTTCACCACAAACTGCAATAGAGATCGGAAAAGCTGGTGGATTAGCAGTTTTGAATTTAGAGGGCATCTGGACACGTTATGAGGATGCAGATAAAAAATTAGCGGAGATGGCGAAGCTGCCTGAGGATAAAGCTATTCAAAAGATGCAGGAAATTTATGCAGCACCTATTCAGCCAACCTTAATTAAAGAACGAATCGCACAAATTCGCGATGCGGGCGTTACAGTTGCGGGCGCACTTTCACCACAGCGAACAGCTGAGTTTCATGAAGCGGTAATCAAAGCGGGCGTAGATATCTTTGTAATTCGCGGAACAACTGTTTCAGCTGAACATGTATCAGAGGCGACTGCGCCACTTAATTTAAAGAAGTTTATTTATGAGTTAGATGTTCCGGTAATTGTTGGTGGAGTAGCAACTGCACAAGGTGCACTGCACTTAATGCGCTCTGGTGCAGCCGGCGTACTAGTTGGCTTTGGTGGCGGATCTGCGCACACAACAAAAACTGTTTTAGGAATCTCGGTACCCATGGCATCTGCAGTCGCTGAGGTTGCATCTGCAAGGCGTGAGTACTTAGAAGAATCTGGTGGACGTTATGTTCATGTAATTGCTGATGGTTCAGTGAGCAACAGCGGTGAAATTGCTAAGGCAATTGCATGTGGCGCTGATGCGGTAATGATGGGCTCACCACTTGCACGCACAACAGATGCACCAGGTAAAGGTTGGCACTGGGGATTAGAGGCACACCATGCACAATTACCTCGTGGCAATCGGGTTCATGTTGGAACAGTTGGAACTTTAAATGAGGTTTTAACTGGACCATCACATACATCTGATGGATCAATGAATTTATTTGGCGCACTTCGCAGATCGATGGCAACTACTGGATACTCAGATTTGAAGGAGTTCCAGCGGGTAGAGGTTGTAATTCAACCTTAGAAAGTTCTTAAAGTATCGCTTGGATTACCCTTTTCACCCCAATTTTGTAATTTGAAATTATTTTCTAATTTAAACTATCCCCATGATCTCCGCTAAGAAATTAACTGCAGTAACAACTGCAGTATTCCTATTTAGTGGAGTATTTGCAACAAATGTAAGTGCCGCTCCCAAGCCAACAGCAAAACCAACTGCAAGTAATGGCGAGGTTCAAATAACTTGTAAGCCAAGCAAGGCAACTGGCCATCGAGAGAAAAAAGTTTCAACTCCAAAGATTCAAAAGTTTACAAAAAATAAGGTAATAACATTTAATACAAATTGCGGTGATATTGTTATTGAAGCATATGCAAAGAAGGCACCAGTAACGGTTTCAATGTTAAGTGGTTTAGTAGCATCAAAATTTTATGATCAATCTGTGTGTCATCGAATGATTTACTCTGAAACTGCGGCTCTCCTGCAGTGTGGAGATCCAACCGCATCTGGTTATGGCGGACCACAATTTCAATTTGATGATGAAAATTTACCAAAAGCGGTTATGAATAATTATCCAGCCGGAACAGTTGCGATGGCTAACTCTGGACCAAATACAAATGGTTCTCAATTTTTTATCATGGCAGCAAATACCACTCTGGACCCAAATTACACAGTATGGGGCAGAGTGACCAAGGGGTTAGAGATTGTGCAAGCAGTAGTTGCAAATGGAACAGCTACTGGTGAAGCGGTTGGTCAACCAAAGGTAAAAATAGCTATTGAAAAGGTCAGTATTCGTTAATTTGTATTTACAATCTTAAATACTTCTGCAATCTTTCCTTCACCTAAATTATTTGCTTGCGCATTTCGCTCGCCCCACTCGCGAACCATCTTTTCTAAATCAGGATTATGCGCCGTCTGGCTAACATGTGAGTGAAGTGCCCTCATCTTCTTATCAAATACATCGGTGATATCAATAAAGTGATCTGGATTTTGCGTAGACATTACCCAAACCTCATTTACTCGCCAAGGCGCTAAGCCTTCATCCTTAAGTAAATCTTCAAAGGCGAAGGGATTTCGAGAATCTGGATAAACCGCTTGAATTGCCGCTTCACCAGCAGCCATGTGATCGGGGTGGGATGCAAATAAGCGATCCCAATTTCGGTCAGGGGATTGAATCAACATACGTTGTGGTTTTGAAATTCTAATTTGGCGAACAATATCTTTACGCAATTGGATTGTTGGCTCTAACCAACCATCGCGGTAATTTAAAAATGTAATGTCATCTACGCCAACAGCTTTGCCAGCATCACGCTGTTCTTTTTGGCGAATCTTTGGCATCTCATCTCTTGGCACAGTTGGATCCTCGCCACCTTGATCACCATTTGTGCAGATGCAGTAAGAAACCTTTATGCCAGCTGCTGTCCATTTTGCAATCGTTCCGGCGGCACCAAAATCACAATCATCTGGGTGGGCGGTTACTACTAATACTCGTTCAATTTCACTATCTGCGATTGGCTCCATTTGCGAAAGATTACCGCACACATTGATCTGTCAGTACCGCCGATAGGATTATGGATATGTCTGCGTTAACCAATGGATTAAATCCACAACAACAAGAGGCGGTAACGCACGAGGGCACACCATTATTAGTTGTAGCTGGAGCCGGCTCTGGAAAAACTCGAGTATTAACTCGAAGAATTGCATACTTACTTGCCGAGCGAAATGTCGCACCTTATGAGGTCTTAGCAATTACCTTTACCAATAAAGCAGCTGGTGAAATGAAGGAACGTGTTGCAGAGTTAGTAGGAGATCGAGCTCGCAGCATGTGGGTATCCACATTCCACTCAGCGTGTGTACGAATTCTGCGCAAAGAGGCTCAACTGCTTGGTTACTCAAACTCATTTACGATTTACGACCAAAGTGATTCGCTGCGATTAATCACCTTAGTAATGCGAGATATGAATTTAGATTCAAAACGTTATGCACCACGTGCGGTACAGGCCTTAATCTCATCTGCAAAAAATGAATTGCTTGGTCCAGCCGATTACTTAAATCAAAGCAAAAATCAATTTGAGCAGATCGTTGCAGATGTTTACGCCATATATCAAAAACGTTTAACTGGTGCTAACTCAATGGATTTTGATGATCTGATTGCTAAAACTGTTGAGGTTTTGCAACGTCATCCTGAAGCACGAGCAAAGTATCGCTCTAGATTCCGCCATATTTTGGTGGATGAGTATCAAGATACCAACCACGCCCAATATATTTTGATTAAAGAGTTAGTTGGTGATCTTCGTGATGGATTTCCACTTGCAGAACTTTGCGTGGT
>JACCDP010202899.1_pt1 | contig 16516 bp, 7 predicted proteins | sample 7445841 | NCBI WGS metagenome assembly JACCDP01 (sample SAMN15323441, study PRJNA562643) | freshwater metagenome | isolation source: river surface water | place: USA:Blue River Watershed | collected 2017-08-17 | reverse complement strand
GAAACTGGCTCCAAAGAAAACGCCAACCGTCCGCGCACCCTCTATCCCATTTCAAAAACTCAACCCTCTTCAGCCTCAGGCCCTTGCGAAACATGGCGAGTGGTTAGCGCGATCTAAATCTATTTTCCGACGGGTATACCTCGATCGTTTCGCGCTTCGAAAATGATTACCCTCACGGGTGCGTCCGCAGCCCCTCTGGCAAATCACCAAGTTCAGATTCGAGTGCGACTCATCCCGCTAACGAATTGGAAAGCCACAATTCGGCCACTCCCTCTTCGAAATGACTCGCCTTGGAGCAACCCGGCGCAGCCTTTTTGGAAGCGATACTTGATCCCGCAAGTCAGATCAGGGTTTCCTCACTGCAATCCCATGATATTTCCGATGTTTTCCGCAAAACGAGCTCGGACCAGGTTTGCGAGCCTGTCCCCAATCCGGGCACGGGCAAGCCTGTCCCTAGTTGTTCTAGTTGTTGTTGTTTTGATGGTCATCATAATGCCGCAAACCAGCCTCCAGGCTGATGGACCAGCGGATAATTCGACCGACAAAGTCCGACGCGTTCCACCCTCCGGCATCAACCTGTCCGATGATGTCCGCGATGAGCTGAGTTCAGGGGTGAGCTCACTCGGGAAAAACCTGATAACGGCCAAGTCCCGATGGGCCAAGGATTCCCAACGACTCAGGCAGCTAACAGACATCGAAATTTTCCACAAGTCGGTGGATTGGGCAGTTCGATACGGGGAAATTTTCAAGACCAACGAGGTGGAATCAGCCCGTCTTCAATTGAAAACGGCGGCCGAACGTCTGCAGTCGCTGGATAAGGGACAGGCTCCATGGTTGGAAACTTCTGGCCCTACGGTCGGTGGCTATGTGTCCCGGATCGACGGATCAGTGCAGCCATTCGGGTTGGTAATCCCTCAAAGCTGGAAGCCCAACTCGGGAAGATCATGGCGCTTGGATTTCTGGTTCCACGGACGGGGCGAAACCCTGAGCGAATTGGCATTCATCGCCGACCGGATGAAGAACCTCGGGGAATTCGCTCCGCCTGACACGTTCGTGCTCCACCTCTATGGACGCTATTGCAACGGCAGCCGTTTCGCCGGAGAAACCGACTTCTGGGAGGCCTTTGACGAAGTCAAACGGCGCTATCCGATCGATGAAAACCGATTGGTAGTCCGCGGTTTTTCTCTGGGCGGAGCTTCTGCATGGCACTTCGCGGTCCACCATGCGGCTCTATGGGCGGCTGCGGCTCCCGGGGCCGGATTCAGCGAAACAGCCGATTTCCTGCGCGTATTCCAACAGGAACAACTGCGACCAGCTCCTTGGGAACAGAAGCTCTGGCGACTCCACGATGCCACGGCCAATGCTCTCAATATCGCCATGGTTCCGCTCATTGCCTACAGCGGTGAGGACGATCGGCAAATCCAAGCCGCCGATGCGATGCGATCGGCTTTGCGAACAGAGGGTATGGAATTGACACATCTGATCGGACCGAAAACCGGGCACAAATATGAACCGGTGGCAAAGGCTGAACTGAATCGTCGATTGGATGCACTGGCATCGGTGGGGCGTACCCGCGTTCCTCATGAAGTCCGCATGGTGACCCATTCCTTGCGATATCCGAAGATGGCTTGGGTAACGGTCGATGCGTTGACCGAACACTGGGAACCGGGCCGGGTAATCGCGCAACTGCCGGATGGGGACAGGCTCCTTCGGATCGAGGCGGACGGTGTGGAGGCATTGACTCTCCAATTCGGTCCCGGAGAGACCCCGTTCCCGATTCATCGACCCGTTCAGGTGGTTTTCTCTGGAACGGACAATACGGTGATCCTGGAATCCACCCGCCCCGGAACCGATAGATCATGGAAGGCCAGCTTTCATCGGGAAAACGGGGCATGGAAAACAGGCCCGGACCTGTCCGGAGGGCTGCGCAAACGCCACGGTCTTCAGGGGCCCATTGACGATGCCTTCATGGATTCCTTCATGATGGTGATGCCAACGGGAACGCCACTGAATGCTCAAGTGGGCAATTGGGTGAAGAGCGAATCGGCGCGCGCCGTGGAACATTGGCGCCGACACTATCGAGGCGACGCTCGACAGAAGTCGGATCAGGAGGTCTCAGAAGCGGATATCCGCGACCACAACCTCGTTCTGTGGGGAGACCCTTCCAGCAACCAGTTGATCGCCAAACTCGCGCCATCATTGCCCATTCGCTGGGAAAAGAACCGAATCGTGGTCGGAAACGAGACCTTCGCTACCGATACCCACGCTCCGACCCTCATCTTTCCGAACCCGTTGAATCCCACCCGCTATGTCGTAATGAACAGCGGGTTCACATTCCGGGATTACGACTACCTGAACAACGCGCGTCAGACGCCCAAGCTGCCGGATTGGGCCATCATCGACCTTCGCCAAGCTCCCAATGCCCGAACCCCGGGCGGAATTTCCGCCGCGGGATTCTTTGGTGAACGTTGGGAACTGCGCTGACCTCGCGCGATCCGTAGTGATCCCTCAGATGAGAGTCTTGGCTTTGGCCAGGGCCTCGTCCAAGCGAGCGACATCCTTGCCGCCACCGCGTGCTCCGTCCGGACGACCACCTCCCTTGCCGCCTATGATCGGGGCAATCGCTTGGATGAGTTTGCCTGCCTGAACCTTGGCTATGAACTCCGGGCTCACCGCAGCGACCAAAGCAACCGCACCCGCAGAGTGGCCGCCCAGTAGGATGACGCCGTTGAACAGCGATTTCAACGCATCCACAACCGTCTGAAGGGTCTCTCCGTCCGCCTCGCCCAGATTCACAATCAAGGCAGGCACACCATTCAGTGTCTCGAACTTCGCCAACAAATCGCGCGCTTTGCCAGCAGCCTCGCGTTGGGCCGCCGCCTTGAGTGCCTTCTCCAACTCTCGGCTGTGAGCCAACAAACCCTCGAGCTTCTTCTCCAATTCACCCAACGGGCTGTTCAGTTTACCGGCCATTGAGCGGATCAGAGCCTCGTCTGCGCGAGCCTTGTCCAAAGCCGGCAAACCGGCAATGGCCTCGATGCGGCGCACACCAGCGGCCACGGCCGACTCAGCCAAGATGCGGAACATTCCGATTTCACCGGTGGCCCGGGTATGGGTGCCGCCGCAGAGTTCCATGGAATACCCATTCAACTGCGCAGCCTGTCCACCGATCTGAACAACACGGACGACGTCTCCGTATTTGTCGCCGAAGAATTGGAGCACATCCTTGCGGTTCTTCACTTCGGCGTGGGGCACTTCGACCCATCCCACGTGGGCGTTCTCGAGAATACGTTCATTGACCAACCGCTCGATGTCGATGACTTGCTGAGCGGTCAGCGCGGCGCTGTTGAAATCAAAGGTCAGTTTCTCAGGAGTGACATTGGATCCCTTCTGGGAGGCCTCCTTGCTGGCCACTTCGTGCAACGCCCAATGCAAGAGGTGAGTCACCGTGTGATGGCGCTCGATGGCATGACGACGATCGGCATCGACGCGGAGGTTCACCGAAGAGCCCACCGACGGGGACTCGCCACCTTCGATGAAATGCAGCCAAACATTGCCCGATTTCTGGGTGTTGGCGATGCGCCAAAGCTGGCCGGAACCACTGATTTCACCGGAGTCGCCCACCTGCCCACCCATCTCCGCGTAGCAGGCCGAGGCGTCCAGGATGATGGCGGTCTTGTCCTTGAGTTCGACGACCTCCAAGACCTTGGCTGCGATTTCCAAGGCATCATACCCGAGGAACCGTGTCGAAGACTTGGTCTCGATCTGCGACAGTTCGATGACCTGCTTTTTCTGCGAGGCGCGGGCACGGGCACGTTGCTCTTCCATCAGTGTTTCAAAACCCGCCTTGTCCACCGAGAGTCCGCGCTCGCGGGCCATGAGTTCGGTGAGATCGATCGGGAAACCCTGCTCGTCATAAAGACGGAATGCGAAGGCCCCGGAAATCTGCGAACAACCGGCCTGAGAAGCCTCTTTTTCGAACAGTTCGATACCGCGATCCAAGGTGCGATTGAAGGCTTCCTCCTCAAGGCGGAGAACATCCTTCACCTGCTGCTTGCGGGAGCGGATCTCCGGAAAAACTTCGCCCATCGTCCGCGAAAGCACCTCGACCAGCTTGTAGAAAAACGGCTCGTGGAACCCGAGGGTCCGCCCATACCGCACCGCGCGACGCAAAATGCGGCGCAGGACATAGTTGCGGTCGCTGTTGCCCGGTTGGATGCCATCGGCAATGGCAAAACTCAGCGTCCGAATGTGGTCGGCGATGACCCGGAAGGCCACGTCCACCTTCTCTTGATCGGTGTCTCCGGTGCTGCCCGCCTTCGGCAAGGTCGAACCGTATTTGCGGCCGCTGAGTTGTTCGATCTCGTCGAAGATCGGGCGGAAGATATCAGTCTCGTAGTTTGAAATCTTCGCGTTCTGAAAGTCCGTGAGTCCACGGGTGCCTTGGATGATCGAGGTCACCCGTTCGAAGCCCATGCCCGTATCGACGTGCTGGGCCGGCAGCGGTGTGAACGTGCCATCCGGATTGGCGTTGTATTGGATGAAGACGTTGTTCCAGATCTCGATGCAGCGAGCGTCCGAACCATTGACCAACTTGGCTCCTTCAGACTGCTCCTCAATCGAGGTCTCGCGGGGTCCGGGGCGCAAATCGACATGGATCTCGGTGCACGGACCACACGGACCGGTTTCGCCCATCATCCAGAAGTTGTCCTTCTTGCCGCCGTTGACGATGTGGATTTCCGGATCCAGACCAACCGACCGGAACTTCGCGGCCCACAGTTCCCAGGCCTCTTGATCGCGCTCAGCCGGATCCTTCTTGGCCGCATTGGGCTGATAAATCGTCGCGTAGACGCGCTGGGGCGGAAACTTCCAGACCTCGATCACCAACTCCCAGGCCCAATCAATGGCGTCTTTCTTGAAATAGTCACCGAAGGACCAATTCCCCAGCATCTCGAAAAAGGTGTGGTGGTAAGTGTCCAGACCGACGTCATCCAAATCGTTGTGTTTGCCACCGGCACGGATGCACTTCTGGGTATCAGCGGCCCGGGTATCGAGTGCCGGGACCGAACCGGCCCACTTCGAGACATCGGGTTTTCGTTCGCCCAGGAAAATTGGAACGAACTGATTCATGCCGGCATTGGTGAACAGCAGGTTGGGGCTGTCCGGCATTAGGCTGGAGCTGGGGACGATCGTGTGCTGCTTGGAACGGAAGAAGTCCAAGAACGACTGGCGGATCTGGGCGGACGTCATGATATGCGATTTTGGGATTTCAAAACACCCCGGAAACCGGCCGCGGAGATTAGAGATTGGCCGGAAAATAGGAAGAACCCTGTTTGAACGGGTTTCGTCAAATACGGGCTCAGAGCATCCATCGGCACCCATCGTTTGTTTCCCTCTCAACTTGCAAGAGGATGGATGCTTCAAAGGGTATCGTTGGTTTGACTCAAGCATTTCGGTGGAGCGACCGATAACAACCCCACATCAAAACCAAAGGGTGTCCGCCTCGAAACCATCCAAAGCTCTGATCCTCCTCGTCGATGACGACATCGGCTTGCGCGGCATCGTCCATCGTTTCCTGGAACGATCCGGATTCTCGGTCGCGATTGCTGGCAACGGTCGAGAGGCTTTGGAGCGCTCGGGAACACTTCACTTCGACCTGCTGCTGACGGACCTGATGATGCCAGAGATCTCTGGGATCGAGCTCATCGAAGCAGTGCGGAAAAACAACCCCACGCTCCCGATCATCGCCATGTCGGCCGATGCCGACCTTCGAAACGATGGTTCTCTGGAATTGGCGGCTCAAGCCGGAGCAAATGTGCTCCTCGAAAAACCGTTCGCCATGAACCGTCTGATCCGAGAACTTCAACTCCTTCTGGCGGCCCCTGAAATCCATTGAGGCGCGCCAGTCGTTGCATGACTGGTTCACAAATCTCGTTTTTTTCACTCGCTGCAACCCTGCTCTGTGGATGTGGCTCCCTCAGTGGCCCCTCCGTGACCTACACAGCGGCGCGGGTGAGCGGCCAAATCACTGACTCGGTCACCGGGAAGCCTGTCCCCAATGCTATGGTGGGGCGGACTGTCTGGACACACCGCCATGCCACGGGGGGGTACCTGAGGGCGGCCGAAGAACAGGTATTGCGAAAGGATTTTGCCAAAACCGACGCCAACGGGAGGTTTATGCTGCCCGAGCAACGGGTTGCCCTGCTGTTTTCATTGGGTGAAATCCGGCCCAACCTGCGCATTGCTGTCAGCCATTCTCGATACACTTCTTGGACGACGAACTACCCGGTGTCGGCTCTGGATAACGACCCGGAGCGCCCTAGCCTGGATACTGGTTCCCTGCCACTGGTTCCCCGCAAAACCTGACTCAAGGTTTGGCGAGCACTCCCCAGTGACTGATACAAATGTCACGAAAATAGCCTGTCCCCACTAAAAACAGCCTGTCCCTAGTCCGGTCCCAACTGACCTGAAAATGCTTACCTTCAGGACTTTCCATTTCCACTGATCGACAGCCTTTGTACTCAGTCACGCAATCGCCCGCCCGCCATAGCCTGTCCCTTACGTTCCACTTGTCCCTTACGTTCCACTCATCATGAATCTGCAAAGCCAACTGCGCTGGATCCTGATCGCTCTTCTAGGGACAGGCTCTTTTTTGACCACGGTAGCCCGTACCCCGAACCGACGCCCCAATGTAGTCCTGATTCTGGCGGATGACTTGGGGTTCTCCGATCTCGGGTGCTACGGGGGCGAGATACCGACACCGCACCTCGACGCTCTCGCTTCGGGCGGACTTCGCTACACCCAGTTTTACAATACGGCTCGCTGTTGGCCCTCCCGCGCTGCAGCCCTCAGCGGGTTCTATGCGCAGCAGGTGCGACGGGATACCGTCCCCGGTGTTCCGAGCGGTACCAACGGAAAACGCCCCTCCTGGGCCAAACTCCTGCCCGAATACCTCAAGGACTTGGGCTACCGCTCCTACCATTCCGGGAAATGGCACGTGGATGGAAAGCCGCTGGCCAGTGGATTTGAGCGCTCCTATCGATTGGATGATCACGACCGGTATTTCGCTCCCCGGTTCCATTCGGAAGATGATGTCGAATTGGAACCTGTCCCTACCAATTCGAATTACTACGCCACCACAGCGATCGCCGACCACGCGATCCGGTGCCTGAAGGATCATGCAATCCGGTTCCAAGATCGACCGTTCTTCAGTTTCGTGGCGTTCACGGCACCCCATTTCCCGGTTCAGGCCCCGGCCAGCGATGTGGAACGCCATCGCAATCGCTACCTAAGCGGATGGGACCTCCTTCGGGAGGAGCGATGGGGTCGAATCCGATCATCCGGTCTGGTTTCTGGAAGTTTGCCACCCCTGGAACGCGAAATCGGGCCACCCTACGAATTTCCGGCTGCCCTCAAATCCCTGGGAGCCAACGAGGTGAATAGGCCACTGCCTTGGGCAGAACTGTCCAGCAGCCAACGCCGTTTTCAGGCTGACAAAATGGCGGTCCACGCAGCCATGGTGGATCGGATGGATCAAGAAATCGGCCGGATCGTCCAACAACTCCGGATCATGGGCCACCTTGAGGACACGTTGCTGTTGTTCCTTTCAGACAATGGCGCCAGCGCCGAGATGATGGTGCGTGGTGACGGACATCAACCCGATGCCGTTTGCGGAACCGGAGCGACGTTTCTCAGCATTGGCCCCGGTTGGTCTTCTTTGGCAAACACGCCATTCCGCCGTCACAAGACCTGGGTACATGAGGGGGGTATCGCCACGCCATTCATCGCCCATTGGCCTCAAGGCATAACCCAAAAGGGCTCGTTGCGAAAGACGCCGGGCCATCTCATCGATCTGGTCCCCACGGTTCTGGAATTGGCCGGAGGAAACTGGCCAGAAAAGGATCATCCCACGGAAATGCCCAAGCCACCCGGGCTCAGCCTTGTGCGAACCTTTGCTCACGACACCGATCTGAAGCGGGAAGCCCTTTGGTGGCAACATGAGGGCAACCGGGCCCTTCGTGAGGGAGACTGGAAGATCGTGGCCGCCGGCACGAATAGCCCATGGGAACTCTACAACCTTGTTCAGGATCGGTCTGAAACGATCAATCTGGCCTCGAGGCATCCTGAACGTCTTCAGGCCATGGCCGCGCGGTGGGAGACCATGACGGCATCGCATGTGGCCACGGCGAAGGCCCGCCGCGGCACATCCTCGCTGTTTCGCGAGTGGAAACACTCCGGCTCTCTTTTTGTACTCACGACACCAGACGGAGCCAACCTGCCGGATGGGGTCACCCTGGAATCGTTTCCCCTCCTCGTCCGCCTCGGCCATGAAAACTTCGACTTCTCACAAGCCTGTCCCCACGGGGAGGACCTGCGTTTTTCAACGCCCGAAGAACAAGCTCTGCCTTTCGAAATAGAATCCTGGGACACCGCCAAAGGTTCCGCCGCAATCTGGGTGCTGATGCCTCAGATCCGCGGCAACCATCGGCAAGAACTCCGCATTCATTGGGGAAATCCAACCGCCCCAACCGCTTCTCGCGGCTCTCAGGTCTTCAACCCATCCCAGGGTTATATCGGTACCTGGCACCTCGGTGAGGCGATCGAGGACACCACCGGAACCTTGGTTTCTGAAAATCGTGGAACCATCCCCATGCCCGGAGTCATCGGAACCGCGCGACGTTTCAAGGAAGGCCAAGGCATCTTCGGGGGCGACACATCCAACCGCTATCCGGCCGGCGCTGGCCCGCACACCTCGCAAGCGTGGTTCCGGCCAGATCAACCCAACGGCCGGATCCTGGCTTGGGGCAATGAACACGCCCAAGGCAAGGTGGTCCTCCACTACACCAGCCCTCCTCAGGTCCGCTTGGACTGCTATTTTTCTGGAGCCAACGTCGCAACCCAGAATCCGGTTCTCGCCCACCAATGGAACCATGTGGTCCACACCTGGGAAGCCGGTGAATCCAAGGTCTACATCAATGGAATCTTGGATGGCGTATCGCGGACACCGAGAGCTCCATTAAACCTAAGACAACCCGCCCGGCTGTGGATTGGCGGTTGGTATGACCACTTCGATTTTGATGGCGTTATCGATGAAGTTAGGGTTTCAAACCGGGTTCGCAGCGCAGATTGGATCCGATTGGAGTATGAGAACCAAAAGCCGTTACAAACCGTCGTTGGGCCCATCGTTCAACCCGGTCACGATTTCACAGTCACGCTCGATGTAACGACCAAAACCTCCAAGGGACAGGCTACATCCTCCAAGGGACAGGCTACATCCTCCAAGGGACAGGCTACATCCTCCAAGGGACAGGCTACATCCTCCAAGGGACAGGCTACGGTTGCCTTGGAAGAGGGACAGGCTCTGGGATTTATGGCACGGGCCGGTGGGGCGCAGCGGGTTTGGTGGACTCGACAGGATGGAGCAGGGGCACCGGTTGTGGTGGCGGTGAACCAGTTCCGCTATCGGTTGGAGGCGGGCCGGGTTTCAGGGGACTCGACCGTGATCCTGACTTTCCACGCAGCCTACCCGGAAGGGATTCGCCAGCAGGAGATCCCGGTGACCATCCGTGAGACCATCCCGGATCCGGAGTTCTCTCTAAAGGTACCCCGTCGCTGGGACGGGCGTCGGCCGCTACGACTGACAGCCGACCTGAAGGCAACCGAAGAGGATCTGATCGTGGGCGGAGCTTCAAAACTGAAGGTGACTTGGTCTGTGGAACCACTGGCCACGGTCCGGGAAATCCAAGGCCATGACCTCATCTTGAAACGGGCACTTCATGAGGGCCAATTGAAAGTGACCGCCACAATCGACAATGGCGGTACGCCGATCCGCAAATCAGTAACGTTGACAGTTCAACCCCCGAGCCATGATGGGTGGGTTCCACGATCGCCCGAATCCGCAGAGTTGCCGCAAGACAACCAATTCTACGCCCGAAACGACCGCAATGAGGGAACGCTGGTGGCGACGGGCTCCATCCAAGAATCCGCCGAAGCGGTGGTGGTTCGATTGTTTGCCCGAGAAGCGTTGGGGGCGGGAATTGGGGACAGGCTCGTGATGCAGCGCCGGGAACGGTTGAAGGCGGATCGTTCCTTCCGCTTTGATCTGCCCCTGAAGCCCGGGCTCATCCAATACCGCTTCGAATTGGTTCGTCTCCATGAGGGCAAGGAGACCCAGATCCAGTCGGCCACCAATATTGCCTGTGGAGACGCCTACCTCATCGATGGGCAATCCAATGCGGTCGCCACGGATTGGGGCACGGACAAACCCGATTTCCGCAGCAATTGGATTCGTTCCTTCGGCAGCATGGGCCATGAACCCGCTGAGACCGGTTCCTGGGGCACGGCCGTCCATCGCGGACGGGATAGTGAGCGGCATCAGATCGGCTATTGGGCCATGGAATTGGGCCGCCACTTGGTCGAAACCCACCAGATCCCTGTTTGCTTCCTGAATGGAGCCGTGGGCGGCAGCCGTATCGATCAACACCAACGCAACCCGAACCATCCAACGGACCCAGCCACCATCTACGGTCGGTTGTTGGCCCGAGCGCGCGCCGCGAGGCTGACCCACGGGATCCGGGCGGTGATTTGGCATCAGGGCGAAAACGACCAAGGCGCTGACGGCCCCAGTGGAGGCTACGGCTGGGAAACGTACCGATCACTCTTCATCGACCTCGCCGCAGCCTGGGTCACCGACTACCCGAACCTCCGTCATCACTATGCCTTCCAGATCTGGCCCAAGGCCTGTTCCATGGGCACCGATGGCTCGGATAATCGACTCCGGGAAGTCCAGCGGAATCTCCCGTCGGCCGTGTCTCGCCTGACGGTGATGTCCACCTTGGGCATCCAACCGCCCGGGGGATGCCACTATCCGGCCCAAGGCTATGCCGAGATGGCACGTCTCATCGCCCCGTTGATCGATCGCGATCTGCATGGGCTGGATCCCAAGAAATCCATCACGGCTCCCCATTTGTTGCGGGCCGCCTACCCAGATTCGACCCACTCCCAACTGGTCTTGGAGTTCGACCAACCCGTTCGATGGGACCCCGCTCTGGTCCGCGATTTCTGGCTCGATGGCAGCAAGAATCGCATCGCCTCCGGAAGGACCGACGGCAACCGATTGATCCTCACCTTGAACAAAGCTCACGAGGCTAAAACGATCACCTATCTCGACAGCGCCTCTTGGGATCCGGAGCGCCTGCTTCGCGGCATCAATGGCATCGCCGCCCTGACCTTTTGCGAGGTGCCGCTGGAAAGCCCGAAAGCAACACCCAAAAAAAAGATGTCTCGCTGATTCGTCCGAGCCCCAAGCAAGGAACAATCCAATCTCCGGGCACGTCCAAAGCGGCTCCCAGGCGCTGAATGGATCGGTTCAGCCCGAAGACGTCATCGAAGAGACCTTCGTCTTCACCGCCGGATCCATCTGGATGATCGGTGGCCAAGGACGATCGAATCCTTCTCCCGCCACCTTGCGCGTGGCGTCAAAACCCATTTTGCCACCCACTCCAATGCTCGAGGTCGCATGGTCGAGCACATCGGACGGCCCGCGCGTCAGCAAGGTGTCGCGCTGCGGATCGGTGTCGGCGAAGAGGTGGAAGAGAACCTCGCGGGTATCGTGCACATTCACCTCGGCATCCACCACGATGATGTACTTGGAAAACATCATCTGCCCCATGCCCCAAAGGCCGTGCATGATCTTGTAGGCCTGCATGGGGTAGGTCTTTCGGATGCTCACCACCACCAGGTTGTGGAAGGTGCCTTCCGCCGGCAGGGAGATGTCCACAATCTCCGGGAAGTTCATCTGGAAAATGGGCAGGAAGAGCTTCACCGATGCCGCTCCGATGTAGAAATCTTCCATCGGCGGAATGCCCACGATGGTGGCCGGATACACCGCATCCTTGCGATGAGTGATGGCCGTGACATGGAACACGGGATACGGCTCAGGCAGGGTGTAGTATCCGGTGTGATCGCCGAAGGGACCTTCCATCCGCAGGGGTTCGATCGGATCCACATACCCCTCGATGACGAAGTCGGCATTGGCCGGAACCTCGAGGTTGTTGGTCTCGCACTTGACCAGTTCGACGGCCTTTTTGCGCAAATACCCCGCCAATAGAAATTCATCCAAGCCATCGGGCAACGGAGCCGTGGCGGCGAAAGGGAACATGGGATCGCCACCGAGGAAGATGGCGACGGGCATGCGTTGACCAGTCTCGTAATAACGACGGCCATGGCGCGCGGCGACCTTTTGCAACTGCCAGTGAACACCGGTCGTCCGGTCGTCGTAAACTTGGATCCGGTACATGCCCAGATTGCGGGTCCCCGTGTCCGGATCTTGCGTCACCACGCACGGCAAGGTGATGAAGCGCCCCCCATCGAGCGGCCAGCACTTGAGGATGGGAAGATCAGCCAGCGTCGGCGGCAACGGATCCGTTCCCTTCCGCCAGTCGGGCGCATCGGGCCAGGCCTCCCTGCGGCTGGCCAGGTCATCGAATCGACGGATGACCTCCTTGCAAGGGCCGCTCTTCACCGTCTTGGGTTTCGCATGGCGCAAATCCAAGGCCAGCGACAGGAGCCGCAACGCCTCTTTCATGGACGCCGGCGGTCGGGCCTTCATGAGTCCCCCCAGTTCGGCGGCGACATGGTCCACCGAGGCGGCATTCATGCTCATGGCCATGCGCTTCCAGGAACCGAGCGTGTTGATGGCCACTGGGAACGGGGAAACAACGCCCCGGACCGTGGGTTTCTCGAAGAGCAACGCCTTGCCGCCGCCCGGTTTCTTCATCTCACGGTCGGCGATCTCCGTGATCTCCAACTCAGTGGCGACGGGATGCGAAATGCGGATCAACTCACCCGCTTTTTCGAGCAACTCCACCCAGTCCCGGAACGATTCAAACGCCATGCTGGACCGACGGTACGGCCCGCGGGCAATCCCGCAACGCTGGGATCTTCAGAATCGAGCGCTCAAGCCAGGAGTGCGGGCACCGGCTTGGCACCGGTCACCTCCGCATCGGTAAGACTCGCTTCGCGTCCCTCGTGGGGAACATGCAGACGGGTGTGATCCAATCCCAATTGGCCCAACAGGGTCGCATGGAAGTCGTGGACACTGACCACATCCTGGACCGCCTTGTAGCCAAACTCATCGGTCGCCCCGTGGACATGCCCCGCCTTGAAACCGCCACCCGCAACCCAGAGTGAGAACGCATGCCGATTGTGATCGCGACCATCTTTGCCCTGGGAGATCGGTAGACGCCCGAATTCGCCGGTCCAGAGCACGATGGTGTCGTCGAGCAACCCGCGGGCCTTGAGGTCCTGGACCAATGCGGCACTGGGTTGGTCGGTCATGGCACAGAGGCCCTTGAGCCGCTCAGCGTTTTTGTCGTGAGTGTCCCAAGGCTGACCGCTGAGGAACAACTGCACGAAACGCACACCCCGCTCGACCAGACGCCGGGCGATGAGGCACCGCCGCCCGTATTCAGCGGTCACCGGGTTGTCGAGTCCGTAGAGCCGTCGCGTGGCTGCCGATTCCCCCGACAAGTCCATCACCTCGGGCACGGCGGTTTGCATGCGGGCAGCGGTCTCGAATTGGGCCAACCGTGCCTGCCACTCGGAATTGGCCGGATCACGCTCCGCCTGATGGCGGTTGAGACGGGTGATGAAGTCCAATTGATGACGCCGTGCCTCGGCGGAAATGCCGGCCGGAGTTTGCAAATGAAACACCGGCGTTTTGCCACTGCGGAAGGGTGTTCCCTGATACAAAGCCGGAAGGAATCCAGAGGACCAATTGCGCTCACCATCGACCGGGAGTCCTCCAGGATCGGACAACACCACGTAAGCGGGCAGGTTCTCATTCTCCGAACCCAGACCATACAGCACCCAGGAACCCATTGAGGGCAGCCCCGCCAGAAACCGGCCGGTGTGCATGATGCGCAAAGCCGATTCATGATCCACTGACCCGGTGGTCATGGACCGAATCAAGGTGATGTCGTCGGCGATGGATCCGGTATGCGGCAGCAATTCTGAAAGATGCATGCCGCACTGGCCCTGAGGCCGAAATCGATAAGGAGCCCCCAACACATTGCCCGCCTGCTTGTCGAAGTGAACCTCCAGATCTCCGCCCGGATACGGTTGCCCACTCCAACGGTTCAACGCGGGTTTGTAATCGAAGAGGTCCATCTGACTCGGGCCTCCATGTTGGAAGAGACTGATGACCGCCCTCGCCTTGGGACGCCGGTGTGCGGGCGGGACTGCTCCGGCTTCCATAATTGAGTCGCGCGACAACAACTGCTGGACCGCCAGGAATCCCAGGCTTCCGGCCGAACGCCCCAGAAAACCACGCCGCGACAGGAAATCCATGGAGGGGTTCATCGGAGGTAGAGGCAATCGTTGAGGGTGAAGAGCGATTGGGCGAAATCACGCCAAGCCCGCTGTTCGGAATCGGCATGGGCCGCATACAAGGATTGCTGTTGCCGCAGAAACTCTTCCGACGCCGAGCGCTCGGAGGCATCAGGCTCACGACTGCAAACCAACAGGAAGGCCCGCAGAATGCGCGCCTTCTCTGAAGCCCCGCACTCCCGATCGAGCCGGAGGATCAGATCCCGGGCCCGCTGCAGCGTGAACTCCGAATTGAGCAGGCTGAGGGATTGCAGCGGCATGGTAGTCCGGGCCCGCCGGGTGCAGTTGAAAACCAGCGAGGGCGCATCGAAGTTGACCAACCAAGTGGGTACCTGCGTTCGGCGATGTTGAAGGTACACCGAACGGGCCCGTGCTCCCGGCACAGCCTCGTCTGCCAACACCTCTCCGTCGCCATTGCGCGGTGTGGGGACATACGGACCACTGGATTTCGGATCCAAAACTCCGCTGGCCGCGATCATCAGGTCACGAATCCCTTCGGCATCGAGCCGGTGCACGGGATAGCGCCATAGTCCGCGATTGGCCGGATCGACGGACATCGCCTCCGCACGCGGCGCACTGGATTGCTGGAACGTCCGGGAACACACGATCTGCCGGTGGAGATGTTTCAGGCTCCAGCCCGAATTCACAAATTCAGCCGCCAACCATTCCAATAGTTCCGGATGAGTCGGAGAGGCTCCACTCAGTCCGAGATTCTCCGACGTCTCCACCAAGCCAACACCCCAACACTGCTGCCAGATCCGGTTGACCGTGACGCGCGCCAGCAAGGCCGATTGGGGAGTGCCCGGTGCCGTCAACCAATGCGCCCAAGCCAACCGCCGGCCAGTGGTCCGTCCGTGAGGGAGAGGCAACGCCGTCGGGAAGTTTTGACCGCGATCCAGAAATCCCGGAAAGGCCGGCTCGACAGGCTCACCCGGGGTCTTGGGGTTGCCGCGCTTGAGCAAAGGCACCGGCCGTGCCTCCGGGCGAACATCGCTGACCCACGCAATGCGTCCCGGCTTGGGCAATCGCTGAGCCTGGAGGACAGCCAACTGCCGATCCCTTTGCTGGACTTGAGTTTGCAGTTCCCGCTCGTAGGCCAACCAGCGCTCGTGTTCTGGGGTGCCCACACGCGGGGAAGTGTTGATGCGCACCTGATCCACCTGGAAGCCGCGGCCACAACAAAACTCGAACCCAAAACCGCCCTCTGGCAGATCCGATGCCGACAAGGTCAACGGCGTGCCATCGCCAATCCCATCCACCCAGTGCTGGAGCGAGAACCGGTTGTTCTCCAGACGAGTGATGCGGACTCCATAATTGTGCCCGGCCCGATAACCTTGCCCCCCGATGCTGCCAATGGACTTGGAGTCGGCACCGGGGTAATCGAGGTGCACGGCGCTGACGCCGGTGGGATGACCGTCGATCAGCAAGTTGCCGCCAGACTGTGTTCCGCGATCGGCGAAATCGTGGGTGGCCAGCACATAACCGATGCGATCGGAATCCTGGGCCTGTCCATCGGTCTTCAATGCAACCAGGTCGAAGGTGACCTGAATCCAATCCCCCACCAACGGCGGTTGCCACGTGAACCGCTGGCGAGTGGACAACCAACGGTCCCCGGACCCGCCGCCTTCGACGAGTTGCAAAACACCCCCCTGAACCCGTGCCGCGGGCCCCACCGAACCGCCGATGGAAACAGGCGGTGAACCGGCAGGTAGGTCATCTCCGGGAACGCTATTGGACCAACGGTCACCGAGAGATCCGGGGGCCTCAAACGCGTCTTCCCACAGAGGTTTCAGCGGGGGCTGATGCTCGGTCATCCAGCGCAACAAAGCGGCACGGGCTTGGGCTTCGCCGTATTCCCAGCGACGTTCAGCCGCCAACCAGGCCTCGTGTTCACCGCTCAGTGGTGCCTCGATGACCCGGTCGTTGGGCTTCACCCAATCCTCGATGGGAAAGGCGGGGTAGAAGAACGCCTGCAAGGCATAATAGTCCTTCTGACTGATTGGCTCGAACTTGTGGTCGTGGCACTTGGCGCACTGGACCGTCAGTCCCAACAGGCTCGACCCGATGATTTGCTGGCAGGCTTCCAACGCATAATAGCGGTCCACACGGACCTCGTCCGGATTGCCGT
>JACCDP011016344.1_pt1 | contig 16523 bp, 15 predicted proteins | sample 7445841 | NCBI WGS metagenome assembly JACCDP01 (sample SAMN15323441, study PRJNA562643) | freshwater metagenome | isolation source: river surface water | place: USA:Blue River Watershed | collected 2017-08-17 | reverse complement strand
GTTAGAATCAAGAGCGAAAACTATTCCTGTTTCCGATAATGAACGTACAGGAATTGAATTCTCTTACAGTTTCTATTTGTACGTGAATCCCTCTACATTCACAGGCGAAGATGTGCTCTTCAGCGTCTTCCATAAGGGTTATGCTGTTCCATTCCCTTTGATGGGTCCTGCTGTCTTTGTCAAGGGTGATAGTAATACTCTTCGTGTTGTAATGAACACCTATAAGAATCCTTATACATATCTTGATATTGAGAATATTCCTATTCGTAAATGGTTCCATTGTGTTGTCTTGTGTAGAAAGAACTCTCTTGAAGTCTACATCAATGGTAATCTTCGTAAGAAATTAAGTTTCGAAGGCACTCTTCCTTACCAGAATTTCCAGAATGTTATTCTTTTTAATCAATTGAAAGTTAATCTTTTCAAATCACAGTATATCACGTTGAAGGAAGATATGCGTGTACAAGGAGCTTTCCGAGGAAACTTGAGTAATCTCTACTATTTCCCTTACGCACTCTCCTTTACTGAGATCCAAGCCTTGATGACCAAGGGTGTCAGTTCTAAGACTCGTAAGCAGACTGCTGATATTCCTCCTTACTTAGTGGATACTTATTGGACAACAAGCTATCAACAACAGAATTAACGTTTGATATGTATAGAATGATGCTTTATATTTATAGAAGTAAATATAAAGCCTAAGCATTCTAATCTCTAGATTAGAATATGACAGGTGGAGGATTGATATCACTCGTAGCCTACGGCTCACAAAATGTATTGCTATCAGGAAATCCCGATATGACCTATTGGTATAAAACATTCCGAAAATACAGCCACTTTGCTGTAGAATCGGTCACGACTGCTCTCGAAGGACCCAATGAACTGTTTTTTTCACAACCGATTAAATTACGAGCAAAAATTCAACGTGTTGGTGATTTGATGAGTGATATTTATTTTACATTCCGTATTCCTGATATTTACAGTAAATATGTGACGATTCCAACCCAACGTACTTCTCAATATCACTATCAGTGGGTTCGATATCTTGGATGCGCCATTATCCAAAACGCAGCCTTCTTTGTAGGGGGTCAAAAGATTCAAGAAGTGGATGGAACCTATTTATTGGCCAGAGCCAGTGTGGATTTAACCAACGCTGATTTTGAGAAGTTTAGAATTCTTGTAGGGGATGTTCCTGAACTCTTCTCTCCTGCGGAAGGTATCTATGCGGGTGGTACCAATCAAACAGGTTACCCTGATGTATTCTATGATAATACTACTCCTCTTGGATCCCAGGCAAATAGACCTTCCATCTTTGGACAAGATATCCATGTTCCACTTGGATTCTGGTTTTCGGATGCCTCCTCTCTTGCTCTTCCTCTTGTAGGTTTACAGTATCACGATTGCGAAGTTCAACTTACATTGAATAGTATTGAAAATCTCTATACTATCTTGGATGTTTCTGGGAATCGTGTGAATCCTTTGTATCGCTTATTGTCTACAACAGCAGAACTTCAACTCAATCAGCCTGAATATGTCCCTAGCAATGATCAAACCGCTGAATGGAGATATTTTGCCACCGATGTAGGAGCTACTGTTCCTGCTCTGAATGGTTGGTTTTTGAATCCTCGTATTCAGACAACCTATGTCTATTTACCCGATGAAGAGAGAAAAGTCTTTGCTACACAACCTTTGAATTATCTACTTACACAAATGACTCCCTATCCTTTTCCAGGACTTTTTAATCGACAAATTTTAGACTTGTATATTTCCAATCCTGTCACCCGTCTGTTTTTCATTCAACGCAGAAGTGATTCTCTCCAGTATAGGAATCAGACTGCAAATTTCTCGAACTGGTGGAATTTCCCTCAACCGCCCTTTATACCTACTCCCAATTTAACACCATTGAATACTAAGGCGAATTCGAGTGGTATCCTTGTGCCTTCAGGTCAGAGTGGTATTATTCGTTCCTTACGTGTCTTAGCCGATGGGAATGAAATACAGGAAGATAAGCCTGTGGACTATTTTACAAAAATTACCCAATGGAAAACATTGACAGGAAAAGGTTCCCTAGGTATTCCTGTCTACAATTTTGCTCTTCACAGTCCTACCACTCAACCTGCTGGATCCATTAATGCTTCTCGTATTAAGAACTTCCAAGTGGAAGTCGATTTCTTTCCGTTGCCTGTCAATACCAACTATGTCTATGACTTAACTATCTATGTGGAAAATCTCAACTGGTTCGTGGTGGAAGGTGGTATGGGTGGATTGAAATACGCGTTGTAAAGATAGTGCTTCCGACAATCTTCCTCCTTAGCAGTAGAGATGTCTTTGTTAAATTCCATTGAAAAAGGAATTGATTCCGCTACCTATAATCCAGAGGCGGAAAAAGCAAGAGAGGAAGCGAAGAAACAAGCTAGTGAAGCCAAACAAAAATATCGTACAGCCTTATTTACGCTTCGTGATAAAAAGGCCAAAATGATTCAAGAAAAGAAAGCCTCTGATTTTTTTATTCAACAAGCGGAACAATTAGCGAATGATGGTTTTGCGTGGTTAACCGCCAATCCAGATGCTGATGCTTCTCAAATTACTGACCAATCCAATTTAACCGCAGAAAAGTATCAAGATATTTCCAAAGCGAATATTGTTCTTTTAGGATTAACTGTCTTACCACCCTATTATAAAACCAATGCTTCAGATTTATTCTTGAAGAAACAGATTACAGAAGAAAAGCAAAAGGAGATTGGAGCCTTTGCGGACTCGATTGAGGCGTGGTTGAAAACATCCAAGGACCTTTCTTCCGAGGCCATTTTTAGTAAACAACAGGAATTTCAACAAAAAGCAAAACAGGTTTTGGACAAGACAGGAATTATCACTCCAGCGGTAACCAACGAAGGCACAGTTCAAACAGTTCAATCACAAGTACAAACGAAGGAAACACAGGTGAAGAAGGAAGAGGAGGCTGATCGAAACACCTTCAAACTCAGTCGTCTTCTTTCCGAAACAGGTCGCATTGCTCTGAAAGTGATTGGTTCTCTCTTTATTGTAATGTTGATACTCGTGTCAGGTATGTTAACAGCCAATGACGCCATAGGTCGTGATCCTCAATATAGAATTTTCTATTTCATTTATGGTGGCTTAGGATTTCCAGTTATGCTCATCTACTATCTTTACCGATGGTTCGCTGGAACAGCTCCTCATATCTACAGACTTCTCCCTCTTTATAATCAAGAATCGGATACAACTTTAGGAAGATTTCTCTTATTCCCATTTACGTATGTCGAAGATCAAGCTGCCAAAGACGCCAAAACAGAATATATGACCGATGCTGCCAAGTTAGTAGGAAAGGAGTACAAAGCGATTACAGAAACTGTGGCAAATGCTGTACAAACTGTGGCTGAATCAACATCTTCTAAAATGGGTTCTATTTTGACAGGGATTCAAGATATGGTCTTGAACACCAAAAAAGGGACAAATTCTATTGTCAAAGGGCTTGAAAAAATGGAATTGAAGTAAATATCTAAACCTGTCAGTAACAAATAAAAGTAGAATGACTTCACAACTTGATAAAAATTATCCATTTGTGTCTGTAATTACACCCACTTATAATCGAAGACGATTCATTCCAACGCTTATTAAAATGTATGAAAATCAGGATTACCGCAAAGACCGTATGGAATGGATTATTTTAGATGATGGTCAAGATAAAGTCAAAGATTTATTTGATAACAAAAAGATTCCTAATCTTCGTTATATTCCTCTCGAAGAAAAACTGTTAATTGGAGCCAAACGAAACATCTTAAATAAAGAAGCCAAAGGCCAGATTATTGTCGCAATGGATGACGATGACTATTATCCTTCTTGTCGTGTATCGGCTGTAGTGAACGCCTTCAAACAGAATCCAAAATATGAACTTGCTGGAGCCTCAGAAATCTATATGTATTATTCAGACATTCAGAAAATCTATCGTCTTGGTCCTTACAATCCTAATCACGCTACCAATGGCACAATGGCTTGGCGCAAAACGTATGCGGATACCCATACCTATGATGAGACAGTCACACATTCTGAAGAGCGTTCCTTCTTAGAAGATTATAAGCATCCGATGATTCAATTGGATCCTTTTAAAGTGATGTTAGTAATGTCACATTCGGAAAATACCTTTGACAAGAAGAAAATGAGGGAACAAGAAAATCCATATATCAAGAAGACAGATATGAAAATAAAGACATTCATTAAAGAAAAAGAGATTCGTGAATTCTTTGCGAATGCTTAAACATTTCCTCTCACACAAAGTAGAAGATTAGAATGGCAGGCTATGAACCAATTGCGAAAGCAATTCGTGTTTTAAACGACGCCTTCCGATTTTCTCTTGAATCCGATTCTCCACAAGTGAGTCAACCTCCTGAACTTAAAGTTTCCCTCAGACCGCATCAAAAATCAATTTTGTATGAAATGGAGATGAGAGAGAGATTATTATCGAAAGGTATGGATTTGAGCGGAAGTCGTTTGTTTAGTCGTTTTTCATTTTTAGGAGATGGAGTGGGTGTAGGCAAGAGTTTGATGATTCTTGGACACATTGCTAGACTCAAAACCCTCCCTCGTATTCAAAATATTCCTGTTCTTGATCCCAATAGTTCTTCCCAACTCTACAGTCTTCACGATAGTAATTATGGGCACGATCTTTCGGAAGCAGGCTGTTTAATTATTGTTCCTCACACATTATATCGTCAATGGCAAACCTACATTAAAGAACAAACCAATCTCAGTTTTTGGGGTGTTCAAACCAAGAAAGTTCTTGGGGATAAAACACCGCAAGATATCACTGAGAAGCTCAAAACAACCGATGTTATTCTTGTGAGTAATACACTCTATGGCAATTTACAAGAAATCGCTGATAGGCAACATCTCTTGTGGAAGCGTGTCTTTTTAGATGAAGCTGATACTCTTCATATTCCTTCTACAAGACCTAGATTTAACACTCGCTTTACTTGGCTCGTTTCAGCCAGTTGGGCCAATTTATTATTTCCAAATGTAAATCATTATATCTCTCAACCTGTGTTGGATACCTATATGAGTCCTTCAAATACGTATGATCAAGATTTGAAGAGTTATTTGCGTTCAGCCTTTCAAACAAGCAATTCTTCCACCTATGTCTATGCGAGATACAGTGTTCTTTCCTCCAGTTTCTTACGAGACTTTTTACAGTCTGCGAATGTTCTTCGTGGCCGTCTTGTTCTTCGTTGTCGAGAGAGTTATGTGAAGGAGTCTATTACTCTTCCTTCTATTCATATTCGTAACATCGTCTGTAAACCATCCATTCTACAACGTGTAGTAGCCAATGCTATTCCAAATGAGGTACGTAATCTTCTTCACGCAGGAGATGTTCAAGGAGCCCTTCATCATTTGGGTGTCAATTCAGAAGATTCTATCTCTCTTGTGAAAGCTGTGACGGAAAATCGCAATAAAGAATTAGATCGGTTACGTAAAACTTATGATTTCAAAGCTAGTTTAGAGTATGCGACACCCCAAGCCAAAGAAAACGCGTTGAAGAGTTTATCGGATAAGATTAAAAGTTTAGTAGAACAGATTAAACAATTGAAAGAACGTATTGAAAATTATAAAGATGAAATGTGTCCTATCTGTTTTGATGAACCGCAGGCCCCAACTTTGACTCCTTGTTGTTCTCGTCTCTTTTGCGCAGGATGTATTCTAACATCGTTGACACGACAGCCCACATGTCCTCTTTGTCGTGCGAATATTGCGGCTACTGGTTTACGTGGTCTTGCTACAGAGCCTATTGTGAAAAATGAGATAGTCAATCCGAATGCTCCTCCTGAACCTTTGCGAAAGACAGAACAGTTGGTGGAATTAATCCGATCCACACCCAAAGGAAAATTTTTAGTCTTCAGTCGCTATGATAATCCTTTCTTACAAATATCACAGGAAATTGAAGCGATGCGTATAGCTGTCAAACAGGTAAGAGGAAACAAAGATGTGATTGCGACCACACTGAAAGGATTTCAAAAAGGGGACACCAAAGTTCTTCTCTTAAATTCTATCGAAGCAGGAGCAGGCTTGAATATTACTGCTGCCACTCATCTTATCTTACTTCACGCAATGACTCACGAAGAAGAGAAACAGATTCTTGGTAGAGCCTATCGTTTAGGAAGAACAGAACCTTTAGAAGTGATTCGTTTACTTCACCCTGATGAATTACAACATATACATAGTCAATAAAATTGAATGTTTGTCTTGTGAATATTTTCTTCAAGTACAATGTGTGAATTTGAACAAAATATTCTTCAACTTCTGAAAGAGGAGAAGAAGCGTCTTCTTGTTGTCTTTGTCGACAAAGACACAAATTATCTGAAAAGCCTGGATCACGGTATTAAGAGTGCTGAAAAAAAACTAGAGGAGTGTATCTGTAAACAGAGCATACGTCAAAACTATGAACTTGTTCCACCCAGTCATCTTCAATATTGGTCGAGTAAAGCAATGGATTATCTCAAATGTTCCCAATAGACGATTACTCTTTCTCTAACAAAGTTTGTAAAGCAATATTCCGTAGACGACGTTGTCTATCGGTTTTTTGATCGGGTTTCTGAGCTTCTAAATGACACATAGGTGGAACCATATGAACAGGAATATCATCACGATCCGCAATTTCACACATAAATTTCCAAGAATTAAAAATAGCGGATTGTTTGGTTAAAACAGGTGTATAGCGTAAATCATCCGGTTTTGGAGTTTTCTTACTCTGTGCCAATTTACATTCATAGGCTAGCCATAAACTTGGAATTTTTAACTTGAGATCCTGTGACAAAGGCAATAAGTTCCAACATTGATGGAAAAAAGCCCAAAAATCAGCGCGATCTGATTTACAATAAGCTTCAAATAAGGTACGATAAAGTTCCCATCCCTCTTTTGTATTTCCTTTTGTCATCTGTATGCGATCGTTCATATTTTCAATCATCACTAAGCCCGCCAGATTGGCTTCGTGACTTTCAATATCTAAATCGACAAAGGGATCCCATTCATTATACAAAGTCCACCACGCAATAGGTAGAATTCCTTCAGGCATCTCACTCATTTCAAAGGGCTGTTCTAGACCAGCGACTTGACGTTGAAGAAGACGTAAATCTCCTTGAACACTTTTTAAGGAATTTTCAGAAATGCTTTGGCCAAGCCATTCTTCCACTTGTTTATGACTGGCTTCGGATATGGGAATTGTTAAGCAAAGTTTAGAGATTTGAATTAAATTACGAGAATCAAGTGTATTGCTGATTAAGATAAGAGGAGTAGATTCCTGGGAAGGTTTCCACGAACGTAAAAAATCCAGAAGTTCCTTCAAACCTCCTTTTTCACCTTGACTTAATCCATCAATCTCGTCTAAAATAATTCCTAAACCTCCTTTCTTTCCTGTCTCTAACATATTGACAATACCTCCTTCTTTCAACAAAGGGAGAATGAGTTTGCGAAAGGAAGTTCCAGATCGGGTATGACTGGCATTGAACTCAATAATTTTTAAATTGCGCTTGCGAAGACATCGGTGGGCCAGTGTTGTTTTTCCCACACCGGGCTCTCCATACAAAAGGACAGCAGGTGTCTGAAATTCTTGAAGCCATTTTTCAATCTGCTGTTCAGCCGTGGGATGAAGACAGATTGTTTTATCGATCCGCGTAGGTGACCACATTATTGTAAAAAGATTAGAATTGTTTAGATGCTGGGCGATTGGTTATATACCTGGGGATAGGCTAAATGCCTATCCCAGAAAGGAGTAGACGGGATAGACCTACAAGAATCACAGCACTATAATGATTTTCTGTTGTTTTCATAATATCAAGAGCCATTTTACACCAAGGACTTGATGTTGTAATTAAGCCTTGTAGATACCCTGATATACCATCAGGTACACACACGGTATCATAAATTTTAGCGGTTCCGTAGTGTGTCGAATAGACCAATACAACGGAAAGCAACGTTTTGCCAAGTTCAGAGAGACCAACAACTGCAGCCATACTTTCTACACCTTTTCTACAAACTTTAGCAGTCAATTTTTTACTTCAATTCTTTTTATTCATCACACTTCTTATCGGAGTCTGTTCCACCTGATGGATTAGGAACTTTATCGGCTACGCAATTGGCCCCATCGTAGACACCTTCCCAAGTGACTCGCTTATCCTTACATTCTTGACAGAGTTTTCGAAGTCTTGTTATACCTGAAAGATTTTCATAGAGACGGAAGACAAAGTTATCATTGGTAACATTGTTAGGATCTACCATTTTTTGAATACCACCCTTGCTTACACCGACAAGATCCACACAGACATTCTCTGGTTTGCCTCCAACAACACGTTTATGCATTGTCAGAAAATCAGGGCAGAGATTGATAACAGGAGGCCAGGAAGTATAGGAGACTTGGGTAGCCTTGAGACTTACACCGGAAAACCAGCGGAGACCGTAGTATACAAGAACTAAGATAGCACCGATGACGAATAAAAATCCTCCAATTGATCTCTCTGATTGTATAAACGCTACTGCTCCACCCCAAACGATAGCGATACTAAGAAAGATGTAGAGTATGAAAAGATAGTCCATTTTCTATAACAGTTTGCGAAGATATTTTTCATTTGATTCAAAGCTTTGAAAGCACTGAAGAAAATGATTTGAAACCAACTAAAAGCCAATTTAAGGAGCACGAGCAACAGGGGCACCAGTGTTCTGGCCTTCCCAACCGAGTTCGATGTAACCGGTGAGGTAGTCAGAAGTAGGTACAGTGGCTTCATCTTGACCAGCTACACCGAAGGTAGATACACCAGCACCAGTGGCAGCACCGTTGAGGGTACCAGGTACGATTAATTGAACCTTACGGAAAGCACGACCAGAGGAAACGTAGGTCTTACCCATATCACGGAGTTTACCAGCACCAGCACCAGCGATAGAAGAGGTATATTTGGAACCAGTGAGAGGACCACCACCGATAACGTTACCAACAGCCCAGGTAGCAGGAGTGAGAGAAGCAGTGGCTTCATTGAGACCATAAATAACGTTCATCAAACAAGAGACAGGAACGAAGTTACGAGAGTCGCTAGGGATCTGCTTAATGAAGGAAGGAATGGAAGTCATTTAGTTCTATACTTCTGTCCAAGAAAAAAAACTGGCGGGATTCAGAAGAAATGTCAAAGCCTGATTTTGAACTCCCTCTTTCGAATCCGGTGGCCTATGCCGGACAAAACGGAAGAGTCAATCTTGCCAGCCGATCCAGTGCCGGTGGTCCAGCCCCCAAAGACTTCCCCGGATACAAATACCAAACAACAGCTGAGAAGGGATTTGAAACGGATATGTTGAGAGGAAACTGGGAAACCACACCGGTAAGTTCTGGATTCTTCAGCCCGGAAAATATACGAACCCTCCAAAATGCCATCCGCCGATATGTCTTTGAAAAATCCCAACCGAAGGGCTATGTTATTGATGACCAGTCGGTAGATGAATTAAAAATTATTATGAGAGGTATTTATTATCAATATGGTAAAAACTTACCCTTTAATGTATCACAACAGATTGATGAATTGAATCAATATGTCGTAAACTGGTCAGGTCCTCATATTCTATCAGCTGTGGATCATTATTATTACTATTTGGACGATATCAGCCATATGCCTGTGCCGTTACAGCAACCTCAAAATTTGTCTTCTGCGGGTACTAAGTCGTTACCGTTTACCACTTTTGTGTAGACATTTATTTCTTTACTGTGCGACGTTTCTTAGGAGCTCCTGATGTACTGGAGGAATACGCACGATTGCCTTCCATCAAACACCACGCTGTCTCGAAGTCATTTAGATCTTCAAGCCAGAGTGCCGATGCCGTGGTATCACGGAGTTCTTCGTAGGCCATTCGTGCGGCAACCACTGCTTTCTCCGCATCTTCAATCGCCGAAGCTTTTACACGATCCATACGGAGTCGGAGTAAGTAATCATACGCATCCACTGATTCTGGATTACTTTCATCGGAGAGAGGAGGAAGTTCGTGGAGCATCATCGCACTTACGATTTCTTCATCAGTAGCCCGTCTTAATTCAATATCTCCTTCAAGTACTGCTCGGAGGAATCGTGCTTTGGCATCGGCTTCCAACGCTTCACGTTCTAAGCGAGCCATTTCTTGGAGACGACGTTTCTCGTAAGCTTCCAGACGAGGTTCATAGAAGGCTTCCACCATATCCCCAATACAACTGTATTTCTCAATTTGCATTTCATTGTTGAAACAAGTCATATTGGAAAGACGCCAGGATGTGGTGAGCTTGAAACGTTTCTCAAAATCATTGATATCCGCTTTGACATCTTCATAGTAGTCAGCATCTAAGTAGAGAATGAAGTTGACAGTATCATCGTCATAGAGATCATCAAAGGATTTGAGAATAGGTTTTCCGTTTTCACCAAGGGCCACTTGTCCTTCACCTCCTGCGAGTGTATCGAGGAAGACTTTATAGTCTTTGGTCCACGTTCCAACAGGAAGTTCTGTGATCGTTACAGTTTTCTTGGTATCATCAAAGCTGTAAATGCCTTTGGTAATCCAAGCATCACCAGAAGGGACAATAGAACCTTTGAATCCAAACCACCAAGGTTGTACAGTGAGACCTTCGAGAGTCGCTCTACGACCTTCAAGACGATCACGCAACATTGTCACAATCGTCATAGGATGGTGGGGTGGAATATCTGTACTGAACCCTGTACCAATTCCTACACAACCATTAATAGCGAGTAGAGGTACAACAGGAAGATAGGTTTCAGGTTCTACAGCAAGACCATCGTCTTCTTGGTAATCCAGAATAGCGTTATCTTCTTTGCGGAAGAGGCTTTCTACAATCGGTTCTAAGTGTGTGTGGATATAACGGGGCGAAGCAGAATCCTTTCCACCAAGGAGACGAGAACCAAATTGTCCAATAGGCACAAGCAAGTTGATGTTGTTAGAACCGACAAAGGTTTGCGCCATTCCCACGATGGTACTGTTCAGAGAGGCTTCACCGTGATGGTAGGCGGCGTGTTCGGAAACATACCCTGCGAGCTGGGCTACACGAATTTCGGATTTCAAGCCACGTTTGAGACAGCCAAAGAGAATCTTACGCTGTGAAGGTTTGAGGCCATCCATAAGATGAGGAAGAGAACGAAGGTTATCCGCATTACTGAAGTGGATGAGTTCGTCGTGAATGAATCGACTAAAGCCCAGATTTCCTGCGGAATCAGGAATAGCCATTCGTTTGGCATCGTACGTCGAGAGCCAAGTTTTACGATCATCCGAGCGTTTTTTACTGAAGGCTAGACTGACAGATTCATCAGTGGCATCATCCCATTTGTATTTGATTTCGTGGAGATGTTGGAACCATTCACGGGCTTCCGCAGGTGTAGACGTACCCAACCCTTTATAGTATTTGAGTTTCCATCCTTTGATATCGTCACCTTGTGTAGTAAGCCAAGCATCGTATTCCGCTTGGGAGTAGAAGGATTTGGTTTCATTGCGTTTCGTAGCTTTTAAGAGTGGAGTAGCGAGTGAGCAGATAAATCCAATCTTCATTAGCGAAGGCCATTCGGTGTGGAAGAGATTCATCAAGAGACCTTTGATATGCGCCCCATCCAAATCTTGATCCGCCATCACCATTACACGTCCATATCGAAGATCTTTGACTGAAGAATATTTCTTGCCTTGTTCAAGACCAAGGATTTTCTTAATGGCTGTAAGTTCTTCATTCTGATTGAACTTGATTTGACTGATATCTTTCACATTGAGCATTTTACCCTTCAAAGGAAAGACACCCCAAGTTTCACGTCCTACAATTTTCAGACCTGAAATAGCACTGGTAGCAGCTGAATCTCCTTCTGTAAGAATCAAGGTACATTCACTACTCTTGGCTGTTCCTGCCCAGAGAGCATCTTCTAGCTTAGGTAATCCACGAATAGTCTTTTTCTTGGCTCCATCCGTTTTCTTGGCTTCTTTCATCATCTTGGCATCAAGAATATTTTGTGCTTCTTCAAGTAAACCCATTTTAACAAGAGTATCCGCAAATTTGGACGAGCATTTGAATTGGGATCCAAATTTATTGGCAGGTGTGGTCAAACATTCTTTCGTTTGGGAATCGAAAGAGGGGTTTACGATAGTAGCATTGACAAAGAAGAGAACGGAATCTTTGAGTTGAGAGGGCTTGACATCCACTTTCTTCTTTTTCGCGACTTCACAGAAATCACCAAGAACGTGTTTGGCTACTGTTTCTACGTGTTTTCCACCTTTCTTTGTATTGACACCATTGGCAAAGGAAACGTGACGTTCATCGTGTGTATCGTCATCTTCAAAGAGGCTTCGGGTAAGAACGGCAGCAATTTCCCAGCGATCTGAGCATTTTTCATAGGCGATAGAGGCTTCATCACGAACGAAGAGATGTGTGAACTTTTCAAAGGTATTGGTGGAGATGACTTCACCGTTCCAGGACACTTTGACATCTTTTCCCGCAAGAGCGGCAAGTTCGATGGCTCTTGTATGAAGAACTTGATTCATTTCATCCAAGTCCAGTCCTACGAAGCGAGTAAGATCTGGGACAAAGGTGATGCGGACAAATCCTTTGGCTTTGTCTTTGGTGACAGAGGCTTTTGAACAAGTAGACATATGATCAGTCCAAGTTTGACTATATTTTGTTCCTGTTTTGGTATCACGGGTTTCAACAGTGAAACTAGTACTAAAGATATTCGCTAACTTGGCACCATACCCGTTTTTACCACCGACAATCTTCTCTTCTTCTTTGTTGTAATTGCCTGAAGTAAGAAGATGACCAAAGATAAGTTCAGGCACCCATACATTGTATTCCGCGTGGTGAACAACAGGAATCCCATCCCCATCATTTTCAACAATGATGGCAAAGGGCTTTCCTTCAGGTTGTTCTACAGTGACGCTGATGTGTTTGACAGGCGTCTTGTCTTTTTCGGTTTGAGAACGAATAAGAGCATCACGACTGTTTACAATAATTTCATCAAAGAGTTTATAGAAACCAGGATTGAAATTGACTTTCTTATAAGCCATTTTCTTGTTCTGATTATCGTAGACCCAGCGATGTTCTTCGTGGGTTTCTACCGAGCCAATATAAGTATCTGGAAGTTCCAAGATATGATCTCGGTGACTGAGACGTTTATATTCAGAGCCCATTGTTGTTAGAGTTTGTGATTCTTTTGACATTGTTCCTAACCGTAAGGGGGGAGCCTTGGTCTACTCAATTTTACGCACAGCTAGATTTTCTTCTCTTCTTTCAGAAAGGATGCTCGCATTTTCCTCTCGGAAAAGTAAAAATAGACATGGAGGTGGCTCTGTACAACAGCCTCTCTCGTATTTAGACCCAACTCTCTCTTCACCCAATTATCCATCTGGTTCAAATCTTTTACAACAAAATGGAGTAATTGTAAGACCTGTCATTCCACGAATGGCTGGTGGTGCTAGTGTTCAACAACCTCTTCCTTATCTCGACCCTACGTTTTCTAGCCCTTCGGCTGATGGGCCTGGTTCTGATCTCTTGAAACAAAATGGAGTAATTGTAAGACCTGTTATTCCACGAATTGGAGGAGGTACACGCAAGAGACGTGGAGGGTGGAAATCTGGAGGTTTCCTACCCAGTGTAATGAAAGGTGTTGTCAATGCTGCAGTTGTAACAGGTCCTCTTGCTGCGGTAGCTGCCAAGAAGATGTTGTATAATAAGACACGAAAGGGAGGCGGTAAGAAAGAGGATTGGGCTCGCAATCGTGAAGCTGCGAAAGGTGAACTAGAGAAATACGGCAAACCATCGGCCTTGAATGTGAATAAATATGCGGCCTTAAAACGTAAATCGGAAGACGATGCTGAAGATTTTTTAACAGACTATATTTTGCGTAAGAGAAAAGCAGGAAAGAAAACTGCAAAGAAGTCAACAAAGGCTGTAAAAAACAATACAGCAAAGAAACCGAAGGCAAGTAAATCCAAGGCTGAAGTGAAAACAGCGAGTCTATGGAAAGACCTCTTGGATCGGGCCAAGAAGAATCTCCAGAAATTTGGAAAGCCTTCTGGAGCCAATGTCACAAAACTAGCGTCATTACATAAAAAGGGCGTCAACACAAAACAGTTTGTGGCTAACTTTCAAACCCGTAAAAAATACGTAGCGGTTAAGACCAAGCGCAATACGTATAAAAATAACTTACAGTCCGCTAAAGAAGCCTTAGCTCCTTTTGGAAAACCTACCGCAGCCAATCTTGCGAAATACGTAAGTTTGATGCGTAAAGGGAATTCCACCGCTCCTATCGAACAAGCTGTCAAAAGCCGTGTAAAACCAGGTGTTGTCACTGTAAAGCCCACCTCCAAGTCTCCTCCACCCCCCGCTCAAAATATGGAGAAAGTCAAACGAAATTTAGCATTATTAAAGAAAAAAATAAAAACGTTTAATAAATAATGAAAACGCGCAAGAACAAAGGAAAGACCTACGAAATCCACGATAACGGAGGTCGTCCCTTTTTTGTCACTGTCGAAGGAAAAACTGTTACAGTGGAAAAGAATATGGATACATTTGAAGTTGTAAAGGGAAAGATTGTGGATATTCAAAAGCCTCGCAAACAACTGTTTGAAAAAACTGTGGATACTGTGTTTGTTGGAAAGAAATCACCTCTGGGAGGATATGATGGATTAAAACCCAAAGAAGCAGAAGGCAATAGTCTTTTATTACTGGATGGATCCAAATATATCTATATTGGATCGGAAATTTATGAATTTACACCTGTCAAAGGTGATACCATACAGGCGTATTATTCTGATATTGGAAATAGCGATGTCCCTTACCCCTATGCGATAGGTAAGACCCATATATACATTATGTTAGATAAGGTAGCTATAGAAAAATCTTTCTTTGATATGAAGGAGGATATATATGAACAGTATTACTCGGGAACTACATATTTACCTCAATGCCTGAAAGGATATGGAAATACATTACGATGTGAAGATAAGGAGCAAAGTAAAAGAATAATTCGAGAACTCAAAGCTAAAACACGAAAACTCAAATCCAAACTTCTTCAAAAGCGTTCATAGATATGGGACTCTATGCTATAGATCAATTCTCCCTTCTTCATTTTGCAGCAGGGATAGTTGCGTATTTTTGGGGTATTTCCGCGGTTTGGACGTTGATTCTTCATATTCTTTTTGAATGGTCTGAAAATACAAAATGGGGTATGACATTTATTAACGAATATTTCCCTTTTTGGCCAGGAGGAAAACCGTATGCGGATTCTTTGTTAAATCAATTTACTGATACAATTTTTACAATGATTGGTTGGTATATATCACAACTTGCTGACGCATATTCTTTAGAAAGACACATATATCCGTGATTCTTGACTCCCGACATTGGTTTGCGGGATAAACGGGCTAAAGTCTGTCAACGGTAAAAGCAGAGAATCCTGGAATGTCAACCCAAGGCAAACCGAATACGAATGGCAATTTGTTTGAGATTAAAACTGTCCAATCTGGAGCTTTCCGGACACTTATTGAGGCCTTAAAGGAAATCTTAACAGAGGCCAATCTTGAATTTGACTCGCAAGGTATCAAAGTGATGGCTGTTGACGAAACCCACACTGTTCTTGTCTATCTTCGTCTCCACAGTGATAGATTTGAAAGCTACTACTGTCCTCAAAAATACGTTCTTGGTGTGAATATGATTTACTTGTTCAAACTCATCAAGACAATGGGCAACAATGATTCATTAACCTTGTACTTGCCTGCGTCTAATCCCAACAAACTTGGTATTCGTATGGAAAACTCTGAAAAATCCACGATTACCAACTACTTCCTCAAGTTGTTCGATACGGATGTAGAAGAAATCAATATCCCTAATTTGAACTTCCCTTCTATCATCCACTTACCTTCTGCGGATATTCAGAAGATTTGTCGTGATATGAACGCTCTTGGTGAGAAGTTGGACGTAGAAATCACATCCCACGGTGGAGATTTAATCTTCAAGTGTATGGGCGACTTTGCTGAACAGGAGACCATCATTTCTGAAAACAACAGCACTGTCAAGGTTCAGAAGAATACAAATACCAACGAGATCGTTCAAGGCTTGTTTCAACTCAAGCATCTTGTTCTCTTTACCAAATGTACATCTCTCTGTCCTTCTATCGAACTCTATCTCAAGAATGACTATCCTCTCATTCTCCGTTACACTGTAGCCAATCTTGGTGAAGTCAAGTTAGTTCTTGCTCCAATCAAGAATAAACAATAAAAATGAAAACGGATTTTCTATTCATTTAGGCTATAGATTGAATGTCATCCTTGTGTAAATTGGGTATGTGCCATAACCTTGGGAGTTCAACCTACCAAGGTTATTGTAATCAAGATCATCAGAATAGAGGTCCAGAGAAAGAGTTGTTAATGAAAATTGTTGAAAAGAATCCAAGTGTTTCTACACTCAAGGAGGCACGCCAGTTCCTTCGCGAGTATATAAAAAAATGGAAATCAAAGACTTAACCTTTTCTCCT
>JACCDP010191918.1_pt1 | contig 16524 bp, 7 predicted proteins | sample 7445841 | NCBI WGS metagenome assembly JACCDP01 (sample SAMN15323441, study PRJNA562643) | freshwater metagenome | isolation source: river surface water | place: USA:Blue River Watershed | collected 2017-08-17 | reverse complement strand
TCTGAACCTTCGATAAAAATCGAAGAGTTCATTACAAAGCCACCACCGGTATTATTGGTTAAATTATTCGCAACCGCAACAAGTGTAGATGTGGTAGTTAACCATTCTTCAAACGTATTGGCTGTGGAAATTTGGTCTATTGCCATCTTATGTTCTCGTTACAAGTTGACGCAAAAGGTCTTTAATTTCTGAGACATCTTGCTCTAGTTTATTTACTTTGTCTTTCATTTGTTCTTGTTCTTCCAGTCTTTTCTTAGCTAACAAACGTTGAGCTTTGTATCTCTCAAGACCTTCTTTGTCAGTATTTAACAACGCTCGATTTGTGGTATCACGCACGAGCGTTGGTTCATCTTTAATACGAACTAGCATTATAATGACTCAGGTAATGCAATGATTCGCAAGTCTTTAATCTTAGGCACATCTGTTGGGTCAGCAGAAGTCATAACAACTTTAATTGCGAACGTTGCAAATGATGTATAAGTTACCGAACCAGATGTGTAACTAATACTGTTCGTTTCAACACCATTAGCTCCCGGCGCAAATGTCATTTCACGATAATCATTATCATCAGCAGAGACAAAATTACCACCACCAATTTGAGTCAGTAATGACCAATTCTTTTCACCAAATCCCTGTGGGTCACCAGCAGCAAGATACTTAGCGTAGACATAAATGTTACCTTGTGGTGGCATATAACCCAATAGATACACACGAAGGTCGCCCGAATCAAAACCAGATGCAAGTTGAACACGGCGTGTTAGATAACGAACATCTGCATTACCACCAGACTTCTTATCTTCACCGTTATACACAACCGTTGCACCAGAACCATCACCAGTAATTGTTATCGTTGGGGATGTCACATAACCCGAACCTTCGTTTGTTAATGTAATTCCAGTTACCTGTCCACCAGCAACAGTAGCGGTTGCCGTTGCGCCTGTACCACCGCCACCAGTAATTGAAACCGAAGCTGTTGTATAGCTAGAACCGGGATTAGTAATAACAAATCCATTGTTTTTCAACTGTAGATTGTTAATCTTGTTTTCAATTGCAAGAAGATTCAAACGAGTTCTATCAATCATAGGACTGATATCACGGTTTGTTGTCGATAGGACTGTGCGCAATGAGAATGTTGTATTTCCGGTTGCTTTATTCAATGAACGGCGACCGTAACCATCAACCATCTTATAATCCAGTTTCGGTAAGAATGAAATATATGGATGAGTTTCACCAGTCGTATTCTCCGAAATAAACTGATAATCGATGTTTGTGTTTGCAAGAACAACATCAGTTGACATAACGTGCATTAAATCAAACAATGCATTTGCCGACTGGTTGGACATATCAACTTCAAAGTACGCAAAACCAGGAGTTGTTGTTGAATATGCTTTCTTGTACAAACTAAACATCAAGTCTGAAGTTTGGTCAGCAGTCCAAGTTGAACCATTCTGTGATAAGAATAGAGTACCAGTATATGGTTGCTCTGAAATCTTAACGGAGTTGGCAATATTAACCTGACCAATTTCACCAACAAAAGCTTCATATCCGACTGAGTTGGACAGAAGAACAATTGAGTGTTCACCCGGCAACAGATAAACAGGAACGTCAAAAGTAAACTCGGTGTACTTATTGGAATCAGTTAAACTTGGTATTACGCTTGTTTTAACCTTGTCCGGTGTCAGAGAAACATCAGCATATGGGTAAACAACTGTTGATGGGTAACCATTTACTACAGTACGAATCTGTAATGTTACCGGTGCTTGTGCATCTTTCGTTTTGAAACAAACACGAACGCTCGACAACATGATACCCTGTGGGAATTGGTCGGGGTTAATCAGGAACGTCTGTGCCAGTGGGTCAACCCATCCCTGACGAACGACCGCAGAACGAACTGACGATGTTTGATTTACACGACTTTCTGTCACTGTCGAACGAGTTACTGTTGGGACAAATACAGAAATTGTTGTTTCTTGTTTTGTTTGAATCAGTCCCTGTGAGAAGAATGCTGTTTCGCCGTTTGTAGTTGAACGTTCAATAGAACCATTCGGGTCATCAATCAAACGGAACATCTTTTCACCAACACGGAAGGTATCCGTTGGTACTGAGAAAATACCCGCAGTAGCACCCTCAATCGTCGTTGTTAATGTGCCAATAGAGTATGTTGTTGTAGTATCAGGTATTGTTGACCAATTTGTAGAAATATTTGCTGTACGAGTAACTGCATTGTAAGCATTAATTGTTGCTGTTTGACCTTTACCTGTACCACCAATAATACGAATTGTTTGTCCAACATAATCAGATGTATTGGCTGCACCACCAGCATGATAATCAAGTTGAACAGTTGAAACTGTTGCTGCTCTTACTGTGCCAGAATAGTGTTGCCAATCGCTTGTGAAATTGTTTGCACCAGTAGCAACACCAATCACACGAATACCAATTGAAGCATTAGCCCATGTTCCATAATTTGGATTCGGAACAATATTAGTAATAAACGCATGGTTGTTCGCAGTTAAAACAACTACACCCTCACCCATTAATTGACCATTAGAATTGTCATAAAAATCAACAAATTCAGGGTCACCAATAGTGGTTTCATATTGTAAATTATTATTAGCAAACTTTAACAGATTTGCACGATAAACATAGTTATCAACATTTTGATTATCGAAGTACGTGTACAGAGTTGTTGATGGTTTAAAGTTTGTACTAACTGCAAGAATATTAACTTCACGCATGAACTGAACAACCGTAACATCAATTATTCTATCGCCAAGTGAACGTGTTAATTGTTGTGGTACGATTTGTGAAAGAATACCTGTACGTGTTTCTTCTGTTGTACGTGTTTCAAGAACATCTTGAGTAACTGTACGCCATGTTCCAGAACGAGTTGTCTGTCCCCTAGCATTAACACTTCGTGCACGTCTTTCATCTGTAGTTGTTAGACCACCCGCAATAACTTCGGATACACCAGTCCATGTTGTTTCCCACGCACCCCACGATGTACTTTGGATTGATGCCCATGCATCACGAGCAGCTTCACCACCAGTTAAATCAATATTTTGAGTTTCAACACGAGTATCTGAAGTCCAAACATCTGATGTTGGGTCAAGTTTGACCGAGCCAACGTAATTTACAATGTTAAATGGGTTGATGTTTACAGACTTAGATGCAAGATTCTGTGTTAAGAAGTTTTCACTGGTGCCTTTTAAAGTTAATAATGGACCATTAAAGTCTACGCCAGCATCTGATGTACTGTTATTTGAGAAAATTCTTACGGATGCAAGGTTGTAGCTATTACGTGCAAGGTTACCGACAATATCAATAGCTGCCGAGAAATCCGATGCAGTAAAGTTAGCAACAGTCTTATCGGTAAATGGGTCAACCATAATACCATTCTTGAAACGAGGTAATCCTGTATTGTCAAGAATAGACAGGTCTTGTTTATTGATTGTTGCCTGTTCCATCAGTGACAAAGATGTGTAGTATTCTAGATTTTGAATACGCTTCTCTAGTGCACCAATATCCTTCATTGTGTAACGTTTATTTTTGAACGTCTTGATATTTGTCTGTGATGCGAAGCCAAGATATGCTGGATATGACAGAATGTACAATGTCATTGCATCGGCAGGTTCTTGTGGTTCGGTAGGAGTCGTTGAAGGAATACCCTCAATAACTTCAAAAGAACCGTTTTTGCTCAATACAACACGGTCAATACGTGGTAAGTAATAGCTATAATCAAGAATTGCATCTGTGCCAGGTTCAATAATCTTAGGACCAGCACCACGTTCTTCAACATCAAACACATAATTGTTTGCGTTGACTGTGTTTGTTGCATCTAAACGAACTGGACGGAAGTCAAGATAATCACTCAGCGGCAATGCAGAACCATCTTGATTAATGAAGTTTGGAATCTCGGCATAATCAAGATTAGCTGGTCCCAAACGTGTGTAGGAATCTACATCAAAATAACCTGTGCCCGATGAAATGAAACGATTGTAACGAACAAGTAATGGTCCTTTTGGTGCTGGATATCCCGGCTTCAGTCTAATTGCACCCCAATCGTAGTAAGAATCTTTCTGACCAGTTGACAGGGTATAATATGAAGTTACGTTTGTGTATGAACCAGCATCATAACTTGCTGTCGTGATTGCTGTGCCATTAAAGTCGAAAATTGCATTGATAGAATGTATATCAGACGCAAACAATGGCTGGTCAACACCCGGAGTTTTTACCAAAATAGTGTTTGCATTAATAATTGTCTGACCATCAGGTGATGAAACAAAAATTGCACCGTTACCAAACACATTATTAGATGTCGTTACACCCGTACCATTTGCTGCAAGTTTTGTATTTGCACGAACAAATGTTTTTGTTTTTGATGTTGGATTAGATACGCTGATAGCACCATAGATATTGGCAACCATTGTTCCACCATCGGTTACCGAAATAGTACGTGCCGCTGTATCTACTGAAATCACATGCGCAGGAACAATAGAGCCTACTGGATATACACCAGAACCTTGAGATGTAACAACAACGGTGTAATACTGTTGCTTTGTAGATGTTGATGATGCTGATAATAGAGTTTCGCCAGTACCTAAAGAAAGAGGCGCAGAAACACCCGGCGTAGTTGTGCCGAAATTAACTGTTTGATATAAACGACGGTATGTATAGCTGAAGTCGGAAATAGTATTATCCGCTACATTGTTTTCACCGATTTTTAGAAGTAAAGGTTCGGTGCCAGTATCAGATACAAATGAAGCTTCATGTTCAACTGGAGTGTAAATTACTTTCTTCGAGTAAGGATGAATATTTGCAGATGCCGAACGAGTTGTTCCCGCACCAGTCATCACAGCTATAGAATCCACCTGTCCAAAATCAAAATCAATTGCAAACTGAGATGTTGTACCGATTGCTGTTGAGAATGGAGCGTCTACTGTTACATTTCTTGTCGCACCTTCATAAAACTTAATTGTGCGGGAGCCGTCAACCGTACCGGGTCCAGCAGTAATTCTAATTTTTGCTCCAACATATGTACCATTGTTTGCAGAGAACCCTGACGGTAAAGTAAACGTTGTTGTGTTACCCAATACAATATTATAACCATTACCTGTAGCAGTGTTCAGAAGAGTGCTTACATTAATATCGGTTAGATATGTTTTGTAAATGTAAGTATTAGAATCTTGTGTGTTTGAAGAAGAGTCAAACGACATCAATTTAATTTTAGCTGAACCAATTCTTACATTGTTTAGGTTTGCTGTGCTTGCTTGAATGTTTGTAAGTATGCCAGTATCGACCGCATACAATTCAACGTTTGCAATTAAGTTGGTTGGGAATGTTCCATATACACTATTTGCGTAAACATAGTATCCGAGGTCTGCTGTAACACGGCGGTTGTTTACGTTGTCTGTTGTTCTTGGTTTATCTACCGAAATAACAGTAGGTGCAATCGTTTGGAATTCATAGCCACGAACGTATGCTTTACCGGCACCTAATGTAATATTTGCTTTTGCAGTATTTGCTGCGTCAGTAACTGCAATGTCAAACGGACGAACCAGATAATCACCCGACTCGTCATATGTACGACGAGCAAGTTCGTCACCTAATGTCGAGTAAATTGGAGTTTGGATTACCGATTGTTGAATGCCACCTTCAAATTGACTCAGTTCAATAAATTGAGAAAGGTCGGTGCTATTCAGTGCACGTGTTGCCAATGTCAGATTAATCTTAAATCTATCTGCGCCCGGAGCTTGGAAGTTCGAAGCGTCTTGTGCGGGGTCTAAGAGTGAAGTATCTTCGGTATAATCAACAATTTCTTCCGTGACTTGGAAACCTACAATTACATTTGAATTGCGGTCATATTTTGACAGCGCAACTGATTGTGCTTGGTTACGAACAAAGAAGCCTTCATAATAGAAAACACCCTCATTGATAGAGAATGATTTTGAGTTACCTGTTGGATTTGATGCTGCTACGTTTGCGTAGTAATTTACTGCACCAGTTTCAGTATTTGCAGTAATAATAGTTTCACCAGCAGCAAACGGTTCACCATACATTTGATTGACGATAAATGTAATTGGCTGACCAGCAGTGCTATCAGCAGCATAAGACTTTAGAACATATGCTTTCTTTGTGCCACTTGTATTTGTAATATATTCTCTATCAAATGTGCTATAATCAATATCAACATTTGAATATGCCGTTGCAACATTGATGTATGTTGTATTTTGTATAAAGATTTGACCACCAGAAACAAGTGAACCAGTTTTGAAAACATGGTCACCAAACATCTTAATTTGGTCTTGCAGAATAGTTTGAGACTGAGTTAATTCACGTGACTGAACCGCAAATCCTGGCTTATACAGGATACGATAGAAGTTTTTATCTTCATTAAAATCGTCGTAATACGGGTCAACATTAAAATTTGTAGTTAGTGCCATTTATTAACCTTTAGAATCTAACAATAAGCTTGATATTCTCAGCTTGTCCATCTGCTCTTGTAGTTTTTGTTGCGTTTTCTGTATAAAGAATATCGCCAGAATATGGTTCAAATTCAGGATTTTGAATAGTAACAATCAGACGGTCATCCACGCCAGAACTAGCTCCACGTAAAGGAATACCGGTTTGGAATTTTCCTCTTACGTTAGTTAATCTTAAAGTGTCGGATGTCTGGTCTAGAACGAATCCATATGCAACCGTGTTTGCTGCTGATGTATCGTTCGGCAATCCCTGATATGCAAATTCATCAATACTATATGGTGCGCCGGTAATCAAACTTAGCACTGTTGCTTGCGAAACAACAGAATTAGCATTAGCCGCCGTAACCACATTTGCACTACCGTATTTATGGGGATTTACAAAGATACCATACTGTCTAAACGTAGTGTTTGCAGGTATTTTTCCGTTTTCTGTTGAGTCGATTTCACCAATTCGTGAAACCACCATAACACTATTTGCACCTAATTCTCTTGCTGGATTATATGCATGACCGTATTTCATGTCACGAATCACACGAACAGATGAATTGGAACCGGTTCCATATACAAATGCGTTTGCTCTGCCGTAACCAGTACCAATTGTTGTGACTGTGACTTTTGTTAGATAACCAGTAGCATTAATTGTAGCCGAAGCAACTGCACCAGTGCCGTCGCCATCAATATAAACACGGGTTGTTAGAGCAATTTGATTTGCCGTAGTATTTCCACCACCGGCACCGGATGTTGCGGTTGACAAGAAAATATTATTATTTGGTACATCAACAGCAGAAATAAATGTGCCCGGTGAAATACCAGCACCAGAAACCGACATGTTAGCCGCAACGTTCGTTGTGTTTGCTAATGTCAGAACAGTACATCCAGTTGTGAAAATCGGAATAACAGATACGTTGTTTTCGTAAAAGCCTGAACCTGTGTTTACAACAACAATCGTTGTCAACTCCCCATCAACGACTCCAATAGCATTTACACCATAATCTAATTGATTTGTGCTTACAGGAACTGGAATCCAATCATCCGCCAAGAATGGATTTGATGGCTTGACGTTAAACATGTACTTCCAAATATATCCATCCGAAGTAGCAATATTACCGTTAGATGAAGTATAATCACCAGTTGGTTCTACAGTTGAGTTTGCCGATGCGTTATTCGATAGACACTTATAAACATTACGTTGAGATGTATAAACATACATCGGCTTAACATTCTGACTTGTATTACCGGTTAATAGTTCATCTAAAGCAACTAGGTCATCATATTGTTTATATTTGGTATTTGCGGTCCATCTAATTTTGGGAATTACCAGTTCAACGTCATTGCCAGAAATTTTCTTGGCGGCAATCATATTGTCCCAAGTTAATTTTTCATCATTTACCGAATCTACAATTGAGTCTGGACTACTTTCATTCGCATAGGGCAAATGATTTCCAATATAGACGTAACCGACTTCCGGACTCGGTTCATAGAAAGATTCTTTGAACTGAACTGCCGAAATATAAGCAATTTTTTTAGATGTAACTGAAGTCATAAGTTATATTTATTTGTATACAATGGCAGTCTGACTATTTGCTGTCTGATACCACGATGTTTCGTTTGGATTGATAATCGCACCTGTTCCGGCAGAATCTGGAGTAACATCTGGCGTGTAATAATAATTACCACCATTGTTTATTACTACTCTGCGAATTGCACCATTACCAGAATAAACTTCAACCGATGCATTCGCTGCCGTATTTCTACCGGTAAATCCAACTGTAATTACTGCATTTGTTTGAGCATTTGCAACTGGAGTAATAGTAAACGTTGCGTTAGTATAAGTGTTACTATTTGCTGTGATTGTCACCGCAGCAGTTTGTCCAGCGTTTGCTGATGTTGTTACTACTAGATTTGCAACGTTAGTAGTATTAGCTGAATAACCAATTCTGAATTTTGCTGCTGTAGTTGGTGTCTGTAGAGCACCGGTAGCAGGATTCAGAACACCAACAACGATAATATCTGCACCATTTGCATATAAACCTACATTATTTATTACTGTTCCGGAGATTGCTCCACCGGCATTTACAGTCACCGAAGCGTTTGCTGCAAGATTTGCAGTTCCTTCATTTGTAGAGAACACCAGATAGCCAGCAATATAACCAGAACCAGATTCAGTTGGATATGCTTCAGTAACCATAACCGGTGTAACATTTGGTGCAACCGTAGGTGCCGAACGATAAAGACCAACTTGATTAATTGTTATTGAACGAATTACACCATTTGCTGCGTGTACTTCATAAGATGCATTTGCTTCAACAACAGGGTCACCACCGGAAAATATTAGGTAACCATTAGCAATAAAGCGACCATTGTACGTTGCTGTGTTTGCTGCAATTGATGAAATAGAAACTGGTGTTGTATTCAATACCGCAGTTGGCGATGACGAATACAAACCGGGGTCTACAATAGTTGTGCGACGAATTGAACCATTTGCCGGATAAACTTCAACTTTCACAACAGCGGCACGGCTTGGGTTACCGCCAGAGAATGTCAGAACACCATTCGAATGACCACGACCCGCCGAAGTAACAGTGATTGCAGATACGACCACATTTGGACTTGTATTTGGTGTTGCTGTTGGATTTGATTGATATAAACCAGAGTCGTATACTGTCAATGTACGAATCGCACCATTACTTGGGAACACTTCAACAGCAACATTTGCATCTCTTAGTGGAGAACCACCAGAAAATACCAACCAACCATTTGAGTAACCTTCACCTTGTGCATTGATTGTAATGGTATTCGCATAAACAACACGATGTGGATTACTATCAGGAATCGCAATAGGTGTGCCAGAATATAAGCCACCAGAAACAAGTGTCAATGTGCGAACTGCACCATTCGACGCATAGACTTCAACGTTAGCCACAGCAGCAATAGCTTCATCTGTGCCTGAGAATGTAACGAAGCCATTTTCATAACCAGAACCAGCCGCTGTAATAGTCAGAGTTGTTACCTGTCCGCCACCATTTGAGAATACCAAATAACCATTTGAATAACCCGAACCAGCATTTGCAATAGTCAGGTTAGAAATATTAGATGATGTTAGTATCGTTGTATTACTTAGAATAGTATTAATAGTTCTAAGTTCACCATTAACTGCAACTGTTGAACCCAACGAAAGAATTCCACGAGTATTTGCAATGTTAAACTTAGTGCCGATACCAGTTACACTGATTCGACCATTACCAACATTCACTCTACCTGAAATTGTATTCGATAAAATATCTTGCACACCAACATCGGTGAGTTCTACGACATTCTCCTTATTGTAGAATGCGTAATTTACCATACCAACAGGGTGCAACAACTGTTTCAGCATAGTTTTATATTTGCTGAACTCCGTGCGTGAAGATGTGATATATGAATAATCTACGTAATAATCTTCACCCTGAATTTTTCTCTCAATAGAAGAAATGATGGAATCGGATGTTGTCCAACGACCCGGTGAAGATTGATATGAACGTTCAATTTCTGCGTTTGCTGTAGCTGTACCATCACCACCAGAAATACTTACGATTGGATTGAACTCATATCCAGAACCAGGATTTACAACCTGAATCGATAGAATCTGTCCGTTAGCACCAAAACCTGTTGCAGATAATTGTTCACCATCGCCAATTAGAGAATCAATTTGCACATTAGCACCAGAACCAGTTGCAGAATCGACGCTAATTGATGGGAAGTTATTCTGTGTATAACCATAACCACCAAGTGGCCAACGATTATATACACCTATTTTTTTACCTGTTGCAGAATACGTAAACGTTCCAGTTACCACGGCAGTCGCATCATTTGTGATGGACTGAATAACTCTTGATTCGTTGTTGATATCTACTTTATCACCAACAACTAAATCTTGTGTGAAGAAAGTTCCTGTTCCAACGATTTCATTACATGAAGAATTTACTGAAGCAACACCACGAATACGTGAATTTGCGGAATCAATTCTTAGAATATATCCGTTCGCTGCTACAGCAGTAACAGTTGCTGCTGCATGTTGACCATAAGTTCCGGGTGGATTATTACTGAAAACAACTTCATCACCAATTTTATAATTGGTGCCACCAGCGTTAATTTTATATCTACCAATTGACCTTAAACTTTTTGAGTAACGATATGGTGTATTTGGACCGTACTGCGCACCGGCAGCATCTAATCGAACGATGTTTTTCTCAGTCAAAGGAACAGTCGAAGAGAAAACAATGACGTTACTAATTGGACCTGCGGCAATCGTTAGATAATTTAACGCATCCGCAATAGTATTTGAAGCACTAATATTTGCTTTCGAAAAAGCATATCCCCAATTAGAATTTGTAAGTGCAATCTGAGTATTTAGATTTGAAATGACATCCGGTGATACAGTAAATGAGTTTGCCGCATTTGCTCCAGATGTGTCGATTGCATCAACAAACACAGTCATCGTGGAGAATGGGTTGTTACCTGATACTGAAATCGGTGATGATAATGTGAACAATGCTCCGCCATGGTGAACATCAACAGTATCAATTTCACCAGTAACAACTCTTTCAACTGTACCGAATGCGTTTGAAGATGCATTACCACCAAATACAGAAACAGAGTCTCCAACACTATAGTTGTTACCGCCGTTTATAACATTGATTCGACGAACGATTGAGAATGTTGAAGCACGAACATCAATCGAAATGTTGTTTATTTCATCATTAATCGGAATCGTTACTGCTTCACCGTTTAAGAATGACCCACGAAGTGAATCTTCATTGATTAAAAGCTCAACAGGAAGACCAAGATTTAACGTATCGGAAATAATTCTTCGGCTTGCAGACTCAATAATTGCATTGGCACCAGAAGTGATACCGGTTACTTTTCTATTATTGAGTAAAGCAATATCAAAGCTATCATATGTTACCGTGATAATTGCAAGATTTGCGGGAGCACTTACAAAATTTAATTGACGATATTCTTTATTGATGAAGTAATCGGTTCCCGCAATCTTCAGAGCACCATTAACAAAAATACTTACATCACCAACGCCCACTTGTTGCGCCAAGTAGAATGTTTTCGTTGTCCCATCTCCAACATAACGACTGGAAATATCGGGATTAATTCTTAATTTGTTATCAACTTGCCAATCACTTGCGGATGCACGAAGAACATTATTTTTAGGTAAAATAACATCAATATCTTCACCAAAAACAAGTTGGAACAATAGTTTGAAAGAGTTTTCAGAACCCTTTGTTCTGTATAATGGTAATAATTGTTTGAATAGAAGTGCTTTATTCGACTGAACATTGAGTGGCACCAGTGTGCCATATGTGTTATAAAAGTTCTTTTCGAACTGGTCTATTGACTCGTCAACATCTGAAATATTTCGAAGGGACTTTGCCGTTGAAACTAGATTGTTCGATGAGACAGCAGTATTAGATTGCGCTTCCAAAAACTCATAGTAAGCTTTTAGAAATGTGACGAACTTTGGGTATTCATCCCTAACGAATTCTGGAACTTGCTGGTTAACAAGTATCGACGTTTTTAAATCTGCGATTGACATTATACAGTTTCTAATGTTGTGCTAATTGCTGTTGGGTCATCTTGGTCTATGGTAATAATGGTATTTTTAGTTGTACTTATAATACCTTTTTCCGACTCAATTGATAATCTAATATCTCCGTCAACAGACTGAACACCTTTAATTGCAATATTAGTTATTGTGACAACGCCCGCATCATAATCAATCTCTCCTGCATTTTCATCAACAACTTGACGCTGCGCTAAAGAATCATAATAAACAGTACGAATAGTGCCAACACGACCATCAATAACTGCCGTAGCAGATGCTCCATAACCACCCCCACCAGAAATTGTTACTGTTGCTCGTGTATAATCAATCCCACGATTTACGATTTCAATACTTTGAATTCTTTCATTCACAATAATCGCTCGTGCGCTTGCGCCGGTACCATCACCATCAATCGTAACTGTAGGTTCTGTAGTGAAGCCAGTGCCAGGATTGGTTACGCTAATTGATGAAATGCCAGAAAACGATTGAGGAATTTCATCAAATTGAACTGCACGGTCAACACCCTGCGAATCAGTTACAGTAAAGAATGTTGAAGTTAATTTATTACCAATGGTACCACGACGTAACGGAACATTAAAATTAACAGTATAGGCTTTTGACGAATTTAGTGAAGGTGTAAATCTCTTCTGAACACGAACAGATACCTTTGAACCAATGATAGAATTGCTGTCAACGCTATCGATAGAATCTTGAACCTTAGAAAGAATGAATTGCGAATCGAACTTATCTAGGTTCGAAGTTTTATATAAAAGAACGGAATTTCTAATTGCATTCTTCAATTGTGTATCAGTCAACGTTGTTTTATTTGGGTCATATGTGACTGTAGGTGAAATTAATAGGTACAAGTATTCCGGGTCACGAATGACGGTTTGGACTGCTACGACAGCTTTTGGTTTAATAATCTCGTCAATAATTCTTTGTTTTTCGGCATCAGACAAATAATAATTTGTTTTTGGTTTTAATGCGACATAAACTGTACCAAATGACGGTGGCACCTCATCTTCACCACCCCAGACTGATACCGAATCAACTGCCGGATAATTTTTTTGGATATACGCTTCATAATCAGCAAAAGTAACCAAACGATTTTGAGTAGTATACTGTAATGGTGCAGCAAACTTAATATTGTCAACAGATTCACGCTCGGCACCACCAGCAGCCGAACTAACTGGGTCAATTACAAAATCGCTTAGTGAATTACTCAAGGAATCAGCTAAGGTTCCTGTTGCAACAAAGTTATTTGCTTTATTTGCAGCATCGCCATTTGTTACCAAATAAGTAATATTAACAACGGCACCATCGGGCAAGCTTTGTCCAATCACACCACCGCCAAAGTAAATATCATATTGCTCATTTTTACTTTCTTGCAAGTAAAATACTTGTGACTGTGTTGATGTATTACTCGCATCGGCGGCTAATGTGTATACTGAAATATCGGTATTTGTAGCCGAAGGTTGAACAGTTACCGTAATAGTTGACGTATCAACACCGCTATCTGGTAGGGTAAAAATTTGTTTGGGGTTTGTTGCCTGATTGTGATTATAAGAATATGTTACAAGCTGCCCCTCATAAATTGGCAAATTGATAAAAGAAAAACTTGTATTAGATTTTGTTACAGTTGTATCAGAAAGTGTTACAAAAGAATAACTAACACCATCAATATCATTTGAAAGGAATCTGAATCCTTTTGGTATTGTTACGCTTGATACAGTATTTGATGTTGAATTTGCTGTAAAATTAATTGTTGCACGTGGCGCTTTACGTGAATAAGGAACATACCCCAACGTTTTGGCGTGTGAAACAACCGAATCACGCAGCATTGCCGTGTCCATGAATGCTTCATTAGCCACCATGTTTAAGTAATATGCTTGATAGTGAGTATTGTAAGCAAGGATATCTAACAGAACAGACAATCCCGAACCTTCAAAATCGTAGTCTGTAAATTCGGATTGTTGATTTAAAAATGTCTTTAAATTTTGCTTGATTGTATCGAAATCAAGTTCGGTTACTCTTAAACGGTCTGCCATTTTTATCTAATTCTCTCTAAGAAGAAATCAATGGTAATTGGATTTGGGTTGTTTATAATCATGAATGTTAGCGTAACGGCATACAGGTTTTCATCCGGTGATGCTTGCGCTCTTATATTAGTAACCGAAACTCTAGGTTCGTAATTACCAATTGTTTCCCACAAAGCTCTTTCAAGTTGAGCCGCAACTAAGGGGTCAACATTTTCGAATAAAAGACTTCTGACACCAGAACCTATTTCGGGTCGAAATGGTCTTTCGTAAAAATTAGTAGAAACTAGGTTTTTGACTGAATTGATAATTGCATACTCATTGATATGCTTAGACACATCCTTTTTTACTGGATGGGAATTAAAATTCAAATCTAAATCTCTGAATATTCTTTCAGATGTTATCGATGGATTTCTGGATGTTATTGTAGTTGCCATCTTTTATTTATCTTAGTCTCCGATGAATACCGTTCCCGAACCAGTTTCAATCTTATTGGTACCTGCTGAGTTGACATCAGTATCTGAACCAGTTCCTTGGTCACCAGTATCTGCCACATCACCGATACGGGCAGCACCCATAGTGCCGTGATTTATATTGACAGTCTTACCGTTGATGATAATATCACCCGTAACGTCTAATCTGTAATTGCCATCCACAAATATTTGAACATCACCTTGCACATAGATTGCTTCATCACCCGCAACGACTGTATATTTGTTACGCTGGATTCTTTCTACTCTGTCACCCTCTGGTCCCCATTCTGTATATGAACCTGAACGATGATACACATGAACTCGTTCTGCACCTTTTGTATCATCAAATTCTAATGCATGTCCAGATTCAGATTCATACACATTATTGTATGGATACTTTGCGTTGTAATATGATGCTGGTTCAACTTTACTTGCTCGTTTTGCTGCTTTTGCTGCAACGATTTCTGATGGATAATCTGAATCGTTTCTTGCTAATCTAGATGTCGTTGGCTCATCCAGTTTGCGTGGATAATTAGTAGCCGCTTCATATGGTTTTACTGGCGCATTTGCAAGCTCAGAATTTGTACGTGGGTCTTGAAATGCTCTCTGTGGATTGGCTGCTTCCAATGGTATACTGGGAAAAGAACCAATCATCACAGGTTCCTGTGCATTTTCATCATCAACAAAAAAACCAAACACCATATCGCCTTCTTTTGGTGCATAAACATTTGACATATTGATTGGTATGCTTGGAACAGCCCAAGGCAACATGCTAGTTGGTAATTGCATTTTATTTTCCGAATGCCAACCAATACAACGAACTCGACAACGACCCAACTTCAGGGGGTCTTGTCTATCTTCTACGACACCGACCCACCAAACAAAGTTACCCTTACCCGCAAAATCATATGCCTTATCACTCATTATGCTCTCTTTAATAATTCATTTTGTTGAGGGTTGCTTGTATAAGACTGTGGGTCATTTGTAGAATCGGTAGCAACTTCAATTAGAGTTTCATGTTTATTATTCGTTAGTGTATGCCTTGCAGCAATAATCAAATATTTACCATTTAATGAAGTATCTCCGTTTTCATCATCCTTACTTTTACGATTGAATCCTGATGTTAAAACGTCCACATTAAAACCGGATGTCAGTTGAAAGTTGCCCGGCATAACGATTTTCATTCTTTTAGAAATTAAGTTTTTGAATATTGCTCTTCTTTGAAAGGCAAAGTTTTCATAATCTTCTATCTTTGAAATAGACTCTGGGTCTTTCTTTTTGATGTATGAACTGTTTTTTCTATTCGTCCCAAATATACTTAAAACTTTTCGTGAATCTATTGCAGTTATATTTGTAGTATTATCTTTATTAAATATAGTCGTTTGATTTGGATTTTTATTCAGATGTTCCATTGTTTTATAGTGGTCGGCAAACGTAATATTTTTCTGACCAAAGCTTCTAGTGATTGGGTCAAAACCAATAAATTTACCAGCATTCACACCGCTACGAATTTTATCTATAGAATCATTTTGCAATATCAATTCATATGCTCTTGCACTGCTCATCTCATTAAGAGAATCATTTTCAGATAGGTTTTTGGGGTCGAAATTAATTCTTAAGACAGACTCTTGTCTCAAAAGACTTGACAATGAAACGTAGTTATACCCAATCATATTTGAGTAAAAAACAAAACTTGGTGCATTTTTTGCATCAACTGAACGTCTAGCACACCATTCGATTGCCTCTATTGGGTGCAAATTCGGAACGACAACTTTTTTTATCCCAGAAGTATTTTCTATGATACCCTTTTCGTTGTTTTCTAATTTTAGATATGAAGAAAGTATCTTTTTTGCAATTTCAGAATAGGGCATCTGATAGCTTTGATTTACCCTTTGCTGACTTGAGAAAACATATTCATCAGCAATAAAATGCAAAATATATTT
>JACCDP011098014.1_pt1 | contig 16530 bp, 14 predicted proteins | sample 7445841 | NCBI WGS metagenome assembly JACCDP01 (sample SAMN15323441, study PRJNA562643) | freshwater metagenome | isolation source: river surface water | place: USA:Blue River Watershed | collected 2017-08-17 | reverse complement strand
TGTGTATTGCTAGCGCAGGCAGGTTGCTTTGTACCAGCGCAATCGATGCGCCTTCGACCCTTTCAAGCTGTCTATACACGAATCCTCAATCAAGACAATTTGTTCGCGGGCCTCTCGTCGTTCGCCGTGGAAATGTCGGAACTGCGTGATATCTTGCGACACGCCGACCCCTATACACTGGTGCTAGGAGATGAACTCTGTTCAGGAACGGAGTCCATCTCGGCACAGGCCCTTGTCGCTAGTGGCATTCAGTGGCTCGCCGCAAGAAATGCAAAGTGCATGTTTGCCACACATCTTCATGGCATTCCCGACCTTCTCTCGATGAAAGAGCACAAGATGGAAGTGTGGCATCTTCATGTGGAGTATGATGCCGTGTCGGGCCGTCTTCTGTATGATCGCTCGCTCCGCCCAGGAAAGGGGTCGTCAATGTATGGCTTGGAGGTCGCGCGAGCAATGGATCTTCCCTTTGAATTCATGGAACAGGCGGTTCAGAACCGTCACCGACTCATGGGGACATGTCCCACCTCAGAGGCCCCTACCAGTTCATGGAATCGTCAGATGGTGCGAAAGCAATGTGAGCGATGCCTTACGCCGATTCAATCGGAACTAGAGGTTCACCATGTTCAAGAGCGCCATACGGCACGCCATGGCATCTTACCTGATGGGATGCCGATGAATGATCCGCGAAACCTGATGGTGTTATGCCAGACGTGTCATGATGCGGTTCATGCAAATCAGGTGACGATTGGTCCGATTCGGAACAGTTCGGAGGGGCCTGTGAGGATCATGTATGAGAGCGCTGCTTCTCTTACGCCTGCAGCCATCCAAGTGCTAGGGGCACCCATACCAGTGCTAGCGACAGTGAAGAGCAAATGGTCGGCAGAAGAACGGCAAACAATCATGGATACGTTGCGGACGTATTCATCAATGTCTTTCAAGTCTCTTCGGGCACTGTTGGATGCCAAATACGACATTCAGATCAGCGAAACGATGCTGGGAAAGATGCGACGTGAAGCGACGTAGCGACCCGAAGCGACGTGAAGCGACCCGAAAGTGACCTTAGCGCCGAAAACCGCCCCCTTGAACCGTGCCACCACCTGCTTCTCGTCGTGCCTTCGCATCAGAAGAGTGGGCAAGGGCCGTCAAGTCCTTCACGAGCTCCTCGCTTCCCTTCTCGCCATCTGCCATGAGCTTCATTAGATGCTTGCGATAGACCAGATTCTCCTCCGTGAGCTCTTCCACAAGTTTCCGGAGGGAATCCACCTCACGGCGAACGGACACAATTTCCTGACGAACCGGATTGCCCTGTTGATAATTGAGACCACCACTGTATAGACACGACGTCATTTCTGGATCGTTCGTAGAACTTTAATAGATGCGAACGAACGCACCCATGGGACCCATAACATGGCACTCATAAAAATTGAGAGGTTGCCTTTTCCCAGATTCAGATAGAAGCCATGATCATCCCCATTCGTTGTATGAATTGTGGAAATGTCCTTGCGGACAAGTGGGTGTATTATCAGCAAAAGGTAAAGGAGCACCGCAAGAACCAGGGCCACAGTGAAATCGAGTATATGGATGGCACGACCGTGCCTAATACAGTAGAATTCAAGATCTTGAATGAGCTAGGTCTGAATCGGTATTGCTGCCGCAAACACATGCTGACCCATGTTGACCTCCTGGAGAAGATTTAGGAAGGCACCAGTAGAATGGAGTTCTTTGTGCCAGGCCTCCTATTTTTTATCGTCACCGTTCTCTTTACCTTTTATATTGCTCCCAAGGCCACACCGATGATCGCGGCGATCCTCTCTCTGGTGTTTCTGACCTATGGTGTCTATGATCATTATCGTATGTTTGCCTCGGAGTATCACAGTAGTACATGGCAGGAGCCACTTCTCCTCCTGTATTCTCCGGCTGTTATGATCACCGTCCTTATTCTGTATGTTCTCTATGGAATGTCTGCTCTCTTTACGAAGGGTCAGGTTCCTGTTCCTGCGATGCCCGATATACTTTCTGTGCCAAATGCTCTGAACAATGTCACGGAATCTCTGTCCAATGCAGCAAATTCTATTGCAAATACCGCAAATGATATGATGAATAATATGGGCAATATGATCAATAACGGCACGATCAATAACGGCACGATCAATAACGACACGATCAATAACGGCACAAATAACACCAACCGTCGTTCGAATAGAAATAATGCATCCAATATATCACGTAGTTTTGTTGAATCTGTATAGTAGAATGGCAACACGGCGGGCAAAAAAGACACAGGGTGTTCACACCATCCCTGAAATACGGCGCACGTTTGAATACATGGAAACGTATGTGGCGAAAAAAATCGCCTCTGGTCAATCGACCAAACAAATCACGAAGGACCTACAGGTAGAATGGAAGAAGAAGTTTGGTAAGCCGCTAGACGAGCGATCGGCACATGCCTTTATTGAGGATTCACGCACAAAGCCTCGCCATTATGAGGGAAAGCGAACGATCCGACATCGAGGTGGTGCCGCTCTACAAGGAGCACCCCTCACAGATACGATGCGCGCAGGAATCTCTCTTGCCCCCTCCAGTATCCCTATAGGAGGGCATCTTCCTCTTTCAGGAAGCACCCCTTCCATGTTTGGAAACTTTGTAGACTACATCAGCGGAGGTTTTCGAGTCCCTGAACCCAGTGGAAACATTGCTGGAAAGTTTGGATGGCCTCAGCCGTATTCTACTACAGGCTCTAATGCAACAACTATGACAGGTGGCACCCGACGTGTCGGACGACGCCATAAGAAGCGCACCGTTCGTGGAGGGGGTCGCCTGGGAGATGCCATCTCTAGCCTCTCTCCCTTTTCCAGCCCTCTCGTAAGCCAAGTCATGATGCGCCCTATTCCCTCTCAGCCGGTTCCTTCGGCGCTTCAAAACATACAAAGCGCCTGGAAGGGACAAACGCCTCAATAAAATTACCCTTTCTATACAGACCCTTCTACGGCCACCATGTGGCCATATAAGAGACTTTTATCATCCTACAGATAGATGGCACAGTCAGGAGACCAATCGCGGGATCGCTCACGGCACCTGTTGGACCAATATTTCCGCACGGTCCCCTATCCCTACACCCGCCATCATATTGATTCCTATGACCAATTCCTCCAGCAGGATCTGATTGGTATCATCCGATCGCAAAATCCTATTTTGATCCTCAAGGACCTCTTAGATGAAAAAACAAGCACCTACAAATACCGCGTAGAGATCTTTGTTGGCGGCGAGGACGGCACTGCCATTGAAATGGGGACTCCGACGATCAGTCTTCAGAACGCAGAAGAGGTTCGTGTCCTCTATCCCAATGAAGCCCGTCTTCGAAATCTCACCTATGCAGCGACGGTCTACGCGACGATCATTGTAAAGATCACATACTATGTGAAAGAAGGTGGTCAGACGATCGCCCATGACCTTTCCCCGCCACCTGAAACGTTTACAAAGTGGCCTCTTTGCCGCATCCCCATCATGCTTCACAGTCGCTATTGTATCCTTCACCGAAAGCCGAAAGAGTTCCTTCAAGAAGTCGGAGAATGCCCTTATGATAATGGAGGATACTTCATTGTGGACGGTTCGGAAAAGATCCTTGTGACGCGTCAAGAGCAGGCCTTCAATACACTCTACATCAACCCCCAAAATGATCCGAAAATCGCCATCTATGCCTCCATTGAATGCCTGTCTGCCACCACTCGCCAAGTAAAGCGCATTTCATTCTACCTGATGCGCCACGTGGAAAAGCAGGGTATCACGGCTCATGCGACGATCCAGGTATCCATTCCTTTTGTGCGAAAGCCGATCCCCCTCTTTGTTCTCTTTCGCGCCATTGGATTTCAGTCCGACGAGGAAATCCTGCGAATGATGTTCCCCGATTTCGAGAGTTCGGATGCAACCTTGCTGATGGATCTTCTGCGCCCCTCCATCATCGAGGCCTTCCCCTTTTTAACCACATTTACGGCCATCCAGTATATCAAGACACTGACGAAAGGTTTCGGCATCGAGCACGTATTGGATATCATCCGAAATCAGCTTTTTATTCACATGCCCAATGACCCCAGCACCCAGGCACTCTTCCTAGGAGACTGTGTGCGAAAGATTCTACGTGTCAGTGAAGGGTATGATCAGAAAACCGATCGCGACGATACGCGCAATCAGCGATGCCTGACAAGCGGATTCTTGATCCAAGAGCTCTTTAACCACTCCTATAAACTCTGGGTAAAGGCCTTTGTGCTGGCGATCGGAAAAGAATACAACTACAACAAGGGTGTTCTCTACAAAGATGAGCAGTTCAAGAATATCTTTCAGGCAGGGAATGATTCCAAGATCTTCCTGTCAGGCCTCCTGGACGGGATGATCATGAAGGGATTTAAAGGAAAGTGGGGCACGGGGCTCGGTGAGGAAAAGTCGGGTGTGCTCCAAGCGTTGTCGCGCCTATCCTATATGGATTTCATGTCCCATTGTCGCCGTGTGATTTTGAATTTCGACACAAGCATGAAACTGACGGGGCCACGTAAACTTCATACGTCCCAATATGGCTATTTCTGCACCTCGGAAACCCCCACGGGTGCCTCCATCGGTATTGCGAAAAATCTCAGTATCATGACGGCGATCTCCACGGCCTCACAGACCAAGGAGTTTTTACAGTGGCTCCAGACAACAGGACGTGTTTATCGTCCCGAAGAGATTACGTTAGAGCACCGTGTTGTCTTTGTCCCCGTGTATGTCAACGGAGGCACCTTTGGATACACGGCAACTCCCTTCTTACTTGTCTCCGTTCTGAAACATTTAAAGCGATCGGGATGTCTCCCTTATTCCACAAGTATTTCATTCTCTATTCGTGACCGAACGATCTATCTGTATATGGATGCAGGGCGCCCATTACGCCCCCTTGTCTGGCTAGAATCCAAAGGCTCCCTTCCCGTGGTTCCTGATCAAAAAATCAAAGAGTATCGGACATGGCGCGACCTTGTCATGGGACGGTTGAAGCTGCGCGAGGCGGCAACACTGGAATCCACTGACTTTTTGGATCCGCTTGGCGGTCGTGGGGCCAAGCTGGAAGATTATCCTGCCCTACTGGCCCCTCATACAGGTGTGATTGAATACATGGATCCTTATGAGCAGAACGAGTCATTTATTGTGAACTATTCCGAACACATCACGATGGAAACGACTCACATGGAGGTTCATCCCTCTACGATTATGAGTATGATGACGTCCCTGATCCCCTTTGCGCCCCATAACCAGTCTCCACGAAATCAGTTGTCATGTTCGCAGTCCAAACAGGGTCTGTCCATTTATGCGACCAATTGGCGTAATCGGTTTGACAACACGGCGCATGTCTTGTGTTATGGAGAGATGCCGCTGACACGGACGCTTTATAACCAGTATGTGGGAGAGGGAAAGATGGCCTATGGAATGAATTGTATTTTGGCGATTGCGTGCTGGTCAGGATACAACCAAGAGGACGGTATTGTAATAAACGAGGACGCGATTCAACGTGGTATGTTTCGTTCGATGGCCTTTCGCTCCTATGAAGCGTTTGAAGAAGACGATGAGAAGGCCCATACCCAGGTGCGTTTCGGTCACCCTGCAAAGATTGCGGAGTGGCAAGAGCTCCGTCCTGGTCTGGATTATTCCAAGCTGGATGAGAACGGTATCATTAAGGAGGGTGCGTATGTGGATGAAACAACGGTGATCGTGGGCGCGTATCTGATAAGCATGGGAGGAATAAAGGATGCATCTGTCACGCCCCAGGTATGGACACGGGGGCGCGTGGAGCGCGTGGCGATCATGGTGAACAATAAGGGTCTGCGCCTTGTGAAGATCCGTGTGGTCCAGGATCGTATTCCTGAATTGGGCGACAAATTTTGTATGACAGATGATCATGATGTATTAACCACTACGGGGTGGAAGTCTATTGCATCTGTGACACTGGAGGATAAAGTGGCCCAACGACATGGTTCGAACATGGAGTGGGTTCATCCTACGGATACGATCACATTTGATCACACAGGTGACATGTATTTCATTGAAACGGCAACGGCCACTCATTACGTCACTGGGAATCACGATGTCTATGTTCAGGAAAAAGAGGGAATTCCACAAAAAATGAAGGCATCACTGTTATACACGCATTATATGCTTAGAGAGTTTTATGTAGATCTGTTACCACATTATCTTATTGGTGAGAATGGACAATTGCTTCTTATTACCAATGTTATCCACCATCCTACCAATCAGAAAGGAGATAAGGTGTATTGCCTGACTGTTCCTGAGCACATTTTTCTTGTGCGCCGCAAAGGAGAAGAAACAGCGTTCTGGACAGGAAACTCAAATCGCCATGGCCAGAAGGGCACCATTGGTGCACGCCTACGAGCCCATGACATGCCCCGCACAGAATCAGGGATTGTTCCTGACATGATCATGAATCCGCATGCTATCCCCTCTCGTATGACGATTGCTCAGAATCTGGAACAGCTACTGGGAAAAACGGCTGCGTTGACGGGAGCCATTGGCGATGGAACCTCTTTTATGAATGATGGCTCGCCCCAAGAGGCGATTGGAGGCGTCTTAGAACAAATGGGATTCGAGAAGTATGGAAATGAGGTGATGTATAACGGTGCGACGGGAGAGCAGATTCCCATGGCAATCTTCATTGGACCCGTGTATGGTATGCGATTGAAGCATATGGTAGAGGACAAGTGGCAGGCACGCGGTCAGGGACGACGAGAGATGCTGACGCATCAGCCCACGGGTGGTCGTGGTGCACAAGGTGGACTGAAGATTGGTGAGATGGATCGTGATGCGATCATTGCTCATGCGGGAATGGCCTTTGTGAAAGAGTCTTTTATGGAGCGATCGGATGGCGCAACGATTCCGATATGTGTGGCATGTGGTATGATTCCGATTGACAACAAGAAACTGAATTTGTCTCTGTGCCCGATGTGCGATGGTCCCGTGAAGTATATGGGTGATACGATTCACAACTTGGAGCTTCTTCCCCCATTGGGACGACCGAAATCCAAGATTGTCCATGTTCAGATGCCCTATTCTACGAAGCTTCTGACGCAAGAGCAAGAGGTGTATCTGAATCTCGGCATGCGATACATCACGACGAGTGGAGTCCAACGGTTACGCCCGTTGGAGCTATCGGAGAGCGCTGAGGAGGCGGTCAGGGAATTGCCGCGAATGATCTTGCCCGAACCGATGGTCCCTGTTTACCGAGAGGTGGTTCCAAAGGTCACGATGTCACTGGAGCAATTGCGATCGATCAACGCATCTGTCCAAGAAATCGAACAGGATGGAGTGGTGGATGATATTCCCATTCAGCTTGATGTAGAACCGTCTGCTATGATGGTTCCGATGGTAATGATGGGTCCACAGATGGTGCCAATGGGTCCACAAATGGCATCTACAGGGCAGATGGTGCCAATGGGTCCACAAATGGCGTCTACAGGGCAGATGGTGCCAATGGGTCCACAAATGGGAACTCAGGTTCCTATCGAGACTCAGGTGCCCATCGAGACCCAGGTGCCCATCGAGACTCAGGTCCAAGTGCAGCCACAAGTGCAACAACAAGTGCAACAACAAGTGCAACAACAAGTGCAGCCACAAGTTCAGCCACAAGTGCAACAACAAGTGCAGCCACAAGTGCAGCAACAGGCATCGCAAATGGGCGGATTCATCCTACCCAGCCCCATCATGCCAGGAGGGGCCATGTTGGCAGTAGATACGAGTCAGAGTGCGATGGCTCAAGAGGGTCTTGTCATGAACACAGGCGGTCGTCGCAGACGGGCCCCATCCTTTGGGGAGTCCTTTGGAGAACCCTTTGAACCCGCGTCCCGCATGCCCTCTATGCCATCCATGACAGGCACGATCAGCGTCACGAAATTAGAATAAGAAAATTGACGGCTTACCATTCAGATACCACAGATACAGACATGGCGGACAATTTCGTATTCATTGACAATCTCTATCGCAGCCGGCTTACGCTATTGGATCTATTAGATGCGCGCGGATATCAGGTGGATGCCTACCGTCGCTTCTCTCCGGCCGAGGCAACAGCCGCCTCCACAAGCCTTCCAGGATTAAACTTTCGCACCTCCAAGCGAGATGATCCGACACAGATCTGTGAAGTGCGATATTCCACGACAAACCGTCCGAAACCGAGCTATTTTGACGACATTACGGACGAAGACAGCGAAAAAACGGAAATCATTGTGATGATGACGGCCTCTGTGACGGATGCGAATCACGTGATTGCGTTGAAGCAGTATATGAAGATGAAGGAGGAGCCTTCGGCATCGGGAGAAAAACTACGTCGCAAACTGCGAGTCTCCTTCTTCAGCATCTACATGCTTGTGATCAACCCGCTGAATCACGTTCTGGTTCCCAAACACGAGATTGTTCCCGAAGACCAGCACAAGGACCTAATGGCGTCATTGCTGATCACTTCCAAGTCCAAGTTTCCCGAGATCAAGTTTCATGTGGATCCGATTGCTCGCTGCATTGGAGCCATTCCTGGAGACATTGTAAAAATTACTCGCCCGAGCTCTTCTTCGGGTGAGTCAATTATTTACCGCGTGTGCGCCCCGTAGTGGAGACGCAAGCGTAAAGCGTTCGCAGAACGCGAACTCTTTAGAGTCCCCACACCCCTCTCCATAGGAGAGGACGCATTAACCCATACCCCTTTCCATAGGAGAAGACGCATTAACCCATACCCCCTTTCATAGGAGAAAACGCATTAACCCATACCCCCTCGTGGGGATACTTAACTAACACCCCTCTCCATAAGAGAGTGCTATGTTCGCACATGTGCGCATCCAACAAGAACAGGCCTGATTCACACCCATGAATCAGGTTTATTTTTTATGACATAGAGAGAATCCGAGAGAGAAGGTAGGAGTATGACAGAGTGGACAGAAAAAAGGGCCGCCTTTCAAAGCCGATTTGATACACTCGCACAAGACACAGGATCCTTTACGGATCAGCGTCGAAAATACAAAGAGCTCTACAGCGATATTATGGTAGCCGTATCCCAGCAGGCCTCTCAACACAATGTGACACAATCCCTACAGGATCATGGAACTCTCCAACAGAAGGTCCTCCAACTGGAAAAGATTCAACAGGCAAAAAAAGAGGAGGTCGACACTGCCCTTGCACGGGATGCATTGCTCCGGTCCAGTGACCGTCGCACAACCTCCCATCAACTCTTTCTGTTAGATCGCCCCATTCGTCGTGAACGAATCCCTTATTTGCTAGTATTGTCTGTGTTATGTATTGGAATAAGCGTCTATCTTTTTAAAATGGCCCATCCAACCCTTGTCACGGAAGAAGCCCTGGGATCAATGTGGGTTCAGTCTCTTGCGCAATATGATCCACTTCCGACCTATATTGGGATTTTCTTACTTGTCATTGCAGTAGTCACAATAGCGCTTACATTAGGAGGGATTTTGTAAAGACTAGTAGAATGTCCTGTCCATCTGTTACCAATCTCACGGATTCTGATCTGACTCAGACCTATTATCATGAATCGGGTCATACCATTCTTCCGAGTGCATCCTATGAAACAACGGATCGCACGATTCATGGGCTATTACATCCCTCCGCCCTTTCCAATGTCATCGCATCTTTTTCTAAGCCTACCACGCCCCCGTCTACAAAGAGCACAAAGAGCGCTCCTATTTCCGTAGAGGACATGATCTCAGAGTTTTGTTTCTATCATGCACGATACACCTACGCCATTCAAAAAGTGGTGGACAGTCTTCGTAAAGAGGCTTCGCCTGATGCATTAAAGACCCCTCCTCCACGATCCGTCTTTTATTTGAAACACGCACAGCATCTCCATCAGCGGCTCATGGATTTCATTCAAACCGTCCAAGAAATCACACAGGCCCTCCAGAATACCTCGCAGCCTGTAGATCCTGCCATGGTAACGTTCTCCCGTGATCTCCAGAACCAACAGGGAAAGCTAGAGCAACAGAAGAAGGTGATTCATTCGAATCAGGGCCCTGCCGCTTTGTATAAACAGATGGTTCGCTACTCAGAAGAGAAGACACGTCATTCCGATAACCTCCTTCATCTCTATACCTTTTTGAATGTAGTTGCTCTGGGCCTACTGGTCTATGTGTATAAGGCGGCAGAGTGATAGAATTTCTGCGGATCTTCTAGACATGTCCAATCCTAGTACCGATGCAGATACAACCAAACGAATCTATGAAATGAACGAATGGACGGTGCACAATAAAAAGGACACACTCTTCGTGTTATCCTCTCTCTTTATTGCACTCTCGACGCTTCTGCTTCTTACCGTCCTGTGGCGCATGGGAATTAGTACAGGATATACCGCAGCAATCTATGCGGTGCCTGTGGTGATCATCTTTGTCTTTATTCTGATCAATCGGTCTCAATACACCAATCACATTCGTGATCAACGTTATTGGAATCGTGAGAATCGTCCAAAGAACGTGAGCGCTCTTCAGCTAGCACTATGCCCTAAGATGCCCCCAGACTCCCAGGGACAGCCGTCGCAATAAGAAAAGAAAAGACCGTAGTAGGAATGGCAACGGTAGATGAGGTAGTTCGTGAGGACATTACGACGCTCCGATCACAAATTACGAATGCCCTTACACTAGGAGACAATATTGTTCATCAGTCAGGAGGCAAACAGATCTCCTCCTATGTGAGAGGGCAAATCACAGACCTTGAATCAAAAAGAGAAGAGCTCCACAATGACATTATCGAGAAAGAGCGGCTGGTTCATGCAAGCAATCGTGACTTTTCAGATTCCAATCCTGTGGCTGAACAAAAAACAACCCTTCGAGTCATTGAAGACCATACGGTTGCCATCTTGTTCTTGTCTTACCTCTTTATGCTTCTTATGGCCATGTATTGGTATGTCATTCGATCTCCCTCTATGATGAAAGGAATTGCTGAGGCCATCATTGGTGGATTCTTCTTTTCTATCTTTTCCTTTATGGTGATCTATTACATCTGTTAGAGTCCCGTGATCTCCATTCGGCCCTCCTTGGACTCATTGGCACCCTTTCTCTCTTTGGACTCCAAGATCTCCTTTTCATACGCATCCACTTCCATATCACTTTGAAAGACGATCATTTGCTTGAACGTTCGTTTGTCGGATGGCTCGCCATATTTATCCGACAGCCGTTTGTAGAGTTCGGTCTGTGTCAGTTTACGACCCGCTCCTCCATTTTCTCCCATCCAGGATCGGTAGGACAGCCATAAATCGGCCATGATCGCCGTGTGACCGCCCATCTTGACCTCACGAATACGAGCGTGAATGAATTTCGCCAATGAATCGAATGACTCCTGATACTTGTTGGATTCCTGTGTGACAATGGCGGGGACCTTTCCGAGACCATGATACAGATACTCGGTGCGGTAAATGTGAACCAGGCGTGACATGAAGAGCGTTCGCCACCGCTGTAGTTTCGCATCCAACTCATTGTCGCGCGCGTAGATGTTCTCAGAAGGCTTGATTTCTTCCGTCTCGGGATCCACGAACTTGGACTCAAACGGGATCGCACGGACACGCCGCCATGTTCCACGATCCATTGTGTGAATGGCAGGAAAGGCATTGCACAACATAAAGATCTTGCCCGTGATCTTGAATTTCGTCTGGTCTTCGAAAAGGCCACGCGCCTCCACGTCATCCTCGCCCGTGAATTGTTTCATACGCGACGTGTTGAGCGGCTCACGATCGTCGGGTTCCGCCATGTAAATAAAGCGCTTGTTGCGGATCGCCATGATATCGGGATTGGCTGCACCCGAATCAGGCCGTTTGCGGGTCATGGCGGTGGATTGAAGAGACGACGCATAGTCGCCAAGCACCATCGACATAAGGTCTACCAACTTGGACTTTCCATTGCCACCCACGCCGATCCACGTCTCATAGGTCTGCTCTTTGTTGGACCCCTCCAAGCAAGAGGCCAGTTTTCGCCACATGTATTGTCGCAGTTCAGGCCTTGGAAACACTTTTCCCATGAAGTCATCAATCTCACGATGGATTCGGGCCTGCTCTGGATCATGAGGATTGTATTCGATATACTCGATCGGATCACAGTTCTTTGTCGCATAGCGTCCTGCCAAGAAGGTCACAAAGTCCGACGGTTCTGCCTTTCGGAACTGAACGTAGAATTCATTGGTGCCTTCTCCTGCTGCGGCGCTTCCTCCTGCTGCAGAGCTTGCCGCCAATGAGCTTGCGCCAGTGCTCTTCTTGCGCACCGCATGTAAATCCAGAACGCCATTGGTGAATCCAATGAGATACGGATTCGCATTGAGTTTGAGTGCAAAGTCCTCTTCGTAGAAGATGCCCACGCAATCTTTCATGACGGCATCCTTGAATCCTGATTGGTAAAGAGACTGCTCGATCTTGATCATTTTCTTCATACGACTTTCTATAAACGCATGATCCATGTTGGCCTGAATAAGGCGATCACGAATGGTGCGACGCGCTTCAATGATGACGTCAGCCACATCCGACGTCATTTTGTTACGGAGCTCAATGCCCTGCGGGAGCTTTTTCCAGTAGCATCCCGTGAATTCATACCATTCCACTTTGCGTGAATCGACCGAGGCGCAATAGGAGTGTTCATACATCCGTTTCATCAGACGGGCGATGTGCGTGTGGGTCGCATCCACCTCGCTCTCCACAAAGTTCACAAAGCTCGTGTTCATGATCTGACGGTATCGCTTGGGACTGTCCGATTTGGCCCACATGTGAAGGGAGCGAATCGTAAAGCACCGCTCGGAACTGGAGCGGGACCATCCGCGTTTCCAGTCGCGGAGAAGGGCGCTTATGTTGTTCTCGGCCGCCTTGGGAGACTTCGCACTGACGTCCATCCATACCTGAAACATCTCATCGGACTCGTCGATGTTGTGAAGGCACCACCCCACTTCCATCCAGCCTTGATACGTGCTCACGCGCTCTCCAGACAGACACTCTCTAGCCAACTGACGCGCCAGCTCCACGCGATCCTGGACGTATTGTTCGGTGCCACGAGAGGGAGCCGCCTGAATCGCAATGGGCTCGGACTCGGGCTCAGGCTCTTCCGTTGAGACTTTGCGCCCGCAGCAGTAGTCCAGACGTTCCTTCCATTCTTCTTGGTTGTTCTCATTCATAGTAAGGGGAACGATGCGCACCTGATAGCGAATGGAAAGCAGTTCCACCAGGGCGCGTGACGAATACTGGGAGGCATCCTCTTCCTCAAAGGTCTGCGTGCGAGGATCATAGACATAGACCGACATCACGGTATACGCAGGAATGTCGGGCTTGGACTCTCCATAGAAGAACCATCCATTCTTCTTGACAATTGCCTCGTCAAAGATGTCCTTTTCGGCATTAATGTATCCTGTATGCTGGAAGGCCGACGCGAGCTGTTTACGTTCCAGGCTTCGATGACGGAGAACTTGCTGGTGTTCAGAGGTCAGCACCATATCCGGGCACTGGATGTGAACGCCATCCTTGATGGACCGCTGAAGGGAACTCTTCTTGTCCTCATAGGGTGCAGGACGCAGCGTAATGAAGAAACGAAGGGGACGATGGTCCGTCAGGTCGTAAAAGTGAGTCAGATTGCTGACATATTCGTGGAGAAACGCATGGACATGCGAGATTTCAAATTGGCGTTGAATGGCCCGCTCAAACGGGTATTTGAAGTCCAGATCAATCAGAATCGGCGTCTGAAGATCACAACGGCGCTGTTCCACCAGATTAAGGGGGCGGCGCTGCTGTATGAACAGGTATTCGTGGAGAAGGTCAAGAAAGTGAGGATAGTCATCATCCTTCACCATGAACTTGCCTCGCATAGTGCCCATTCCAGTGAACGAGCACGGGTCACCCTTCTCAGTGACACGGTGGGAGTCGAGAAACAGGCCAAGGCCGCTCTCGAGAAAACGGTCAGTGTGATGCATGGTTACACCGTTCGCCATCCCTTTTTGGGCCTATCAATTTTTACGGGGCCTCTGAGCCGCTCTTCGCGTCGGACTCCATTGCCATGGGACGGTTCAGGGGTTCTCCGACGGGCCTCGTATAAAATTGAAGCGGTAGAACTCGTAGGGTATAGTAGAACCTATCATGAAACCCTCCGACTTTTGCCCTACCTGTCATTTCTATCTCTATATGAATCAACAAGAGGATAAGCTAATGAGGATCTGTAAGAACTGTGGGTATCAGGAGGAAGATAAAAAAGGAGGACTCATTTTGGAGATTGATCTTAAAGAGAAGACTTCGGAAGGCTATAAGATCCTTGTTAACCAATACACGGAGCATGACCCTACCCTTCCCCATGTGACAAGCATTAAATGCCCAAATGATGGTTGTGAAAGCAACACAGGATCCAAGGAACGTGATGTGATCTATATCAAACACGATGCAACCAATTTAAAGTTTATCTATATTTGCACCGTGTGCAAAGAGCAATGGCGCTCAAAGGCATAAGAGACCCACACGGTCTTTATTTTTTATGAAGATGAAACATAAAGCATCCCATAGTCTCTCTAGAAAGGCGGCCGCTACGCATGATAAAGATCACCATTTTCCTGCTCTGTTACAACGAGGAGGCACTGATCGCCCACACGATCGCCCATTATCGGTCCATGTTTCCCACGTGTTCCATCGTGATCGTAGACAATGGTAGCACCGATCGGTCCGTGTCCATCGCTGTGGCGAATCGCGCCGACGTTACCTTTTTCTCCTCAGGAAATCAACAACAAGAGGCAATCATGAGGGATGTGCGGAACACAATCTGGAAACAGGCCAAGGACGGATGGATCATCATGGCTGACATGGACGAATGGCTCATGGTGACCCAGCAAGAGCTAGAAGCGGAAGACCGCAATGGCACCACCATCATCACCACACAGGGCTTCCAGATCGTAGGGGACAGTCAAACGGCGGATCTCACGGATCTCACCTACAACGACCTGTCGGGCCTTCGCCACGGATTCCTGGACGAACATTTTTCCAAGCGCGTGCTGTTTAAGACTCCCGAGGTAGACATTCGGTTCGGATGGGGATCACATACTTGTGACCCTATTGGCACGGTCGTCTACAGTGAACGGACGTATCTCTTGAAGCATATGAATTACCTCGGTCTCCCTTATCTGTTAGAGAAGCATCGGCGACGGTATGCAAGGAATGAACACAGTCGCTCACGAGGAATGAATGGACACTATTTGAATGACCCCGTTGCCGTCCAACACGAATATGAATCGCTCGCTCGTGATCCCATACCCGAGTCTAAATGATCATCACTTATCAGAAACAAATGACTACCGTTCTTGTCGTCGGCGCAGGTCTCTCAGGAGCTACTGTGGCCCGTCAATTGGCCGAACAAGGATACATTGTGCGTGTCGTGGATCAGCGTAACCATATTGGTGGAAATTGCTATGACTTCGTTAATGAACAGGGAATCCGTGTGAATCAGTATGGCGCGCACCTGTTTCATACCTCGTCTGAGCGTGTATGGGCGTATGTTCAGCGATTTTCAGAATGGACTCCGTGGAAACATCAGGTCATCGCGGACGTCCAGGGCATCTTCGTCCCTGTCCCTGTGAACCAAGAGACGGTTCGTCGGCTGTGTGATCCCACGGTCACCACGGAGCCATTAATGAAAGAGTGGTTGGCGAAACAGACCGCCCCCTATACCGCCATCCCTCAGAATAGCGAGGAGGTCGCTCTGAGCCGCGTGGGTCCATCCCTCTATCGCTATTTGTTTCAATCTTATACCGTGAAACAATGGGATAAGACCCCTGCGGAATTGGACCCTAGTGTGCTGGAACGAATTCCTGTGCGAACCGATGACAACCCCTACTATTTCTCTGATCCCTACCAGGCACTTCCTTCAAATGGCTACACGGCCTTTTTCCAAGCGCTATTGGACCATCCAAACATCACCGTCCAACTCAACACGGCCTACACGGAAGACATGCGCAAGGAAGCTGCGTTTCTGTTTTACACGGGTCCAATTGATCTGTATTACCGGTCGCGCAACTATCCTCCCCTGGAATATCGTAGCATCCGATTTGAAACGGAGCACCTTTCCATCGATCAGTATCAAGAGAATTCCGTGGTGAATCACCCCATTGCATCTGTGCCTTACACACGTGTCGTGGAATACAAGCATTTTTTGAATCAGGTCGCACCAGGTCGCACGACGATTGTGAAGGAGTATACCACGGCAGATGGCGATCCCTATTATCCTGTCCCTACGAAGGCGAATCAAGAGCGCTACCGACAGTATCAGGAATGGGCCAAGGAAGACGAAGCACAAGGGGTTTACTTTGTGGGACGATTGGCACACTACAAATACTATAATATGGATGCGGCGATCGAGGCGGCGCTGAACATAACGGATGCGTTTCTTACTCAGCATGCATTGTAAGAGCGGGCTGGCGTTGTAAGAGCGGGCTGGCGTTGCCAACCGCGATGACTCGGCGTTGTAAGAGCGGGCTGGCGTTGCCAACCGCGATGACTCGGCG
>JACCDP011023335.1_pt1 | contig 16532 bp, 20 predicted proteins | sample 7445841 | NCBI WGS metagenome assembly JACCDP01 (sample SAMN15323441, study PRJNA562643) | freshwater metagenome | isolation source: river surface water | place: USA:Blue River Watershed | collected 2017-08-17 | reverse complement strand
GGGGGGGGGGGTGGTCTGGGGGGGGGTGGTTTTTCCCCGGGGGGGGGGGGGGGAGGACAAGGGGGGGGGGGGTGGGGGGGGCAACAAGGGATTCCTTGCTGATACCTGTAATTCCAACAAGTACCCTTGAACAATGTCGGATCACTACCTACACTTGCGTCCAACGATGGAAGAACTGTCCTCCAGCGGGTTGTGAGTGATAACTCCCGCAGTCGGGGGGATTCCCTCTCCCCGTGTCTCAGGGGCCTGACCCGACCGTCTGGCCCACGAAACGGGCCACATACACACCATGCCGACTACCACCGCCAAGCAGAAAGAGAAGCGCACCAAGCGTGCTCAGCATCTGCGGGAGGAGTTCGCCCAGAACGTGCGCGACTCCATCGAGACCAAAAAAATTCTTGCTGAGGTTCAGCAACTGGCGCTTGGTGGTGCTGACCCGAGCAAGTGGCCGCAAGTCCGCATGAAGGCCGTCGAGATCCTTCTCGACAAGACCATTCCCAACCTCGCTTCAATCAAGCACGAGACCGATGCGAAGAGCGTCGTGTTCCTGCTTGGAGACACACCTCCTGATGTCAACGACGACGATTCAGTACCGGCCTCCGGGTAAGGTTGCCGCTGCCTTTCATCAGTCCTCTGCGTTTGTTCGCGGGATCAAGGGGCCGGTGGGTTCCGGCAAGTCTTCGACTTGCTGCATGGAGATCATCAAGCACAGCCTGAAGCAGACGCCGCACGACGGCTGGCGCAAGGCGCGGTGGGCGGTGATCCGAAACACCTACCCTGAACTGAAGTCCACGACGATCAAGACGTGGCAGCACTGGGTCAACGATGACCTTGCGCCGATCAAGTGGGATGCGCCGATCACCTGCACGATGAAGATCAAGGACTGCGGGGACGGCAACGGCCTCGACCTTGAAGTCATCTTCATTGCGTTGGACAAGGCCAGCGAGACCGGCAAGCTCAGGTCTTTGGAACTGACGGGAGCGTGGATCAATGAAGCCTCGGAGGTTCCGCGCGAAGTCTTCGATATGGTCACCCAGCGCGTTGGCCGGTTCCCGGCGAAGAGCCACGGTGGCGGGCCGGTTCATCCTTGCGTCATCTTGGACACGAACCCGCCTGACGACGATCACTGGTATTACAAGATTGCTGAAGAAGACACCCCCGAAGGCTGGGACTTCTTCGATCAACCGGGTGGTCTCGTTCGTATTCAAGAGGGCGATGCCGTTCGGTACGAGCCGAATCCAGAGGCAGAGAATATCTTTAACCTTCCGCAGGGGTATGAGTACTACCTGAAGATGGTTGGCGGCAAGACCGATGACTGGATCAAGATCTTCATTCTTGGTCAGTACGGCACGACCGCAGACGGCAAGCCGGTCTACCCAGAGTACAACGACAAGATCCACGTCGCCGACCACGAGCTCGAGGTAAACCGGCAACTGCCGGTGTATTTGGGCTGGGACTTCGGTCTCACCCCGGCCTGCATCATCGGACAGATGAGCCCGAAGGGTCAGCTTCTGATCCTTGACGAGCTCATCGCCGAGGACATGGGCATTCGACAGTTTGCGGCGGAGGTGGTCAAGCCGCTTCTGTTGAACAAGTACACCGGGTGCCGGTTCGAGTCAGTGGGTGACCCTGCTGGTATGAACAGAGCACAGACAGACGAGCGAACCTGTTTTCAGGAGTTGCTCGAGGTGGGCATCGCTTCTGAGCCTGCCGACACCAACGACTACATCCCGCGACGGGAATCTGTGGCGTTCTTCCTCAACCGCATGGCTAGTGGAGAGGCGGGATTCCTGCTGTCGCCGAACTGCCGCCAACTCCGCAAGGGGTTCATCGGTGGCTACCGCTACGAAAGATTGAAGGTTGCGGGGGAGCGATACCGGGATCGTCCCGTGAAGGATCGCTTCTCTCATCCTCACGATGCGCTTCAGTATTTGTGCTTGAAGGTCAGGCAGGGCGGCAAGAGTGTGAGAGCCAAGAACATCGGAAAGGCAACCAGCAAGGGCTGGTACTGAAGGACTAATCCATGACCAACGTGTATCAGGCATCTGTGCCCGTCCAAGCGGACGTGAGCGCCGTACAAGCCGATGGCATGGACAACTCCGACCTGATCGCGTCTGGCATCTCCGGCCACATCACCTCGTGCTGGAACAAAGCGAAGTTCGCCAAGCAGCGCATCACTGAGCGTCTGCTGCAGTGCGAGCGCCAGCGTCGGGGTGAGTACGACCCCGACAAGGCTCAAGAGATCGCACAGACCGGCGGCAGTGACATCTTCATGATGATCACCGACGTCAAGTGCAACGGCGCGAAGTCGTGGGTGCAGGACGTTCTGTTCCAAGACGACCGGGGCTTCGACCTCAACCCGTCGCAAGAGCCGAGCATCCCGCCCGAGATCAAGATGTCCATCGTGGACTTCGTGCGGATGGAGGCCGAGGAGTACGTGGCCGCAGGAGCCGCCATTCATCCGGAGGCGTTCCGCGCCCGGATGGAAGAAGTCCATGACGCGGTGCTTCTTCGCGTCCGGGAAGAAGCCAAGGATTCGGCTGAGCGCATGGCCCGCGTGATTCAGGATCAGATGAGTGAGGGTGGCTACAAGCGTTCGATGGAAGAGTTCATCGACGACTTCGTCACCTACCCCACCGCGATCCTGAAGGGCCCGACAGTTCGCAAGAAGGCCCGCCTGCAATGGGGCCCGGAGTTCACCCCGGTGGTGGTCAACGACTACTTCCGGGAAGTCGAGCGCGTCAGCCCCTACGACATCTTCCCGAGCCCGAACTCGAGCAACGCCGATGACGGCTACCTGATCCATCGCCACCGCCTGTCGGTCAAAGCGGTCGAGTCGCTCAAGGGTGTCCCCGGATACTCGGACGACGAGATCGACCAAGTGCTCGAGCGGTACGGTCAGGCTGGCTTCCGCTACTTCGAGTACGGCGACCAGCAGCGCGACAACCTCGAAGGCAAGTACCACTCGCGCCTCCATCAGGACAACCTGATCGAGGCCATCGAGTTCTGGGGCCCGGTGATGGGCTCGATGCTCCAGCAGTGGGGCATGAAGGACGTCGAACCGACTCGCGTCTACGAAGTAAACGCTTGGCAGATCGGCTCGTTCGTTATCAAGTGCGTGATCAACCCCGACCCGCTGGGCCGCCGCCCCTACGAGATTGCCTCGTGGCGGAAGATCCCCGGCGCGTTCTGGGGTACGGGTCTGCCGGAGATCATGCGCGACGTGCAGGTGATGTGCAACGCAGCCGCCCGCGCTCTGGCAAACAACATGGGCATCGCCTCCGGCCCGCAGGTCGAGGTTGCTGTTGACCGCCTCGCCGACGGCGAAGAGCTCACGCAGATGTACCCGTGGAAGATCTGGCAGACGACGACCGACCGTACTGGTGGTGGTCAGCCGGGTGTGCGCTTCTTCATGCCGGACATGAAGGCTGCGGAACTGATGGGCATCTACAACCAGTTCGCCAAGCAGGCGGATGAGGTGACCGGGATCCCGAACTACATCTACGGCGGCGGGTCTGGAGGTTCTGGCGCAGGCCGTACCGCGTCCGGTCTGTCGATGCTGATGGACAACGCAGCCAAGGGAATCAAGGCCGCGATCCTAATGGTGGATCACGTTGTGACGATGGTGGTCAACCGCTTCTACGTCCACAACATGATGTACAACCCCGACCCGTACATCAAGGGTGACTTCAAGGTTGTGGCGCGTGGCGCCACGGGCCTCATCCACAAGGAACAGATTGCGATCCGTCGCAACGAGTTCTTGGCCGCGACCAGCAATCCTGTGGATCTCCAGATCGTTGGGCCGGAAGGTCGGGCGTATCTGTTGCGCGAAATGGCAAAGGGCCTTCAGATGGACACCGACAAGCTGGTGCCCACCGTGGAGCGCATGAAGTTCAAGCAAGAGCAGGTGCAGGCCGCGATGATGCAACAGCAGCAACAGCAGCAGCCCGCGCTCGCCGCGCCGCAAGACGGTGTACCCGGCGCCCCTCCCCCGCAAGACGTCAACACCGTTCAACCCCAACAGGAGATCCAATGATGAAGGGCATGAAAGCAATAAAGCCGAAGAAGGGCATGGTTCCCGCTGGCTATGCAGACGGTGGCAAGGTCAAGCACGGCGACGCTAAGCACGACAAGGCCATGATGGGCAAGGTCGCAGGCAAGAAGGTTGCTGAGCACGAGAAGAAGATGCACGGCAAGCAGATGGCGAACGGCGGCATGGTCAAGAAGGGCAAGTGCTGAAATGGCTGAGATCAAGGACTGGCAACGCCAGAACATGAAGAAGTCGGGCCCGGACGGTCTGTCCTGTGGCTCGATGCATCCGAAGCTGGGCGGCTCTGTCCTGAAAATGGCGGACGGTGGCGATGTCTCTGAGGCCCTCGATAAGGAGGCTGGACTCAAGGCTTCGGCCAACGAGAAGGTCGGCTTCTTCGAGCGCCTGAAGATGGGCAACATCGACGACCCGAAGAGCGAAGCCTACAACCGCTTCGGTGCTGGCCGCGCCAAGGCCGACCGCGACGAGCAGTCGCGCAAGGACGAGTACGCTGCGCTCAACGCAGCCGCCAGCAAGAAAGAAGAGCCGCGAGCAAACCTCGACCTCCCGTCTGACGACGCTCGCGCCGGTATGGACTTCAGCAACCCGATGGGCGACGGCAACTTCAACGAGCCGGGTTCCGGTTCGGTCGAAGCCGCTAAGCCTGCCAAGTCGCAAGCTCGCCCCGTCAAGTCTGTTGGTGGTGGCCGCACGACCATGCCGCGTGACATGGACGAGCGCCGCACAGATCGTCAGGGCGGTGGCCGCACGACGATGGCTAATGATCCGCGCCGCGTGGATCGTCCGGCCTCTGCCCCCGCACCGGCTTCCCAGAAGAAATCTCTGCGCGAACAGAGCGTCTTTGAATACGTTCGCGACAACGTGTTCAGCAAGCCGAAAGTTCGCGGCCAGTAATGCTGAAGAAGCCAACACCGCAAGTGTTGAACGCCCTCGCCTCGCTCGAGGGCAACCTGCAATTCGAGACTGTCCGCTCTTGGATGGAGGAGTCTCTGCAAGACCTGTTCCGTGGATCTGTTAGCACGAAGGACGAAGTTCTGTCCCGGTGGCAACAGGGTGCCGCGCAGGCTGTAGAAGACTTTCTCCACAAAGCCCAAGAGGCCAAGGAAGTCATCCGCAAGTCGCGGTAGTCCCCCTAGGGACTAGCGGCGTTCTGCCGCAAAAGGGGCTGGCCCTTCAACCAGAAACCGTTGAACACCGAACGAATCGCTCGAACACCGCGAGGCTCGAACGCGACCGTCTCGGCTCACGGAGTGTCAATGTCTCTACCACGCGCAGTCTTGGAAGCCGAAGAGAAGGCCAACAAGGCAATCGAAGAACTGCTCAAGCAGCAGCAAGCAACCGAGGGTGAACCGCCCGCCGAGGAGCCGCCAACAGCGGAACCGGAGCCGGTGGCACAGGAACCCCAGCAGACCGAGAGCGGCTCCACGCCTCCTGTCGCGCAACAGGATGAGCAACTGGAACACCGATACAAGGTACTGCAAGGGAAGTACAACTCGGAGGTTCCTCGCCTAGCGGCGGAGAACAAGGATCTGAAGCAGCGCCTTCAGGAGCTCGAGGACAGCCTCGAGACACTGAAGAACGCGAAGCCCATCGAGCCTCTGGTCAAGCCGGAGGAGATCGAAGAGTACGGTGAAGGACTGATCGACGTCGCCCGCCGCATCGCCCGCGAAGAACTCGCAGCGAAGCAAGCGGAGATCGACGCCCTGAAGTCCAAGATCGACTCGGTCTCCAACGTCACCGCCCAGAAGGTCGAGAGCGACTTCTTCAAGTCCTTGGCCGAAATGGTTCCCGACTGGGAGCAAGTCAATCAAGACGCCGGTTTCCTGAACTGGCTCGACGAGGTTGACGAGCTCACCGGAGAGAGCCGTCAGGTGCTCCTGTCCCGAGCCGAGAAATCCCGCGACGCTGCACGCACCGCGAAGTTCTTCACCGCGTACAAGAAGACATCTTCAACGTGGGCGGCGAACAGCACCAAGGCGCTCGACCAGCAAGTCGCGCCGACGACGAACCAGTCCCCCCAGACTCCACCTTCCAAGAAGATCTGGACTCGAGGGGAAGTCTCTGAGTTCTACCGTCGGGCGCGTCGAGGCGAGGTCAGCGACAAGGACGCAATCGCCATTGAAGCGGACATCATGGCCGCTCAGATCGAGGGTCGTATTCGATGACCCCTCAACGCCATTAACTTTAGGAGTGATTCAAAATGGCTTATCCTCTCGCAGCGGGTCGCACGACCCAGTACAGCGGCAACTTCATCCCCGAGATCTGGTCGGGCAAGTTGCAGGTCAAGTTCTACAAGACCACCGTCTTCTCCGAGATCTCCAACAGCGACTGGGAAGGCGAGATCAAGGGTCAGGGTGACAAGGTTGTCATCCGCACGATCCCGACGATCACCATCAACAACTACGCCAAGGGCGACACCCTGACGAACCAGCTGCCGGATTCTTCGCCGGTCGAGCTGCTGATCGACAAGGGCAAGTACTTTGCCGTGGTGCTCGACGACGTCGATGCTGTGCAGGCTGACATCAAGCTGATGGACACCTTCACCAACGACGCCACCGAGCAGATGAAGATCGCCATCGACGCCGACGTGCTGAACGGTGTGAAGGCTGCTGCCGCCACCGCCAACAAGGGCGCGACCGCTGGCGCCATCTCTGGCAACATCAACCTCGGCACCGACGCCGCTCCCCGCGCCGTCACCAAGACCAACATCCTCGACCTCATCCTCGATGCTGGTCAGGTGCTGGACGAGCAGAACGTCCCCGAAACGGGCCGCTTCATGGTGATCCCGTCGTGGATGGCTGCGATGATCAAGGGCTCGGAACTGCGTCAGGCTTACCTGACCGGCGACGACTCCTCGACCCTGCGTACCGGCAAGATCGGCAACATCGACCGCTTCACGGTCTATGTGTCGAACAACCTGCCGAAGACCGGCGACGGCGACAGCTACCTGATGGCTGGCACCAAGGACGCCATCACCTTCGCTTCGCAGATGACCAACGTGGAAACCATCCGCGCCCAGACCACCTTCGGCAACATCGTCCGTGGTCTGAACGTGTATGGCTACAACGTCATCAAGCCGGAAGCTCTGGTGAACATGGTTGCCGTCAAGGGCACCTGATAAGTAGCAGTAGCCACACGGGGTGTTGACTCCCCCGTGAACTTGAACCGCCTCGGTGTCACAGCCGAGGCGGTTTCTTTTTCGAGACACATGAAGCTGATGAAGAACAGGCGTACCGGCAGGGTTGCCGTGTACGACGCAGCGGTCATCGCGACGGGGATGTGGATTCCTGTCGAGGATGAACAGCCCGCACAACAGACCAACAGCCCAACAGACGAGGACGAGATTCTGTTAACAGACGATCTGTCGATCTGTTTGAAGAGGAGCTCCGGTGAAAGCATCGAATGTGAAGCGTGAGGGCGGCAAGCTTGTCTACCGGGGAGAAGAGTTCGACGGCTTCAACAAGCCGAAGGACGCGCCCAAGGGTGCCAAAGAAAAGAAGATGGTGCTCGCCAAGAAGGGCGACGAAGTGAAGCTGGTGCGTTTCGGCCTTCGCGGCATGGAGGACTTCACGCAGCACAAAGATCCCAAGCGCCGCGAGAACTACCTCGCTCGCTCTGGCGGGATCAAAGACAAGAACGGCAACCCTACCAAGGACGACCCGTTCAGCCCGAATTACTGGAGCCGCAAGGTTCTTTGGTGAGGTAATCAATGCTTGCAAGTGACATCATCAATCGCGCTCGGATTGTCTTGAACGACGCCGATGCCGTTCGTTGGCTCGACGCCGAGCTCATCAACTGGATCAACGACGGGCAGCGGGTGATTGCACTTGTGCGACCCGATGCGTCTGTCTCGAACACGACCCTGACTCTGTCGGCTGGCAGCAAGCAGAGCCTTCCGTCGGACGGCCTGCGTCTGTTGGACGTGGTTCGCAACATCAACGCCGACAGCTCCGGTGGTCGGGTGGTGCGGCACGTTGACCGCGACATCCTCGACACCCAGAACCCGTCTTGGCATTCGGACTCGGGCTCGCTAGTCATCAAGAACTTCGTCTACGACAACCGCGACCCCAAGAACTTCTACGTGTATCCGCCCGCACTGAGCACCTCGAAGATCGAAGTGCTGTACTCGAAGGATCCGACCAACGCTTCGACGCCAGCCTCGACGCTGACGATCCCGGACATCTACGCCGACCCGCTGCTCAACTACGTCCTGCATCGCGCCTACAGCAAGGACGCCGAGTTCGCACAGAACTTCCAACTGTCTTCGACATACCTTGCAGTCTTCCAGTCGATGCTGGGCATCAAGACCGCGAAGGACGCGGCGTTCTCGCCTGACCTGAACAGCAAGGGCAGGACGACCTCGCCGAACCCGATGGCGCTCCAGATGGGCGGCGTGTGACATGAAGTCCTACGACGACTTCCTTCCTTGGGTTCTAACCGACGTTCCCGGGTGTCCTGAGATCGTTGCGACTCAGGCTGTCCGGGACTCGGTGATCAACTTCTGCGAGTTGTCGCTGATCCACCAAGTTGACCATGACCCGGTCTCGGCGGTGGCCCAGACAGCCGACTACGACCTCGAGCCCCCGGTCACCGGCACCCGGATAGTGAAGATCATGCGTGCTTGGTACAAGGGACAGGAGCTCCAGCCGGGAGCTCCAGATCAGGTACGCGACCCGTCGGTCTACAACCAGAACATCGGTGGCTACGAGACTACGTACTCGACCCCGAGGGCATTCATCCAGAAGGACTCCGAAACCTTCAGTTTGCTGCCAATTCCGGATCAATCCCTCGCGGGGGTAATTACAATGCGAGTAGCCCTCGCTCCGCTACGAAACACCACGTCGTGCGAGGACTTTCTCCTCGAGCGGTGGGTAGAGCCGATTGCCGCCGGTGCTGTTTCGAAGCTCCAGCTTTCTCCCGGCAAGGCGTACAACAACCCCGCTGCGGCAGCGATCAATCTGTCTAGCTTTCGTCAGGGCGTGAATGCCGCTCGCCAACAGGCGAACCGTGGCTACACCCGCGCAAGCCTGAGCGTGCAGATGCGGAGGGTTTGAGTTGAGCCTTCTCACTCACGCCCTCACCAGCATTGCAGTGCAGCCGGTACACGCCGCGCTGCGACTCAACGGCAAGGAACTGAAGCGAACAGATGCGTGTCCGGAAACGGAGGGCGCAACGATCAAGTTCGTCGCCCAGTTCGACGGCGCCGTCAACGAGTTCGATGAGATTGCTTTCTTCAGCAACGACAGTCTGTTGAAGAGCAAGAAGATCAAGTCGCAAACGAAGAGCGAGCAGGACAGTCTGTCCGCTTGCTGGTCAATCACCATCAACACTGGAGTGTGAAATGAGCACAGAGACCGAGCCCCTCATCTGGACTAGCCAAGGCAATCTTCCTGTCTCTTCGCTGGTCTACGACACGCGCTGGGAGGACACCCCTGCGTACATCAAACTCGTCGAAACCTACTCCTTGAGTGGGGTGGTGGTGCGAGAGTCCGCGCATGTCTTTGCCAAGCAAGGCGCGTCTATGGAAGGCCAGCAGGCCGCATTTTGATCTAGGAGATAGATATGGCTAACACCCAAGCCGTCTGCACGTCTTTCAAGGGCGAGCTTCTGACGGGTACTCACAACTTTGGAACGGCCCCCATCCGCGCTGCGGGTACTGCCGACGCCTTCAAGGGTGCGCTTTATCTGGCCTCGGCCACGATGAACGCCTCGACCACCGCGTACACCGCGACTGGTGAAGTGTCGGGTACCGGCTACACGGCTGGCGGCAATGCAGTTGCCAACGCTACCGCGCCTACGACCTCCGGTACTACCGCGTACTGGACGCCGAGCGGCTCGCTGACGTGGTCGAACGTCACGCTGTCCACCGCCTTCGACGCGCTGCTGCTGTACAACGACACGCAGGGCGATAAGGCCGTTGCCGTGTACACCTTCGGCTCGCAGACCGTGACGGCTGGCAACTTCACCCTCACGATGCCGACCAACGACGCCACCAACGCGCTTCTCCGCATCGCCTGATAGGAGCGTGCGATGCCGCTGGATCGCAAAGACCGCGTCAAGGATCAGACGCAGACTACCGGCACGGGTTCGGTCGTCATCGACGGATTGGCCCCCTTGGGCTACCGGACGATCACGTCTGCACACGCCACCGGCTCCGACGTCCGCTACACCATCATCAATGCCGCTGGCACTGAATGGGAGGTGGGGCAAGGCGTCTGGACGTCTGCGACCAACACTCTGACCCGAGCCACGGTCTTTGCTTCCAGCAACAGCGGCAACCTTGTCAGCTTCTCCTCCGGAACCAAGGCCGTCTTCACTGGCCCGACCGCAGTAGATCTGAACGAGCTTGCGACGCTTGCATCGCCGACGTTCACCGGCATCCCTGCCGCGCCGACGGCTGCGGTTGACACCAACACGACCCAGATTGCCACGACCGCCTATGTTGTCGGTCAGGGGTATTTGAAGTCGGCAGCAGCCGCAAGCACGTACCTCACCGGTAACCAGAGCATCACTTTGTCGGGTGACGCATCTGGATCTGGCGCAACTTCGATTGCTGTGACGCTCGCGAACACGACGGTCAGCGCGGGCAGCTACACCAATGCCAACATCACCGTTGACTCCAAGGGGCGAGTCACGGCTGCGTCGAACGGGGCCGCGGGCGGCGTCACCAGCTTCAGCGCGGGAACTACCGGACTTACGCCGAGCACTGGAAGCACGGGCGCAATCACTCTGGCCGGTACGCTGGGCGTGGCAAACGGCGGCACCGGTGCCACCAGTCTTTCTGGCGTCTTGATCGGCAACGGCACTTCTGCCTTCACGACCAAGACCAACCCATCTGGCGCGTTTGTTGGAACAACAGACGCACAGACGTTGTCTGCCAAGCAGCTTCAGGGCTACTCGGAAACGACGACGACTACCACCGTCAGCACGACGACGTTCAACTTGGACACTTCGGCGTCCAACATCTTTGACATCACGCTCTCTGCGAACGTGACGTTCACCTTCACCAATCCGCCAGCGTCGGGTGTGGCGCGATCTGTGACGGTCATTCTTCGTCAGGATGCAACCGGCAACAGAACCGCGACGTTCACGAACGCTCGGTATTCGGACGGCATCACTCCTGTTCTCTCTACCGTTGGAAACAGGATTGACGTGCTGACGTTCTTCACTGTCAACGGGGGTACTTTTTGGTTTGGCACGTTCGCGATGGCGAACGTATCTTGATAGGGTGCAATCATGGCTGTTATCAACATCGAAGAGGTCTATCTTTATACGACGCTTGATCACACTCATGCCGAGTGCTATGCGATGAAGCAGTGGCTTGATCAGAACAATGTCAAGTACGTCAATCTGCACTACCCGGCCGAATCAAAGGCCGATGTCTTCGCGCCCCTGAACACGTGGTGGGACAACGTCACTTTCGACGACTTCCCGATCTTGGTCTACACCGAGGTCAGGGACGACGTGCCGGTGTCTCGTTCGCCGCGTCGCTTCTTCACGAACGTAGCCGACGCACAAGCGAGCGACTTCCTCACCTTCGCGCCGCGCAACTAAGGGGAGGCTGCCGTGCCTTTGGCGTTTCAGTCTCAGTTGAGGCGTCCGGTACTCCCCGCCGGATCTGTTACGTTCAACACAAGCGGCACCTTCCAAGCCCCGCTCGGTCTTCGCAACGTCACGATCACGGGCAGGTCTGGCGCGGGTAACGCGGGCGCCCCCGGCAACGCAGGTAATCCCGGAGCTCGAGGCGCATCGGGTAACCCCGGCAACTCTGGAACCAACGGCGGCGCAGGCCCCGGCGGCGCGGCTGGCACGGGCGGCGCTGGCGGAACAGCAGGCGCTGCTGGCAACCCCGGCAACCCCGGCACTGCTGGTGCTGGTGGTGGTGGTGGTGGTGGTCGTGGTGGCGCTGGCAATCCGTCATCTGTCAACGGTAACGTCAACGTCTCTGCCAATCCCGGCAGTCCCGGTCTTGCTGGCGCTGCCGGTAACACCAACTCGGGTGCTCCACGGGGGAACGGTGGTGCGGGATCGGCTGGTGCTCTGTCCTCTACCGCAGCCGGCACGCCCGGAAACGCCGGGTCGGCTGGCAGTGTAGGCAACGCAGGCACGGGCGCCACTACTGGCAACCCCGGCGGTGCTGGTAACCCCGGTGGCGCAGCCCCTACTTCGTGGCCCACTCGCTTCGGCGCCTCTGGAAACCCCGGGAACACGGGGGCTACAGGAGCCAGCGGAAACGCTGGCACTGCCGGTGCTCCGGGCAACGCAGGCAACTCTTCAATCTTTGGCAACCTCACGTTTGCTGCCGCCCCCTTGGCTGGCGGCGCTGGCGGTAACGCTGGAGCGGGTGGCCCCGGAGGTGCAGGTGGCAACGGCGGTCTTGCAGGCAACGCAGGGACTCAAGGCTCCGCAGGTAACCCGGGGGCCTCGGGCAACGCGGGCACTACCGGCAACAACGGCGCTCGCGGCAACGGCGGCACGGGTGGCCCCGGGGGATCGGGCTCGAGCTCGTATATCCCGCTCAACACCATCCCCTCTGTTCCGCCTATTCAGCTTACCGAGGACACGTCTATCTCCAGCGGTACAACCCCCGGTGGCGCAGGCAATCCGGGCAACTCAGGCCCCGGCGGCTCTGGAGGGGCGGGCGGCAACGGCGGGCCGTCGGGGTTCATTACTGCCTCCTGCCTCTTGGGCAACTGCCAAATCAACGCTTACACGACCTGTCCCGCAGGTACCGGCGGAACTGGCGGCACCGGCGGAGGCGCAGGAAACGCGGGCACTGCTGGTGCGGGTGGATCTCCCGGCAACACTGGTGCAAGCGGCAACACGGGCGCTGCTGGCTCTGCTGGTACTGGCGCCACCGTGGGCAACCCGGGCAGCGCATCGCCGACGACGTGGCCCGGTTCTGCTGGCAACCCCGGCTCGCCGGGGCAGACTGTTGCCCCGACAAACAACACAGCGACTGTCGTCAATCAGCGCCAGTCTGTTGCGGTGACTGTTGGCACAGGCGTGACGCCCGGACAGATCATCGTTTCTTGGAACCGCCAGTAAATGCCCATCTACACCTTTGCGCCCATGCCCACGTTCGGTGTGTCCGAGCACCCGTTCGTGACATGGGAGAACGCATTCACGGATGAAGAGATGGATCGCATCGTGGCGCTGGGTGATGCACTCACCCTGACGCAGGCTGTTGTCGGCGCCGCCAACGGTGGCGAGTACATCAAGGACGTCCGAGAGTCCAAGGTGGCTTGGCTCTCGTTCAACCAAGATGCGGGCTGGATCTTTGACCGGATGGCGTGGATCGCTCGTCAACTCAACGGCCAGTTCTACAAGTTCGAGTTGGCCGGGTTCTGTGAAGACATCCAGTTCACGACCTACGACGGCGAGAGCGAAGGCCACTACACTTGGCACACCGATGCTGGCGCGAGCAACGGCGCTCCTCCGCGAAAGTTCTCGATGGTTTTGCAACTCAGCGCACCCGAGCAGTACGAGGGCGGCGAGTTGCAGGTGTTCACCTCGAGCGAGCCGACAACTGTCACCAAGAAGCGCGGACTGATCGCCGGATTCCCCAGCTACACGCTGCACCGAGTGACGCCTGTCACGTCGGGGGTTCGCAAAACTCTTGTTGTCTGGGCTTGCGGCCCAGCGTTCAAATGATGGAAGCAAACTACGATCACTTCATCGGCGTCTACGACGGGTGCTTCTCGCCGAAGTTTTGCGATGACCTGATCGACTTCTACCAGTGGAACAAGAAGAACAACAGGACGTTTGACCGCGCAGAAGCGGAGAGCATGAAGAAGGACAACTCCTGTGCTCTCAACCCGGCGAGCGTCGAGGAGATTCACTTCGATCACCCGAACGCGAAGAACTTCGTCGGTGAGTTCAACAGCACGTTCTGGGACGTGTGCTACGCGGACTACCGCAAGCACTACAGCGTGCTCGACACCTACGACCGGCACACGATCTACACGTACAAGATCCAATGCACCCACCCCGGCGGCGGGTATCACGTCTGGCACTCAGAGGATGGCGGGATCCACTACTCTCGCCGCGTTGGCGTCTACATCCTGTATCTCAACGATGTTGAGGAAGGCGGGGAGACGGAGTTTCTGTACCTGTCGAAGCGAGTGAAAGCAAAGAAGGGGCGGCTGGTTGTGTTTCCGCCCAACTTTCCTTGGGCACATCGAGGCAATCCTCCGCTGAGCGGAGACAAATACATCATGACTGGGTGGATGGAGTTCGCGTGAACTGTTTGTTCTACGGCGCCGCCAAGCCCGTAGACAAGTAATCGAACAGGGAGAGTTTTGTGGCGTTCGGGACTCCTGTAGCTGGAGCAGCAGCATACTCGGCGAACGGCGGCACTACCGTTGCGCCGTCGTACCCGAGCGGCATTACCTCGACAGACCAGCTCGTTCTGTTTGTGGGTCAGAAGCCCTCAACAGCCAACGGCGGCACGGTCACGACTCCTTCTGGCTGGACGCTGCGCGATGAACTGACAGCTGCGGGCGGATACGGCACGACGCTCGGCGCCGACACCGGCAACACCAACCTTCGCGTCTACACCAAGGACGTTGTCGCCGGCTCTGAAACCGGAACGCTGTCGGTCACGGTTGGCACCAACAACATCTGCTGGGCGGTCATCATCCGCGTGCCTACGGGTGGCGGAGAAATCCTTTACGGCTCGAGCGACGGCTCGGACACCACGGCGGGTAACGTCAGCGTTACCCTTGCTGCAAACCCCGGCCTGACGGCGGGAGACATTGCCCTGTGGGGCATGTGTATCCCGACGGACGTCCAGACGCCGAGCCAGTTTTCGGCGCATGCGATCTCCGCCACAGGCGCGACGTTTGATACGCCGACGGAGTTCTTGGAGCCGGACAGCCAGACCGGCAACGACATCGGTGGCTTCCTCGCCTACACCGACGTAGCGACTGGCACTGCGACTGCGGCCCCGGTCATCACGGCGACGGCTGGTGGTACGACCACCAACGTGCGTGGCCCGCTTGTGTTGCTGCGCCTGCGTGAGGTTCCGATTGTCACGGTCGGACTGTCGGGTGCATCGGCAACTGCGGCTCACGGATCTGTCGGATCTCAGTCCTCGACTGGCCTGACTGGTGAGTCATCTTCGACCGCGCAGGGCATCGTTGAGGTTGCGCCCGCCGAGGTATTCGGCGAACTGACGAGCGCGCAGGCAACTGCACAGACTGGATCTGTAGCGGTCACCACTACCGCCGCACTCAGTGGCGCCTCTGCTGCGGTACTCGCGAACAGCTTTGCCGCAGAGGCCGTGTCGGTCGCCCTGTCCGGCGCATCGACCGCGACTGCCGCCGGGAGCTTGACGGAGTCCGTCAGCGTCTCTGTGTCTGGAGCGCAGGCAGCAGTCGCACAAGGATCTGTTGCCGACGCGCTTTCTGTTGCGCTGACCGGCCTGTCTCTGGCGACCGCAACCGGCAGTGTTTCTGAGTCGGGCTCGGTTGGCCTGACTAGCGCCACGTCCACCGCAAACCAAGGGAGCACCGGCTCCTCGGTAGTCGTTGGGCTGAATGGAATCTCCGCGACCGTCTTTCTCAATGGGGACGTGGCGGACGAGATCTCTGCTTCGCTTGGCGGCGCCTCGGTCGCGGCTGCAACAGGTAGTCTGGCGCGGTCTCTGTCGAGGAGCCGGACCGGGCAAGCTGCATCGGTCTCTGTTGGCTCGCTTAGCGAGACGGTGTCGGTTGCGCTGTCCGGCCTCTCGTCCGCAACCGCAACCGGCAGCTTCGGCAGGGATCGCACCCGAGCCCTGACAGGAGCTCAGGCAGCGGTTGCCACCGGGTCGATGTTCTCGGCGGCGCCGTACACGGGGGACACTGGCTACGGCGGCTTGACCTACGGCGAGGCGCCGTTCGGCGGCTCCAACATCCCGGCCCCCACGGTGGTTGGGTACCTTGTCGGTGCCCAGATCACCTCGGCCTCGGGGTCTCTGGCGAAGGCCAGCACGGTCGCGCTGTCTGGCGCAGCCGCAGCCGTGGCTGCCGGGTCGCTTACCGAGACCCTGTCGGTTTTGCTGTCTGGCCTTGGTGTCACGGCCGCGACCGGCACCCTGACGGACTCGAGCTCTGTCTCCCTGACCGGCGCGGCCTCTACGGCGCAGACCGGGAACCTCACTGAGTCCAACGCGGTTGCCCTGTCTGGCGCTACGGCGTCTGTGGCGACGGGCTCGCTGGCAAAGTCGGCAAGCAAGTCGCTGACCGGCGCTCAAGTATCCGTTGCTCAAGGCACGACAGAGGTATCCCCCGACGCAATCGACTCAGTGGTCGGCTCGTCGGTCACGGCTGCTCAGGCAGCCTTGCGGCTTCGACGGCACGAGCTCTGTCGGGACAGTCTGTTTCGGGACAGATTGGTTCTGTTTCTGTTGGCGAGCGGCAGATTGCGGTTACCGGTCTTGCGGCCACCACGGCAACCGGCACGGCAACTGCCACCCGCAGCAATGCAATCACCGGGG